>Ga0102935_1000721_pt1 | contig 12060 bp, 13 predicted proteins | sample SalPonR2_A_D2_MG_FD_78508 | JGI IMG/M metagenome (GOLD analysis project Ga0102935, IMG submission 78508) | Salt pond soil microbial communities from South San Francisco under conditions of wetland restoration - Salt Pond MetaG R2_A_D2_MG | ecosystem: Environmental > Aquatic > Marine > Intertidal... | reverse complement strand
GATGGCTACGACCACGACGTGGTCGACGCGACTGACGTTCGGGCCCACGCCCTCTGGGAGCTACTCGACCAGCGGGGTCGCTCAAGTGTCGTCGTCAACGTGCCAGTGACCGCGCCGGCTCGGGCCATCGACGGGGCGGTAATTCCGGGCTACGTCTCACCCGAAGACCCGCCGGGACACCCAGCGGGGATACTTGACGACGTGCGCGACGTAATCGGAGAGTACTCCGTGTACGGTCCCATGGAGACACCGGGGGACGCAACACTCCCGGAGATCGCCGCCCACGCACGCTCTCGCGGCGAGGCCTTCTCCTACCTCGTCGAGCAGTTCGACCCCGAGTTCGGTTTCCTGGAGTTTCAACAGACCGACACAGTCTTTCACAGACGGCCGGAGGACCGCGACGCCGTCGAGTGCGTCTACGGTGCGGTAGACGGCGCGGTCGCGACGGCGATCGACGCGGCCGATCCCGACACCGTCATGGTCGTGAGCGATCACGGTCTCGGTGAGTACAACGGCTACGAGGTCCGACTCAACGAGATCTTCCGTGACTGGGGGCACATCGAGACGACCACCGGGGACGGCGGGATGCCGTCCTGGAGCGTCATCGCCCGACAGCGCCTCCAGCAGGGCGAATCCGGCGGTCAGCCAGACCCCGGCGCGACCGAGCGCGCCGTGATGATGCTGGCCCGACTCGGGCTGACGAGCCAGCGTATCGAGCGGGTTCTCGAACCGCTTGGGCTGGCCGAGCCAGTGGCGGAGCTGATGCCGACCGACACCGTTCGCGCAGGGACCGAAAAGGTGGATTTTCCGGCGTCCAGGGCGTATGTGCGCGACCGTATCGAGTTAGGTGTTCGGCTGAACGTCGCGGGTCGGGAGCCCGAGGGGGTGGTTCCATCCGAGGAATACGACGCCGTCCGTGACGACCTCATCGAGCGGCTTCAGGGCCTCGTGGATCCGGACGGCCGGCCAGTGTTCGAACGCGTCGCGCCCCGGGAAGCCATCTTCGAGGGCCCATACATCGAGGCCGCGCCAGACATCGTCGTTGTCCCCCGGGCCTTCGATAACTTCCTCAGGGGCATCCTGATGGGCGACCAATTCAGTGAGCCTCGCGAACCCTGGAACCACAAGCGCGACGGGATCGTGGCCGTTAGCGGACCAGATATCGACTCGACGGCGTCACTCGCGGACGCGCATCTCTTCGACGTGGCACCGACGGTCCTCTCGACGCTGGGTGTGGCCCGCCCGGCCCGGATGGACGGTACGCCGCTACCCGTGGTCTCACCCACGCCAGTCGAAGAGTACCCGCCCTACGAGGACATGGCCGGTAGCACGCGCGACGACCACGACGTTACCGAGCGACTCGCGCTCCTGGGGTACGTTTCGGAGGACCGATAGCAGATCGTCGTGTGATTCGTCCATCGCAGCAACGGTGTGATTTTCAATACACCGTCCCACTGATCGGGAACACCGAGTACCGCAGCAGTGGGTCATGTTTCGGTAGTAAGTAGCTACCCGCTCGAATCTCGGGTATAACAATACGAGCAGCTACGGGGTGATGGAACGATGACAGTTGCAACCGCGGTCGTCGGCGGTGGCGTGGGGGTAGAGAACCACCTCTCAGGGGTACAGGAGTGCCCGCACACAGAACTCGTCGCCATCTGTGACCCCGACGAGACACGAGCCAGTGAGATAGCTACCGAGTACGACATCAACGCCTACGCCGACTTCGAGGGACTGCTGGCCCGGGAACCACTGGACTGGATACATCTCTGTACGCCGGTCGAGACACACCTCGAACTGGTCCGGATGGCAATCGAGGACGGTATCCCAGCCCTCATAGCCGGGCCGGTCACAGAATCCGTCGCAGAGGCCGAAGAACTGGAGCGGCTCGTCGAAGCGTATGACGCGACCGTCTCGGTGGGTCACCACCACAACTTCTCGCCCGCCATGCGGGAAGCACGCCGTCACATTGAGGAGGGCACCATCGGCGAGCTGCGTTCCGTTGACCTGCTGTACGCCGGCGAGTTCGCGGGGATACTCCCCGAGCCGATACACGTGGTGTTGAACCTCGGGGGCTACCCCTCCAGCCCCGCCTCGGTGCGAGCCAACACGTCGGTCAGCGACAAGTCTCCGCAAGGGTTCGAGTACGATAGCGCCCAGTTCCAGTACACCACAGATGACGGTGTGCTCTGTAGCGCCACGGCGCTCGCCAGCGACGTCTCCCAGAAGGTCATCCAAGTCCACGGCGACCGCGGGAGCTTCGAGATAGATGTCGTCTCACAGTCGGTGACGGTGATCAACCGCGACGACCAGACCCCGTCGGAGTCACGGGCACTGGCTACGATCAAGCAGATCCTGGACCGCACCCGGGCGACCGCCGAGGACCTCGCTGGCGTTGCCCGCCACAGGGCAGACAGCGACCGGGACGCCGCTGGAACGCTCGACGCACACAGCTACCGGTTCTATGAGGAGGTGCGCGCGATGCAGCTGAACGAGCCGACCGCGGTGCCGGTCCCAGAGGGGACGTGGACGCTCCGAATCATGGAGACGCTCCGTGCGTCAGCAACGGATGCAGAGGAAATCCCGACTGTCCCGTTGAACGCTGATAATACGTAATTAGTTGGTTACCGGAGTTGTGCGGACATAACAATACCGCGTTCTTCTGAAGCAAACCGATACCGAGTCGGACGCCAGTCCGACCGTAACCTATGGACTCATCCGAACGTACTCCCGCGAGCGTCACCCTCGTCGTGTTGATCGCCTGTTCGCTGTTTCTCACACCGGTCGGGTCGGCCGCTGGGAGCCCTTTACAGGCCGAAAGCGCCATTATTCCGGACCCCATGTTGGGTCAGACAGCGGCCGGAAACACGCCGACAACCACGCCTGCAGAGACAGCGACGCGAACGAACACATCGACAGACACAATCACGCCGACAGCCACCGGAACGCCCACACCGACGGCTAGAAGCCCGACGGCCACCGCGACGGCGACACAGACGAGGACGCCGATCACGAGCCAGTCACAGGGGACGATCGGCCCGCCGACGGTACGGGTGGTAAACGACCCGGTCCAGCCGGACGAAGTGGTCGTCATAACCGCGACGTTCACGAACAACGGCACGACAGCACGAGAGGTCAACGCCGTGTTTCGGGCGTACGGAGAGATCGTAGAGCAAGACGAGATACAGATCCCGGCCGGGGAATCGGCGACGGTGCGATTCGACCAGCGAATCGACGAGCCGGGCCGATATCTGGTCAGCGTCAACGGGCAGACGGCGACTGTGGACGTGGTCAGGGCCAGTCCGACCCCGATCGGAGACGGTGGCTCGGGGCTGGGAGTCGGCGCGGAACTGACGATGGTCACGGTGACCCTATTGGCAGGCGGTGTCGTCCTCCTTATCCGATGGCTCTGAGCACTATCGTCGACTCCAGAGGTGGGTTTGCCTGACCGTCGGCCCTCGAGATCGGCCACGCGGCGGCGAGCACTGACGACGGTGAACGAGGAGACAGCGACAGGGGACGCACGACGAAACAACTGCGACGCCGAGCCGTATCGAGTAGCCACCAGTATCTGCTGACCTAACCCGCGGCGCTCGTGATACGCGTAGACGGGCGCCCGACTGTGGACGGTGGCGTCCCTCAGACCGTTCGTTCCTGCTATCACCACTACAACAGGGCCGTACCGATCGCCCCATGCGCGGGCCGTCTCACCGCCCAGCTGTATCCAGGAGCTGTTCGACTTGTCGAGTGCCAGTGTACGCAACGAGGTTCCGCTGTGTGTCGTACTCCACGATATCGGCGGCTTCGAGCTTCGGCAAGTGAACGTGATGAAGGAACAGACACACGCGGCGGGACGGGCGCGCGGCGAGGTCGACCCCCTGTTCGATCTGTGTGACCGCTGTCGCCAACGATTCCAGCGAGTGGACATCGTCGGCAGATGTGGCAAGGAGTTCGAGCAGCGTCTGCCGGCGCTTCGAGGCCAACAGCTCTAGACACTCAGCCCGCGACAGTCCCTCGATCTTGGAGAGGGAGTCGGTATCGTTGTTCATCATGAACCACACGCTCCGTTGACGCGTTCGGCCATCACCGTGATGGACCGATGAGCGACGCAAAGTTATGCTTCGCTTTCGGGTCTCCTCGCTGTGGGCAACCACCTGTGAACACGGCCAGTCACGAGTATAACACAGCTTACCGTGACTAACCACGGAGTAACAATGAACCGGCGTCTCTTTGTTTCCTCGCGGGGAGAGCAGATATCCGCACGTACTGGCCACCGGTCCATCCCTTGCCAACTCACCCACCCCACCCCCACTTAGGCCATGCGCGACGGCGGCCGTCGTCGTCCGGTCTGCGTTGACGCTCTCCCCCAATTTACCGTTCACAACGGGTAAGACTGTTCTATCCGTCGAAAGCGACCTCCCCGTTTATAACGACTGTCGGGCCATCACTATACCGATGAGAACAGATGACGGCACTGACCCGACACTCGATGCCTTGCTGCCCTCGGCAGACAGAGATCTCCGTGTGACTGTCTTTGTCCACTCGCTCGCGCCCGTCGCAACCAAGCCAGCGCAAGACCACCTCGTCAGAGCGCTCGAATCGCTCGTCGAGCGCGGCGTCCTCCGTGATGTCGACCTGCTCGTCTGGGGCAACAGCATCTGCACGGAGAGCCCACTCACTGAGGTGGGGCACGGTGAGCGGATTCTCGACGCGGTCGGCGAGTTCTACGAGCTCGCCGCCGACAGCGAACTCTCCATCTCGCCGTTTTTCGATGTCTCGACGGTGACAACGGAGTACACCGAGGAACACTTCAGTCGGATTGTCCCACCGTCTCGAGCCGTCGCAGTCTACAACGACGGCGACCTCTCGGCCGTCTTCCCCTGCCTCCTCGACGGAACTGCGTACACACCTGAGGATCTCCTCTCACACCTGGCGGGAGAGCAGACGACCGTCACAGAGCCGATCGCAATCGACGAGTCAGCCTGAGTGGCTCGTACCGTTGGCCATGCTATCCGGGAACTGTTCGACGCCCCGGAGAGTCACCTACTCATACTGGTGGCTGTACGTTCGTAACAACATTCGCCACCCTGGGGTGGCGAAGTACGTCAGTGTGTTACAGCCACCAGTATCACGCGCAGTTACCGGCGTATTGTGCGATAAGCAGCCAGTTGTGCCCGACTGCGACTAGCTGCGGAGCGGAGAAGGCGACCAGCGCCGCGCGACGGAACAGGGGTCGCACCATCCGGTAAACACCGAACAGGACCGCCAGAGCGGTCAGTTTCAGTGTGACGAGCCCCACGCCCCCGCCAACGTCGAGAAACGCCCGAGCGACGGGGTTGGCTTCGGTGAAACAGAGCGATAGCCCGGTGAGCGTCAACAGCACGTCGCCGGCGGCAGCCGCGAGTACGATACCCCAGAGTAGATGATCACACCGTATCTGTGAGTCGGCGACGTACACGGCGTCCTTGCTGAGCGTCCGATGCACGCCAAGGTGGACGCCGGGCGCGATAATCGTTACCAACCGGATAACCGGGATAGAACCTGATACGGATGCCTACCTGTGGTAGCCATTGAAAATCAGTACACACCCGATCGCACGACGACAGTACGATCGGTATGGAAACCGTTCCAATTGGTACTATAGCGACGAGGAGTCAGCAGATGGTCGACACCTGCTCGGTCACTCGGGCGGCGTGATTTCGAGTCGGCCATGGCCGGTGACAACCACTTCGAACCCATCCATGTCCATCGTCACCCGGAGCTGGTCTGTCCCGGTTGCGACGAGGCGATCGAGGGCGTCTGGATCAACTGAACGATACAGCGGTTCTAGATCGGTCGGTTCGCAGTGTCTGATAGTGGCGAGCGCCTCTGTCACCGCGAGGCTCGCCGACCCGGTATCGAACGTTCCGACGTACGTGTCCGTGGTTGGGTCGTAAGTCGGGCCCTCTTTGGTTACGTCCGCGGCACCGTCAAGGATATCTGTGTCGGGTACCAGTCGCTGTTCCGGGCCACTCATGCTATAAATACATACAAAATTCCAGTAAAACATAAAATTACCGGTGTTTTTGAGAGTGCACAGTCGGGGCGCGGGCATCGGGCACCGCGACTCATACTGTCGGCTGTAACAGTACAGAAGCGTTCGGCACCACGAGGTACCGAATATTTCCACGTCCGTACAGCCAGCAGGATGAGCTACAGAACGATGCCCGACTCGACTCCGGAACCCTTGCGTCCACTGCCCGGCCAGCGGTATCGGAACCGTCTCCAACAGGCCGACGGCGCGTGAGGGAACGGGCAGCGCCTCCCCGCGACAATAACTGGGGGTCGGGCGGGGGGCGAATGGTTCGTTATTCATCCTATACCCGGTCGCTGACCTCATCTACGGCCGTGAGTTGTGTCGAGAGAGACGAGTCCAGTCGTCACACTCGACGTAGTGGTATAGAGTACATTCCGGTAGCTATGAGCTGAATTACTAACCAATCCCCCACAGAGCATCTCTATGATGCCAGAACATATCACCGATAGCGAACTCGAACGGATGGCGGAGTTTGCGAACACGCCGACGTACCTTCGGACGCCGGAGCAGTTGTTGCCCGAAGACGCCGACTGAGCTACTCGCGAAACTCCGTGGGGGGTGACTGCCGGCGCCATTCGTAGACCACGTGGACGACTGTCAGACCTACGAACGCGCCGATGATGCCGACAGCGAGAGCCACCTGAGGGATACCCAGGCCTGCCACCGACACGACGACGAGGAGCGTACTCAGCACTGCCAGCCCGAAGTAGTAGATGTACCAGGCCGGCTGTGAGCCCTCTTTGCCGAGCAGCGGGTCGATTTCGCTCGCCTTCGCGGCGATGGAGACGTCACCGGACTCCTCGTCGTAGTTTACGAGCCCCGATTCGGCGAGCTTCGGGAGATGCGTCTGATACAGGGAGACGTAGACTCGCTTGCGCTGTTGCGTCGATAGCTCTTCGACGGTTGTGTCGTTCTCCCAGGCAGCGACGTGCTCCGCCAGGTCAGTCAGCTGGATCGGGTCCGGTTCCGTCCGCAGGAAGTAGAGCACGTACCGTCTCCGTGGACTACTGAGTATGTCGAAGATGCGGTCGCGTGTGAGTTCAGTGTTGTTTTGATCCATCGCATACGTCGCTTTGGTTGCTGGTGGAGCGGTTCATCTGCCGTTCGACGGTCAGGCTACGACCCAACCGAGCGCCGGATACCCATTTGTTACAGCGTCGTTACCTGCCATACAGCGGGAATTATCAGTGGTGTAGAGCGTCGACACGGAGCTGTTCGGTGGTGACAGCCGGGACAACTCGGTCCGGTCGATACCGCGGGTGCCAGCGGCGGTAAGAAGGGATACTCGACAGCAATTGGATCGCCAGCGTCGCGACTGTGAGACAGGACGCGCTTACTCCATCCGATCAGCGCGACTGAAGCGCCGTCGCCTCGGGCTCGGCAAACAGCGCCGCGACGCGCTCTGTCGCCGGGGTCCGCTCGGAGTGGTTCTCTAGCAGGACGGTCTCACTGGGAAACAGCCGTTCGCCCAGTTCGAGGTTGTGGTCGCGCGCGGTCGATCCAGTGACCGTGAGATACACGCCGAGACCGGTCTCAGCAATGGCAGCCTCCTCTTCCCGCCCGTTCTCGGGGTAGGTAAACGTGATGTCGTCCAGCGCGGCCGTTCCGATTACGGCCTCGATGAGCCGCTCGTACCGGGGCGAGATACAGAGCGCGCCGGCGTGCTCGCGGACGAACTCGCGGTCGAGCGGTCGGTCCTGGCTGTCAACGACGGACGGGGTCGCAAGCAGCGTGTGGTAGACCGTATCGCCGAGGCCAGTCGCCACCCGGACGTCGGTGTCGAGCGGGTCGATACGCTCGTTTATCTCGTCGATGGTCCGCAGCGGGTCGTCCTGAAGTTCGACGACCTCCTCTAGAACGAGATCGGCGCTGTCGAAGCCAAGCGCGAACTCGTGGGTCCGCAGCGACCGGAACGGTTCCTCGCGACCGATGAGCTGGATGTCGCCGCGGTCGGTCGGAACGGTCACGCTGTCGAAGACGACTCGGCGGGGCATCCCGTCGCGGTCGTCTCGGAGCAGCGTGAACTCGGGCCGGGTCGGGTCCGAGAGGTCCGAGTAGTCGGTGAGACGGCGGTAGACGTGGTCGTCGGCGCTCTGGTTGCCCTTGGTCAGGTCTTTCTCGTAGCGGAGCGTCGAGATGATCTCGTCGGCCAGCTCAGTCGTCCCGGTCCGGGCCGCGAGCCGCTCTAGCACGGCTTCGAGGGGCCGACCTTTACGGGGGACGGCCACTCTGATCGTCGTCATTACCCCACTCAACCGTCGGGCCGGATAAAACGGGTTCGATTACACTGTCTGGCGTCCCAGCGCGGTGTCTCGCCCGACGTTCGTGGTGAGATCACCAGACGACGGCCGGCCGACGATCTCACTCGCCGCCGCTGCCGATGACCGAGGAGAGCTGGTCACGCCACTCTTTGAGCTGGCTCACGTCCGATTCGACCGCGGAGAGACGTTCGTCCAGTTCCCCCTCGTCGATCTCCTCGCGTACGGCCTCGATTTCGGCCGCCAGATCGTCGAGTTCCCCGTCGATACCGTCGACGCTACCCTCGACGTCGTCGAGGCCGTCCGCTAGCGAGTCTACGTCGCTGTCCAGGGAGTCTATCTCATCGGTCGCGGTACTGATTTCGGCTTCGAAACTGTCGAGTTCGGCCTCGAAGCCATCGAGGCGCTCGCTGAACTCTTCGAGCAGTTCGTCACCGGTACCGTTCTCGGCGAGAAACTCCTCGAGGGCGTCCGTGTATGCTCGCAGGTCGGCGATGTCGTTCTGGATGCGGTTGAGACGGGCCGTGTTGACCCCACTCTGGGCGTCGTTGTCCTCGCTGACGGCATCGAGGGCCCGGTTGAGGAGTTTGATGTCCTGTGCCGAGACGTTATTCTGGCGGATCTCGTTGGCCATCGCCGCGACAACGCCGCCTGTCTCCGCCGCGACCACATCGTCGGCGGCCGCCTCTCCGTCCGCGGTCTCGGGCGCTTTCTCTCCGTTAGGATCTTTCAGGTTCAGCGTCTCTATGTCCTCGTCTTCCTCTCGGTCTGCCAGTCCGGGCGCACTCTCGGACTCGGCCGGGATAACATCTCCAGCGGCGTGGTCGCCACCGCCGACGACATCTACCTCGTCCTGTGGCGGCTCGACGGATTCGATTGCGGGTTCGGTGAGGAACAGCTCGATGTCGTCGATCCCGGTCGCCCTGATGCCGTACACTGTCGTGTACTCGCTGTCGGCTTCGAGCTCCTTCTCGAAGGTTATCCTGTCGTCGTCGATGTCCCAGAACTCCGAACCGTACTCGGGGTGGAAACCGAGATCTTCGACGGCCACGTCGTCCGGGACTGTGTCGACGAGCCGAAGGGTGACTGCATCGGACCGCTTCGACACGATGTTGAACGCGATGGCGGGAACTGGGAACTCGTCGGCCTCGAATCGCTTGGTGACGCTGACCCCGTCCGCGTCGGCAGTAGTCGGCTCATACGCTTGCGAATCACTCATGTATGGTATTCGGTACCCCGCCAGTGATAAATGTACTTCGGCCGTGCTAACGGTGAGTACGGACGCAGTATGGCGGCTGTCAGAGGTCGACGCGGTCGCCGATCTCGACTATCTGTAACGTCTTGGGATAGTCGAAGCTCCGCGCGTGATTATGTAGCACCGTTGGCTCCGTAGTCATCCCTTTCCACATGTCCCAGTGGCTCGGGAGCAACGTATCGAGTTGCAGTTCGTTGGCCGCCTCGATTATCATGTTCTCGTCGCTGTACCACTTCGTGCGTTGTGGCTCGCCGGTGTCTGAGTCCGGAACCATTCCCACCGCGCCGAAGGCGAGCACACCCAAGTCGATGTCGTACCGCTCCCCGACCGGCTCGAAAGCACCGGGGCGGGCGTCGCCGCCGTGGAAGAACGTGCCGGACTCGTGTTCGAAGACGAACGAGACGGGGTGGTCGGCGTCGGGGTCGGTGGCCGGTTCGACGTGGATAGTCAGGTCCCCGAGTTCGAGCGTGTCGCCCTCTTCAATCTCTTCGAGCTGGTCGTCGGTGACCGACCAGTTCTTCGTCCAGTTCTCGTCGTGGATGACCTCGTGACCGCTGTCGGTCGTGTAGTAGGTCGCGCCGGTCGCCGCGAGGATCGGCGCCTGCGAGGGGCCGTGGACGTGGTCTGTGTGTTCGTGCGTGCCAAGCACCGCGTCGGCCTCCTGCACGTCCGACGGATCGAACGGCACCGGCACCATGCGGACGGTTCGGGGCGGATCGCCGATGCCCAGATACGGGTCGATAAACACCGTCACGCCGCCGCTGGATTTGACGATGAAGCCGTTACAGCCCAGATACCAGATCGCCAGCCCGTCGGGGTCGGCGTCCTCGACCGCACGCAGGAGCCAATCCTCCCAGTCGGAGTCGACTGTCATGGCTGAACCTGCGCGGTGCGGTGGCTAAAGAGTTTGTGAACGCGAGGGCGGGGAGCCGCTCAGTCCTGACAGCAGCCGCCGGCCTTCTCGCCGAAGTCGACTTCCAGCTGCTCGGAGACGAGGTCGTTGATCTGTGCGAGGCGGCTCTCGAGCTCGTTCTGGATCTCGAGATACTCGCTCATCGAGGCGATGTCGTGGAGCGACTCCTGGGCCTCCTGGACCTTGCGGAGATCCTCCTGGGTGGCCTGACCGGTCTGGCGGGCCATCTGGAACTCCTCGCGGAGCTGTTCGAACTCCTCGATGGCGCGCTGGGCGTCGGCGTCGTTCTCGACTTTCGCCTTGGCCTGCAGGTACTCCTGATAGACTGGCAACTGGGCGATGCTCTCGCCGAGTTCGGTCGCGAGCTGGTCGACGTGGTCGTCGTCGATTTCCGTGACGTTCTCGGTTTCGATGCTCATTATAACCGCGTTAGGACTCGTCCTGTAAATGTGTGCCGAAAGGAGAGGTCAAAGCGCGGAGGTTTTACAGCCCGAGCCAGTATCAGGGTCCGATGAGCCAAGAGCGAACCGAGGGCGACCTACGGAATACGGGGCTCTCGCTGAAACACGACCGGGAGTGGGACTACGAGATAGACCGCATCGTCGAAGCGGTCGAGGAGCGCGACGCCGAGACGGTCGGGCTGCAGTTCCCGGAGGGGCTCAAGCGGCGCGGCCCCGCCGTGACCGACGACCTCCGCGACGAACTGCCCGACGACGTGCAGGTGATGATGTCCGGTCAGCCGTGTTACGGCGCCTGTGACCTGGACACGTATATGATGCGTCGCACAGACGTGTTCGTCCACTTCGGTCACTCACCGATGAAGGAGTCTGACAAGATTATCTACGTTCCCCTGTTCTCGAACGTCGAAGTCACCCCTATCATGGAGCAGGCATTCGAGGAGGAGCTCAGCGATCCCGAGGCGGACCCCGACGTGGGCCTCGTGACGACGGCCCAGCACATGAATAAGTTCGGCGAGATGCGCGAGTGGCTCGAAGAGCGCGGCTACACCGTCCACACTCAGCGCGGCGACGAGCGTCTCACCAACGAGGGGCAGGTGCTCGGTTGTAACTACGCCAGTGCCGACGTCGACGCCGACCAGATCCTCTACGTCGGCGGCGGCAAGTTCCACCCGCTCGGACTGGCGATGGAACATCCCGAGAAGAAGGTCATCATCGCCGACCCCGTCAACAACGCCGTGACGATCGCGGACACGGAAAAGTTCATGAAGCAGCGCTACGGCGCCGTCCACCGCGCGATGGACGCCGAGAGCTGGGGCGTCATCTTCTGTACGAAGATCGGGCAGGGCCGCTGGGACCAGGCCCAGGAGATCGTCGAGAACAACGACGACGCCTACCTCATCACGATGGACGAGGTCACGCCCGACCGGTTGACCAACTTCGGGATGGATGCATACGTCAACACCGGGTGTCCCCGGATCACGACCGACGACGGGCCGCAGTTCAAGAAACCGATGCTCACCCCCGGTGAGTACGAGATCGCGATCGGCGAGAAGCCGCTCGATAGCCTCTCGTTCGACACGTTCCACGGGACGTGGTAG
>Ga0102935_1000717_pt1 | contig 12083 bp, 11 predicted proteins | sample SalPonR2_A_D2_MG_FD_78508 | JGI IMG/M metagenome (GOLD analysis project Ga0102935, IMG submission 78508) | Salt pond soil microbial communities from South San Francisco under conditions of wetland restoration - Salt Pond MetaG R2_A_D2_MG | ecosystem: Environmental > Aquatic > Marine > Intertidal... | reverse complement strand
GAAAGGACGGAAAGATGAGCGGCGTCACCCTCGACAATGTGATCAAGCGCTACGGCGATGTTCAGGTCATCCACGGTGTCGACCTCAATATCGAGGATGGCGAGTTCTGCGTCTTTGTCGGACCCTCGGGATGCGGCAAGTCCACGCTCCTGAGAATGGTCGCGGGACTGGAGGAAACCACCGACGGCCGGATCGCCATCGGCCCGCGAGACGTGACCCGTCTCGACCCGGCCGAGCGGGGCGTTGCGATGGTGTTTCAGACCTATGCGCTCTACCCGCACATGACAGTTCAGGAAAACATGGGGTTCGGTCTGAAGATGAACGGCCACCCGAAGGCCCAGATCGCGGAAAAGGTCAACGAAGCCTCGCGGATTCTCAAACTCGACGAGTATCTCGGCCGCAAGCCCGCCGCACTCTCGGGCGGCCAGCGCCAGCGCGTCGCCATCGGGCGGGCGATCGTGCGGGGCCCGGAGGTTTTCCTCTTCGACGAGCCGCTGTCGAACCTCGACGCCGAGTTGCGCGTGGAGATGCGGGTGGAGATCGCGCGGCTGCACAAGGAGATCGGGGCCACGATGATCTACGTCACCCACGACCAGGTCGAGGCGATGACGCTGGCCGACAAGATCGTGGTGCTGCGGCTTGGAAGCATCGAGCAGGTCGGGTCTCCTCTCGACCTCTACCGCGACCCCGACAACAAGTTCGTGGCCGGCTTCATCGGCTCGCCGGCGATGAACTTCATGGAGGGCCGGGTCCGAGACGGCGCAATCGAGGTGCCGTCGTTGGCGCGGCCAGTACCGGTTGCCGCCGATTTCGCCCCGGAGGACAGCGAGGTGACGGTCGGGCTGAGGCCTGAACACCTGACGCTCGACTCGTCGGGCGAGACCCACACGGTCGACCTGACGGAGGCGCTTGGCGGCGTGAGCTACGCCTATCTCACGAGCCGGACGGGCGAGCGGATGATCGTGGAAGAGCGGGGAGACGTGCGCTCGAGGGAGGGCGACACCGTCGGCATCGGCTTCGACGACGACCGGGTCTATCTCTTCGACAGGAAAAGCGAAGCGCGATTGAGGTGACCGCAGGACGCCGACGGCGGGCGGTGATCGCGGCGAGGTCCGTGAAGGATCACGACGCGATTTCCGAATCCTCGTGTTCTTTCGATTTCGCCGACCAAGGTCCAACGCTTGGGGAAGTCGACGTGGCAGCCGATCTCCCGCGCCAGCGATCATCATGCGACGTTTCTTGGTGCGGGCGGCGGGACTTGAACCCGCACGGCACGAGGGCCTCCGGATTTTAAGTCCGGTATGTCTACCATTCCATCACGCCCGCACGCCCCATGGGTAGGCGGTAACCGGGGCGAGGGGCAAGCAGGTCAGAGGTCTTCGCCGGGTTTCTCGATCAGGAGCCGCCGCTCGGAAAGCCACGGGTTGAGATCGAGTGCCTCGCGGAGCACGGCCTGGCCGGCGGCGATCCGTCCGAGACCCATCAGCGTCAGCGCCTTGCCGGATAGCGCGCCGACATGGGCCGGGCTGCGCTCGAGCGCGCTGTCGAGATCCTCGAGCGCGCTGCCGTAGTCGCCCCTCAGATAGGCCGAGAAGGCGCGCTGGTTGTAGCCCTCGGCATAGTCCGGGCAGTAGGCGATCAGCTCCGAAAACGCCGCCTCGGCGCCTTCGTGATCGGCGACCCTCAGCCGGGCGATCCCCTCGTCTAGCAGCGCCTGGGCCTCTGCATCGGGCGCCGTCAGCCAAAGCTCCCAGAGACCTGCGTTGAATTCCCGCGCGGCCATCTCGTTTTCGGCCTCGCGCAACTCGAGAATGAGGCGCGCGGAGGGCTCTGCGATATCGGGCAGCGCGGCGCACTCGGCCCGGGCGACGGGAGCGACGAGGGCGAGACCGGCGGCGAGTATGATGGGTTTCATGGGGACAAGGGTGCCCCGGACGGCCCGCCTGTCAAGCTTTCCGCGGTCACGAGACGGCGCGTCGCGCTTGACCCGGGCGCCCGCGAGGGCCACGTCAGCACGCATGTTTCCGATCCGCGATCACAATCCGTCGAACCGGACCCCCTTCGTCACCTGGGCGCTGATCGCGGCCAACATCCTCGTCTTCCTGAGTTACTATCAGCTCTTTGCCGACCCGAGGGCGCTGAACCTCTTCTATTTCACCTGGGGGCTGGTGCCCGCCCGGCTGTCGGAGGCCCCGGTGACGGTGCTGACCTCGATGTTCCTCCATGGCGGAATCATGCACCTTGCCGGGAACATGCTCTTTCTCTGGGTCTTCGGCGACAATCTCGAAGACGAGATGGGCCACGGGCCGTTCCTGATGTTCTATCTCGCGGGCGGGGCCGCGGCGGCCATCGTGCAGGTCGCCGCCGACAGCGCGAGCCTCATACCGATGGTCGGTGCCTCGGGCGCGGTCGCGGCCGTCATGGGCGGATACATCCTCCTGTTCCCGAAAGCGCGGGTCGACATTCTCGTCTGGATCATCATCTTCATCCGCATCGTGCCGCTGCCCGCCTGGCTCATGCTGGGGCTCTGGTTCGCACTGCAGATCTTTTCCGGCGTCACGTCCGACATCGCCGGCGGAGGCGTCGCCTACTGGGCCCATGCGGGAGGCTTTCTGGCGGGGCTCGCCCTCACGTTGCCGCTCTGGTTGAAGCTCGGCGGCCCGCGCTTCTGGGCCCGGACACACGGCCATCCGCCGCACCCCGACGCACGCTACAGGACCGTCAGGACACACATCCCGAGAGCGGGAACCCGGCGCTAGCCGAAAGCCGGCAGCGGCGTCGTCTCGACCGGAACGCCCAAGGCGTCGGAGAGGTCGGTCACGTCGCTGGCGGACCCGCCGGCGAGCAGCATCGCGACACCGCCGGCGGCGGCGACTGACCCGACCCAGAGCGAGAGATTCCGTTTACGGGTGGGGCGCAGCGCGGGCGCATACGGGTGAAGGGGGGCAGCTTTGGCAGACATGGGGCGAAGGTGCCTCGCGATTCGGGCAGAACTGTGACCGTTCAGATGATATTCATCTCGTCCGCAGCACTCGCGTGAAAGTATTGAAGATCTTCGCATTGGCCGCGAGCACACCGCCCACGGAGAGCGGGTTGCCGCCGTCCTCCATGGCCTCGACAAGGCCGCCGGCCTCGCGGACGATGAGAATGCCCGCGGCCTTGTCCCACGGGCTGAGCCGACGCTCCCAGTAGCCGTCGAACCGGCCCGCCGCGACATAGGCGAGATCGAGCGCGGCGGCACCCCAGCGGCGCACCCCGGCGGTCTGGGGCAGAAGCCGCGCGAGGTCCTGAAGCGTCTCGGGAAGGTCCGGGCGGTTCGCGAAGGGAATGCCGGTGGCAAACAGCGCCTCGACCATCCGCGAGCGGTCCGAAACCCTGAGGCGCTGATCGTTCATCCAGGCGCCCTGCCCCTTCTCGGCGAAGAACATCTCGTCTTTCGCGGGGTCGTAGATCACCCCTGCGACCAACTCGCCCTTGTGCTCGAGCGCGATCGACACGCCCCAGTGCGGCAGGCCGTGCAGGAAGTTCGTCGTCCCGTCGAGCGGGTCGACGATCCAGCGCCGGGTCGGGTCCTTGCCCTCGACCGGCTCGCTTTCCTCACCGAGCCAGCCGTAATTCGGGCGGGCCTCCATGAGCATCTCGCGGATGACCTCCTCGGCGCGGATATCGGCGCGGGAGACGAAGTCACCCGCCGATTTCGACGTCACCTGCAGGTTCTCGACCTCCCGGAAATCCTTCACGAGGCCGCGGGCGGCCTTCCGCGCGGCCATCATCATCACGTTGAGGTTGGCACTGCCCTGCATCGCACCGCTCCTTGCACCGGGGGCTCCGCATAATCCGCCGACGAGGCAAAGGAAAGGGGGCTCCGCCGAGGTCTCTCGGGACCGCCCCCGAGTCATTTCGGAAAGAAGAAGTCCCGTCTCAGGCGGTAAGGGGCTCGCCCCGCTGGAGCCGGACGGGGAGTGTCGCGGCAAGACGCAGGACGTGGGCCATGTACGGCAGGGGGCGGTCCTCGCTGCGCGTGGCGGCATAGAGCCTGCGGGTGACCCCCTTCGAGGTGAGCGGACGGGTGACGTAATCCGAAGAGGTGCGCACCTCGCGCACCACCCAGTCCGGCAGCACCGCGACGCCGCGGTTCGAGGCGACGAGCAGGAGGATGACCGCGGTCAGCTCTACCTGGCGCACCGAACGCGGCTCGACCTTCGCGGGTGTCAGAAGCTCGGTGAAGACATCGAGCCGCGCGCGCTCCACGGGATAGGTAATGAGGGTCTCGCCGCGAAAATCCTCGGCATCCACGAAGCGTTTCGCCGCGAGGGGATGGGCGGAGGCGGCCACGAAAACAGGCTCGTAATCGAAGAGCGGCGTGAACTCGATGCCCGGGAGCCGCTCGGGGTCGGACGAGATCACGATGTCGACGTCCTCGCGCTGAAGGGCCGGCAGCGCGTCGAAGGCGAGGCCCGGGCGGATGTCGACATCGACCTCGGGCCAGGCCTTTCGGAACTCCTCGAGCACCGGGAACAGCCACTCGAAACAGGCATGGCACTCGATGGCGATGTGGAGCCGGCCGGACTTGCCGTCCCGCAGCCCGGCGAATTCGTCCTCGAGCGCTGCGATCTCCGGAAGGATGCGTTCGGCGGCGCGCAGAAGCCGCTGGCCCGCCGCGGAAAGCTTCAGGGGTTTTGTGCGCCGCACGAAGAGCTCCACGCCCGCCTGCTCCTCCAGACCCTTGATCTGGTGGGAAAGGGCCGACTGGGTGATGTTCAGCACGTCGGCCGCGCGCGCGAGGCCGCCGGCGTCATGGATCGCCTTGATCGTACGAAGATGGCGGAACTCGATATGCATGAAGTCCGTTTGATGATGATGTTGAAGATTATGAATTTGTCTCACGCCGACGCCCGTGAGACAAGACGCCATCCCATACGGAGTGCGCCGTCCATGTCCCGCCCCTCGATCTCGTTCGAGTTCTTCCCGCCGAAATCCCTCGAAGCCTCGTTCCGGCTCTGGGAGACCATGCGGGTGCTGGCACCCCTCGGCCCCGACTTCGTCTCGGTGACTTACGGCGCAGGCGGCACGACGCGCGGACTGACCCACGAGGCGGTCGAGACCATCGGCAAGGCCTGGGGCGTCAAGGTGGCGGCCCACCTCACCTGCGTCGACGCCTCCCGGGAAGAGACCCTCGAGGTCGCCGAGCGTTACCGCGCCGCCGGGGTGACCGACATCGTGGCCCTGCGCGGCGACCCACCGAAGTCCGAGGGACGCTTCACGGCACGCGCCGACGGCTTCGCCTCGTCGGTCGAGCTCGTCGAGGCGCTGTCGGCCCGCGGCTTCGCCACGCATGTCGGCGCCTACCCGGATCCACACCCGGAGGCGCGCGGAACCGGGTCGGATATCGACTGGCTCAAGCGCAAGATCGACGCGGGTGCAACCTCGGCGATCACGCAGTTCTTCTTCGAGCCCGAGACGTTCTTCCGGTTTCGTGACGCCTGCGCGGCGGCCGGCATCGACGCTCCGGTCGTCCCGGGCATTCTGCCGATCCAGAACTGGAAAAGCGTGCGCGGCTTCGCCGAGCGCTGTGGCGCCCGCATTCCCGAGAAACTGGTCCGCGATTTCGACACCGCGATCCGCGACGACAGGGCGCAGCTTTTCGCGACCGCGCATTGCACGCAGCTTTGCGACAGGCTGATCGAAGGCGGAGTGGAACATCTGCATTTCTACACCCTGAACCGGCCCGAGATGACGCGGGATATCGTCCATGCCTTGGGTCTCGTCGCCGAGACCCGCCTCGAACACGTCGCCTGAAAAGGCCCCGCGGGGCGCATCACCGCTCGGAAAACGAAGAGGCGTCTAGTATCGCGCCGGGTCCGGGTAGACCGGCAGCACGGTCTTCGACCGGTGCCCCCCAGCGGTCGGATGCAGCCATTCGGAGGGCGAGCGTCCGGGGCGGCGGCGAGATCTCAACACGAAAAGACGCCCCCAGCGGCGGTTCATCCCCGAAGCCGGCGCGCCCGGCTGGGTGGGAAAGCGGGCCCGCCAGCCAGCAGGCAGGGCGAGCCCGTGGCCCTCCGCCTTGCACAGCATCCAGACGAGCGGAATGTTCGACAGCCGCCGGGCCGACGCGCAGCCGGCAAGCTGACCGCCCACGTCGCCGTGAGCGCCGCGGAACCATACCTGCTCGACACGCCCGGGATGGTTTGCGGGAGTGTCCCAGAGCACCGGCGCGAAGGCCTCCCGCGTCTCGTCCAGAGCAAGCGCGTGGTAGCCGTGAAGCACGCACCGCCCCAGGGCATGGTTGTGAAATGCATGGGCCGGTTCCGTGAGCCGCCACAGGAGCGGCAACCTCAGCCCCAGCGCCTTCACCGTGTCCCACACGCCGACCATCTCGACCGGCACGTTGAGGTGGCAATAGGCCTCAGCGAACTCGGCCGCCGCCGGGGTGTCCGGGGTCAGACGGTAATGGCGATAGGCCATGGCGATCATCCGCTCGGTGGCGCAGTCATGGCGCAAGAGCCCGACCCTGTCGATCACGCCGGCGAGCGAACGCGCCGCGTAGGCGCCCCGCGAATAACCGAAGAGAAAAATCCGGTCGCCTGCCCGGTAGCGCGAGGCGAGAAAGCCGTAGGCGCGCTGGATCATCCGGTTGATGCCCTTGCCCTCGACCACGTCCATGGTGTGGAGCCAGTCCGGCCATTGCACCCCGGCCTCGTAATAGAGCGTGAGCGCCCCCTTCCCTGCCATTTCCGAAAGGAGCTTGTAAGTGAGCCCGGCGTTGGTCTCCTCGCCATCGTCGAGAATGGACATCGTGCCGTCGAGGACGATGACATGGTCCATCGCTCCCCGGCGCAGGACCGGGGCCGAGCGCTCGGTCTGCCAGAAACGCCCGAGAAGGCGCGCTATGGGGTTACTCGGCGGCAACCGCCCCGCGCGCGTCGCGGATCGCGCGCCAGACCCGTTCGGGGGTGAAGGGCATCTGGATATCGGACACTCCGAGGGGGCCGAGGGCGTCGTGCACCGCGTTCGACACCGCCGCGAGAGCGCCCACGGTCCCGGCCTCGCCGCAGCCCTTCATCCCCATAGGGTTCGCCGTGGACGGTACGGGTTCGGAGACGAACGCGATCATCGGCAGGTCCCATGCGCGCGGCATGGCGTAATCCATGAAGGTCGCGGTCAGAAGCTGGCCCGCCTCGTCGAAGACCACGCGCTCTGTCAGCGCCTGACCGATGCCCTGCGCCACCCCGCCGTGGACCTGGCCTTCGGCGAGCATCGGGTTGATGAGATTGCCGAAATCGTCGACCACCGTGTAGCGGTCGACCCGCGTCACACCCGTGGCCGGGTCGATCTCCACCTCGGCGATATGGGCGCCGTTGGGAAACGAGCGACCGTCGATCTTGGCGCGTTTCCGGACGCTCAGAAGGTCCTCGCGGCCCGCCTTGCGCGCCATGTCGGCGACCTCCAGCATGGTGGGGGTGGCGTTGGAGCCTTCGATGCGGAAGGTCTCGTCGTCGAAACTGACCGCCTCGGGCGCGACGTCCATCTCCCTTGCGAGAAATTCGCTGAAGCCCTCGACCACCGCCGAGACGGCCACCAGCGTGACGTTCGTCTGCACCGTCACCGAGCGCGACCCGCCCGTGCCGCCGCCCTTCGCGATGAGATCGCTGTCGCCCTGGACGACGCGGATCTTCTCCACCGGGATGCCGGTCTGGTCGGACAGGAAGGTGGCGAACACCGTCTCGTGGCCCTGCCCGTTCGACTGGGTGCCGACGAAGATCGACGCGGTTCCGTCCTCGTTGAAGGCCACCTCGACGTTCTCGGACATGCTGCCGAGGATCGATTCGATATAGTAGCAGAGCCCGAGGCCGCGGAGCTTTCCAACGGCCTCGGTCGCCTCGCGGCGGCCGCTGAAGCCCGCGATATCGGCCTCTTTCTCGGCACGGGCGAGCACCTTGTGGAAGTCGCCCACGTCGTAATGCATGCCCGTCGCGGAGGTGTAGGGAAACTTCTCCGCCGGGATGAAGTTGAGGCGGCGAAGCTCGAACGGGTCGACGCCGAGTTGCCGCGCGGCGTTGTCCATCGAGCGTTCGAGCACGAAGATCGCCTCGGGCCGCCCGGCGCCGCGGTAGGCGTCGACCTGGGTGGTGTTGGTGTAGACGCAGGTGACATCGAGCCATGTCGCCTGCACGTCGTAGGTCCCCATCAGGACCTTGGCGAAAAGGTCGGTCTGGATCCACTGACCGTATTCGGAATTGTAGGCCCCGAGGTTCGAGACGGTCTCGACCGAATAGGCGGTGATCCGGTTGTCCGCGTCGAAGGCCAGCCGTGTCGTCGAGACGAGGTCGCGGCCGGCATTGTCGGTCAGCATGCCCTCGGTGCGCTCGGACATCCAGCGCACCGGCACGCCGAGCTTTCGCGCCGCCGCCGCGATGACGTAATGCTCGGGGTAGGTCTGGCCCTTCATCCCGAAGCCGCCGCCAACATCGGGGTTGGTCACCCGCACCGCCTCTTTCGGCATCGACAGGTGACGCGCGAGCTTGTCCTTGAGGTCCCAGACCCCTTGTCCGTTGAACGAAAGATGAATGCGCGCACCGTCCCATTCGGCCCAGGCGCCGCGCGGCTCGATGGCGTTGACGATCACACGATTGTCCTCGACGCGCGTCTCCACGACATGCGCCGCCGCGGCCATCGCCGCCTGAACCGAATCGCGGTCGCCCTTCGACCAGCGCAGCGCCACGTTGTCCGGAGCACCGTCGTGGACAGGCTCGCCGCCCGGCGCGAGGTCGAGATGGGGTGCGAGATCGTCATAGTCGATACCGACGAGCTCGGCGGCGTCCCTGCCCGCCTGCCGGCTGGTGGCGACCACCACCGCCACGGGCTCGCCGACGAACCGCAGCTTGCCATTCGCGAGAATGGGGCGGGGCACATCCGCCCCGGTTCCGCCACCAGGCAGGTCGAGAAGATCGGCCTCCATGGAAAGCTCGACGCCGTCGGCGACGAGGTCTTCGGCGGTGAGGACGGCGAGAACGCCCTCGGCCTGCCGCGCCTCGTTCGCATCGACACCGGTCAGCACCGCGTGAGCCACGGGCGAGCGCACGAAGACGGCATGGGCAGCCTCCGCGGGCGCGGTGTCGTCGATATAGCGCCCGTGTCCGGTGACGAAACGCCGGTCTTCCAGACGGCGCACGGGCTGTGAACGTCCGAACTTTTCCATGAAGGCATCTCCGGGGCTGAGGCGTTGGTCGGGAGACTAATGGCGAGACCCCGGCTGTCCAGCACGAAACAGGCACGCGCCTTCACCTTGGTCCGGATACCTGCAGGAGTGAGGTCGGAGGCGTCGGGGCAGCACCCCTTGCCCAAATCACGCGGTGCGCGCCACCGTCACGAGGTCCATCTCGCCGTAGCCGTTGAACCGGGTCACCGTTGCGGTGGAATAGGCGCCCATGCCCTGAAAGAGCACGACGTCGCCCTCCGCCATGTCCTCGGGCAACCCGACAAGACCGGGCAGGCGGTCGAGACTGTCGCAGGTCGGACCGAAAACGACCCGGCCGACGGGCGGCCCCCGGCGCCGTTCGCCCGCCGGGGAGAGCACTTCGAGCCGCTCCACAGCGCCGAGAACCACCGCCTCGGCGAGACCGCCGTAGATGCCGTCGTTGAGAAACACCGCGCCGTCGTCGCGGATGGCCTTGACGCCGGCGCCGAGGGCGAAGGCCTCGGCGACCATGGCGCGGCCGGGCTCGCAGACGAGGTCCGGGGCGTCGGCGCCGAAATGCGCCACGACCGCCCCGGAGATCGCGGAGAACACGGCCTCGAGATCGGGAGCGGCCCCCCTGCGGTGGGCCGCGAATCCACCACCGACGTTGAGGCGGGCGAGCCGCACGCCGGCGGCCCGCGCCACTCGGGCGGCCCCGGCGATATAGGCCTCCCAGGCTGTCCCGTCCTCGCACTGGGTGCCGGGGTGAAAGGTCATCGCCGGGGTAAATCCGAGCCGCGCCACCTCCTCGAGAAGGGCCACGCAGGTGGCCGGCTCGGCGCCGAATTTTGCCCCGAAATCATAGGCGGCACCGGCCACAGTCAGCTTCAGACGCACCGCGACCTCGACGCCTCGGGGTTCGAGTGCATCGGCGAGTTTCGCAAGCTCCGAGAAGCTGTCGACGGAGTAGGAGGCGACGCACATGTCGCGGGCGAAGGCGATCTCGCCCGGCGACCGGACCGGGTTGTTGTAGTGCAGAACCGCGTCCGGCAGCACCGACCGGACGAGCCGCATCTCGTGGGGCGAGGCCACGTCGAAGGCGGTCATGCCCGCCTGCACGAGGTTCTCGATCACCACAAGCGCATCATTCGCCTTCACCGCATAGGTCACGCGGCCGGGGAACCCCGCGCGAAACCGCTCCGCCGTCGCCTGCAGCGTCTCGGGCGAGAAATAGAGACAGGGCCGGTCGGTCCGGGTAGCGGCGACATGGTCGGCGGGCGTTGCCCAGAGGGCGGGAAGACGGCTCATCGGCGTATCCTGGGTAGAGGAGTGACGGGAGTAGCTTGCCCGCTCAGGCGAGCGATTTCGTTTGTCAGCCCGCCGGTTTCAACTGTAATATCCGGCGAAACGTCTGCAGGGCCAATCAAATGGACGAAAAAGACGCCGAATTGCTGCGTCTGCTTGCTTCGAATGCCCGGATGCCGGTCGCGAGCCTCGCCAAGCGGCTCGGTCTCGCCCGCTCGACGGTGCAGGCCCGGCTCGACCGGCTCGAAGTCACCGGTGTTATCGCGGGCTATACGCTACGCCTCGGCGAGGCCGCGCGCACCCGCCGGATCCGCGCCACGGTGCTTCTCGAGGTCGAGCCACGTGCCACGGCGCAGGTGCTCGCACGGCTGAAATCTGTCTCGCAAGTCGAAGAGGTGCATACCACCACCGGCCGGGTCGACCTCATCGCGAGCCTCGCCGCTCCGACCACCGAGGTGCTCGACGGCGCCCTCGACCGGATCGGTAACATTCCGGGCGTGAGAGATACCGAAAGCCTCATTCATCTCGCCACGAAGATCGACCGTGGCCTCTGACCCTTGGCCGTGGCGCCCGGCAGGCTAGCCTTGGCAAACCACGCCCGGAGCTCTGCCGATGACCGAAGACACCCTGTTCCAGATCGTGAATTTCGCCGCCTTGGGAGGCTGGCTGATGCTCGCCGCCTCGCCCCTCATCCCCGACCTTTCCGACCGGGTGGCGGGCTACGCGCTGCCCGCCGGTCTCGCGTTCGTCTACCTCGGGCTCATCGCGGCGAACGCCGGCGCGGTCGACGGCGCGAGTTACACCACGCTCTCGGGCGTGATGGCGATCTTCGATGTTCCCGGCGCCGCTCTCGGGGGGTGGGTGCATTTTCTCGCCTTCGATCTCGTCGTCGGGGCATGGATCGCGCGGAACGGGCGCGCAGAAGGAATACGGTTCGGATACGTCCTGCCCTGTCTCCTGTTCTGCTTTCTCGTCGGGCCGGTTGGATTCCTGATGTATCTCGGCCTGCGAGAGGCCGCCCGCCGCCGCGCGTGACCGCATGGCCGAGGGGGGCTATCCGCCTCCCGCCTGCGGCCCCCCGGAGGATATTTGCAGGCCGAAGATGAGCCGGCTTTTCCTCGCGCGCCGAACCGGCTAGATCAGCGTCCGACCAGCGGGGACGATGCCATGGCACTCGACAAGACCTTCGACGCGACGGAAGCCGAGCCGCGGCTCTATGCAGCCTGGGACAGGGCGGGGGCCTTCGCCGCGGGAGCAAACGCGAAGCCCGGGGGCGAGAGCTTCACGATCGTGATCCCGCCGCCGAACGTGACCGGTGCCCTCCATATGGGCCATGCGTTCAACAACACGCTCCAGGACATACTCATCCGCTGGCACAGGATGCGGGGGTTCGACACGCTCTGGCAGCCGGGCACCGACCATGCCGGCATCGCCACGCAGATGGTCGTCGAGCGTGAGTTGGCGAAGGAAGGCAAGCGGCGGACGGACTACTCCCGCGAGGAGTTCGTCGACCTCGTCTGGCAGCAGAAAACGAAGTCACGCGGCAACATCCGCGCACAGCTCGAGCGGCTCGGGGCGAGTTGTGACTGGGCGCGCG
>Ga0102935_1000716_pt1 | contig 12116 bp, 16 predicted proteins | sample SalPonR2_A_D2_MG_FD_78508 | JGI IMG/M metagenome (GOLD analysis project Ga0102935, IMG submission 78508) | Salt pond soil microbial communities from South San Francisco under conditions of wetland restoration - Salt Pond MetaG R2_A_D2_MG | ecosystem: Environmental > Aquatic > Marine > Intertidal... | reverse complement strand
TCAGTATTCGTGACCCCGACCAATGTCCGTCCGTCAAGCGAAATGTTGTTGCTCATGTAACATCTCACTCTGTGTCCTGTATTCAAGATTGCGTGCGGAACCCGTCCTCTATATTCAGCACGACTACGAAAACATATCACTCTCTAAGGATTTCAACAGAGCCCAAGATACATATATGGACGCTGACGAATCCCATTCCGAATTATCTCAAGCCAGGCCTCTCGTGGTCCATACCTCAACTCCTTCAACAGGTCTTCTTCTTCCTCTACGGTCTCCGGTCTATGCGTTGAGCACCACCCGTGGTACTCCGGTGAATATACCGATACCGGTACCAGGAGCTTCTCGTAACGCACGCGCAGTCCATCATCACCAACGAGTTCGCCGCACACCTCACATTCGATTTCCGGCCACTCAGTCATGCCTACGCTAATGTTTCTGGGATACTAACTACTTTGTCCAGTAACCTAAACCATGACTGACCACGAAAATGGATATGAACTCGACACCGACTCGCTACCAGACGAGTTCCTCAGTCAGTTTATCCCCCGGCTTACGAACCAAATTGAAATAATTGAGCCAGATGATGACGTAGACGACTATGTCCCTGATTCGGCTTTTCGTATCGAGCGAATGGATGCGGACGGCATCTGGTTATGTGCGTATACTAGCGACCCTACCCTACCCGACATCCATTATGATATCTCTGTCACCGATACAGGAGAACTCAGAGTGACTCGTCGTGTAGAGCCCACCCACCAAACCGACCAGTAACTCGATTGTGGAGTCACAACATCTCGAAGCCTGGTTGTCCCCAGACCTCTGGAACTACCCTAAGGCTAGACGGGGGTGTCTCTATAGAGGGTTGTCGATATCTATAACGCACGTTATGACACGATAACAGTGACGACGCTAACCGCACTGTTCGTCATGGTGTCACACACTACACCAATACACTTTCAATTTGTCTATCCGCTATGACATTGATGGGCCGAAGTCCGGAATCCCGAGAGAAGTCACGAGCGTTTGTCCAAGCCGTATACGATAACGATGGACGTGCAGACACGAGTACAATTAGGCGGACTACGGGACTGACAAGGGGTGAACTCAAGTATAGATATGAGATGCTGGAGGACCAAGGCCTCATCCGTATTGAATATGATTCTGAGATGAGTGCTGCTGGTGAATCCGCAGTGAAGGTCGCTATTCTCACGGAGCTCGCTGAGCAGGAGATTCAAAGAGGACTCTTACAAGGTGGCCAGTATCAACCAGAGACAGACCTAACAGTTGAGCAGGTCGCCGAATCCCTCCAAGAGACTCAAGAATTCATTTCGGATAATATGTTACCACATATCCGTTTAATTGATGAACTAGAAACCCGGGTTTCTGAGTTAGAACAGGGTAAGTGAGTTATCGAATTATCTCAGTAATTATCCTAGTAGTTATCTTGATAATTATCGGAGTATCTGGATTCTTGGCTACTCACGTAGGAAACCCCACGTTTCCGCTGTAACCCGGTGTAGAAGACACATAGAAGAACTATTCCTCTAAGAGCAACCTATCTCAATAGTTTGTTTTCTCCATAGTATTATTGTGTTGTAGACGCTACGTTCACGTATGACCGATTCACCAGGGGCTGAAAGCTGGAAAAAGCACCAGAGTGCGTTTGACCGTGTTCGTTCAGTTGCCGTGACGGTTTCCGAGCCTAGGTCAGCCAATTGGATTGCAGAACAGGCACATGTTGCAGGGAATACCGCGCGCGACCATCTCCAGCGTCTCGTCGAAATGAACGTACTCCAGACCAGTACGGGAGATGGTGCGACCCATTACGCACCGGACCCCCTTTACACACGGATGCAGGCACTCCGAGACCTTCTTGATGGTCGTGACCGTGACGGCCTCCTACAGCTGCGAGGCGAGCTCCAAGAACAAGTCGAGGAGTGGCAGACCAAGTATGATGCTGACTCTCCGAGCGACCTTCGAGACAAGGCGGCACGTGCCAGTACAGCTGCCGAGACACAGGAGATGCGCCGAACTGCGAACGATTGGGATATCATCGCATATCGTCTCCGACTTGTCGAGGATGCCATTGAGCACTACTCCGACTACGCTGGGAGTTCCCCGGTTACTGCTTAACGCGGATGTTCGCATTCGGCGGTGGATACGACCCCGGCCGGGCATCGCACACGGTCTTACTTGAACTTCGACGCACCGTTAAGCAGCACCCTGCCGTCCAACACGCAAGCGGAGAACCATCTGGACAATTCACCCGCGTCACCGTCATGCTCGTCCCGTCTATTCTCGGTAGAGAGGTTGAGGAGGCGACCCTGACAATTCGCTGGTACACAGGAGAATCTGCCAATTCGGACCCGGAGTTTGCTTTTCACTACAGTGACTCATCAGGCTTTGACTGTGGATGGCATTACGAGCCGAATCCGCATGTGAACGGATGGGGGCATTTTCAAGAGCGCGAATCAGCTGACGATGAATACAGATACGAGACAATCACCTTCGGAAGTCTTCAGCCAATTCCGTTGCTTTGGGAAATATTTGACCGCCTTGATGACCGTCTTAGTGGCTCCTAAGCATACTCAAACAGTACAAGAAGGCGATGAGTTGTGCCAGATTCTACTTAATCGCTCGTTGAATTCGACTGATGGTTCGAGTCGATAACATTCCTAAAATAACTTTGAACACGATGGTTGACCGAGCGCGGGCTCAGCAGGACGACGACCACGAGTCGCTGTATGAGCCGCCGGTCACCGACGAACAGATAGACCATGACGTGGAGCCGACACCCGAAGACGAGCCGTGGCGATGCGAGTTCGACGACTGATAGGGCTGCCCTTCGGATACTCCGTATGTAAGGTGCTGCCCCCACGGCACTTTTGTGTCTGTATCAACTTTGTCAAGTTAGAATGTCCACTTCCAGAAAACCAGCCGGTGGACCAGCCGATGCGACTGCTAACATAGCCGAACGAGTCTGGCAAGGGACCGTCGCCAGTGCTCTACTGATTCCCGCGCTACAACTGTTTCTCTTACAGTTCGCTAACGGACTCCAGCCCTACGCAAACAACGCACTGGCCGTCGACCCGATGACAATACTGTCTCCGACTATCGTTGTCTTGGGTGTTTTGCCGGTCGTATCAACGCTCGTTTCGACGGCTATCGCATACGGAGCCGCAAGCTGGCCAGGAGTGACGTTCTACTACATTATGTCGACGGGAGCCTCGATGATGCTCGGTGCGAAGCTAACTGGGGCCATCATCTTCATGACTGGGGTTGTGCTGTTCTTGGTCGTCGCCGTGCTCAAGATGCGAAGTAACCAGAAGCGACGGCCTCCACGTCGCCCGATGTAGATACAACATGGTAACGGGCCCACGCCGTCAATGCGAATCTGTGGATTCATCGAACAACGCCTCAAAGAACTCTTGACAGTCCTCGCCTGCGGGAGTCGTTGGGCGGTAACTAAATTTAGTTGGAAACGACAGGTGAGAGAATGTTAAGAACGCGTCACAGTATTCACCTATGTCGAAGTAGTCCTGCTGAAGCCATCGCTCTAGTCCCAGCCCTTGGCCAAGATTTTCCACGAAGTAGACTGCCAGAATGATAATCGCGTCTTCAGGTAATTTCTCACGGGCACTGTCGAATTTTTTACGGAGTTTGTTTCCAACTGCTGTTCCGGGTGCCTCTGGAGATATGAATCCACCACCCTCAGGTATTTTATCCACGTAATCTGGTTTGTAGACCTCCAGCCAGACATCCCATTCATTCATCGTAACCCGCACATCGACATCTTTTCTTTCATCCTCTGAACCCATTTTGGCATTTGTCTGTACCCGCTCGAAACCGAGTTCTGAGCGGAGCTGATAAAGGAGCAGCATTTCTGCGAAGACGGAGTTTGTGCGGTCAATGTCCCCTTTTCGGAGTTCCCGCAACCAGTCTTTGGTGGCGTCGTTTTCGAAGTCGACGACAGACAAACAGGTGTCTATAAGTTCCAAATCTTGGCGCATGAACTCGCCGAAGTCTCGTTCCCATTCGGGAGGTCCATCGTCCGATTTCTTACCCAGGAGTGTGTCGATATTTTCGTATCCACGGGGAGAGGGGAGAAGGTCTGAGTGATGGTATAATGCGGAGAGTTCGGTGTCCTTTATGACGGGACTGAGTCTGTAAGCATAGCTGGTTTCAGATTGGGAGCAATCCCGATAGACCGAGACGACCTCGCAGGCGTGCTTATGGTGGTATAATTCAGGAACATTCTGTGGTGCTGACTTACGTATATGGACGAGGTCGCCGGGATTGTACGGCGAATCGATAGTACAGGAAACTGGACCGTCGGCCATTATTATGGAGTATCATCCCGAGTATTAAGTTCTATTCGACGGGGTACGGTCCACCCCCGATATTCCGCCCCTCTCTCCGGTGTTGTCACACCTCCACACCCTCCTCGGGCTCTCTCTCAACCAGGACGTAGACAGCAGAATAAAGTGTTCTTCGTCGCGTACCGAGAGTAAGGTCTACAGATGGAAATATCAGAGCAACTCCGCTGTCTGTTCTCAAGTAAGGTCGAAGAGCGCGATGGCTCTTATGTTCTTGAGATACCGGAGCAGGAGATTCGCCTTGGCGAACTTCAGACAGACGAGACGTACCGTGTGGCCATTCTTCCTTCAATATCCACTGACGAAGCAAACAATACGGACAGGAGACCAGAACGCAAACGTAGTTCACCAGAGCCACCGGTTGAGGAAGGCGAACAGCGAACAGTCGAAATCGAAGACATAGGCGACCAAGGGGACGGCATCACTCGCGTTGAGCGCGGTTTCGTCGTAATCGTTCCCGACACCGAACAGAGCGAGCGGGTTACTATCGAGATTACAGACGTACGCGAAAATGTCGCCTTTGCCGAGGTTGTTGAGCGTCTGAGTTACTACGACTAATAGCTTTTATCAGAACTCACTGTCCGGAATCCAGCCAAATATCCAGCCAACAGCGACCAGCAGACCACCACCGAGAAGAGCCAGTATAACAGAACCTCCAAGACAATATATCAATAAAAAATAGCAATCAATATATCTCAAATTCACGTAATTATTCTTATGAGTCTCAAAGACGACTCAACTGACGCAACGCCAACGCCAACGCCACACCCCCGAGTCTTCTACAACTCACCAGTATTTGCCAGGGGAGAATTCGAAGTCTCAGTAGTAATCGCAAACTCAATCGATGAGGAATGGGATATACATGTCACAATTGGTCCATACCGTGGGTACAATATCAAGTACGGTCTCGATATCGATTCGCGCGTCGTGTGGCTTGACTTCTACTCAGTACGACCGACCGGAGGGTACGACGTTAAGGATGTTATTGACGACATCAATCGAGGTATTGAAGAGACATTGTAGTTCTATCAAGTATAGACCACTGTGTGGGCTATACACTAAGTTTGAACAATTAAGAATATTCGTTCGCGAGGTCGCGATACCAATCTTTTCGCTCAAGAATACGCGATAGTGTACTTGTTGAAGGAATTGTAGTTTGACTGACGATGGAACGGAGAGATTCGCCGGCCTCACGCAATTCTAACGCAACCATTACATTCTCAAAGTCTTCTCCAGGAACGAGGTATTCCTTCTGTTCATCGAATTCAGTACCGTACCTGGGTCTTCCCTGATGAAAACCGGCGTCAACTCGCTGCTGGATTTTTGCCCGAGCACGCTGTATCTCTCGTCTCTTGGCAACATCATCGATGTAAGCCTGAATCATTTCGATAAGCCACGCTTCATCCGAGTTGAATTCAATGCGTTTTCTCTCGGCAGTCGTCCACAGCTCAACGCCCCAGTCTTCGATGTCGTACAGCAGCATTGACCGTTCCCGTTTGTCACGTGACAAGCGGTCCCGGCCACGAACGATGAGTACATCGCCGAGCCCATCTTCTAGGTCTGTCTGCATCTGAAGATACTCTGGACGCTCAGAATCGAATCCAGACGATAGTTCTCCTTCATCGTAGATGCGGGTCAGTTCGAATCCCTGTTCGTCGGCAAGGTCACGTATCGCTCGCTTCTGGTCGTCAATACTCGCATCCGACTTCTGAGAGAGACGCGTATAACCCACCGCCAGCTTAGTTGTCATCGTCACCTCTCACTACAGTTAATTCGATTTTGTCGCGGGAGCTACCCATCGACCATTCCAGTTTGTCCCCCTGGTCTAAGTTGAAGAACTCGGCCAGTTGCTTTGGAACTGATGTACTGTACTGTGTGATTGTTCGGGTTGACCCGTCTGGGTCAGTTATCTCTGATGAGGTCTTTTGGACGGTTGATTTCGTCATTTTCTATGTTGTACAACGTGTATTCCAACTATTAACGTGCCTACACCCCGTTCCAAAAATCCCAATTTTTAGAACACGGCCACCACCACGGTCAATCACTTAGCTATCTAACCTATGAGTATGACTGCTCGCGACGAGATTGACATTGATACCAGCCAAATTGTAGAGCATCCGCCAGACACCGATATTGACCAATATGTTGAGGAGGCTAACTTTCGAATTGAGCGAATGCGGTCCGATGGAGTCTGGATATGTGCTTACACGAAGGACCCTGATGAGCCAGACCACCACTACGACCTCTATGTAACGGAAGATGGGGGCATCCACATTACTCACCGTGAGGAAGACGTGGACACAAAAACTGAATGACGGGACCAGTTCTTCTCAAACCGATGATTCGGCCTCAGCACACTCACGCTCCTCATTGTAGTGCTGACTGAGTCTTTTTGCTTGCACCCCACATGTTGGACAGGTACCGCTCAGCTTCTGTTGTAGCCGGGCCAAACCAGTCTCCATGTCTCGTGGGCCCGCACCAAGGACATTTTCAGCCATGTAGACCGTCGTACCTTCGGTACCTTGTACATGTCCGGGGCCGGCGAACGTCGCGACAACGGTGTACGGGAGCCGCTTTGTGGAATTGTTACCAGTATCAATGGTGACGTGAGTCGCGGAGGACACATCGAGGTATTCTTCAAGAGAGTCGGCGTCTCCCGCGTGGACTGTAATCCAGAGCTTTGATACCTCAGACAGGGTTGGCAAGTGTGCAACGTGTATCTCTGCCACGTGTTCGAACTGGTCGTGAATGGTTTGTAACAGCGTCTCAAGCGGAATCCCACCAGTTTGGGAATCTTCCGCTATTTCCAATTCAGAATCTCTACTCATTGTTGTTTCACGCCCTTTTCAGGGCAGTCCTTGCCACGGAATCGAACCGTAGTGAACACCAGACAGGGAATTTATATAATATAAGTTATGGTTTTCAGTTAATATACGTTCTCCCCGGAACTCGGCTACGTCTATCGGTTTGTAGTCTCACAATACAGTAAAAACTGTCGGGGATTTGGTTAAAATATCGTCTGAATTGTTCTCTTCAGGATAGGGAGGTACGTCTCCCTGTAGCCGACCTTCTATCCGAATCCTTCTTCTAAAACGATGCAAGGCGTCCATACCCGGAATTGAAACGCCATCCATCCTAAGAGAGTTACATGGTAGACGTTGAGTGGGGCGTGAAACGATTGGACCAAGTCTACCACTCCGAGGACCACCTCAAGATGGCACTAGCGGCCGAGCTCTCCCAGATGTATGGCGAGAAGCGGGTCCGATTGGAGTGGATGCCGAACTCTGGTATGAAGGTCGATATCGGAGTCCGGCGAGAGGACGTGACAATCCCGATAGAGCTGAAGTACAAGACCGACAGCACTACCGTCGAAGACAATGCGTTCGACGAGACCTTCACGCTGAGCCGACAGGGTGCCCACGACCGAGCCCACTACCGTTTCTTCGAGGACGTTCGTCGAGTAGAAGAGATTGTCTCGGAACAAGGCCGCTACGGATACATTGTCCTACTCACGAACGACTCGAACTACTGGACTGAACCACAGCAGAGCGCACTATACGACGAGTTCAGAATTCACGAGGGTGTAACTCGTGAAGGTGCCCTCAACTGGTCGGAAATCAAACCGTGGATGGTCAACGGCGGACACGAGGCCCTCCTTGAACTCGATGGAGAGTACCGCATGGAGTGGACTGATTTCGACTATCGTGACGATATCAGTCTCTCGAAGAACGAGCGATTCCGTTATATCGTCCTCCGGGTAGACTGAGAGTTGGTGAGAAGATTAAATCCTGACTCCGGAAGCCGCTCGGTACAGTAGCAGCTTCTGCTGTGAGGAAGCCAAATCCGGGTCGAAGATACGCATAAAGTCGGAATCGCAGTCTCTGCTACCATGGAAGCCCTCTGGAATGCCCATAGAGTTGTCCTTGGATACGACATCGAGCATACGTTGGACGAGAGTTCTGGAGGTGAGTAGATGGTTCAACTACACGAGGTGGGCGGGAATGCAAAGACATCGTACGGAGTTTACGTGAGCGAAGGCCTGATTGGCCTCGCTGGCTGGGAGAACGGGGATTCACTCCGAATTACTGTAGTGGACCGAGACCTCATTCTCGTCACCCGTGAGAGTGTGCCTACTGAGCAATGGATTGAGCTCTACAATGCGGCCACCGCGGGTAGGCCCGTAAACGAACTGACGCCAGTTGAACTCGTGAGGCTGCTTGATGTAGGAGAGGGCGAAGATGGTCGCCGCCCATCGACTGTGTCCTCCTTAGCACCTCTCGGCGACTCTGGCCATCGAATTCTCCTGACGAATGCAGCGAAGCGACTTCAGTTACGTCCGGGGACCGGTATCCGACGCCGGGCGAACGAGGGGGTCGTTGTGCTCATCCCAGCTCCAACGGCAACTGAGGAGGTTGAGGAACGAGCAAAAGACGTGCTTGACGCTCGCGGAGCACAGGTGTCTGGCTAGAGACGGGGGCTTTCGCTTCAACCGCGGTAGCTAAATACGGCTGAAACATAGGTAAAAGCACAGTAGAGACGCTGAAGCGGGGGCCGGGGCCCCTTCAGCAGCGGTGGACTACCAACCTACCAGTGTTGGCAGGTCGGAATTGCGGGAATTTGGTAGCAAACCACCGGTTCAGCCCCTCCAATCAAGAAACAAAGTCAAAATCTAGCCGAACTCTCTCTGTACTTTCCTATTAGACTACCTCGGTTAGTGACCGGTCTACTACCTACAGGGGGTCTCCCGGGGGTCCCACTGTCGGTTACCCCGAATACCGGTCTACCAACACTGGTAGGATGGAATTTTGTCAGGTTTTCTCGGTCGGGTTTCCGAATATTGGTGGTTCGGTTAATATGGAAAACTGGCTCATACCCATCAAACGGCTCGCGACCACTGGGAACACGAGGTGCATATTTCACTCCTCGGCCAACCAATTTTGGACAGTCTGCTTTGCGTCTGATACGTCGGGCAAAGATGTCCCCTCGGGCAAGTTTCCCCGGGAATCATTGCTGACAGCCGGTAGAACAACATCAGCACCAGCTGTACTCTCGTAATCTGTCTCAACAGTCACGCTCTCTGCCTCCCGAGACCCGCAAACGAAGGCAACTTCGGAATCCTGTACTCGGGTCGTCTTTGCGACGAGACCATCGAAGAGCGGGTCTCCGGGGAGCAACAAACGAATAGATGGGAACTCCTCTGCCACATCTGGGTCGAAAGTAACCACCGCTTCGTCAGTCCCTCTCAGCTCTGCCTGTGCCGTCGTTTTGGCGGCCTCGGGCGTCTCGATTTCAGTTTGGTCAGGAGCACCCAGCACGTACGCACCACGTGCTGTTCCGGGGTAGTCGTCGGCCCGGTCGTGGTTCCGAAGAGCGGTGAATTCCCAGTCTGCCGAGTCTAAGGCTCGGCTCTGTGTGAGAAGCGTCTCCATTAGTTCGAGACTCGCAGTAGGCTCATATGCCCGAGTACGTTGACCGACACCTTCTAACGCCTGATGGTGAGTGTCACCCCAACCTATCAGCCCAGAATTGCGTATGAGTGATTCTCGCGTCACCACATCTTCTTCATCCTCGTCAAGGCCCGCATTTTCGGCTTCTCTTTGAGCTGCTTCGGCGCGCTTCTCGGCTTGGTCAGTTACCTGTTTACCTGTATCTCCGAAATCATCATCCATGACCGCTGTCTTGATATCGCTTTCAATACTGTTGAGCACAGGACGCATCGGCCCAACAACGTCCTCGAAGAGGTCAAGCCGGTTCTCCAGCTCCTCGTAGATATCACCGTCGACGCTGTCCTCGTAGGCGTAGTTGATGATTTTGACTACTGGATTGGTCTGTCCGATTCGGTCGATACGGCCGATACGCTGTTCGACTCGCATCGGATTCCACGGCAGGTCGTAATTTATGAGGGCATCTGCTGTCTGTAAATTTAGTCCTTCGCTTGCGCTATCCGTACAGACGAGGATATTTGTCCCTCCCGTGCTGGTGAATTCCTGTTTGATTGTTTCTTTTCCGACCATCTCCCACGAGTCAGTCTCAGCGTCGTATCGACTCCCACCTGACCCACTGTAGGTACCGACATTCGGGTGTGTGTCGGTCAGTGTATGCCGGATATGGTCGAGCGTATCCTGATATTGCGTGAAGATGACGATGTTATCACGGGCATCCTGTCGGAGACTCTTGATATCGTTTCGTAGGTGGACAATCTTTGGGTCGGTGACTGCACGGTTGAGTTCGTCGATGAAGTCGCGGAGCTCTTCGAGCTCACGGCTTACGATGCTCAGGTCCCCGGTCGGACGGTACGCATCGAGTGATGTCTGGCCAACGGTCTCGTCAATCGTCGCTTCAGTCACTCCCGAATCTTGACTGAGCTTCGAAACCTCTTCGGTCATGTCCTCGACCTCCTCGTCCAGCTTGTCGATGCGGCGGCCGAGGCTCTCCTTGATAGCGTAGAGACTGCTCGTGAGCCGCTGCCGGTAGGTTGTCATCACGAACCCGAGAGCGAGCTTCTCCTTCCCAGTGAGTGCCTTCTGCGACGCCTCGTACGTGTCATCAATATAGTCCTCGACCCGGTCGTACAGCGGCTTCGCCTCACCGAGGTCGATTCGCTTCGTCTCGACCGACCGTTTTGGGACGGTGTCTTCCAGCAGCCCAAGTTCCTTACACTGCTCCAAGACCGAACGTGTGTTCCTAAAGATACGAGACTGGACGGGCGTCGCCCATTCGGCCGCCTCGACGAGTGCCTCCCAGCCCTCAACGCCACAATCGAAGGCGAGACGACGCGGGTTGTCGAACCGCGAGGACGTTTCTCTGAGCCCAACCAATTTCTCAAGCGATTTACGCTGTTTCAGCCCGAGCGACTCAGCATCATCAACGACCTCCTGTGCCCGGTCGTCGTATCCGAGATGGGCGTCGATATGGTCGTGAAGCATCTCGGCAAACGTCTCGATACGAGTCTGAGCGAGCTGTTTTCCTTCCTTGTCGTCGCTGAGTTCCAGTTCCTTCCGGACAGAGTCAAGAACTGTCTGCTCGGCAAGGTTCGACCCCCGTGAGCCCATGTCCACCTCGCCAAGGCTCTCTTCGAGAACCCGCCGTGTCTCGAAGAACTTCTCGAACTCCTCTTTGTCGTCCCACGAGCCCGGTAGGTCGACCAATCGAAGCAGGTCGTACAGTTCGCCGACGTTCAGTTGCATCGGCGTCGCCGTCAGTGCGTAGAGACACTCCGAAACCGACTCGACTCTGGTGAGCAGGTCGTACAGCTGCGTCTCTTCTCGTGCGCTGTGAGCCTCGTCAACGACCGTGAGGTCCCAGAGCGTGTCATCGCGCTCGGGAGCGACGTGAGGTTGGTTGTCTTCCATTCGGGCAGTGTGCCACGACTGGATAACAACACTCGGCTCGTCGCGGTTCCGGATGTACCCCCCGATAGGGGTGTTGCTCCACGTATCGGCCTGCCGCCAACCGTCCAGCTCGACTCGGTGGTCGTTTGAACCACCGAATGGGCCGACGAGGTAGTCACCGTCGTATGCCCGGTCGTGGTAGTAGGCGTGGATATTGAATCGGTTGAACAATTCGTCCTGCCACTGCTGAACCAATCCGGCGGGGACAAGCAGGAGCGCGTTCTCAACCTGACCAGTGTGAATAAGCCGAGAGAGGGTTAGTCCGATTTCGATGGTCTTCCCAAGTCCGACCTCATCGCAGAATAAGAGGTTGTTCGGGTAGATGGAAATTGCCGTGTCGGAAATCGTC
>Ga0102935_1000711_pt1 | contig 12156 bp, 8 predicted proteins | sample SalPonR2_A_D2_MG_FD_78508 | JGI IMG/M metagenome (GOLD analysis project Ga0102935, IMG submission 78508) | Salt pond soil microbial communities from South San Francisco under conditions of wetland restoration - Salt Pond MetaG R2_A_D2_MG | ecosystem: Environmental > Aquatic > Marine > Intertidal... | reverse complement strand
TCTCCCGGCGTATCGTCGTCACCGTCGCCCGCCTCGCCCGAGTTTCCCGGCGTATCGTCGTCACCGTCGCCCGCCTCGCCCGAATTTCCCGGCGTATCGTCGTCACCGTCGCCCGCCTCGCCCGAATTTCCCGCGTTGTCGTCACCCGCCTCTCCGGAGTTTCCCGGCTTGTCGTCACCCGCCTCTCCGGAGTTTCCCGGCTTGTCGTCGTCAGCCTCGTCGGATTGGCCGGCGTCGTCTGGCGGGCCGGCGCTGGTCGATCGGTTTCCGGACTCGGTGGCGTTCCCGTTACCCGGGTCGTCGGGACGCCCGGCGTCGTCGGCGCTCTCGGACTCGCCGTCCTCGGACTCGTCCTCGTCGTCATCCCGTGCCGGCTCGGGTAGTTCGTCCGGGCCGCGTTCGGGGGCGAACTCCCGTCCCTCGTCGTCGCCGGCGACGTCCCTCGCGATTTCGGCCACTTCGGGGCCGCGGAGTTCGTCGGCGTCCGCGCGCAGTCGGTCGAGTTCCTCGCGATTCACGCCACGGGCTTCGAGCGCGGCGTCGGGAAGGTCACGCGTGACCGCCTCGCTGGAGTCGAGTTGGGTCTGTACCGCCCGAATCTGGGCGGCCGTGACTGCCATCCGAGCGCGGTACTCGCCGACGGAGATGTCGCCCGACCGTCTGGCCTCCCGGAGGTCGGTCTGGGTCTCACGAAGCCGCTGGAGTCGGTCCCGGGCCGTGTTGAGTTCCGTCGCCACGACGGCGGCCTTCGACTCGTTCGACTTGGCGCGGGAGACCCGGGTCGCCAGCGTCCGCTCCTCGAGTTCGCCGTCGATCTCCGCCCCCTGCACGCCGACGACGCCGGCGAGGCGCTGGCCGGGCGCGAGCGAGTCGGTCCCGTTCGTCGTCTCGTTCCCCGTCGTCTGCGGTGCCACCGGCTCGGTCCCCCCATCGGTCGCCGTCGTCGCCCCCGCCGTTGGCCCCCCGAGGGCCGAGACTGGCAGGGCCACCGCGCTCACGACGACGACGACGGCGAGCGCGAACGCGACGACGTCCGGAGCGTCTCTCATCACGCACGGTCGTACGTGGGAAGACCAAATAAACCGCAACGAACCTCAAGGACGCTTAATCCGGATTAAACCGGCCGTAGGGGGAGCCTGAATCGCCGCCGTCCGTCGATTTCGAAGGTGTTACTGGACCTATGAGTCCTCGTCGGGGAGTTTCAACACGTTCTCACGGCCGAGACGGAAGCCTTCGAGGCTGCCGTCGTCGCGCAGATCGCGGACGATCTGGCTCGTCCGTGCCTCCGTCCAGTCGAAGGCCTCGACGATCTCCTGCTGTTTGACCCGGCCACCTTGATCGCGGACGAACTGGAGGACGCGCTCCTCGTTGCTCAGGAGGTCCTCGCGGGCGTCGGGGGGCGGGGCGGCGTCGTCGCCGTCGTCGCCGTCGTCTCCGTCGCCGCTCGCCCCGTCCACGGGCGCGGTATCCGGACGCCTAGCGTTGCCGAACCGATCCCGGTAGCGCCACGCGACCGCCCCGACGACGGCGAGGAGGCCGACGCCGAGGAGGGGAAGCATCGACCCCGACCCACCGTCCGGCGTGGGGGTCGTGGCCCCGCCGTCGCTGCCGCCGCCACTACCGGCCGTCGTCGTCACCGTCGACGCCGGGCGGAGGACGACGCTCGGTTCGCCGGAGACGAAACTCGTCTCGGCGCCGCGCCAGACGACCGCGTCGTCCCGACGCTCGTCGGGTTCAGGGGCGACGTCGGTCGTGGCGTACGTCGCCGGCCACTCGACGACGAGGCGGGTACGGTCGTCGAGGAAGAGACCCTCGATGGCGTCGCCGACGCGGATCGTGTCGCCGTCGACGGCGGCGAAGCCGTCCCAGCGGAAGGTGTAGGCGACGACGCCGTAGTCCGGCGGCGTCCGCCGCTCCGCCCGCACCTCGAAGTCGCTGGCGTTCATCTCCCGTCCGGTCGCGTTCTCGGCCGTGCGGACAGTCGAGCGCATGCGCGACGCGAAGCGATCGGAGAAATTCGACGGATTCGCTTCGATGTCGCTCCGGAGTGACTCGAACGCGTCGGTCGTGTTCTCGTCGTCGAGTCGCGTCCAGTACTGGACGGTCCAAGTCGCCGAGCCGTTCTCGTCGACCGAGACGATCAGTCGGACGGAGTCGGTGTCGACCCCTTGCTGGTAGACCGAACTACCGCCGAGTTGCGCGGGCGACGGCGACGGCGACGAGGCCTGAGTCGACGCCACGACCCCGGCACCGAACGCCGGACCGACCGCCAGCGATAGAATCAACACGACGGTCACGAAGCGATTCGACGAGCGCATCCACATCTGCGTAGGCCTGCTTTTCAACCGACCGTAGATAGGTCTTGTCGCTTGGACCGACGACGAACCACCCCATCACCGCTAAATATCAGCCCGTAATACGTGTGGGTATGGCAACGCTACTCGATTCGCGGGACGGATGCCCGGCGAGCCGGATCGGGGTGACGGCGGCGTGACGCGTCGTCGTGCCCCCGTCTCGCCGCCGGTCGCACTCACCATTGCCGGCAGCGACTCCGGCGGCGGCGCGGGGGTGCAGGCGGATCTGAAGACGATGGAGGCCCACGGCGTCTTCGGCACGTCGGTCGTCACCGCCGTCACCGCCCAGAACACCGTCGGCGTCGATCGATCGCACGTCTTGCCGGTCGAGGAGGTCGAGGCGCAGTATCGCGCCGTCGACGGGGATTTCGACCTCGGCGCGGCGAAGACGGGGATGCTCGCGACCGAACCCGTGATCGAGTTGGTCGCGGACCGCGTCGCCGCCCTCGACGCGCCGACCGTCGTCGACCCCGTGATGGTCGCGACGAGCGGCGACCGCCTGCTCGACGCGGACGCCGAGGCGGCCTACGAGGCGTTGATCGCCGAGGCGACGCTCGTCACGCCGAACGCCGACGAGGCGGCGGTGTTGACGGGGATCGAGCCGACCGACCGCGAGACGGCGCGCGAGGCGGGCGAGGCGCTGGTGGCGATGGGCGCCGACGCCGCACTCGTCAAAGGGGGGCATATCGACGGCGACGACGCGGTGACCGACACGCTCGTGAACACGTCCCCCGACGGGGAGCCAAGTGTACGCACGTTCGAACACCCCCGAATCGACACCGAAGCCACCCACGGTTCGGGCTGTACGCTGTCGAGCGCCATCGCCGCCCACCTCGCACACGGCGAGACGCTCGAGTACGCCGTCGAGGCGGGGACCGCGTTCATGGAACGGGCGGTCCGCTACAGCCTCGACGTGGGACAGGGACCGGGCGCGGTCCACCACCTCGCGGCGCTCCGCGAGGCCGCCGACCGCCACCGCACCATGACCGACGTTGCCGAGGTGGTCGAGGCCTTCGTCGACCGTGACGTGTCCCGACTCGTCCCCGAGGTGGGGATGAACGTCGTGGGTGCCACCGCGTACGCCGAGGCGGTGGGCGAGACGGCCGCCATCGAGGGGCGAATCACGCGCACGTTCTCCGGCGTCGCGCCCAACCGTGGCGTCAGGCTCGGCGCCTCCTCGCACGTCGCCCGCTTTCTGCTCGCGGCCCGCGAGTTCGACCCGGACCTCCGCTTCGCGGTCAACTGCCGGTTCGACGACGAAACCGAGGCGGCGACGGCCGAACTCGACGGCCCCGTGGCCGAATACGAACGCGACGCCGAACCCGCGGACGCGAGCGGGACGATGGGCTGGGGCGCGCGACAGGCGTTCGGCGCCGTCGACGCCGACGACCCGACGCCCGCCGCCGTCCTCGACCGCGGCGCGGTGGGCAAAGAAGCGATCATCAAGGTGGTCGGCGAGACGCCCGAAGAGTTGGGCGAGCGGGTGTTCACCCTGCTCGACGCCGTCGAGTAACGCTCGACGAGCGGTCGAACGACAGCCGCCGATGCGGTGGCGGCCAAGGCGTAGAAGACCCACAGCGTTTTACCCACCCACGGCCCGGGTGTGAGTATGACCGCGGACAGCATCGTGGGGGAGTTCCTCTCCCTGAAGTCCGAGACGGACGCGGATCTGCTGGCGATGCAGTGCGGCGATTTCTACGAGTTCTTCGCGGAGGACGCCGAGTTCGTCGGCGACGAGCTCGACCTGAAGGTGTCCGAGAAGTCCGCCCACGGCTCGACGTACCCGATGGCCGGCGTCCCCGTCGACGACCTGACGCCGTATCTGAAGGCGCTGGTCGAGCGCGGCTACCGCGTCGCCGTCGCCGATCAGTACGAAACCGAGGACGGCCACGCCCGCGAGATAACCCGTGTCGTCACGCCGGGGACCCTGCTGGAGACGACCGATCCGACGGCGCAGTTCTTGGCGAGTGTCGTCGCCGTCGACGGCCGATACGGCCTCGCCCTCGCCGACGTGACGACCGGCGAGTTCCTCGTGACGACGACGGACGCGGCGGCGGACGTGGCGGCCGAACTCCACCGGTTCGACCCCGTCGAAGTGGTTCCGGGGCCGACCGTCCGCGACGACGACGGCGCCCTGCTGGCACGGATTCGGGACCGGACCGACGCCTCGGTGACCGACTACGACGACGCCGCTTTCGCCCCCGGCCGGGCCGAACGCGCACTCCGCGAGCAGTTCGGCGACGCGGCCCTCGATAGCGTGGGGCTGGATCACCGTGCCGGCGTCGCCGCCGCTGGCGCCGTCCTCGCGTACGTCGAGGGGACGGGCGTGGGCGTTCTAGACGCGATGACGCGCCTGCAGGCATACGACCCCGGCGACCACCTCGACCTCGACCCCACGACCCAGCGGAACCTCGAACTCACGGAGACGATGCACGGCGACCGCGAGGGCTCGCTGTTCGGAACGGTCGATCACACCGTGACGAGCGCGGGCGGCCGTCGCCTCCGGGAGTGGCTGACCCGTCCCCGCCGGGATCGGACGGTCATCGACCGGCGTCTCGACAGCGTCGGCGCCCTGAAGGACGCGGCGCTCGCTCGCGACCGGGTTCGGGAGGTGCTAGGCGACGCCTACGACCTCGAACGCCTCGCGGCGCGGGCGACGAGTGGGAGCGCGGGCGCGTCGGATCTCCTGTCGGTCCGGGACACCCTCGGGGTCCTCCCGGCGCTCGCGGAGGCGGTGGCCGATACGCGGCTGGCCGACTCGCCGTTGCCGACGGTCGTGAGCCGGCCCGACCGCGAGGCCGCGGCCGACCTCCGCGCCGAACTCGACGCGGCGCTCGCCGAGGACCCGCCGAAGACGGTGACCGAGGGCGGCCTCCTTTGCCGCGGCTACGACGACGAACTCGACGACCTACTCGACCGGTACGAGACGGCTCGCGGGTGGCTGGACGGCCTCGCCGACCGCGAGAAGGCGCGGACGGACATCACCCACCTGCAGGTCGACCGCAACAAGACCGACGGCTACTACATCCAAGTCGGAAAGTCCGAAACCGACGAGGTGCCCGACGAGTACCGCGAGATCAAGACGCTGAAGAACTCGCGTCGATACACGACCGACGAGTTAGCCGAGCGGGAACGCGAGATACTCCGCCTGGAGGACGCCCGTGGCGAGTTGGAGTACGAGCTCTTTCGGGAGTTGCGCGAGCGGGTGGCCGACCGTGCCGAACTCCTGCAGGACGTGGGCCGGACGCTGGCGACGGTGGACGCCCTCGCCTCGCTGGCGACCCACGCGGCGAGTCAGAACTGGTGTCGACCGGCCGTGGTCGAGCCCGGCCCCCTCGTCGTCGAGGCGGGACGGCACCCGGTCGTCGAAACGACGACGGAGTTCGTGCCAAACGACGTGGAACTACGGGACGACCGTGGGTTTCTCCTCGTCACCGGACCGAACATGTCCGGGAAGTCGACGTACATGCGCCAGGCGGCGTTGATCGTCCTCCTCGCCCAGGCAGGGAGTTTCGTCCCGGCCCGATCCGCGACGGTGGGCGTCGTCGACGGCATCTACACCCGCGTCGGCGCGCTCGACGAACTCGCCGGCGGGCGCTCGACGTTCATGGTCGAGATGCAGGAGCTGAGCAACATCCTCCACTCCGCGACCGAGGAGTCGCTTGTCGTCCTCGACGAGGTGGGACGCGGGACGGCGACGTACGACGGCATCTCCATCGCGTGGGCGACGACGGAGTACATCCACAACGAAATCGGCTGTAAGTGCCTGTTTGCCACCCACTACCACGAACTGACGGCGCTCGCCGACCACCTGCCGCGAGTCGCGAACGTCCACGTCGCCGTCGCGGGCGAGGACGGCGACGACGAGGACATCACCTTCTTACGGACCATCGAGGACGGGCCGACCGACCGGAGCTACGGCGTCCACGTCGCGGACCTCGCCGGCGTCCCCGCGCCGGTCGTAGACCGCTCGCGGGGCGTACTCGACCGCCTGCGTGAGGAACGGGCGATCGAAGCACGGGGCGCCGAGACGGGGGGCGACGCTGAGACGACTCAGGCCGTCTTCGACCTGAGCGCCGGGACGATGCGAACCGGGGCGGACGGGGGGACGGAGCCGGACCCGGAGCCGGCGCTGTCACCCGAAACCGAGGCGGTGCTCGACGAACTCGAATCGGTGAACGTCGAGGAGACGCCGCCGGTCGAACTGCTGTCGAAGGTGCAGTCGTGGCAGCGGCGGCTAGAGGATTAATCCAGGTCCGGCCGTGATAGCTCCGTCTCGTGGCACGTGATGAACTCGAGGAGCACGGGCGTCCCGGCCTCGGTTTTCTCGATGCCGCGCTCGATGGCGTCGGCCACCTCGTTCGGGTCCTCTATCCGCTCGCCGTAGCCGCCGAGGCCCTCCGCGACGGTGGCGAAGTCGCCGCCGAAGGGGGTGTCGTACCCCGCCATCTCGTAGTTGTTCAGTAGAATCGAGAGGATGGGGAGGTCGTACCGGACGGCCGTCTCGAAGTCGAGGCCGGTCATACCGATGGCGCCGTCGCCCCAGACGTTGATACAGAGCTTCTCGGGGTGAGCGAGCTTCGCACCCATCGCGAGGCCGAGGCCGTAGCCGAGCTGGGTGGTCTTCCCCCAGCCGATGTAGCCGAGGGGTTCGGGCGACTCCCAGAACGGCGCGAGGAAATCGCGGGCGTTGCCCGCGTCGTGGGTGATGATGGCCTCGGAGGCGTCGACGGCGTTCGTCAGTTCGTCGACGACGCGGTAGGGGTTGATCGGGGCTTCGTCGGATTCGAGCTTGGGGCGCCACTCGTCGAGCCACGCCTGCTTGACCGCCGCGATTTCGTCGGCCACGTCGTCCGCACGGCCGCGCGGGCCGTCGAGGCGCGCGTCGGCCTCGTCGACCATCGCCTCTAGAACCAGCCGGGCGTCGCCGAGGACGGCGTGATCCGCCTCGACGTCCTTGTTCACGTCCGTCGCGTCGAGCGTCGAATGGATGATCGTGTTGTCCGTCGGGACGGTGATGCCGTAGGCGGTGTCGGTGAAGCTGGTGCCGACGCCGAAGAGGAGGTCACACTCGTCGAGGAAGTGAGCGAGCTGTCCGGGTTCGCTCTTCGAGCCCGCGCCGAGCGAGAGCCGGTGATCCTCGGGGAAGGCGCTCTTTCCGTTGAGGCTGGTGGCGACGGGTGCCTCGACGAGTTCGGCGAGTTCCCGCAGCGCGTCCCAGCCCTCGGCGTAGTGGACGCCCTGCCCCGCGTAGATGACCGGCCGCTCGGCGTCGAGCAGGTGGTCGACCGCGTCCGAGACGGCCGCGGGGTCGGCGCCGGGTCGGGAGGTGGTGCCCGGCGTGTAGTCGAAGGGCTCGACCTCGTGGTAGAACACGTCTTTCGGGATTTCGACGACGGCCGGGCGCGGGCGCCCGTTTCGCGCGGCGCTGAACGCCCGACGGACCGTCTCGGCGACGGCGTTCGCGTCCGTCAACTGCTCGCAGGACTTCGAAATCCCCTGGTAGTTGACGAGCGAACTGAACTTGGGGTCGGTGTCGTTGTTCGACTGATCGTAGCCCGCGGGGAAGGCGACGAGCGGGACGGATTCGCCGTAAGCCTGGGCGATCCCCCCGAAGGAGTTCTCGGTGCCCGGACCGTGCTGGCAGGCGAAGACGCCGACGGTGTTGCCCGACGTGACCCGACTCAACGCGTCGGCCATGTGGGCGCCCGTGCGCTCCTGTCGGACGATGATCTTCTCGATGCCGTTCTCCGCGAGGATGCCCGTGTCGAAAATCGGGTTCGACGGGAACCCGAAGACGTACTCCACTCCTTCCTCAACTAGGATATCCGCGATGGCTTCGGTGACGTCCATATGACCGTCACTGGGGCATGTTATATAATGATATACGTCCCGATTTGTCACGATTGTTCGTCTTCAACGCCTCTAACGGCCCAAAGCGTCGGATTGGCGCCACGACCCCGAGAGGGATCGGCCGTCGATACCGGCGACCGGTTCGCTCGACAACAGGTCTATGAGTCCCCATCTCGACAGGTGTGAGTATGACACACGTTGCTGTCGTCGGTGGTGGTCCCGCGGGACTGAGCGCGGCGCTGTTCACGGCAAAAAATGGCCTCGATACGACCGTCTTCGACACTGACGGGACGTGGATGCACAAGGCCCACCTGTTCAACTACCCCGGCATCGGCTCCATCGGCGGCGACGCGTTCCTGAGCGTGACCCGCCAGCAGGTCGACGACTTCGGCGTCGACCGCCGGCAGGGGTCGGAAGTGACGGGCGTCTCGGCGGAGGGGGACGGCTTCGTCGTCACGACCGGTGACGAAGAGGTCGACGCCGACTACGTGGTTCTGGCGACGGGAGCGGACCGGAGCCTCGCCGAGGATCTGGGCTGTGAGACGACCGACGACGGCATCGTCGACGTGGGCGTCGAGATGGAGACGAGCGTCGCCGACGCCTACGCCACGGGCGCGATGGTCTGCGCCGAGGAGTGGCAGGCGGTCATCGCCGCGGGCGACGGCGCCGCCGCGGCGCTCAACATCCTGAGCAAGGAGAAGGGCGAACATTACCACGACTTCGACGTGCCGGGGGATGCGACCGAGACGTTCGGCGGGATGGTCGACGAGGTGTAGGTTGTGTGGAACGTCTCGGTCGCCACGGCCGAGACGTTCGGCGGGATGGTCGACGAGGTGTAGGTTGTGTGGAACGTCTCGGTCGCCACGGCCGAGACTGGGAAAGAGCGGCCCAACGTACAAGCCGTCGGCGACCCTACCCACTCGCATGTCCTCACTCGCGGACGAACCGTGTGAAGCCTGTACGAGCGACGACGAACCCCTCACGCCCGAGGAGTACGCGGAGTACGCCGACGGCGTCCGGTCGGACGTGTGGGAAGTCGTCGACGACCACCACTTGGCGGCCCACTACGAGTTCGACGATTTCCGTGACGCCCTAGAATTCACGTACGAAATCGGCGAACTCGCGGAGGAGGAGTGGCACCACCCGGATATCGCGCTCGCGTGGGGGGAAGTCGAGGTGGAGATGTGGACCCACAAGATCGACGGTCTCCACAAGACGGACTTCGTGATGGCGGCGCGGATGGATCGTCTCTACGAGCCGTACGAACCCGAAGAGTAACCGATCCCAGTCCTTATCCCTCCGACAGCCGACGAACGGGTATGGCTATCACTACTGGCGATACGGTTACCATCGAGTACACCGGCCGTCTCGACGACGGTTCCGTGTTCGACACGACGGACGAGTCCGTCGCCGAGGAGGCCGGCCTGCTCGACGAACAGCCGAACCGGGAGTTCGAACCGCTCACCGTCGAGGTGGGCGAAGGCAACCTCATCGAAGGGATGGAAGAGGGTCTGCTGGGGCTCGAAGCGGGCGATTCGGAGACGCTCACCCTCCCCCCGGAGGAGGCGTACGGCGAAGCGTCGGACGACCAGAGCCGTGAGTTCGAGCGGGGCCGATTCGAGGAGATGGTCGGTCAGGAAGCCGCCGAGGGGATGCAGGTGCAGGCACAGGGCGGTGCGAGCGGGACGGTCACCACCGTCTCCGACGACGCCGTCGAGGTGAGCTTCCAGCACCCGCTCGCGGGCGAGACGCTGACGTTCGAAATCGACGTCCTGTCGGTCGAATAGTTGAATAGCCCGCCGACCGTCGTCAGCCCGTGACCGAGACGCCGACCATCCACGCACTCGACGACGCGACTGTGCGCCGAATCGCCGCCGGCGAGGTGGTCGAGCGCCCCGCTAGCGTCGTGAAGGAACTGCTCGAAAACAGCCTCGACGCCGACGCCTCGCGGGTGACCGTCGCCGTCGAGGGCGGCGGCGTCGAGGGTGTGCGCGTCCGCGACGACGGCGTCGGGATGACCGCCACGGACCTCGAACGCGCGGTCGAAGAACACACGACGAGCAAGATCAGCGACGGCGATGACCTCGAAGCCGTGGGGACCCTCGGCTTCCGGGGCGAGGCGCTGCACACCATCGGCGCCGTCTCGCGGCTGACGATCCGCTCCCGACCCCGCGCGGGCGGCCGGGGACACGAACTCACGGTCGAGGGGGGCGACGCCGGCGACGTCGAACCGTCGGGCTGTCCGCCCGGAACCGCCGTCGAGGTCGAGGACCTGTTCTACAACACGCCCGCGCGACGGAAGTTCCTCAAGACCGAGGCGACGGAGTTCGACCACGTCAACCGCGTGGTGACACAGTACGCCCTCGCCAACCCGAACGTGGCGACGACGCTCGAACACGACGGGCGCGAGGTGTTCTCGACGGAGGGCAGCGGCGACCTCGAATCGACGGTCCTGGCCGTCTACGGCCGGGAAGTCGCGTCGGCGATGGTGAGCATCGACGCCGAACCGGGACGCGGCCCCGTCACCACGGTGTCGGGGCTGGTGAGCCACCCCGAGACGACGCGGGCCGGCCGGGAGTATCTCTCGACGTTCGTCAACGGCCGCTACGTCACCGCGGGGACGCTCCGGGAGGCGGTGCTGTCGGCCTACGGCGGCCAACTCGCGCCGGATCGTTATCCCTTCGCCGTCCTCTTCGTCGAGGTGCCGCCGGGCGAAGTCGACGTCAACGTCCACCCCCGGAAGATGGAAGTCAGGTGGGAGCAGGAGGACGCCGTCGCCGACGCAGTGGAGACGGCGGTGCGCGAGGCGTTGATGGACGAGGGACTCGTACGCTCGTCGGCGCCGCGGGGACGGTCCGCACCCGCGGAGACGGAGATCACCCCCGAGTCGCCGGCGCGGGAGGTGACGGGCGGCGAGGCAGCCGAGGCCGACGAGGCGGCCACGCCGGCCGACGACGCGGAATCGGCCGACGCGTCGGGCCGTGACGACGCGCCGACGACGGGCGCGGAGACACCGGACGCCGACGGCGAGACGGCGCGAACGCACACGCCGACGCTCGACGAGGTGACCGGGGCGTCGGAGACGGCCGATTCGGCGGCGGCATCGAGCGGAACGGGGTCCGCGCCGCCGACGGAGGAGTCGGGGTCGCGTCGAGACAAACGCGACGCGGACGCGGGAACGGGCGCTCGGACGGTAGACGACGGGGGTACGACGGCGGACCCGGCGGCCGACGACTCGGACCGGAACTGGAACGCCGGTGGCGCCGTCGCGCCGACCGACCAGCGGACCCTCGACGGCGAGACGGCGACGCCGGATCGCGGGTTCGACCGCCTGCCCGCGATGCGCGTCCTGGGCCAGTTCGACGAGACGTACGTCGTCGCGGAGACGCCGGATGGCTTGGTCCTGATCGACCAGCACGCGGCGGACGAGCGGATCAACTACGAACGGCTCCAGGGGGAGCTGAGCGGCGAGACGCCGACGCAGGCGCTTGCCGAGCCGGTCGAGCTCGAACTCACGGCGCGGGAAGCGGAGCTGTTCGCGACCTACCGTGATGCGCTGGCGGCGTTGGGCTTTCACGCCGACCGGGTCGCCGACCGGACCGTCGAGGTGCGGACGGTGCCGACGGTGTTCGATTCGGCGCTCGACCCGTCGCTCCTGCGCGATGCGCTGACGGGGTTTGCGGACGGCTCGGCGGGCGAGACGGTCGACGCCGTGGCCGATTCCCTCCTCGCGGATCTGGCGTGCTATCCGTCCATTACGGGCAACACGTCGCTGACGGAGGGATCGGTGGTCGACCTGCTCGGCGCCCTCGACGACTGCGAGAACCCCTTCGCCTGCCCACACGGGCGGCCGGTCGTCGTCGCGTTCGACCGCGGGGAGATCGAGGATCGGTTCGAACGCGACTATCCGGGGCACGGCGGGCGGCGGGCGGAGTGACCGAGGTGGATT
>Ga0102935_1000710_pt1 | contig 12187 bp, 13 predicted proteins | sample SalPonR2_A_D2_MG_FD_78508 | JGI IMG/M metagenome (GOLD analysis project Ga0102935, IMG submission 78508) | Salt pond soil microbial communities from South San Francisco under conditions of wetland restoration - Salt Pond MetaG R2_A_D2_MG | ecosystem: Environmental > Aquatic > Marine > Intertidal... | reverse complement strand
TTCGTGAGCTGGTTCGCGACGTTCTTCGAGCGCACCTGCCCCGCCTCGAGCATGGCGAAGCCGGCGTGCATGAAGAAGATTAGGAACGATACGAGCAGTATCCACGTGAAGTTGAGTGCTTCCGCGGTGACTTGGAGTAGTACCATGGTTTGTATGGGTTGTGTCTCTATTGCGTTTGAACGTCCAACTTTACCGTCTCACGCGCCAACTTTGTCAACTGTTTCACGAAGAAACCTCTGGCAACACCACTACATAAGGTTTGGCTTTATAGAGTGTAAGATATGGCCCAGTCAGATGGGCATTCGTCCAAAATTCGGAATGATATTATGGATATAAGGTTGTTCTCCGTCAAGAAAGGCGGTATATGTCTGGAAGAATTTTGGACGTTCGTAAACCGTGATTCCGCCGATTTCAGCGGATAACGGCCGCTTTTGCTTGCGCGCGCCCCACCTCACGACACCTGCGGTGGGCACTAGTCTTATTATCCTCCGCTCTTTGTGATTTTAGTGAATAGATGTCGTCTAAAATAGATAGTGTAACGAACGTTAGTGCCCAAATGTGCCACATTCGTTCAGATATATTCGGAGAGCGCTAACACGATGAGTCGAAAGGCCACCCAGCCCACCGGAGCCCAGTCCGACGACCGGGCCGTCGCGAACGCACGCGGCGCACTCGACGTGGTCCGGGCAGCCTCGACGACAGTCGACGAGGAACTCGCAGCCATCGACGACCGTGCGAGCGCACAGGCGGCCGACGCACAGTGGGTCGTCGAGGAGATATCCACACTCTCGGCCACAATCGAGGAGATAGCCGCCACGACCGACGAGGTCAGCGAGCGAAGCGAGCGGGCGGCCACGGAGGCCGCCGACGGGCGAGCGGCGGCACAAGGGGCCATCGACACGATGTCCGAGGTCCAAGCGGTCAGTCGGGAGGTCGCGGGCGAAGTAGACGCGCTGCGCGAACGTATCGACCGCATCGCGGACGCGCTCGCGGGTATCGACCGCATCGCGGACCAGACCAACATGCTGGCGCTGAACGCCTCCATCGAAGCGGCCCGAAGCGATGGCGACGCCGAGGGGTTTGCGGTCGTCGCAGACGAGATAAAACAGCTCGCCGCCGAGTCCCAACAGCAGGCCGACGACATCGATTCGGCCCTCTCGGCGGTCAGGTCGGCCACGGACGAGACAGTCGAACAACTCGAAACGGCTGCGGGAGAGATAGACGACGGGGCCGAACAGGTCGCAGCGGCGATGGCGAGCCTCGACGCCGTCGCGGAGACCGTCGAGGCGACCGCCGAGGGCGTCAGTTCGGTCTCGGACGCGACCGACGAGCAGGCCGAAACGAGCGAGGCCGTGACCCAGCGGTGTGAACGGCTGGCCGACCGGGCGAGCGGTATCGAGGACGATATCGCCGCCATCCGGTCGGCTCGCTCGGAACAGACGGCGATGGTCGGGGAGATAGCCGACGTGTTGGCGACCATCGACGCCGACCGGCGGGCGGGGATGACAGGGCGCGCGACGCTACCGACCGGTATCGCCGGCCTCGGCGAGCAGTGGGACGGTCTCGTCGTCGGCGGGCAGTCGGTGCTGCGCTACGAGCCGGAGACGGCGGCCGCGGGCGCTGTGGCACAGCTCTGTGCAACGGCGCTGGCCGCCGGGAAGGCCGTCTCGCTGACGCCGCCGCCGACGCTCGACCGGGCAACGCTTGCCAGCGCCGTCGCCGCCACGGGCGATTCGCTCGACGGCGCACTGACTGACGACCGGCTGTTCGTCCTCGACGCGTTCGGGGACTGGCGTGAGGAGTACAACGTCTTCGACCTCGCGAGCACGTCTCTGGGCGCGGTCAACGAGACGACTGTCGACCGTCGGGACGCCCCGCTACTGGTCGTCGGCAACATCGAAGGCGAGGTCGCCACGGTCGGGGAGCAGGCCGCACGCGAGGCGCGCTACGAGAACGACGAGGGGGTGTTCGCCCCCGACGACACCGTCTTCAACGTCGTCGCGACCGACGCGGTGCCGGAGACGCTTGCGGCGTTCTACGCCGGGTCGGCCGACCAACTGCTGACGCTCGGCCGCGCGGCCGGACAGTACCTCGAAATCGAGCGCACGGCGACCGGGACCGACGGGGCGCGGTACGGCCTCCGAACGACCCCGGAACCGCCGTTTCTCCACGCCGAGAGCCGCTGATGTTCGCCATCGACGAGGCCGGTCGAATCGCGTTCGCGACCGAATCGTTCGCTACCCAACTCGGGACGACACCCGCCTACCTCGCCGGGACGCCACTGGAAGCCGTCGTCACGGCCGACAGCGGACCCGGGCCGCTGGCAGTGGTCGAAAACCTCAGCGCGGCGTCGGCCGGGCACAGCCGCCGGTGTCGCGTCTGTCTCCGGGGCGAAACGCGGCCGGTACCGGCGACGGTCGAGTTCGTCGCGACCGAGACCGAGCGGGTCGTCGGCACCGTCGAGGCGGTTCGGGAGGGCGGCGGGTCGAACGAGCGGTTTCGGCACCTCTTCGAGCAGAGCCACGACGCCATCGTCTCCTTCGAGATGGTCGAGATGGCCCCGGTAGTGCGCTCGGTCAACACCGCCTTCGTCGAGACGTTCGGCTACGACGCGGATGATATCGTCGGGGAGTCGCTCAACGACTTCATCGTCCCCGAGGAGCGAAGCGAGGAAGCGGCCGACTACGACCGCCAGACCGCCGCGGGCGAGACGAACTACGACGTCGTCACCCGCAAGACGGTCAACGGTCGTCGGGACCTCGTCTATCGGGGCCTCTCGTATACGACCGGGGACGGCGGCCGGTACGGCTTCGCCATCTACACCGACGTGACCGACGACCGGCGGCGACGGCGGCGACTCCAAGTCCTCCATCGGGTGTTGCGACACAACCTCCGGAACGACCTCTCCGTGGTCGTCGGCATGGCCGACCACGTCCGCCAGACGGCGGCGGACCCGGAGCAACAGCGGGCGGCCGAAGGGATACTGACCGCCGCCGAACGCCTCGCGTCGGTCAGCGAGCAGGCCCGCAACGTCGAAGGGGCACTCGATACGAAATCCGACCGGCCGGTCGACGTAGCGAACGTCGTGCGGTCAGTCGCCACGGAGCACCGCGAGTCGGGAATCCAGACCGACACGCCCGAGTCGGCCCCGGTCACGGGCGGCATGGCGTTGTACGACGCCGTCGACAACCTCGTCGAGAACGCCGTCACCCACACCCCCGACGGGACCGAGGTGTGGGTGACAGTCGACGAGGAACACGACGAGACGTACGTCCGCGTCTCCGACGACGGGCTGGGTATTCCGCCCATCGAGCGGGCGGCAGTGTTCGAAGACGAGGACATCACCACGCTCAAACACGGGTCGGGGCTGGGGCTGTGGCTGGCCCGCTGGGTCGCGGAGGCCGCCGGCGGGGAGTGTCGGTACGACCGTGTCGACGGGTGGACGGTCGTCACGCTGTGGCTGCCGACCGTCGACGCCGACGGTCGGGACGTAGTCACGTCGTTCGACGACGTCGAGGGCGACGCGACCGAACAGTGATTAGAGTTGGTCCGCGAGGTCCTCGGCGAAGTACGTCAGGATGAGGTCCGCCCCCGCCCGTTTGATGGAGAGCAGCGACTCGTAGGCGACTTCCTCCAGTTCGAGCCACCCCTGCTCGGCGGCGGCGTGGAGCATGGCGTACTCCCCGGAGACGTTGTAGGCCGCCACGGGGAGGTTGTGGTCTTCGCGCACGCTCCGGACCACGTCGAGATAGGGCAGCGCGGGCTTGACCATCAACACGTCCGCGCCCTGTTGGACGTCGAGTTCGACTTCGCGGCGGGCCTCTCGGGCGTTCGCGGGGTCCATCTGGTAGTGCCGGCGGTCCCCGAAAGCCGGTGCGCCGTCGGCGGCGTCCCGGAAGGGCCCGTAGAAGGCCGACTCGAACTTCGCGGCGTAGCTCATGACGGGCACCTCGGTGTGGCCGTCGGCGTCCAAGGCCGTCCGAATCGCGCCGACCATCCCGTCTAGCATCCCCGAGGGCGCGACCATGTCGGCGCCCGCACGGGCGTGACTGACCGCGATGTTGCCGAGCAAATCGAGCGTCTCGTCGTTGCGCACGGTGAGGTCGGGGTCGGCTTCTGCGTGGTCTTCCAGCAGGCCGCAGTGGCCGTGTTCGGTGTACTCACACATGCACACGTCCGTGATGACATAGGCGTCCGTCTCGGCGGTAATTTGCCGGACGGCCTCCTGTACGACGCCGTCGCTTGCCCACGCCCGCGAGCCACGCTCGTCCTTCAATTCGGGAATGCCGAACACCATGATTGCCTCGACGCCCGTCTCTAAGACTTCCTCGACGCGGGCGACACTCTCGGAAACGGGCACCCGCTCGTGGCCCGGCATCGTCTCGATGGGCACCCGCTCGTCCGTGGTTGCGTCCACGAACACCGGTGCGATGAGGTCCGACGCCGAAACGTTCGTCTCCCGTACCAGCGGCCGCACGCCGTCTGTCCGGAGGCGGCGCGGCCGACGTGTCATGTCCATACCGGCCGTTGGGGGCCTACGGGGCATGAACCCACCGTTTGCGGCGGACCAGTCGGCCACTCGCCCCCGCCACCGACCCGATGACACAACACATATGTCGGTGTTGTTAGTTGGTGAAACTGAATGGCGACCGACACCACGACCCGCGGTCAGGTCCGGACCTTCGCGGAGGACTACGGCCTGTTGGTGGTCGCAGGCCTCTTCGCTCTGCTAGGGGTCGCGGGCATCGCGCTGTACGTCGTCGGCGATACGAGCTACGCCGAGGCGCTGCTCCGACGGTACGGCCTCGCGGCGCTGTTGTTCGTCTTCGTCTTGGAGGGCGCGATGCTGCTCTACTTCGCGCCCAGTGAGATTCTGGTTCCGACAGCAGTCGCGGTGCTGGCCCGCACCGCCGGCAACTACGACCTGCCCGCCGTCGCCGCGATTCTCGTCGTCGCCGTCCTCGGCGCGACGGCCGGCCAGACTGCCCTCTTCCTGCTGGCGAAACGCGGCGGCCGGGAGTGGCTGCTCGACCGGCCGTGGTTCCGGGTGAACGAAGAGCGGCTGGACCGCTTTGGCGAGTACTTCGACACCTACGGCCTGCTCGCGGTGCCGGTGAGCAACACGCTCTTTTTTACCCGAGGGATGCTGACCGTGCCGGCGGGCGTCGCCGGGATGGACACTCGGCGCTTCGCGGCGCTCTCGGCGCTCGGGACACTGAGTTTCGAGGCCATCCTCACGGCCGGCGCTATCGGCGTGTTAGAACTGCTTTAGTCGACCGTCTCGATGCGCTCGCGGAGCCACGCCGCTGCCTCGTCGACGGTGGCCGGGTCCTCGCCGGTCACTTTCACGCGACCCGGCGTGTCGTCCTTTCGGGGGTAGCTCCCGACGGCGACGCCGAAGTGCTCGCGGGCCTCGGTGACGGCGTCGACGACGGCGCCCTCGGGTGCGGGCGTCCGCAGCGTCGCCGTGGTGCGGTCGCCGTCGAACTCGTCGGCGACGGTGGCGAACATGGCTTTCAGTTCATCGGGGATGCCCGGCATGACGTAGACGCCCTCCACCACGCAGCCAGCGGCGAAGCTCTCGTCGGTCAACAGCGGCCGCGCGCCCTCGGGGACGCCCGCCCACGCGTCGAGGTCGAGTGTCATCTCGTAGCGCTCGAACGTCTCGGGGTTGTCCTCGGCGAGCGCTTCCGCCTTCGCTTCGAGGTGGGCACGCACGTCCTCGGGCACGACGATGTCGCGGTCGAACGCGCGAGCGACGCCAGCTTTCGTCACATCGTCGGGTGTCCCGCCGATGCCGCCGGTGACGACGACCGCGTCGAACGCGTCGTGATAGCGAGAGACGGCGTCGGCGATGACCGCCTCGTCGTCGGGGACGGTCAGGACCCGAGTGACCGCCGCACCGGCGTCGCTCAACTGCCGACTCAGCCACGTGGCGTTCGTGTTCTCGGTGTCACCCGAGAGGAGTTCGTCTCCGACGGTGAGCAGCGCGACGTCCATCACTCGGGCGTTGGGCGAGGACCCGGGTAAGTGGAACGGTGCCGGCCGCAATTACGGGCGCGTTACCCGATAGTGGCCACGTCTCGTCTCAGAGGTCGTCGGTGTCGATAGTACCGGTAACGACGCCCTTCCGGCCATTCTGGTTGTAGCTGATGTCGTCGACATCGTCGAAGACGGCACCGTTGCTGTCGTTTTCGTCCACCCAGTCCTCCAAGTCGCCGGTGTCCACATCGTCCTGTTCCTCGTAGACGATGACCCACTTGCGGTCGGCCGTCTCCCCGTTGATCGTCGCGGTGTCGCCCTCCGCGACCATGTTCTCGAACTGACCGTTCTCAGGGTTGTCAGCGTCGACTTCCTCCATCGTACTCCCCGTGGCCACCGAACCGCCGAGTTCGCCGAGGAGCGTGCTCATGTTCTCGCTGGCTTCGCCGTTGCCCGTCTGGGCGTCGATGACCGCCTCAACGATGTCGACCGGGTCGTCGATGCCGTACCCCCCAGCGAACGCGACGACGTTGTCACCGATACCGAACGCCTGGGCCTCGTTGGGTCCGAGAAACGTGGTGAACCCCTCGTGGTCGCCGTCCTCCTCGAAATCGTCGTCTTCGAGGTCCGAGACGGCGTCCTCGCGGGCGAACTCGGCTTCGATGATGACGGCCTGACCGGCAAGCAGTATCAGCGACGTATCCTCCCAATCGAAGCTCAGCGGCTCCCAGAACTCCTCGTAGGAGTTCATCTCGAACGACTCGTCGTCGAGTTCGTCCTCGTTCGATTCGATGGCCTCGGTGTCGAGGTACGTGAACCTATAGTGGTCGCTGTCACCGATATCGTCCGGTGCCGCCAGCCAGTTAGCGTAGGCTCCACTGCCACCGCCGCCGAGTGGGTTGACCCCGAAACAGCCGGCCGTACTATAGTAACAATTGAAACGATTTACACACCGACCGCACTGCCGTCGTGCGGTCGGGTGTGCATTGATTTTCAATGGCTACTATAGCTATCGCCCCGGCACCCGCGGTCGCCGCGGCCTGTCGCAACAACGTCCGTCTCGTGTACTCCCCATCTGACATAGCATTACCATTAGCGACGGGATAATTGATACTTTGGGTGTTGTCAATGGATTTTTCGATAGCCGGGCCGTCGCTCAGAGGTCGTCGGTGTCGATAGTACCGGTAACGACGCCCTTCCGGCCGTTCTGGTTGTAGCTGATGTCGTCGACAGCCTCGAACTCACCGTCGTCGTTGGCGTCGACCCAGTCCTCCAGGTCACCGGTGTCGACGTCGTCTTGCTCCTCGTAGACGATGACCCACTTGCGGTCGGCCGTCTCCCCGTTGATGGTGGTCGTACTCCCCGCAGCGACCATGTGGTCGAAACGGCCGGCGTCGGGGTTGTCGTTGTCGATTTCCTCCATCGTGCGTCCGCTGACGATAGCGCCCCCGCCGAGTTCGCCGGTCAGGGCCGCCATGTCCTCGCTGTCGTCACCGTAGCGGTCTTCCTCACCGTTGTTCGCGTCGAGCACGGCTTCGACGCTGTCGACCGGGTCCGACCCGTAGGCCGCCGTCCGGAGGACGATGGTCGAGTCCCCGACGGCGTAGGCCCGCAGTTCGTTCGGGCCGAGATAGATGGTGTGGCCCTGATGGTCGGTGTCGTCGTCGTAGTCGGCGTCTTCGAGGTCGTCGGCCACGTCCTCGCGGGTGAAGTCGGCCTCGATGACCGTGATAGCGTTGAAGAACAGGACCATCGAGGTGTCTTCCCAGTCGACGTCGACCGGGTTCCACGAGTCCTCGAACGAATCGATGTCGAAGTTGTCGGGAAGTTCGTCCTCGTTGGCTTCGAGCGCCTCGGTGTCGAGGTAGGTAAAGCGGTAGTGGTCGCTGTCCCCGATATCGTCCGGTTCCGGCAGCCAGTCGGCGTAGACGCCGGCACCACCGCCGAACGGGTTGAGGCTGGAACAGCCGGCAATCCCGGCGGCGGCCCCCGCGCCTACGGCCCCCAGACTTCGTCGCAGCATCGTCCGCCGCGTGTACGTCCCGTCGAACATGCGTAGCAGTTACTGACAGGGGATATTATTGTTGCCCTTTAGTTAGCAGTCGTATGCTTAGAAATTTATCAGTTAGCGGCTATTTTCCCGTCTCAGCGCGTCTGAGCTGCGGAGGAAGTCACGACAATCGTATCAGCAGCACAAGCTGACTGGAATGCTATATTTCTGGCACGGAACGGTGGTCGCTCACCTCGCGGGTTCGCCGACGGCTTCGGCGAGCAGTTCGGTCAGGCCAGCGATTTCGGTGTCGGTCTCGAAGCCGCCGGTCTTGCGGCCGTCCTCGTACATCGTCATGCACATCGGGCAGGCAACGACGAACTGCTCGACGGGACCGTCGTGTCGTCGAGGGCCTCCCGCAGGCGCTCCTCGCTGGGTTTGGGGTCGTCCTCGAAGTCCATCCAGAGGCCGCCACCACCGCCGCCACAACAGAACGAATCGGCGCGGTTGCGGGGCATCTCCGAGAGCGTCACGCCGGTCGCCCGAATCAGCTCGCGGGGCGCGTCGAACACGTCGTTGTACCGGCCCAGATGACAGGGGTCGTGGTACGTGACGACGCGGTCGAGTTCGTCGGTCCACTCGGGCCGGGCGCGTTCTGGCTCTCCGAAGGTGTTGCCGTGCTGGAAGGCGTCGAACATCGCGTCCTGTGCGTGCCCGTCCATCTCGCCGGCCTCGGTGAGTCGTCTGTTGAGGTCGGTGAACTGCGTGACGTGTTCGATGTCGACGGGGCAGGCGTCCATACGGGCCAGACAGGACATGCACGACTCCATCGTGTGGGCGTCGATAACGGAACTCCCGCCGTCCGTGACGATTGGCACGCGCTCCCCGCCGGCGTCGCGTTCCTCGCGGTAACCCTTCAGGTCGAGTATCACGTCACGGGGGTCGAGTGGCCGTCCGGCGGCGTTCGCTGGGCACACGTCCGAACAGCGCCCGCACTTGGTACAGGCGTCGTGGTCGAGCAGCTGTTTCCACGAGAAATCGTCGACCTCTCGAAGCGCACGTCCCTGACGGCCGAGGTCCCGAGAATTCGGACGGCCTCGGTGACGTAGCCGCCGACGCCCAAGAGAAAGAGCGCCGCCAGAAAGAGGCCGTCCTCACCGGAGGTGTGCCGGCCCCACAGGCGGTCGAGTCGCCGACCGTAGCGCCGCCAGATGGCCACGCCGACGACGAACAGGAGCCCCATGGCGTCCATCACGAACGGGTACGAGAGGTAGAAGTCGCCGACGAAAAACGACTCACCGGTCAGCGGGCGGTAGAGGTCCATGTCGATAGCCAAGATAGTGGTGCCGACGAACAGCGTCAGAAATCCCCAGACCACCAGCGCGTGCATCACGCCAGCGACGATATCCCGGTCCAGTTGCTTGCGGTCGGAGAGCGCGAGTGTCGCCGCCCCGAGGACGCGGCGCGGGAGGCCGTCCAGTCGCGGCGTCGGGTCCGTGCTCCCCCGTGCGTACCGGGCGAACCGGTCGTAGACGCCGTAGCCGAAGAGCAAAAGCGCCACTGCGCCCAAATAGTAAAAGAGGGCGTTCTCCACCGGACCGATGCGCCAGAACGTCGACCGCGTGGTGGTCTGGAAGAGAAGTAATATACGTTACCAAGAGTCGTGAAAATACTTGAACCGTGGCGCAGGACCCGGGGCGGGCGGCGTTTGTGGACGGTCGTCGCGCGATTCCGTCGGCTACCAAACAACTATACCGTCAGAGCGGCTACACAGCGGTCCGATGGACGAGAAGACCGAACAGCTTCGAGACATCTTCATGGGCGTCTCCGAAGAGGGGACGGTGACGGAGTCACAGGCGGCCGGTCGCGGGTCGCTGACCGACGCCGACGAGGCCGACATCGAGGCGCGACTGGGGGAAGCCGTCTCGGGGATGCGCGAGCGGTACCAGTTCCGGACCGCACTCGACGACGGGGCGTTGGTGGCGGTGGTCCGTGGGTTCTACGCGGGGCGGGACGACGACGACATCGCGGGGAAACTAGACGCCACGGCCGACACCGTCGTCGAGGCTCGTCTCGACCTCCACCTCGTGCGTGAGGACGACATCGGCGAGGACGTAGACACCGCGGCGTTCCGGCGGCGGGTGGTCGGAGCGGAGGCCGGCGACCGGAGTGACGCCGAACTGGCCGAGGCGTTCGATGTCGACGCCGAGCGAGCGGCACACTATCGCCGCGTCGTCGAGGCACAGGCGGCCGCCAGACGGGTGAGTCACCGCTTCCAACAGGCGTTCGAGGACGCGCTCAGCGAGGCCGGGCTCTCGACGCGACTGACCGCCGCCGTGAGAGAGAGCGGTTTGGACGAAGCGACCGAAGACATCGACTCGCTGGATTCGGACGCCGACGTATCGATGTAAGCGGACAGCGGCGCGCGAACGTTTATCACCGAATGCGCGGCCACGGCAGCGTATGGCCGAACACACCTTCCGCGAGCTCGAAACCGCGGCCTACTGCCCGCGAAAGCTCTACTACCGACGGCGGGACGGCCCGCCGGACGTGCCCGAAGAAATCGCGCGGATTCGGGCGCTCGCCCACGACTACGAGCGCCTGCTGACCGACGACGCGGCGTTGCTGGCCGCACCAATCGAACCCGCCCCCGCGACCGTCCGCGAGCGCCTGCGGGCGGCGAGCGAGCGAGTCGACGACTGGAACGGCGTCGTCGACCCCGCCGAGCGGGAGGTGTATCTGGCCGGCAAGGACGCCCGAGGGGTGGCACACAAACTCGTCGCGACCGACGACGGGGCCGTCCCGTCGCTGGTCTTCGCCGGCCGGCCGCCGGAGCAGGGCGTCTGGGAGCCCCAGACCGTGCGGCTGGTGGCCGCAGCGAAGGCGCTCTCGTGGGAACGAGAGCGACCGGTCGAGCGGGCGATTGCCGAGTATCCGGCCTACGGCGTCGTCAGAGACGTCCAAATGACGGCCCGCCGCAAAGGGGTGTACCGTCGGGCGCTCCGAACCGCCCGGCGCGTCGACGGGCCGCCGGGACGGGTCGACAACAAATCGAAGTGCGAGCCCTGCGAGTACCGCGAGGACTGTGGCGTCAGGACGCGATCGTTACGGTCACTCCTCCCGTAGCCACGCCTCGACGGCGTCGGCGTTCGCCCCGCGGCGGTGGATAGTGCCCGCCTCGACGTCCACGACGGTCGACCCGGTGCCGCCGCCGGTTTCGCCGGCGTCCAGCACGACGGCGGCGGCTTCGGTAATCTCGTCCAACTCCTCGGTTCGGGTGGCGCTGGGATTGCCCGAGATGTTCGCGCTCGTCGCCGTCACGGCCCCGACTGCCTCGAGGAGTGCAAGCGCGACCGGGTGGTCCGGGATGCGGATGCCGACCTTGGGGTCCCCGCCGGTCAGGGCGTCAGGAAGCGCCTCCCAGCGGTCGACGACCACCGTCACCGGGCCAGGGAGGAGCTCGCGCATGAACCGCTGTTCTCGCTCGCTGGGGCAGGTGTACGCGAGCGCGGTCCCGACGTCAGGCACCGCCATCGACACTGGTTTGTCCCGAGCGCGTCCCTTCGCCTCGAACACGCGGGCAACGGCGTCGGGGTCGGTGGCGTCGGCGGCCAGCCCGTACACCGTCTCGGTCGGGTAGACGACCAGTTCGCCGTTCCGAATCGCCGCTGCCGCGTCGTCGATGTCGTCGGCATCCGTGACGTCTCCCGCGTCGCTGTCGTCGCTCACAGGTGGGGTTCGACGGCGTCGTAGTCGGGGAAGGCGGGCCACTCTTGACCCACCCACGCGTACTCGACCGTGCGGTCGCCGTCGAGCACAAAGATGGCGGGCCGCGGTTCAGCGATGCCGTCCATCCCGTCTGCGTCCATGTCGATGCCGTAGTCGGCGGCGACGCCGTTGCCGGGGTCCGAGAACAGTCGCGCCTCGCCCTCGATATCGCGCGCTTCGAGTAAGTCTTTGTGGGCGTACGGCGTCGAGATGGAGAGACCGACGACCGTCGCTTGCTCGTGCCATCCCCGGTCGCGGACCTCGTTCCAGAGGTATGTGGCCGAGAACGAGCCGTCCATCGAGTGGAAGGCGAGGACCACGGGGTCGTCGCTTTCGGTGCAAACCTCGGAGAGGGCGGTGTCCGCCCAGTACTCGTCGGTGACCAGCGGCCGGGTGAACTCCGGTGCCGTGTCGCCTTCCTCCGGGTGGTCGGCCGGGTCGAGTTCG
>Ga0102935_1000708_pt1 | contig 12201 bp, 3 predicted proteins | sample SalPonR2_A_D2_MG_FD_78508 | JGI IMG/M metagenome (GOLD analysis project Ga0102935, IMG submission 78508) | Salt pond soil microbial communities from South San Francisco under conditions of wetland restoration - Salt Pond MetaG R2_A_D2_MG | ecosystem: Environmental > Aquatic > Marine > Intertidal... | reverse complement strand
GATAAACCGGACCTCGCGGATCGGCTTGAGCAACTACGTCGGGACGACAAGCTGGTCATCTACCTCTGTGAGAACAAGGAGGTACACTCGAAGCTCTACTTGATCGAATACCCGGAGGTGGACCAAGCTGACGAGGAAGCCGGGGAGGACGACCAGATGACTCTCGGCGGAGAAGCGACCGCAGAATCGGCCCCGTCAGCAGAGGCCGGTGCAGCACCGGCGAAGGTCGTCATCGGGTCACCGAACCTATCCCGCAATGCCTGGTCGAACCAGACGAACGTCGGGGTCGTGTACGACACGACGGCGGAGAGCGACCTCTACGCACAGTTCGAAGACCTGTATCAGGATCACAGAGACTCCTACAACAAGGGAGGTCCTTTCCTCGAGGATCTCTCCGAACAGCTTGAGCAGTCGGACGACGACCGCGAAGAGGTAATCAAACTGTACACGGAGGGGCGCGTTGGGACACAAGACGAACTCGGAGAGGTTCATGGACGGCTCGCTGACCACATCGATGCTGAAGTTGAGACGGTAGACCTCGCGCTCGATGTAGAGCCCTCCTCTGACGACAAGAGTACTCAATCAACGGATGATGCCGAAGGCGTTGACGAGTCGACGGAGGATGGTGACCCCGAGTTATCTGACGCGCCACAGGACCGTATCACTCTGTCCCTCCGAGGCTACGACGAGTCGACGGTGAGTACACTGTCTCAGATGACCGACTTCGACGCAACAGTATCGAACGATACGCTGACGACAACCCCAGATGCCTTTCAGCGGTACGCCCAGCAGGTGTTCGACGTTCCGACGATGCACCTGAACGAGAACGGAGATCAGCTCAAATTCCACTACGACGGCACGGTCTACCGCGTCACGCACCCCCCGAACAGTCCGGAGAAGGTCGACGACGCGCTTGAAGAGATTGAGAACTACTTTGCGACCGTGGACGACTACGGGAATTCCAATAATGCCACGGCGGTCAAGGCGCACATGTACGAAGCGCTCCTCTGGTTCTTCTGGGTGCCCTTCGCGAACCGTCAAGCAGCCTTCTACCGACAGCACGGCATCAACCTCGACAAAGCGCTCCCCTACCTCTACATCTTCGGAGAATCGAACGGTGGGAAAGGCACCTTCTGTCGATTTGCGCTCTCGCTGATCAGCGGAAATCGCGTGGAAGCGCCAGTCGACGCTGACGAGATTGGGAAACGGAAAGTCCGGAACCTCCGATCGGCACACACCTCGTTCCCCGTCGTTGTCGACGACATCACCAAGCAGAAAGTGAACTCATTAGACACGCTCCGGAATTACTGGAGCGGATGGACCGGCGAAACGTCCTACCCGATGTTCGCGTTCATTTCCAACGACAAGCGGCCAGGAGAGTGGTTCCGGAACCGAGCCAAGATCCTCCGGTTCGACGTCAACTTCATGACCTCCCATCAGGGCGAGGCAGAAGTGAATCGGCTCATCGACACGGAGAATCCGATCTTCCAGTGGTTCGGACATGAATACCTAAACCGTGACCTCGTACTGGGAGAGGACTCAGACGCGCTCCGTGAAGTCAGGGAGGCGATGCTCGATCTCTACGAATTTGCTGACCGCCCCGTGCCGGACTACTTCCCGACCGAACCGGCCGAGCAGGCGTACGATACCGGTCGGGAGCGCTGGCGGAACCTCATCGACCGCGACGATGTCGAGATTAGCAAAGACGGGGACACGCTTCAGGTGACGTTCCCGGAGTCGATGAGCTTCGAACTACACGAGTACAAGCGCGACCCACCGATGACGGTTCGAATTGAGAAGCGCGGGCTGGACCTCATCGTCAAGACGCCGGACGAATTCTTCGACTGGCTCGGCGAAACGACGGAGAATGATCCGAGAGACGGATTCCTAGCCAAGGCCAGAAACGCCCTCCGTCTATAACATTCCCCAGAATAAAATCACCATATGATTTATCAATGCTTTCGACACAGATGGAGTCATCACAGATGAGTGTCAGTTTCTTGCATACGGCTGATCTCCACTTAGGGAGCCAACTCAAAACCCAACATCAGAGGTCAACCCAATCTTCCGATGCTCTTGATTCAGCAGTATACACAGCTGTTGAACGACTCTTCGATGTAGCGCTAGAGGAAGACGTTGACTTCGTCATCGTCGCTGGCGATCTGTATGATGAGGACTCACGGAGCGTCAAAGCGAACGCATTCCTGAGCGATCAGTTCGAGCGGTTGGCAGCCGAGAATATCCCAGCATACGTTTCGTATGGCAACCACGATCCGGTAGGGAGCGCGACAACGTATGTCGACCTCCCAGACAACGTCCACGAGTTCGATCACGAGGAGCCAGAAGAGTTCCTCTATCCAGACGCAGATGCTCCTGAAGCCCGTATCTGGGGGCAATCCTACCGCGACCGTCACGAGAGCCGGTCGATGTATCGGCGGTTCACCCCGGAAGACAGTCGAATCCCCAACATCGGTGTACTTCACACCGGCCTGAACCCTGATGGGCGGAAGTATGTACCAGTCTCACGAAGCAAGCTCGAGGGAAAGGACGACATCCACTACTGGGCACTCGGGCATATCCACAGCCCTCGTCTTTTTACAAACACACAACCAGTCGCATATCCCGGAATTCCGCAGGGACGGCAAATAACCGAGCAGGGACTCGGCGGGGGCTATCTCGTTGAAATCGAATCTGGAGAAGTTGCGGATATCGAGTTCGTACCCACCAGTCCCGTTGTCTGGAAAACGGTCGATGTCGACGTTAGTGATGCGGAGGTCAGTTCGATACCGGACATACAGCGCGTCGTTGAATCTGCCGTTGACGATCTCGCAGCACCGACCGACTTATTCGACGATTCGGATGTGTCAGTCCGCGACCCCGAGTGGGGAATTGACGGCTACATCTGTCGCTGGCGACTCACCGGCAACGGCCCCGCTCACGAAACCCTGTCACGCGACGAAGAGAGTCTCACCGAACTCACACGGCGTCTTCGACAACAGCTGATGTCGCGGCGGACGTTCGTCTGGACCGAAGCCGTTCGGGATGCGACCGGACCACCGGTTCCATCTGTCGACGACCTCCGGGGTGAAAACCCCGTCATCGACGAATTCCTCGCGCTTGTCGACGAGCTTGACCGGGAAGCGAAGCGGGAGGTGTTCGGAGACGTCGTTGGAGCGGCTTGGGAGACCGTTGAGGACCACGAGGAACAACAGCCAGATCAGTTACCGCTAACGCCTGACCGTCTCGACAGCCTCGTTGACCGGGCTGAAAAGCGTGTGTTCGAGGAGCTAGCCATTCGGAGGGCAGAATAAATGCGGCTGAAGACCCTGAGAATCGATGACTTCGGCTGTTTCCGGAACGCGCGACTCGACGATATCGCGGAGGATCTCGTCGTCATCGGAGGACCGCAACGTGCGGGGAAAACGACGTTTATGCGGGCCCTTCGTCAGTTCCGTGGCGGTGTCGGTCGCAGCGGTCAGATACCTCCGGCAACTGACAAGCATCGAATCGACGCCGAAATTACGCACAATGGCAGTCTGTATCGATACGTCCTGAACGGCCACGCAACGCCCTCGATATCACCAATTGACGGCGGCCCTGAGATTGACATAGACGATCTATTCGGCCCAGTAACGGAGCGTCAGTACCAGCAACTCTACACCATTAGCCTCGACGAGCTTCGTCGGTTGCCCCCCGGAATCGATGATACTGAAGATCTAGCGCAGGTGTTACTCGGTGGTGCATACGGCGATATCGCCGAAATTCCGGAGGTGCAGGAAACCTTCCGGAAGCGTGCACACGACATCGGCCTCAAGCGAGGAGACCCATCTGCCAAGACAACCGACCTGAATGCACCGTACCGGATGATTCGGGAAGGGATGGATGCTCGCAGGGAGGCCAGTAAGCAGGTCGACGAGTACAAAGATGTCACCGACGAGCTTCAGTCGAAGCGTTCTGAAAAGCAAGGTAAAGAGGATGCCCTCAAAGCCGAACGCCGGAAGCGAGACCGGTTAAGCGTTCTCAGTGAGCTATTCGAGCCGTTACAGCGAATTGATGAATTAGAGGTCGAGCTCGCCGAGGCTGACGTTTCGGCTGCGAACGAGTTCCCTGTACATCTGACGGACCGTCTCGAACACTTCGAAGAACAGTTTGACGAGGCAGTTGAGGAGCTCGCAGAGGCGCAGAGGGCGTTCGAACACGATACAGATCTTTCTACCGATGGGTATCGCGAGTGGCTCCTAGACAACGAGGACGAGATAACCGCATTGGACGACGAGCGGAAGCTATGGGCCGAAACGATCGACGACCTCGCTGAGCAAGAGACGGAGCTCGAAGAACAACGTCGCGAGATTGAGTCACACATCTCGGACCTCCATTCGGATTGGGGCGAGTCATTCTCTCATATCGAAGCCATAGAGACGAGTTCAGTCGACACCGCTCGTGTTGATGACGTCGTCTCAGGCGTGTCGAAGCTCCGTGAAAAGCGAGATGAGCTCAGCGACGATCTCAGCTCAGACCGTAGCCGTCGTGAAGACCTCAAAGACAAACTGGCGGAATTGGAGGAGAGCGACGAAACGGAAACTGAGGTCACTCTTCCAAAGCAAAAGCCGCTCATTATTGCCACGGTAGCGGTCGGAGTTGGAACCGGGGCGAGTCTGGTTACATCGCCTATTGTTGGTGGAATAGTCGGGCTGGTGACTATCGCAGTCGGGATGTATGCCATTGATTCTACCGTCACGGTGGAACCAGCCGTCGACACAGAGCCGCGACGGGAGCTCAAGGCGACTATTGCGACCCTTGACGGGGACATACGCGCATCGCAAGAACAGATAGAGGGAGTTGAAGAGAGACTCGGCGAGAAGGAGGATGAGCTCTCTGAGCTTGTGGAGGAACTCGGATTACCTGAGGATCTCCCGTCAAAACAGGTGTCCTCGTTCTACAACCAGGTCGTCGAATTAAACAAAGACATCAGGAAATACCGTCAAGAGCGCTCACAGTGGCAAGATGAGCGTGATGCGCTCGCGTCGGAATTAGACGCGGTAGCTTCTCTTCTCGGGGATGTTCAGGAGGTCTCCTGGTCGAAGGAGTCCCCGTTGGAGAATGCCTCCACGTTACTGTCGACGCTTGAGTCAGCAGCAGCAGATCTTCAACTGGCGATTGCTGTTCGCGTGGCCAGCAAAGAGCGTGAGGACGCTATCGGAGATATTGATGCTGTACTCACGTCGTGGGACGAGGAGAAGTCGGTCGACGAATCGACCGACGACGAGACGATCTATCGTCGGATACAGGCTTTCCGCGATCACGCTGACGAGGCCAGCGAAATCGTAGAGGCCGCCGAAGAGCGTGAGCAACTGGAGTCGCAAGTGGCGAGTCGACTCGGCAGTCCGTCGGCGGAGAAGGCCTTTGCTCCCGTTCGGGAGGACGACGAGCCGCTCACTGAGGTCGCAGAGAGAGAAGCCGCAGAGTTCGCGGATGTGGAGGCGATTCAGGACGAAATCCGCGACGCGCAGGCTGAGATTGAAGACCTGGAAGGGCAGCGTGACGAACTGCACGACAAATGCTTGGAATTGGAGAAGGAGCGTGACGAGCTGGCTTCAGAAGAAGATCTCCAGAAGGCGCAAGCAAAAATCGACGAGGGGCGTGTAGAGTTCGAACGCGTTGGTGAAGCGTATGCAGTCAATCGGATTGCTGAGAAGATGGTCAGCCGACTTCACGAGCGACTTATGGAGGACGTGGTTCACTCGCTTGTCGACGATGCCAGCGAGATATTCAGCAGCATCACTCAGGAGTACGATGGGATCGAGCTCGGTGGGGAGCTACAGGAACTCGAGTTCCGTGCGCTTCGCAGCACCGGACCTGACCACGGTGTTGGCGAGTTGAGCCGAGCCACGGCCGAACAGCTGTTTCTTGCGATTCGTCTGGCTCGTATCCGTCAGACTGACGCCGAACTTCCGGTCGTTCTCGACGACGCTGCCACGAACTTCGATCCCGACCATATCTCACGGGTGTTCGAAGTGGTCGGAGAACTCGCGTCGACGAATCAAGTATTCTTCTTGACCTGCCATCCGGAGTTCGTGAACCTCACTGCCGCTGCTGACTCTCCGGCACAATACTGGTCGCTTGAAGATGGCGCGTTCACGAGAACGGACAACGCCAAGATGCTTGAACGGAGTCTTATGGCGGATTAGTCTATTAAACGTATTTTTGGCAGAAGCTAACGGCGAAAGCACAAAATCCATTTAGGGTACTCTCGAAACCAATCCCGACGCTGTCTGCGACTTTCCAACGAATATTTGTTGCTGTCGATCCGTAAGCTACGAGGAAAGATTGGAAATCGACAGACGTCGCAAAGTCGAACTCTCTATGCCCCCAAGGATTGGCTCACGGCTTCGCCACCGATTGAGATTCCAACGAGTCAGATCGGCGTCGATGTTTCAACTATTGATGCGAGCTGTGGCTGAAAATGCCGAACCGCATAACCAAACATCTTCGAGCAAACGGTAGCCCCAGCTGAACCGGATGTCTAGATACCGTATCACCCGGTGCGGTCAAGCGTCACTCACGCTGCGGCCGACGAACTAGCCGTGACCTTTGACCAGTCGTCAAGAAGACACGAGTGTAATCCGCTGTGTAATCACCTCGGCTATGACCTCTTCAGGTAGCATTATGTGGTGAAGCCGACATGCTATTCAGAAGGAATGTCTCGACTTTTCTGTGGCCCCGACGCTGTCGCCGTTGATCAGGCAGCGTTCAACTGGGCCGCGACGCAGTCAGGGGAAACTCCTGAAAGCATCCTCTACATCGCGAATCAACCTCATCGACTCCGCGAAATCGAAGCACAATGGGAGGACACCGGTCGACCGCTCGAACTCACCGCGCTCACACTCGACGAATTCGTCGACCGGTGTTACGACCGGGAAGCGATCGGCGGTGCTGCTTCGCGGATGGACCAGCCAACCCGTCTCCGGCTCGTCGAACGGGCTCTGTCCGACCTTCCAGCGAAGTGGTCACTCATGGAAGGGGACGGACTGCCTCCAACCGGTCTCATCGAACAGATAGAGGACCTCTTGAGCCTCGTCGAATTCGCCGGACTGCTCTCACCAGAAGTCGTCCACGACCGCTTATCTGACGAAGGATTGGTCAACTTGAGCGCAGAACTCGAGGCTATTACCCAACGGTTCTACGACGGACGCGAACGACTGCCCGATGGGTCAGGTACGACCCTCTGGGCAGAGCGGTACCGATGGGTGGCGAATTCCAATCCTGCTCAGTGCTTCCCGCACACGGACGCGGTCATCATCGGCGGATTCGACACGTTCTCCGTGCTGGCATCGCGCGTCGTCGAAATAATCACGGAAACCTGGCCGACGGTCGCGACCTTCTCCCGATTAACCGGAGCGGACGCTCCAAACGGTGTTGACGTCGCAACCGCGCCAGCATGGGAGTTCTTCGTCGACGACCTCGGATTCGAACCGAACACGGTCACCGCTCGTGAATCCCGACCTCCGGCAAACCGGCAGTTAGCGGAAGCACCGTTCCGTCCTGATGCCGCCTCACTCTCCCTCGATGAGACGACTGTCGAAACCGTTGTCCCGTCCTCGCTTCCGGGCGAAGTACGGTATATCGGTCGGCAAGTGCAGGAACTCCTGAGTGACGGCGTCGACCCAAACGACATCGGCGTCGTCGTGACTGCACCATCGGCGTACACCCATCGTCTCGCCGGCGAGTTCTCTGCGCGATCCGTTCCGTACGCCGTCGCTCGGGATTACGATCTGGATGGAACGTCGGTCGGTGCTGCTCTCCTGACCGCGCTGGACCTCCTCGATGAAACGAGGATCACTGATGACCTTCGCAGCCTCCTCGATAATCCGCTCGTAGAGCCGGTGCTGCCGAGTTGGGAGACCATCGATAGCGAACAGGGATACGACGCGATCGCTGACGTAACAGAACTCGGTGAGGTCGAGGAACCGTACCGAGCGGCCATCGAAGAACTTCTCGCCAAAGCAGAAACCGTCGCCGAAGACGGAGGCGTCGAAGCCTACCGCCACTTCGTTGCCTGTCTCGGAATCGATGACGCCGTGGAAGATCGAACGACGACCGGGTCACAACGGGTCGTCTATCGCAGTGCTGAGCGAGTCCTCGACGCTGTCGAACGGACGGGAGACGGAGATGACCTCGAACGGGCCCGGCACGCACTCGGTGCCGTCTCCGTCACCGATGATCCAACAATTCGTGATGGACGAGTCGAAGTGCTCGGAGCGGCGGAACTCGGGATGCGGACGTTCGATCATGTGTTCGTCCTCGGGTTGAACGCGTCGCACTTTTCGGGGTCCGCGAACCGGCTCGATCTCGTGAATGCCGTCACCGACGCACATCCTGACTTCGCCGAAGCCGACCAAGCTCGACGCGCCGAGTACCGCATCGCAAGCCTGGTCGCTGCCGCCGAGTCAGTCACGCTCTCGCGGCCGAAACAACAACTCGACGGGACGGAGTACATCGATGCTGGCATCCTTGCCGAATTCCGTCGCATCACCGACACCGAACCGCAGCGACGAGACGAGTTCGGCCACCTCGTCGGCCAGGCACCGACCGGCCGCCGAGACAAAATCGGTGCGCGAGAAGACGCACAGCGAGCGCTCGCGACCGCCGGCGCTCGGGCTGGCCCCGAAGCACTCGGCGAGTATGCAACTGCCGCGTCGTCGACTGGACTATTCGCGGAGACGGCCGGGAGTAGTGACCGACTCAGTACGAAGACAGCACCGGGAGAGGGAGTAGTCGAGGGGATTCAGACCGCGTCTGATCGCGGGCTTGCGCGACCGTCAGAGCGTACCGGCTGGCTTACTTCCGAGACGGTGCAGGTCCTTTCGTTCCAGCTCGACCGACTCTCGCCGACACAGGTGGAACGATACGCCAGTTGCCCGTTCCGCTTCTACGCGAAAGAAATCCTCGGGCTGGAGGAAGAAGACCGCGACGAGGGGCCAATCAATCGCGGCATATACGTTCACGATGTTCTGGAACGGTTCTACACGGAACTCCGAGATGAAGTCGGGTCTCCGGTTTCGCTCACCGGGTTCGACCAAGATGAATTGGAGGCGCGACTCCTCCGCGTCGCGATCGACGAACTCCAGTCGATCGACGACGAGTTCGACGACCGCTGGCTGTTCGAACTACTCGCCGGCCTCGGTGATGCGGGTCAAAACGAGTACTACAACCGGACGGCCGTCGACAGGCGGCTCGCGGGTATCCTCGTGCGATTCCTCGAAGAAGAGCTCGCACTGTACGTCGACCCAGACAATCGGCTCCAGAACGGCCCACTGACGGCAGCACCGGCCTGGTTCGAATCCAAACTCTCCTTCGAGGTAGACGGAACCACGATTCGCGGTGTCCTCGACCGCGGCGAGACGACGTCCGATGGGAGAGCGATCGTCCGCGACTACAAGACAGGATACACTTCCTCCGAACGCGACACGCTGGACGGACTGAGCTTCCAGCTCCCGATTTACGCGAAGATGCTGGAGGAGAACGTCGACGAGGTTACCGAGGCGGTCGGAGGCGGGTACTACCGACTCAAGGAACCCGGAAAGGTGAGCAGCACCGCTGGGCAAATCGGGTTCGTCGGTGACGGCCCGAAGAACGCGAGCTGGCGCGGGAACTCCTACCGTGATGGATATGGTGGGACACCGATGGTCTACCAGAGTTCGGACAAGCCTAGCATCGAGACCCGGGCAGGCTTCCGCGAGTTCCTCGACGATATCGTTCCGCAACGGCTCAGCAATATCGTCTCTGGCATCGAAGCCGGAACGTTCCACCCGACAATCAACGACCCTGACGACGCCGGATGTTCGAACTGTCCCTTCCGCGATGCCTGCGACGTCCGGTCCTATCGACGCCAACTGTTCATGGAAAATATGGAATCCGAGGGACGGGATGCGTACGTCCCACCGATCGCTCGCGGCGTAGAATGGGCTCCTGCGGTTGAGGAGGGAGAGAACTGATGCGGCGAGACGACCTCACCAATCAGCAGGACGACGCCGTCACGGCGCTCTCACAGAACTATCCACTCACGGCCGGTGCTGGGACCGGGAAGACGACGACGCTCTCGTTCCGGTATCTTGCGCTTCTGGAAGACCATCCTGATGCCCTCCCCGAGAACATCCTCGTGACGACGTTCACGCGAAGGGCCGCACGCGACCTCACGGAGACCGTCCGCGAACGCGTCTTGGACCGACTCGCCACCGCAGACGCCGACCACGAGCGTTGGCGCGACGTTCTCAACGGGCTGGACGACGCGTACATCCACACGCTGCACGCATTCTGTCAGCGCATCCTCTCCGAACACGCAACCGCAGTCGCCGGACTCGATCCCGGATTCGACACCCTCGACGACGTCGAAGCGAGCAGACTCCAGCGGGATATCGTCGACGAACTCATCGAAGAAGGACCACGAGAGGTCGAGCTCCTGCTTGACGCGTTCTCTGAGTACTCTCTCCGCGAGGTTCTTGAGGATCTGTTCGGTGAACGGCCTGACAGCGAAGCCTGGGCGGATGTCTGGAGCGCACCCGCTCGTACCGTCGACGACTACGTCACCTACGTCGAAGAGGAACTCCACCCGTTCCCGGCCGACGAGGTGGATGCACTCTGTGCCGACGAGGAACTCCGGGCGCTCGTAGAGGAACTCAAAGGCCTCGTTGTCGATCTCGACGAAACCGACCCCGGCGGCCGAACCGAGCGCGTCTGGACCGCCGTCAGACTCTTCGATGAGCCTGGCGGGCTGGACGCCCTGGATTCCGTTCGTGACCGCCGAACCCGGATCTACGACATCTGTGACGAACTCACCAAATCCGGGGACGACGAGTACGCGAACTACTCGCCGGTGAAAGGAGATTGGAGCGGTACCGACGAAGACGCCGACCGCATCGGCGAACTCGTCGCCGAGATCGTTGACCGACTGGATGCGACACATCGGTCTGCGGAGGGTGACGGTCTCGACATCACCGTCGACCGCGAGGGCGCCCCGTACTACTTCGCGTTAGCTCGTCTGTTCGACGAGGCCGCCCGCAGGTACGCCGAGCGAAAACACGAGCGGAACGTCCTGGACTACACCGATCTGGTTCAGCAGACTCGCAATCTCCTACATCCGGAGCGTGGGAACGACGCCGTTCGGGAATCACTCGCCGACCAGTTCGACTTCGTCATGATTGACGAGGTCCAAGACACCGACCCGAACCAGTGGGACATCGTTCAGTCACTCACCAGCCTCGCAAGCGACGATACCCCCTACAGCGCGCAGAACGTCTTCGCGGTCGGCGACGAGAAACAGTCGATCTATCGCTTCCGGAATGCGGAGGTCGCCGTCTTCCAAGAAGCACGGAGCGCACTCGTCGGCGCGAACGGGAGCGAGAACACAGCAACGACAGGTCGAGGCGACGACGTTGTCGGGTACCAGCTTCAGGACAACTTCCGAACGCTCCCACCGCTACTCCGGTTCCTGAACAGTCTCTTCGAGGACGTCTTTGACGACGACGCGGACGACGCCTTCGAGGCAGCACCGCAGCCCCTCCGTCCCCGACGAGACAACCCCCATGACGTAACGCCGACGGTAGAGTACCTGTTCGTCCCGGACGACGACCTCCGACCGAACGTCCTCGCTCCCGATCACCCGTTAAGCGATGCACCACCTTCAGCGCGACGGTGGGCGGAAGCTCAGTCCGTAGCAGCGCGCGCTACGCGCCTCGTCGACGACGAGACACAAGTATACGAACCGGATCCGGACGACGGTCCGGAAAGTCGGCCTTTGACGTACGACGACATCGCGGTCATCATCCGGAAACGAACCCACCTCGACGAGTTCAAGCGCGCGTTCGACGACCACGAGGTCCCCTACACCGTCGTTCAAGGGGAGGGCTACTTCGACACGCCGGAAGTTCGGACGCTCACGAACCTGTTCCGTGTCCTCGCCGATCCGACCGACGACATCCGCCTGTTCGGACTGCTTCGGTCCCCGATGTTCGGCTTCACCGACGACGAGCTTGCACCGGTCGTGGAAGGAGGCGACGTCTGGGAAACGCTCGGTGAGACGGACGACACGGACTTCACACGCAGTCATTCCTTGATTGCCGAGTTGCGAACGCTCGCCGGTGCCGCCGAAGACGCCGCTGGTCCACAGGTCGACTCGTGGGCAGAACTCCTCGACATCGCGCT
>Ga0102935_1000706_pt1 | contig 12222 bp, 11 predicted proteins | sample SalPonR2_A_D2_MG_FD_78508 | JGI IMG/M metagenome (GOLD analysis project Ga0102935, IMG submission 78508) | Salt pond soil microbial communities from South San Francisco under conditions of wetland restoration - Salt Pond MetaG R2_A_D2_MG | ecosystem: Environmental > Aquatic > Marine > Intertidal... | reverse complement strand
GCCGAGATTGACCATCGGTTCGATGGTGAAGAACATGCCTTCTTCCAGCACCGGACCGGTGCCCGCCCGCCCGTAATGCAGCACGTTCGGCGGCGCGTGGAACACCCGGCCGAGGCCGTGGCCGCAGAAGTCCCGCACCACGCTCATCCGGTGCGCCTCGACATAGGACTGGATGGCGTGGCCGATGTCGCCGAAGGTGTTTCCAGGCTTCACCGCCTCGATGCCCTTCATCAGCGCATCGTGCGTGACCTCGACGAGCCGCTCGGCCTTCCGCCCGATCTGGCCCGCCGCATACATCCGGCTCGTGTCTCCGTACCAGCCGTCGACGATGACGGTCACGTCGACGTTCAGGATGTCGCCGTCCTTCAGCTTCTTGTCGCCGGGAATGCCGTGGCAGACCACGTGGTTCACGCTGATGCAGGAGGCGTGCTGGTAGCCCTTGTAACCGATCGTCGCCGAGGTCGCGCCGGCCTCCCTGACCATCCGCTCGATGGCCGCGTCGATCTCCCCGGTCGTCTGGCCGGGAAACACCAGCGGCGCGATATCGTCGAGAATGCGCGCGGCGAGATCGCCGGCGGCATCCATGCCGGCGAAATCGGCCTTGTCATAAATGCGAATGCCGTCCTTCGTGAGGCGGCCGCGGCTCTTTTCGTCCACTGGAACGCTCCGGTCTCTTCGGGCCAATACATAGGGCAGAGCCCCGGCGAGTGCCAGAACCCCTTGCCGCGCAGTTCAGAAAGTGACGGGCAGCGGCCGGTCGAGCCAGACCCCCTCGCGCGTGATCCGGGTGCCATGGGCGATCATCTCGACCCCCCGGGCGGAAGCCTCCGCGGCTGCCTCGGCATAGACGGGGTCGATATCGGCCGCGAGCCGCACCCGCGCGCAATCGGTGCGCTGGACGAGATAGAGCATCACCGCCCGGTGGCCCGCCCCGGCCATCGCACCAAGCTCGCGGAGATGTTTCGCCCCGCGCGCCGTCACGCTGTCGGGAAACTCGGCCCAGTCGCCCTCGCGCAGAAGATGGACGTTCTTCACCTCGACATAGGCATCCACAAGCCCCGCGCCGCGGGCGAGAAAGTCGACCCGGCTGCGCGTGCCGTAGGCCACCTCCGCGCGGATATCGTCATAATCCGCGAGTGCCGGCACCGCCCGGGCCGCCAGCGCCTCGGCGACCACGCGGTTCGGCACGCTCGTGTCGATGCCCGCCATGTGTCCGCCGGGAAGCTCGGCCAGCCGCCAGCCGAATTTCAGCTTCTTCTTCGAATCGTCGTTCGGTTCGAGCCAGATCCGAAGCCCCGGCTCCTTCAGCCCCAGCATCGCGCCCGGGTTCGGACAATGAGCCGTAACTTCGCGTCCGTCCTCGAGTGTCACATCGGCGAGAAACCGGTTGTAGCGCCGGATCAGCCGGCCGGGGACGAGAGGGGTTTGAAAGCGCACGGGGGGCGACCTATACCGGGCGCCGGATCCCCACAAGGAGTGCGAGATGCCCAACCCCACCGCCGCCATGCTCGTGATCGGCGACGAGATCCTGTCGGGGCGGACACGGGACGCCAACATGCACCACCTCGCGGGGCGGTTGAGCGAAACCGGCATCGACCTCACCGAAGCCCGCGTCGTCTCCGACGACCCCGGCGCGATCGTCGCCGCCGTCCGGTCCCTCGCCCCGGTCCACGACCACCTCTTCACCTCCGGCGGCATCGGGCCGACGCATGACGACATCACCGCAGATTGCGTCGCCGAGGCGATGGGAGCCGCCATCGGCGTGCGCGACGACGCGAAGGCGCTCCTTGAAGCCCATTACGCGCGCCAGCGCACCGAACTCAACGCCGCCCGGCTTCGCATGGCGCGCATCCCCGAAGGCGCGGCGCTGATCGACAACCCGGTCTCGGCGGCCCCCGGCTTCTCGCTTGGCAACGTGCACGTGATGGCGGGTGTGCCGGCGATCTTCGAGGCGATGCTCGCGAGCCTCCTGCCGCGCCTCACCGGCGGGCGGCCGCTCTTGTCGGAGACCCTCCGGGTGGAGCTGCCCGAGGGCGAGATCGCCGGGCCGCTCGGCACCCTCGTCGCGGCGCATGGCGACGTGAGCTTCGGCTCGTACCCGTTCATCCAGGAAGGCCGGTTCGGCGTGAACCTCGTGGTCCGCGGTGCCGATCCCGAAGCGGTCGGGGTCGCCATGACAGCGCTGCGCGAGATCTTCGGGAAGGCCGCGGAGTGACCCTGCCCGGGGCGGAGGACGCGCTCGCCGCCCTCGAGGCGACATGGCCGGCCGCGGAGATACGCCACGAAGGGCCGGTCCGGCTGCGGCGGGGAGCCGGCGGCGGCAAGCGGGTCTCGGCGGCCAGCATCGGAGCCCCGTTCGGGGAGCCCGACATCGCCCGGGCCGAGGCCCTGATGGCCGACATGGGCCAGGCGGCCCTCTTCATGGTGAGGCCGCACGAGGCGGCGCTCGACGACCTGCTCGCGGCCCGCGGTTACCGCCTCCTCGACCCGGTCACGCTCTACGCGAGGCCCGCCCGCCCCGGTCCGCCGCCCCCCGAGGCGGAGGGCCGGACCGACGCTCTCCGCTCGCTCTGGGACACCGGCGGCATCGGCGCGGACCGCAGGGCGGTGATGGACCGTGCTCCCGGACCGAAAGCAGTCCTTGTCCTGCCGGGCCCGGACGCCCCCGACGCCGCCGTCTTCGCCGCCTGCGGCGGCCGGGGCGCGATGCTCCACGCCCTCCATGTCGCCCCGGCCGCGAGGCGGCGGGGCCTTGGACGCGCGCTGACCGAGGGTGTCGTTCACTGGGCCGCAGCCAGGGGCGCACCGTGGGTCGGGCTCGCCGTCACCGATGCCAACGCGCCCGCACGCGCCCTCTACGCTTCCCTCGGCTTCGAACCTGTGGGACGGTACTGGTACCGGGCATCGAGGGGATGAGAATGGTGCCACGCCCAGTTGAGAGGCGGGTCGCCGCCCGCATCGTCGCGGTCGCGGTCTGGCTTGCCTGCGCCCCGGCATCCGCGATGACCCTCGACCTGCCCGCCACGGCCAGGCTTTCGGGCGAGGACGTCCGCACCGCCGACCGCCTTCTCGTCCCGATCGGCCCGCGATCGGGTTCGGGCGGGCCCGGGCTCGTCGCCGAGGGCCGTGTCACGAGGCGAGCATGGGTCGTGCCGGGCGTCGGCCTGACCCCGTTCCAGCTCATCGCCCCCCTGCGCGACGAACTGGTCGAAATGGGGTTCAAGACCCGTTACGAATGCCGCGACCGCGAGTGCGGCGGCTTCGACTTCCGCCTCGCCCTCGACCTGCTGGCCGCCCCGGCGATGCATGTCGACCTCGGGGATTTCCGCTACTTCGCCGCCGAGCGCGAGGGACCGGAAGGCGCCGAAATCGTCTCGGTCGTCACCTCGCGCTCGGGCGGGGCGGGGCACATCCACCTCACGCTGGTCACGCCGTCGGAGGCACCCGACAGCTTCACCGCCCGCGCCTCCGAAGCCGGTTCGGCGCCGGCCGCGACCGGCCTCGCCCGCGGACTGGAGGCGCAGGGGCACGTGGTGCTCGAGGGTCTCGCCTACCGGCCCGGCTCCTCCGCGCTCGGCGAAGGGCCCTTCGCCGCGCTTTCCGAGCTCGCCGACTGGCTTCTGGCCGAAGCGACGCGCTCGGTGGTGCTCGTCGGCCATTCCGACAACGTCGGAGGGCTCGAAGACAACATCCGGCTCTCCGAGCGCCGCGCCGAAGCGGTGGCCGAGGCTCTGGTGCGCGACTACGGGGTGCCGGCAAATCGCCTGTCGGTACGCGGCGTCGGCTATCTCGCCCCGATCGCCCCGAACGCCACGCCGGAGGGCCGCCGCCTCAACCGGCGGGTCGAGGCGGTGGTGCTTTCGCCCTGACCCGGGGCGTGATAGCGCCCGGCGTCATGCCGGAACAATCGGGTTCAGCCGCAGGCACCGCCCTCATCGTCCTCGCGGCGGTCGCCTTCGGCACGGTGCCGTTCTTCGCGCGCGGGCTCATCGAGGGAGGGATGAGCCCTGTCGCCGTCGCCTTCTGGCGCTTCGCCCTCTCGGGTATCGTGCTCGCCCCGCTTCTCTTGCGGGTCCTTCACGAACGCGCCGCGATTCTCTGGGCGGTGTCGGCGGGCCTCGCCCTCGGGGTCGGGTGGATAGGCTACGCCACCGCGCTCGAGACCCTTCCGGTGGCGACAGCCGGCGTTCTCTACATGACCTACCCGCTCTTCACGGCCCTTCTCGGCTGGCTCTGGTTCGGCTTCCGGCCCACGCAGCGCACGCTCCTCGCCGCCGGCCTCGTTCTCGCCGCGGCCCTCGTGTCGTCCTCCACCGGGCCGGTCTCCCGGTCCGACCTGCCGGCGATGCTGCTCGCCCTCGCCGCCCCCCTCGGGTTCGCCTACGGCATCGCGGTGCTGACGATGAAGCTCGCCGCCCTGCCGGTCCTTTCGCGCATGGCGAGCGTGCAGCTCGGCGCCACCCTCGGGCTCCTGCCGCTTTTCGTCGCCACGGGCGGCACCGCCGCCGCCGTTGTGCCCGCCAGCGCCGGGGGCTGGTGGCTCGTCGCCGGCGCCGCCATCGTCACCGCCCTCCTGCCGCAACTCGTATACACGATCTACGCGCCCCGCGTCGGCGCCACGCGCACGGCGGTCGCCGGCAGCGCGGAGCTTCCCACGATGTTCCTCGTCGGCTGGCTCGCCTTTTCCGAACCGCTCGGCCCGGGCCAGTGGCTGGCCTGCGCCCTCATCGTCGTGGCGATCTTCCTGGCCCCGGCGCGGCCGACGAGGGGCGGAGACCCGGATGAAGAAATAGGGCGCCCGAAGGCGCCCTGAGGTGGCTACATGCTGAGGGAAAACCGTTCACACCACGGGAACCGCGGTCACCAGTTGTCCGGACCCTTGTCGGCGAAGGAGTGGACGAGAAAATCGATGAACGCGCGGACCTTCGGCTGGGTAAACCGGCCCGGCGGATAGACGGCGTAGATGCCCTGGGTCTCGTTCGGAAGGTCGGGAATGGCCTCCCGGACAAGCCCCTGCTCCATCGCGTCGCCATAGAGAAAGCTCGGCAGGTAGGCGATGCCGAGGCCCGCAATGGCGGCGTTGAGAAGGCTCTGGCCGTCGTTCACGGTGAGCCAGCCCGCCGTGCGCACCTGGCGTTTCTCGCCGGAAGGAGCCGTGATCTTCCAGACATTGCCCGACGACTGGTTCGAATAATGCAGAAGCTTGTGCTCGTTGAGATCGTCGATCTTTGCCGGCTGACCGTACTTTTCGTAATAGGCCGGGCTGGCGATCATCCGCTTCGTGGTCTCGCAGAGCTTGCGGGCGCGCAGCGTCGAATCCTCGAGTTCCCCGATGCGGATCGCCATGTCGAAACCCTCGGAGATGAGTTCCACGTAGCGATTGTTGAGCACCATGTTCACGGTGATTTCGGGGAATTCCTGCAGGAACTCGCCCAGCACCGGTGAGAGATGGTTCACCCCGAAATCCGTCGCCACGGAAATCCGCAGGAGCCCCGAGGGCGCCGATTGCATCGAGGTAACGAGCGCGTCCGCTTCGCCGGCGTCGTTCAGGACGCGCCGCGCCCGGTCATAATAGGCCAGGCCGATCTCGGTTGGGCTCACCCGCCGCGTCGTCCGGTTCAGAAGCCGGGCCCCGAGGCGCGCTTCGAGCGAAGAGACGTGTTTCGAGACGGCGGATTTCGAAATCCCCATCTTCTTGGCAGCATCGGTAAACCCGCCCTGATCGACGACGGTCGCGAAAGCTTCCATTTCGGTCAGTCGGTCCATCTTGTCTTTCAACCCTTCAACGAGGCCGCCCCCCAGCGGTTGTTTCCCGTATCCCGGTCAATCAAGGCGAGAATTTGGTCGCGGCCCGACAATATCGCGGTTTCTTGCCGATCGTGCTTCCCGAAGAAACAGGCTCGTGCCCAAACGGTTAGAATGCTTCGGAAAATCACGGCGAAACTTTTTCGGGCATGGGCTGGTCTAGAGCTGTGCCGCCAGCCGTGCGCCCTGGTCGATGGCGCGCTTTGCATCGAGTTCCACCGCCATATCGGCCCCGCCGATGATATGCGGGCGCCGGCCGCTGGCGGTGAGTGCGTCGGCGAGACCCCGCACCGGCTCCTGGCCGGCGCAGAGCACGACCGTGTCAGCCGGGATGAGCTCGGGGCCGCCAGGACCCTTTATATGGAGACCCTCGGCGTCGACCCGGTCATAGGTGACACCGCCCCGCATCCGCACGCCCGCCCGGCGGAGCGACAGCCGCTGGATCCATCCTGTCGTCTTGCCGAGGGTTCGGCCGAGCTTCGAAGCCTTTCGCTGAAAAAGCGAGATGTCGCGCTCTGCCTCCGATGCCTCGCCGCCGCTCCCGGCAAGCCCGCCGGGAGCCATTTCCGGGTCGACGATGCCCCATCTGGCGAGCCAGGCGTCCCGGTCGGGCGCCGGGGTCTCGCCCGGATGGGCGAGAAATTCCGCCACGTCGAACCCGATGCCACCGGCCCCGACGATCGCCACCCGTTGGCCCACCGGCGCGTCGCCGGCCAGAACGTCGCTGTAGGAGACGACATTGGCGCCCGACCCGCTCGGAATGGCAGGGTCACGCGGAGCGACACCGGTGGCGATGACCACTTCGTCGAAGCCGCGCAGCATGTCGACGTCCGCCCGGACGCCGAGGCGCAGATCGACCCCGGCGCGCCGCGCGCGGCGCTCGAACGACGAGACGAGACCGTGAAATTCCTCCTTGCCGGGAATGCGCCTGGCCATGTTGAGTTGCCCGCCCACCTCGCCGCTGGCCTCGAACAGCGTCACCGCATGACCCCTTTCGGCGGCGACCGTCGCGGCCATCAGACCGGCAGGACCGGCCCCCACAACGCCGACGGTCTTCGGCTCCCGGGTGCGGGTGTAGCGCAACTCGGTCTCGTGGCCGGCACGCGGATTGACGAGGCAGGAGGCGATTCTGCCCTCGAACGTGTGGTCGAGGCAGGCCTGATTGCAGGCGATGCAGGGGACGATCTCGTCGGCCCGCCCTGTCTGCGCCTTTTCCACGAACTCGGAATCGGCGAGGAACGGCCGGGCCATCGAGACGAGATCGGCCGCACCCTCGGCGAGTATGGCTTCGGCCACCTCCGGCGTATTGATGCGGTTCGAGGCGATCACGGGCAGCCCCACCTCGGGGCGCAGCTTCGCCGTTACCCAGGCGAAGGCCGCGCGCGGCACGCTCGCCGCGATCGTGGGGATGCGGGCTTCGTGCCAGCCGATCCCGGTGTTGAGCATGCTCGCCCCGGCGGCCTCAACGGCCTGCGCAAGCTCGACCACCTCGGCCCAGGTCGACCCCTCGGGCACGAGGTCGAGAAGCGAGATACGGTAGATGACGATGAAATTCGGCCCCACGGTCTCGCGCACCCGCCGCACGATCTCCACCGGCAGGCGCATCCGGTTGGCGTAGGAACCGCCCCAGGCGTCTCTGCGGTGGTTGGTGTGACGGGTGAGGAACTGATTGAGAAGGTATCCCTCCGACCCCATGATCTCGACGCCGTCGTAGCCTGCCGCCTGGGCACGCCGCGCCGCGGAAGCAAAATCGGCGATCTGTCTCTCTACCGACGCGGCGTCGAGTGCGCGCGGAGTGTAGGGCGCGATCGGCGCCTTGATCGCGGACGGGGCGACCGCCCCCTTCGAATAGGCATAGCGGCCGGCATGCAGAAGCTGCAGCGCGATCTTTCCGCCGCAGGCATGCACGCGGTCGGTCACCACGCGGTGACCCGCAATCGCGGAATCGTCCCAGAGCCCCGCCGCGCTTTCATGGAGAACGCCCTCGGGGTTCGGAGAGAAGCCTCCCGTCACGATGAGCCCGACGCCACCAAGCGCCCGCTCGGCGTAGAATTCGGCGAGCCGCTCCCAGTCTCCCGTCTCCTCGAGGCCGGTGTGCATCGACCCCATGATCACCCGGTTCGGCAAGGTCACATGGCCGAGGTCGAGCGTGCGGAAGAGATGCGGATAGGCGCTCATGCGCGCAAGAATGACGACGGGTGCACCAAAGTCACTTGCGACGCAGCGTCACCCGGCGGTGCCCTCCCTCAGCCCTCGGCGCAATGACGGCGGAAGGCGCGCTTCAAGAGGTCGAGTTCCGCCCGCAAGAGGTCCATCTCGGCATGAATATCGCCGCCGAGAGGCTCGCCGAGCGACACCGCGAAACTGTCGAGCAGCAGCCCCGTCTCCCGGTCCACGAGCACGAACGTCTGCACGCCGTCGGCCAGCGAGTTCACCGGCACGGGCACCCGCACGGTGAAGGACGTGTCCGACCTTGCGGTCACCTCCGCTTCCCCGAGCGGCACGTCACGGTGGCAGATATCGATCCGGGGCGGGCCCTCGCCGGGGCCGACACGGGTCAGAAGCCCTTCCCACACACCTTCGCGAACGGCTGTCCTCTGAAGCCGGAGCCCGGAAAGCCCCATGTCCTTCACAGCGCCGCCCTCGGCCGGCGGGTGAGCGCAACGTCGCGCACCAGGATCTCGTTGAAGGCCGGCCGCTCGAAGATGAGGTCGAGCCAGGCTCGCTCGACGCGCCGTTCGTTCATCCGCGAATAGGCCAGATCGAACTCCACCGCCCGATCGCCGTTGCCCGGCGGCACCTCCCGCACGACCTGCTCGGTGTTCGGCCCGTGGCGCACGTTCAGCCGCGCGAAAAGCTCCAGCGGTCGCTCCGTCGTCACCCGGGTTTCGAAACGGACGATATGGTTCTTCGTCAGCCCGTCGACCGCTGCGGGTGGCAATTCGACCACGAGGGAAAGATAGGAGCCGTCGAAGGCGAAAACGTCGATGCGCGCGCCATAGGGCGCCAGGTCCTCCCCGTGTGTGTTGCGGACCTGGCGCAGAGTGATCTCCGACCAGTCGCAGTCGTGAAACAGCGTCGTTTCCGAGCCGACGCGCGTACTCGTCGAGACCGCGACCGCGCCGAGGGGCCGCACGGGGCCCGACCAGAGTTCGGGCCGCCAGGCCCAGTCGGTATGCAGCTGTTTCCTGATGCCCGAAGCCCCCACCATCGGCAGGGCCAGCCGCTCGTCGGCGACGTGAATGAGCCGGTCCACCCGCTGCTGAAGCGACCGGGCGCGAGAGCGGATGCGCTTGAGCGTTTCGGGGTTCTCGGTGCCCGCACGGTCGGCCAGACGCGACCAGCGGCGCAGCGTCCGCCGCTCCACCCAGCCCTGCATCCGTGCCGCCACGTTCACGCCCATCGAGCCCCTTTTCCCGCAAGTCCGGCGGCATTCGGGGCCGTCATGGCGCAGAAACCTTTCATCGAGGCAAACCGGGCGGGTTTTCGCGCCGCAGACGGTCGGTCAGAGCGGCCAGCGTCCTCAGCCCGTCGCCGGGTTCGAGCGGCCGCGCCTCGAAGCCGATCACCGTTGCCGTCACGAGATGGCCGTTGAGGTCGAGAAGCGCGCGCCAGTAGTCTTCGGCGACGCCCGCCGGCCGCTCGCCCGACAGGTCACGGGCGCGCACGAAAAGCAGCCCGCCCTCGGAACGGGTCTCGAGCACCTCGACACTCTCGGCCCGCCCGTCGGCAGACAGCGCGATGCGGCCTTCGTCACTGGAGAAGAACCGCTGGAGCTGTTGTTCCGACGCTGCGGAGAAGACCGCGCCGCCGCCTGCGGGCGACACCAGCACGGTGAGCACGCCGGGCGCGTCCGGCATCGCCCGGATGCCGTCACCGGAGAGCGACGCACAGCTTCCCAGCAGAACGAAAGCGGCCGACCCGGTCTCGCGAACCGCCCCGGCGTCGATGCAGTAGCCAGGCGGCCCGGCCACCACGACATTCTCGGCCACCAGCACGGTTTCGGGGGCGAGCCGGGCTACGTCGACCGGCGCGCCGCAGCCCGCGAGGGCGACGGCCGCGCCGAAAACGGTGAGCCTAGAGGTCCATGTAGACATGCCGTTCGCCGGCCGCTCCGGGGTGGGTGACGGCACCCTTGCGGGTCGAACCCACCATCTGCGCGAATTTCCAGACCGCGCCACTGGAATAGATCGTCTCACGGGGGCCTGCCCACTGCTCTTTCCGCTGGCCGAGTTCCGCCTCGGACACATCCACCGAGATCTCGCCTTTGTTTGCGTCGATCGTAATCACATCGCCGGTCCGAATCAATGCGATCGGCCCGCCATGGGCGGCTTCCGGCCCGATATGGCCGACGCAGAAACCCCGCGTCGCGCCCGAGAACCGGCCATCGGTGATGAGGGCCACCTTCTTGCCCATGCCCTGGCCCGAAATCGCGGCGGTGGTCGCGAGCATCTCGCGCATCCCCGGCCCCCCGGCGGGCCCCTCGTTGCGGATGACGATCACCTCGCCCTCCTGGTATTCGCGCGCCTTCACGGCGGCGAAGGCGTCCTCCTCGCATTCGAAGACCCGGGCCGGGCCGGTGAAGACCTGCTCGGCCTCGCTCATGCCGGCGACCTTCACGATCGCGCCCTCCGGGGCGAGGTTGCCCTGAAGCCCGACGACGCCGCCGGTCTTCGTGATCGGCGCATCGACGGGGTAGATCACCCGCCCGTCCGCCTCCCGCGTCACCTCGTCGATCTCCTCGCCGATGCTCCGGCCCGTGGCGGTGATACAATCCTCATGGATGAGCCCGGCGCGGCGGAGCTCCTTCATCACCACCGGCACGCCGCCGGCCTCGTAGAGGTCCTTCGCCACATATTGCCCGCCGGGCTTGAGATCGACGAAATACGGCGTGTCGCGGAAGATCTCGCAGACGTCCATGAGGTCGAACTCGATCCCCGCCTCATGGGCGATGGCCGGCAGGTGCAGCCCCGCGTTCGTCGACCCGCCGGTGCAGGCCACGACCCTCGCCGCGTTCTGAAGCGACTTCAGGGTGACGATGTCGCGGGCGCGGATGTTCTTTTCGATGAGTTTCAGGACCGCCGCCCCCGAGGCTTCGCCATAGGCGTCCCGGCTCTCGTAAGGGGCCGGCGCGCCGGAGGAGTTCGGCAGAGCAAGCCCTATCGCCTCTGAAACACAAGCCATCGTGTTCGCGGTGAACTGGCCGCCACAGGCCCCCGCCGAGGGGCAGGCCACCCGCTCGAGAATGGCGAGTTCGGCGTCGGAATAGTTTCCCGCCTGGTGCTTGCCCACAGCTTCGAACACATCCTGCACGGTCACGTCGCGGCCCTCGAGCCGCCCGGGCAGGATCGACCCGCCGTAGATGAAGACCGACGGCGTGTTGAGCCGCACCATCGCCATCATCATCCCGGGCAGGGACTTGTCACAGCCCGCGAGCCCGACGATCGCGTCGTAGCCATGGCCGCGCATGGTCAGCTCCACCGTGTCGGCAATGGCCTCCCGGCTCGCGAGCGACGAGCGCATGCCCTCGTGCCCCATCGCGATCCCGTCGGTCACGGTGATGGTGGTGAACTCCCGCGGCGTGCCGCCTTCGCGGCTCACCCCGGCCTTGACGGCCTGCGCCTGCCGGCTGAGCGCGATGTTGCACGGAGCTGCCTCGTTCCAGCAGGTCGCCACGCCCACGAAGGGCTGCGCGATCTCCGCTTCGGTGAGCCCCATCGCATAGTAGTACGACCGGTGCGGAGCCCGCGCCGGCCCCTCGGTCACATGCCGGCTCGGCAGTCTAGACTTGTCCCACTTCTTCTGCGGCATGGCGGCCTCCCTCGGTTCTGTCCGCCAAGGGAATAGGCCGAAGCCGCCTCGGCGACAAGCGATCCGCTGATCCCCGGCGCGGCGCGGCTCCGGGAGTGCCTCCCTGATGAATGGCCGAGCGGCGGCGGTCATCGGGGCGGCCACGGGAGTCCGCGAGATCATCGCCGACCCCCTTCCCCCGGCGGGAGCCCACGGCGCTCGTCACTCTCTGCACCGCAGGGGGCGGCCCCCCTGACTTTCGCCACGGCGCTCATCTCCGACTCCGTCCGGCTCGGCGGCTGCCCGGCCACCGCCAAGGGTGACAAGCGCCCTCCGGCCCCCTACCTCTCCCCAAGCTGAAGGAACCCCGCCCCATGTTCGCCCCCGTCTTCGAGAGCTTCGTCGCCCCCGCCCGCGCGCGCGCCGCCACGTGGCGGCTCGCCCTGGGCGCCATTCTGGCGGCCGTCATCTACCTCGCCGGCAGCTTCGGGGCGATGCTGGCGCTCTGGGCGGCGACCGCGCCGGGCACGGACTTCCTCGTCTGGTCGGCGCAGGTCGCGCAGCCGACCACACCGGAGGCGACCTTCCTCGTGCTCTTCGCGAGCTTTCCCTTCATGGCCCTCGGGG
>Ga0102935_1000702_pt1 | contig 12275 bp, 15 predicted proteins | sample SalPonR2_A_D2_MG_FD_78508 | JGI IMG/M metagenome (GOLD analysis project Ga0102935, IMG submission 78508) | Salt pond soil microbial communities from South San Francisco under conditions of wetland restoration - Salt Pond MetaG R2_A_D2_MG | ecosystem: Environmental > Aquatic > Marine > Intertidal... | reverse complement strand
GGCGGTCGCTGTCCCCGCTCGTCTACGACGAGTACAACCTCGGGGACAGCACTGCGACGCAGGTCCCGCCGGCCGTCACCGCCGACGGCGTCTACGTCCCCGATCGGGACGCGCTCGTGAAACTGGATCGGGAGACCGGCGCGGAACGCTGGCGCGTCACCGTCGAGACGCCGTACGCCGCGTCGGTCGTCGACGACGGCGTCGTCGTCCAGACCGGGTGGCAAGAGACCGTCGCCGTGACGACCGACGGGGAAGTCCGCTGGCGACGGGACCTCCACAGCCGGGCCGCCGCGGCCGTCGATTCGGGCGACATCTACGTCGTCGAGGGCGACCTCCACGAACTCGACGGGGAGACCGGCGAGACGAACTGGCAGGTCCACCTCCCGAGCGAGGGCACCGCCGCGCCCGTCGTCACCGACGACAGCGTCGTGGTCGCGTCTGGCGACGTTCGCGCGTTCCGCCGGGAGACCGGCGGCCTGCTGGGTCCGGACCGGACACGCTGGGAGAACACGAGGGGCAACGCCTCGGAATACGCCACGCCGGTCGTCGCTGCGGGTCGTCTGTTCGTCGCCAGTGAGCGGGGATTGCAGACGTTTCAGGTCGACGATGAGGGGTCCTGAACGGCGGCGCACGGAGCCGTCGGTCCGCTGTCGCCATCACGCTGGCGCCGGCCGGGCCTCGATAATCGTGACCATCCCCAGAAAGAACGTCTCGCTGTCGACGACAGTCAGGTCCGTCTCGGCGAAATGGGCGAGCGGCTCCTGGGTCCACCGACAGCCGTGTTCCTCGTAGTGAGCATCGGCGCGCCAGTCCTGGAACCGCCCGACGAGTTCGGAGTCACTGCGGCCGTGTTCGAGCAACAGCACCCGGCCGTCCGGCCGACAGACCCGCTCCATCTCCGCGAGCGCTGCGCCCGGATCGGGGAAGGTACACGTCGAGAGCGCGGAGATGACCGTATCGAAGCTGTCATCGGGGAACTGTAGGTCCTGGGCGTCCATCCGGTACACCGTCCCGCCCCGGCGGAGGTCGTCGAGTTCGGCCCGCGCCGCCTCGACCATGTCCTCGCTGATGTCGACCCCGACGAACTGGGCGGTGGCGGGCAGATACCGGACGTTCGTCCCCGTCCCGCAGGCGACGTCCAGCACCCGACCGCGCGCGTCGGCGAACGCCCGCTTCCGGAGCGGGCCACTGAACAGTCGGTTGGCCCAGTCCCAGCGGGCGTACCGCGGGGCCATCTCGTCGTAGAGGGCGGCGATGTCGCCACTGGACATCGGACGGTCGCGGGCCGACTCGTCCGTGTGGCTGTCCGTCGACTCGACTGCGGTCGTGGAGGTGTCGGTTGCCATCGTTCTCCGTACCCGTATCGAGACGTCCGTCCACCGGGGGCTTATATTCTGGCCACGTGAGCGCCCCCGGACGCGGTGCCGTGGCAGGCGCTGTGTCCTGCGCCGGGAGCGACAGCACGGGACCAGTCGCCCTGTTTCGGCCCGAACACACCGACAAATATCGGCCCTTCCTCAAGCGACATGATGTCTGGGGAGACTGTACCATTCATCGGGGATCCTCCATCACCGGGTCCAGACGTACGTCGCGCGCTCGAACCGGCCAGCGAGTATCTCGACGAGGCCGAAGACCTCCTGTGGGCCGCCGCCACGGAGAGCAGCGACGGCGAGGTCAACACGCCCATCGAGGAGTTGACCCAGGACGTCTGGGAGGTCCAGGCTCGACTCGGGACGCGCAGAGAAGAGTTCGAGCCGTGATCAGGGATCCGTATACCAGTACGCCCAGAGGAGCAACACACCCTGCAGCGGGAGCCGTCCCCAGCGGACGACCGGGGAGGGGTCGCCCCCACCGGGCATCCCCGTGACGACGACTCCGCTAGTCGCCATGTAGACGTTCGCGGGAAAGATCGCCAGGAGGAGAGCGATCGTCGCCCACGCAGCGTACGCCCGCGTTCGCGGCCACAGCAGCCCCAGTCCCGCGGCGACCTCGGCGACGCCGGACAGATAGACCAGCGCGAGCGGCGCGGGCAGTATCGGGGGGACAATCTGGACGTACAGGTCCGGTACGACGAAATGCAAGAGCCCCGCGACGACGTAGGCGGGACCCATCACGTAGAGCAGCGGGCGTTTGAGTCGCGCCAGAGCAGTGCGCATCTGGCCCCGGCTACGCGTGGGGCGGGCAAGCAGTTTTGGGTCAGTGGCCTACGCCGGTCCGTCGAGTTGCCAGCCCAGCCAGATGGGGACCAGTCCGACCACGACCATCGCGCCACTCAACAGCCCGATGGTGAGTCGCCTGGCGAGGATGCTGTCCTCGCGCCCGAGTTGTTCGAGGACGAACCCGGCGACGCCCTGGGGATTCAGCACCTCCGGTTCCTGCCAGCCGAACCGATAGCCGGCGTAGCAGCCACAGCCGACAGCAACCACGCCGAAGACGACCACTGTCCACGATACCAGACCCTACACTCGCCGCTGCGTTCGATAACTATTGGGGCCGAGCCGCTGTCTTACCGTTCCGGCGCTGGCAAGCGCCGTCACGGGCCCACAGACGGGACGTGGCCCGTCCCGGTCACGGCGGCGTTTGCACGTGCAAGTAGACCGGCTATTGGAGTCACGCGCCATCGTCGAAATATGACCTCACAGCTGACCGTGAAATCGGTCGACCACTACGAGGACCACTACCAGGTGCAGTTCCGCGAGACCGACGAGTTCGACGCTCTGGAGACGCCCGAGTGGGCGAGCGAACTCGCCGCGTCAGAACTACCGGGCGGCGACGTCCAGCTGGGACGAGACGAGACCGACAAGTGGCTCATCCAGAGCGTCCGCGTCCCCGTTTCCCGCGCCGACGACGAGGGCGACGCCTCCCGAAAGGCTCTGCAGGTCGTCAGCCTCATCACCGACCACGAGATGTTCGAGTCGGGCTGAGTAGTCGCGTTCGCTTCGAAGTGGGACCGGCCCGGGGGAAACCGACTCGACCAGCCAGGCACGGCCATCGGTCACGGTAGCTATGCAACTGGCGAGCGAAATCATCGTCATCATGAACGAGCGAACGGCGACCAGCCGTCGACGGTGAGCCGGGAGCGGCTGCGTGAACGCTGTCGAACAGTGGCGACGACGAACGTCGTCGTGCCGTATCTGGAGCCGTCGTGTTTCGACGACGCAGCGTCCGTGACGGAGACGGCAGCCGCCCTCCCGGAGCTCGGCGAGTCCCCCGCAGCCACCAGTATCAGTAGACGAACGTGACACCGTCGACTGGTAGTCGCGAGTTATGTAGTCCCACGACCATGTTCCGGTATGCAGGCAGCATCCCTCACGCGGTCGGTCTGGGACGTCGATGCCGGGGAGTGTCCCACGGACGGGTCCATCGAAGACCAGGCCAGGTTCGTGCTCAGATACGCCATCCTGGCGCCGTCGAGTCACAACGCCCAGCCCTGGGCGTTCGAGGTGGACGGTGACGAAATCCATATCGCCGCCGAGGAGTCGCGGTGGCTCGAGGCGGCCGACCCGGACAAGCGCGAACTGTCCATCAGCCTCGGCTGTGCCGTCGAGAACTGCTGTGTCGCGGCCGAACACTTCGGGTTCGACCCGCACATCGAGTACCGCGACCCCGCGTCGGACGGCGCCGTGACCGTGACACTCGGAGAGGGCGCGCCGGCCGACCCGCGACCGGCCGAGCTATTCGACGCACTCACGACACGGACGACGAGCCACGAGGTGTTCGACGGGCGCCCACTCGAAGACGCGGCGCGGGAACGGCTGGACACAGCGGAGACACCAGCCGGCGTCACGCTGCAGGTCGTCGACGACCCGGTCGTGAAAACTGCCGTCGCCGAGCTACAGGCCGAGGCCGACCGACGCCAGATGGAGGATCCGGCCTACCGGAAAGAGCTGGGTCACTGGGTCGGCATCGGCGCCCTCGGGAGTTCGTGGCTACTAGCCCGCATCGGACAGGCCGTCGTCTCCCACCTCGACATCGGCGACAGAGAGGCCGCGAAGAACTCGAAACTCGTCCAGAGCGCGCCAGTCATCGCCGTCCTGTCGACCGACTCCGACACCGCCGTCGCACAGGTCAGGGCTGGACAGACCTTCGAACGGATTGCACTGCTCGCCGATAGCGAGGGCGTCGCCGTCCATCCGATGAGCCAGACGCTCGAACGGCCGCCGTTGCGGACGCAACTGGGTGACCTGCTCGACACGCCGGGCGTGCCACAGCACCTCTTTCGACTGGGCTACGCCGACGAGGCGTCCGAGCACACACCACGCTGGCCGCTCGAAAGCGTCCTCGCCGACGGATGACCCCACTCGAGTATTCGATGGCGTCACCAGGGATGGCGCGCTGTTTGCCAGCGGGCGCTTGACCGAGATGCCCCCTTCATACTGCCGGCTGTCCCACACTGACGGTATTCGCCACCCCGGGGTTGTCCGAACTGACAGCCGGCAGTCTCAGACGAGTGCGAGTGCCGAGACACCTACCTGTTCGATGACCGCAGTTCACTCGCTCATCGGGATGGTGAGTTGTATATGTCCATTTGTCCACTCGAAATGTCTATCTGGTGAACGACGGCCGAAAGAAGTAGGTCCGGGCGCGGGAATTGAACCCGCCTCTTAGCCACCACAAGGCTAAAGGATGCCACTACCCCAGCCCGGACACGCTGGCTGAAGCATTCTTAGCTACCTCGGTGGCACAGAAATACGTTACGAAACCGACCCCCTGTGGTGTGCGCCGTCATCGCATATAGCCCCCAGTGGGGCGGGGCACGCCCAACCAGGTGACGCCGACAGGCCCAGACGACAGCCTGGCCACCGCAGTTTCTTCAGGTCGACCGACCACCCTGTCGCTATGTAGTGCAGCCATCCCCGGTGAAACGCGTGGCTGTCGGGGCTGGCACGCTCCTCGCGACCGCTCTCGCTGCCCGTCGCTGGCGCTCACGGCGTGCGAGCTAGCTGGTCGAGGCGCTCAACCGACCCGCGGCCACCGACCGCAATGCAACCTTCAGCCCGGCCGACGTTGCGGACCTGCCGGCGCGATCCGTCGGTACCTGCAGAGCGCGACGAGGGGCGAACGCTTGTCGACACCGCCCGAATCGAGCAGACGTGGCAGTTACGGACCGGCGACGCGTCCTCACCGTGGGGCCCCTTCTCGGCGACTCATCAGCCAGCCAGGCCGGTATCCGTCCGGCGCACGTCGTTCGAACGATGCTTGCACTCGACCAGGCCGAGAGCTGTCCCTACTCCGAGAAGGCCCGCCAGAAGCTTTCGGAACTGGGTGTCTCGTACGCGATGCATACTGGCTGTACGTTCGGACAACCCCGGGGTGGCGAATGCCGTCAGTGTGGGACAGCCACCAGTATCACAACCCGCGAACGCGGGACGGAGCGGCGCTGAACGAGCAGACCGGGAAAGAGTTGGCCGCTCTCGGCGGTGCGGACCGGATTCCGTTCCTCGTCGACCACCAGCGTGAGGCGACGATGTACGAGAGCGACGAGAGCGTCACATATCTCGACGAGCACTACGCCTGATACGGGTTGGTGTGGTATCACCGCACTCGTCGGACGATCACCGGGAAGCAGCGACAACAACCCACTTTTCGTCGGGGGACTGACCCTGGGCCCGTGCGACAGCTAGTCTGATTTCGGGTACGTCCGGTCACCGTCCTCAATCGCCTGCACTACCTGCTCTCGTTCGTCGTCACTCATCGATTGCCACGAGGCGATCTCGGCGACGGTCCGCCCACAGCCGACACAGAGCCCGTCTTCGAGCGCACAAACGTTCGTACAGGGACTGCTCACCATCTGAACGCAGGTAGCAAGTGCGAGCACCTATAGATTCTGATAGGTGGTGGGAGAAAGCGTCCCATGACCACCGGCGGCCCGGCGCATCTCTCCCGGGTCACGTCGTCTCGATTCGGTCGCGAAGCCACGCCGCCGCGTCGGCGACGGCGTCCGGGTCGTCGCCGGTGACTTTCACACGACCCGGCGCGTCGGCTTTCCGGGGGTAACTCCCGACGGCGACGGCGAACTTCTCACGGGCGGCCGTGACCGCCCCGACCAGTGCGCCCTCCGGCGCGGGCGTGTGAATCGTCTCCGTCGTCCGGTCGCCGTCGAAGTTGTCGGCGATAGTCGCGTACATCGCTTTCAGTTCCGCGGGGATGCCGGGCAGGACGTACACGCCCTCGATGACACAGCCAGCGGCGAAGCTCTCGTCGGTCAGCAGCGCCCGGCCGCCCTCGGGGACCGACGCCCAGGCATCGAGATCCAGTTGCATATCGTACCGGTCGACCATCTCGGGGTTCTCGGCGGCGAACTGTTCGGCCTTCGCTTCGAGGTGGGCCCGGACGTCGTCGGGGACCGCGAGGTCGCGGCCGAAGGCCTGTGCGACCCCTGCTTTCGTCACGTCGTCCGGCGTCCCGCCGATGCCGCCGGTGACGATGACCGCGTCGAACGCGTCGTGGTACCGGGAAACGGCGTCGGCGATGACCGACTCGCTGTCGGGAACAGTCAGCACGCGGGTGACAGTCACTCCTGCCGCGGTGAGCTGTCGGCCCAGCCAGGACGCGTTCGTATTCTCCGTGTCACCGGCCAGCAGTTCGTCGCCAACGGTGAGCAGTGCGACCTCCATTCGTTCGTTCTGTGTGGGTGGCGGTCGTAAGCGTTTGGCTGTCGTGACGCCCCGCACGCCCCCGTCTGAGTCTGGAGAGCGGACAGTCGTACGAACGGTGGTCCACGTCGGCGCGCGCCCCGAATCGCTGCGGGCCGACCACCGGCGTCTCCGCGTCGAACTCCATACCGGGACGGAAAGCAGGGCTCGGCGCGCTGTCGACGCGCTCAGAGAGGCGTCCGACACCGTCGAACTGGTCGCCTACCACGAGGACGCGCCCGACCAGACGGCTCGGGGCTTTGGGGAAGAGATTCGCGACCGCCTCACCGAACGCCAGCACACCGCGCTGAAGAAGGCCCACGCGAGCGGTTTCTTCGAGTGGTCACGTGCCGTCGACGGCGAACAGCTCGCGTCGTCGATAGGCGTCGTCCCGGCGACGTTCCACCAGCACCTCCAGGCGGCAGAAGGGAAGGTCTTCATGGCCCTGTTCGACGGCTGACCCGTGTGCCGCCGAAGGGGGGTGGACGGGTTCGATTGGTGGGTCAGACACCGCGGCGCGACCGAGTGGCTAATACTGGTGGCTGTACGTTCGGACAACCCCGGGGTGGCGAATGATGCCAGTTTGGTACAACCACCAGTATAACACTCTCCTCGCCTATCGTCCGGTATGGACGTTCCAACCGTCGCGAACGGGCTGCCGGCGCTCGGCCTCGGTACGTACAAAAACAAAGGCGCGCAGGCCACAGAAAGCGTCGAGACAGCCCTGGAGATGGGGTATCGCCACATCGACACCGCGACGTACTACGAGAACGAGGCCGCGGTCGGAGCCGGTATCGAGGCATCGTCGGTCCCCCGCGAGGAGATCATCGTCGCGACGAAACTCTGGTACGACGACCTCGCCGGCGACGACGTCGTCCCGGCCGCGAAGGCGAGTCTGGGCCGACTCGACCTCGATAGCGTCGACCTGCTCTACGTCCACTGGCCGGCGGGGAACTACGACGCCGAAGCGACGATGGCGGCCTTTAACGACCTCTACGACGAGGGACTCGTCGACAACGTCGCGGTGAGCAACTTCACGCCCGGACAGGTAGCGACGGCACAGGACCACTCTGACGCGCCCATCGTCGCGAACCAGGTCGAGTGCCATCCGCTCCTCCAGCAAGACGAACTGCGGGCGTACTGCGAGGCCGAGGACGTGGCCGTCGTCGCCTACGCCCCTATCGCTCGCGGGAACGTCGCGGACGTCCCCGAACTGACCGACATCGCACAGAAACACGACGCCAGCGAGGTCCAAGTCAGTCTCGCGTGGCTTCGCCAGCACGAGATCGCGGCGATTCCGAAAGCGACCAGCGAGGCCCATATCCGCGCGAACTGGGAGAGTCAGGATCTGGCGCTCGATGAGGAAGATATGGCGGCGATAGACGAGCTGGACTACGACGAGCGGCTCATCGACCCCGGCTTCGCAGCGTGGTGACTGCGGTCGAACCGACCGTCAGACCAGCACCCGCTCGACGTCGAGTGGGGTCGCGCGGCGGACGACCGCTTCCACCGGATCTTCCGACCCGGCCAGGTTGTCCGAATCACCGTCGAGGACGGTGAGTGCCGCACGTCGGCCGGGCTCGATACGGCCGCAGTCGAAGCCGGCGATGTCGGCACCGGCCGTCGTCGCCATCCACAGGACCTCCCTGGCGCTCACGTCGAAGTGGGTCGCCACGTAAGCCATCTCACGGAACATGTTCGGCGGGTTGAGCATCACGTTGTCCGTCCCGAGCGCGACGGTCGTGTGGTCGAGGAGCTCCCGGATCGGCGGGCGGCCGACCTCCAAGACGGCGTTGGCCTGGGGGCAGGCCACGATGGGGACCGACTGCTCGGCCACCCGGTGGAGATGCTCCTGCTCGGCGTGGACCATGTGGACGAGCAGGTCCGGGGCCAGATCGAGCGCGGGGTGGATATCCGTCGCGTTGGGCTCGCCGGCGTGGATGGCGAAGGGGACCGCGCGGTCCGAGCAGCCGGCTCGCTCGTCGGTGAAATCGGCATCGTTGGCCCCAGAGGCCCCGTAGCCGTCGGCGACATCGAGGACCGAGAGGTCATCACTCCCGAAGATGAACGGCTCGATATCGAGCGGGGCAGCCGCGTCGCGAAGCGCACGGGCACCCTCAATCCCGAACTCCCGGAAGTCGAGGCAGGTTATCGTCCCGGTGCGGTGCATGTACCGAAGCGTCCGGCGCATCGCCGTCACGCGGTCGGCTCGGTCGGCCGCTTTCAGCCGACGGTGTTTCAGGCTGTCGGGCGGTACCACCGCTTCGTCGAGTGACAACCCCACGGCCGCGTCCTTGGCGACGCTGTCACCGAGGTGAGTGTGGGCGTTGACGAAGGCCGGGAGAATAATGTCAGTCGAGTCGGTTTCGACTTCCTCGACGGCCTCGATTCGGCCGTCCTCGACGACGACGCGGCCACGCAACGGCTCGAAGGACTCCCCCACGAGGATGGTCCCGACTAGTTCCTGCATACCCTGGGTCCGGAGCGGGAACTGATATGGGTTTCCACGTGGGGACCCGCGGTCGTCACACGCGTTCGCGGGGACCGCGGGAACGGCCGGTGCCGGCTACGCGTCGCTTCCGCCGGCTTCGCCCGTCGATCCCGCACTCACGGATTCGGAGCCCCAGCTCATCCCGACGCTGAGCAGCGTGACGCCGTCGGCCGTCGAAATCGTGACCGACGCCGGCGGGTCGACGGATTCGACCGCGTCGGTCGCCGGTCGGTCGGCGCTCAACACCAGGGAGCCGTTGGCCGCCGCGAAGTAGGCGTAGCGAGTGTCACCGGGTTCGAGCGGGGCGTCGAAAGTGACGGTGCCGGCGCTGTCGTTCGCGGAGAATGTGAGCGTGGTGTTCCGGGGGACCGTATCGCCGCCGTCGTGCGCGATGCTGAGATACGAGTCGTTTACCACGTCAGTCGAGAGATCAGCCTGCAGGTCGGCAGTCGGCGGTACGTCGGCGAGCCAGTCGGGGGCGGTCACTCGGTCGACAGCCGCCTGACGCCGTTCGTACGTGTAGGTTACCGTCTCACCGTCTCGCTCGCCGGTGAGTGTGAGCTGTTGGACCCCGCCATCGCCCGTTACCACCAGCCGGGCGCTCTGTGGTGTCGCGCCGTCGAGGATGCTGCTTACCGTCGGCCCACTGAACTCGTCGGCGGTCAGGACGACGGTCGCCGAATCGGTCGACTCGTTGGTGGCCGTAAACTCGCCGGCAGCCAGCACGGTTTCGAGCGACGAGGTGACCGTGTCGAGGGAGCGGCCCGTCGGCTCTGTGATTCGGTAGTTGGTCTCGCCATTGGCGTCCGTACGAACGTAGGTCGCCGTGTCGTTGATATAGTAGTCGACAGTGGATTCGTTACCGTCGGCCGACGTCGTCCTGGAGAACACGGACGCGCCGTCGTCGGCCACCGTCAGGACGAGGCGCCGCTCGCTATCGGGGGCAGTCTGCGTGACGTGTATCGCGGCCCCGTTGGCGACGATGGCGGCCCCGTTGGCCGTCATGAGCGCGCTGGCGTTCGTCAGTGTCCCGTTCGAGACGCCGGGGATCTCGTTGGGTGAGACGGTCGTGTCAGTCGGTGCGTCAGTCCCCGTCACCGTCGGCGTGCCCGGGCTTTGGACGCCGGAACAGCCCGCTATCGTCACAGAGACGAGAACGAGGAGGAGCAGCGGTTTTCGTGGCATCATCTGTACTGTCAGTCGCATATAAAGTAAGGACTTGGAAGGCTCAAACGAGGATTTGTGTGTGATCGAGTGGCATGGGTCGGGTCCCGAGAGGGGGGATCTCTCGGCGACCGGAATGGCCCAACGAGGCTGACGGAACCGCGTTGGCCCGGGAGTATGAGCACCAGTGCTATCCGTTCGTCGCTGAAACGACTCATATGCCCACCGAGAAAGAGCGGATGCTCGACGGCGAGCTGTACGATCCACGGGATCCCGAACTCGTCGCCGACCGGGAACGCGCCAGAGAGCTCGTTCGGTTGTACAACCAGACAGGGGCGACCGACCGGGAGAGCCGGGGTCTCATCCTGTCCGAACTGTTCGGGTCGGTCGGGAAGCGCCCCGCCGTCGAGCCGCCGTTCCGGTGTGACTACGGCGAGCAGATCACCGTCGGCGACCGCTTCTTCGCGAACTTCGGCTGTGTCTTCCTCGACGTCCGCTCGATAACGTTTGGCGACCGGTGTTTGCTGGGCCCCTCGGTCCACGTCTACACGGCGACCCACCCGCTCGACGCGGAGACCCGAGCGGAAGGAAAGGAGTACGGCAAGCCCGTCACCGTGGGTGACGACGTCTGGATCGGCGGGCAAGCAGTGCTGAATCCGGGCGTCGAGGTCGGTGACCGATCAGTGGTGGCCTCGGGCGCGGTGGTCACCCGAGACGTTCCGGCTGACGTCGTGGTCCAAGGGAACCCCGCAGAAGTTGTGAAAGAACTGGACTGATACGGGCGGGTCCAGCGTCGGCAGATGTACGAGGCAACCAACACGGAGCTAAACTGACGTATTTATCACGAACGTTCATTATACTCCCGTGCGTACTCGAAGGTGATCCACAGCTCATACTGGAGGCTGTACGTTCGGACAGATATTCGCCACCCCGGGGTGGCGAAGTACGTCAGTTTGGTACAGCCACCAGTATCAGTGTCGGTCGGGCGGTCGACGGGGTCGGGGACGACAGACTTTGCCGTGGAGCAACACGGAGAGACATAATGACAGAAACCGTAACACAGGGCATCGACCGCGAGAAGTTCCACGAGTTCGTGGAGTACGCGACGGAAAACCCCGAGGCGGTCCAGATGGAACTGGGCGCTCGCGCCCCCTACGAGGGACGGCTCTTTCACAGCCTGGCGAAGGTCGACGAATACTCGCTGGGCGGCGAAGAGATCCACCGGGAGACGCGCGAGTACACGCTGCCGATGGGGGCCTGGAAGGAGATGGAAGACGCCGCCGGGTTCGTCGACCCGACCGATCGCATGGAGCCGATCGAAGTGGCGCTTGCAGCACTCAGTGGCTGCCTGAACGTAGCCGTCGGCGTCACAGCACTGGCCAACGACATCGACCTGAACGACCTCGAAACGACTGTCCGGCTGGATTTCGACCCACGCGTGGTGCTCATGATCCACGACGTCGAGCAGTCCGGGGAGATGTTCGACGACATCCGTATCGAGATAGGGGTCAGCGGTTCGGACCTCTCCGAGGAGGATGCCGAGATTCTGGCTGCGGGTGCGAAACGCTCGCCCGTCTGGAGTCTACTGCGCTTCGCTCACGACATGGAGCCGGCCGTCGACGTAGAGCGAACGACCGAAGCCGCGCAGTAAACTACCCCATCCTACTCCCTCGGCACATATGCGCCTCGGTCCTTGAGCGTGGGGCCACCGATAGAGCAGAGCCCTATCGAGGCCTCGAAAGGCTTCGCCTTTCGGTGGCTTTGATCTGCGACCACAGTCGGCACGGGCGGTATTTTCGTGTGTCTCTGACGCTGGCCGACGGAGACGACGTCCTGTCGGTCACGACACCGCGGCGCTGCTGGCCCGGCGGAGCAGGGTCACGGTAACGGCACCCAAGACGAGGTTCAGGGCGATCAGCACGCCGACGGCGGGGACGAGCGTGTCGTAGATGCCGCCGAAAGCGCTCACCGAGAGGACGGTCATG
>Ga0102935_1000701_pt1 | contig 12280 bp, 11 predicted proteins | sample SalPonR2_A_D2_MG_FD_78508 | JGI IMG/M metagenome (GOLD analysis project Ga0102935, IMG submission 78508) | Salt pond soil microbial communities from South San Francisco under conditions of wetland restoration - Salt Pond MetaG R2_A_D2_MG | ecosystem: Environmental > Aquatic > Marine > Intertidal... | reverse complement strand
GTCGTCTTGCCCGCACCGAGATAGCCGCTGAGGACGGTCACCGGGATCCGGTCGTCTGTCATATGTGCTAGCAGTGACCACGGAGGTATCAAACGATCGATCACGACGGTCCGGGGCGCGACCGAGACGAACGTTCATAGGCGAAACCGCCGTACTGGCTGCCGATGGAGCTGAGCGAGCCCGCCGTTCGCGACCGTGCCGGCGAGTACGCGGACTCAGAGCCGCTGTACGACGTGGAGCGTCAGCACGTCGAGACGGTGGCGAGGACGTTCGCCGGCGACGAGTACGGCCGACGCGACGCACAGTGGATAGTCCGGTGGTACTTCCGACGGTACCTCGGCGACTATCCGGACGGCGACCGACGCGAGCGGGAGGAAGCGTTCCGTGACAACGACTTCGGCGACGTGGTCGACGCGCTCGACGCCGCGATCGAAGCGATACGGGCGACGGACGGGGACGCGCTGGGCGGGGACGAGACGGCGGACGAGAGCATTGCCGCCCTCTCGGGCGACCGCGACGTCGACGCCGCCCTCTCGGCGCTCGCGGCGCTCGACGGGGTCGACGTCGCGGTCGCGTCCGGATTCCTCCAGTTCCTCGCGCCCGAACGGTTCGTCGCGGTCGACCGCCGGACGTGGCGCGTGCTCGCCGCCGCCGGCGAGCTCGACGGGCCCTACCCGGACCCGCCGTCGGTCGCGGACTACCGGCGGTTCGACGCCGCCTGCCGGTCGGTGATGGAGCGCACCGGGGTCGACGCGTGGACGCTGTATCGGGCGCTCTGGCGGTCGTTCTCGGTGCTGTCCGACGACTCTACGGCTCCCGAAGACGCGTGAGGTTGCCGCCCGAGTCACCTACTCGACCACCTCGACGACCGGGTCGTCCGCGGCGTCGCCCGCCTCGACGAGTCGAGTGAGAAGGACCCGTGGGACGTCGGCGCGGCCGAGGACCTCCTCGGCGATCTCGCGGGCCGCGGCCGCGTCCGCCCCGTCGTCCACCTTGTTTATCATCGGAATCGCCGTCGCGCCGTCGGGGACGCGCTTCAGCCCGCCGTCGGGGCTCGCGAGCACGGCCGCGACGTCCGCGGGACGGACCGGCTCGCCGAGCGCGCGTCCCGTGATCGCGGCGACGCGCTCCGGCCGGTGAACCGACTCGTCGGCGAGCGGTTCGCCGACGACGTGCGCGCTCGCGATCGGGACGATCACGTCCGCGGTCGCCGGGACCTGCGGTTCCCTGTCGCCGGGCGCTTTGAACTCGCGGAGGCGCGCCCCGTCGGCCTTGACGAGGGTCGCGCCGGGTGCAGCGTCGGCGACGTCGGCGACGGTCTCCGCGTCGTACCCCAGATAGCGGTCCGCGCGGTCGCGGTCGGGGACCAGTCCGAGCGGCCAGTCGTCCGCGCCCGCCGCGTCGATCGCGGCGAGCGGATCGTCCGTCACCCGCACGGTCGCGACCCGGTCGTCGAAGATCGGGATCCGGACGCTGGCGGTCACCACCGGGCGGTCGAGTCGGTCGGCGAGCGCGAACAGCGTCGACTTCTTGCCGCCCGCGCCGACGACGCAGACCGTGGCGTCGCGGGCGTCGAGCGCGGTCGTCAACTCCGTGGCGTCGGCGTCGCTCATGAAGACGCCTTCGGCTCCCCCGCGCCTCACTCTGACGGTCGGGTCGCTCTTCGCCGCGGACGACGCGTCGACGGCGAACAGATTGATACGTCTCCGCCGCGCAGACCGCTTGGATGAGTCGCACTCGCACGCACGTCCTCCGGGTCGATCTCTCGACCGGCGAGACCGCCCGCGAGTGCGTCCCGCGGGAGTGGCGGCGCGACTACGTGGGCGGGAAGGGCCTCGGCGCGCGATACCTCTACGAGGAGCTGTCGCCCGGGACCGACCCGACTGGACCGGAGAACCTGCTCGCGTTCCTCGGAGGGCCCCTCTCCGGGTACCTGCCCGGCGAGACGCGATACGCCGCGGTGACGAAGTCTCCGCTCACCGGCGGCTTCCTCGACTCGTACGGCGGCGGCGCGTTCGCCGCTCGGCTCGCGGGCTCGCTCGACGACTGCCTCGGGCTCCTCGTGACCGGCGCGGCCGACCGCCCGGTCCGGATCGAACTGGCCGGCGGCCGCGCCCGGGTCGCGGACGCCGAGGCGTGGGGCGCGGACACGGCCGAGACGGCCGCCGCCTTCCCGGACGCGGCGGTCGCCTGCGTCGGCCCGGCGGGCGAGCGCGAGGCGGCGTACGCGACGATAGCCAGCGACGGCGGCGACCACCACGCCGGCCGCGGCGGCGCGGGCGCGGTGATGGGATCGAAGCGGCTGAAGGCGGTCGTCGCCCGCGATCCGCCCTCCGCCGTCCCGGACGCCCTCGCCGCGCTTCGCGACCGAGACGCCGCGGCCTACGCCCGGGACGAAACGGGCGAGTGGCAGGCGGCCGGGGAGACGATAGAGACGGTCGACTACGCGAACGAGGTGGGCCTCCTCGCGGCGGAGGGGTGGACGTCGACCGGCTTCGCGGGCACCGACGACATCGGCGTGGAGGCGGCGGCGGAGCGCGCGACCGGCCGCGAGCGAGCGGGTGACCGCGTCCCCGGCGGCTTCCGGATCGACACCCCGGACGGCGAGGTCGTCCCCCGCGGCGCGGCCCCGATCTCACTCGGAGCCGGCCTCGGCGTCGACGACTTCGACCGCGTCGCCGAACTCTGCGGCGTCTGCGACCGGCTCGGCCTCGACGTGATCGACGCGGCCAGCGCGGCCGCGTGGGCGATCCGAGCCGACGACGCCGGCGTCGTCGACTGCCCGGTCGAGTTCGGTGACGCGCGCGGCGTCCGACGGCTGCTGGAAGCGATCGCGGCCCGCTCGGACCCGGCCGACCTCGATGCGACGCCGGGGCTCGCCGACGCGCTCGCTGACGGGGTGGACGCCGCGGCGGCGCGGTTCGGCGGCGAGACGCTCGCCCCGACGGTGAAGTCGATGGCGCTGCCCGGGTTCGACCCGCGAGCGGCGGTCGGCGTCGCGCTCGCGTACGCGACGAGCGACCGCGGCGCGTGCCACCGGCGCTCGCGGCCGCAGGACCGCGAGCCGTTCGCCGCCGACGGGCGCGGACCACACGATCGGGTCCGACCCGTGATCGGCGAGCAGAACGCTCGATCGGTGCTGTGGAGCCTCGTCGTCGACGACTTCGTCGGTGAAGCCGTCTGGACCGACCTCGGCGCGGAGTGGCTCGCCGCACTCGACCATCCGGCGGTCGCCGCCGACGCCGCCGACGCCGCCGACGGCGACACGCCGGACCGGGTAACGAACCTCGCAACGACGGGCGAGCGGATCTGGACGCTGACGCGGCTGTTCAACGCCCGCGAGGGGTTCGACCGAACGGACGACGCGCTCCCCGCCCCGCTCCACACGGCGGCGGCCGACGGCCCTTCCGGGATCGATCCCGAGTCGTTCGACCGGCTGCTCGATCGGTACTACGCCGCCCGCGGGTGGGGCCCGACCGGCCTCCCGACCGCAGCGACCGTCGACCGGCTGGGGCTGGCCGGCGTCGTCGACGACGCGACGCCGCTCGACGACCGGCGGATCGATCTCCGATCGCAGGACGCGTGACGGTGAGGCGCTGATCACGTCTCGACGGTCGCGGCGACCTCGCGGACCGCGGGGTCCCACACGTCGAGCGCGTGGACCCGCCACCGGATCGGGTCGAACTCGCGCGCGACGAGGTCGGCGACGACGCCCGGCTCGGGGTCGCCGCCGCGCGCCAGCGTCACGTGCGGGACGTAGTCGTCGCCCTCGACCCCCTCGATCGCGCCGAAGGCGGCACAGAGCCGACGGTGGAGCCGGTCGAGTCCGTCGCTCTCGACAGCGAGGTACACGACCGGTCTCGATCCGGACGCGGGCGAATCGAAGACGTCGATCCCCGTCACGGCGACCTCGAACGGTGCGGTCCCGGCGAGCGGCCGCCGCAGTCGCTCTCGGAGTCGGTCGAGTGCGACGGACCGGGACGGTGGATCGGCGTTTCCGTCCCGGTCTGTGCCCTCCGCCACGTCGTCGACGCCGAACCGCTTGCAGACGAGGGTGTGGCGGTCGCGGACGCGGTCGAACCCCGAGAGTTTCGGGTGGAGATCGCGGGCGATCTCCGCCACGGCGGGCGACAGCGGGACGTTCAGGCTGAACACGCCTCAGAGGCGGTCGGTGAGCCGTAACGCGATCAGGACGACGATGACGACGACGATCAGCGGCGGGAGCGCGTCCAACAGCGCGAACGTCAGGTCCAACACGGTCCCGAGGATCTCCAAGAGAAGCCACACGACGGCGAGTCCAAGAACGATCTTCAGGAGGTCGTCGACGTCGATCTCGGCGCGGTCCATGCCGAAAGCGAACGCGTCCCCTTCGGAAAATCCCATCGCCGCATCGCGGATCACGCAGTTACAAAACCCTTCCCCGCTGACGGTCGGTCATGAGTCTCATCGCGTTCGACTTCGACGGCACGCTCTCCGATTCCGAGATGACGGTCCTCCTGGCCGAGCGCGCGGGCGTCGCCGACGAGGTCGCCGAGATCACGGAGCGGGCGATGAACGACGAACTGAGCTACGCCGAGAGTCTCTACAAGCGGGCGGAGCTGCTCGGCGGGCTCGACGCCGAGGCGGTCGAGGCCGCCTTCGGCGACGTGACTCTTCGGCCGGGCGCGGGCGAGCTGATCGAGCGGCTGCAGGCCGACGGCCACCACGTCGCGGTGCTCACGGGCGGGTTCGAGCGCGGCGTCGAGCGGGCGCTGGCGACGGCCGGCGTCGAGGCCGACACGATCGTCGCGAACCGGCTGCCGATGGCGGGCGGCAAGCTTACCGGCGACGCCGAGGGGCCGCTCATCGAGGGGACGAAAGACGACGCGCTCGCCGCGCTGGCGGACGACCTCGACTACCCGATGGACGCGACCGTCGCGGTCGGCGACGGCGCGAACGATCTCCCGATGCTCGAAGTTGCGGGCCTCGCGGTCGGCTTCGTCCCCAAGGAGGCGGTTCGTCCCGCGTGTGACACCGTCGTCGAGTCGATGGGCGAACTCGGGGACGTACTTTCGGGCCGCGGCGTGTTGTCTGCGTCGAACTGAGACGCGAGATCGGCGCGCCACCGCCAGATCCGACGGAGATAATTTGGCCGGGGGGCTTAACAGCGTCCCGTCCGAACCCCGGCGCATGGCCGGTTCGACCGAGGTGGCCCGGTGATCCCGACGCTGACCTACCTCCAGTTCCACCTCGTCTTCAGCCTCCCGCTGCTTGCGGTCCTGTGGCGCATCGCGCCTCGGTACACCGGCGTCCGTCGCCGCCGCGCGGCCGCCGGGATCGCGGTGCTCGTCGCCATCGCGTACGCGTACACGACCCCGTGGATCAGCCACATGATCGGCCGCGGCGCGTGGTCGTACGCCGACGGCGCGGTGTTCGCCCGGGCGCTGTCGATCCCGTTCGGTGAGTACCTCTTCTTCGCGATCCAGACGGTCGCCGTCGCGCTCGCGTGTCACCGGATCGGCTTCGATCCCGCGTTCCGTGACGGCGACTTCGACCGGCTCCCCCGCCTCGCCGGGACCGCGATCGGACTCGCGCTCGTTCCCGTCGGCCTCGGACTCGTCGCTGTCGGTGACCGGTTCCTCTACCTCGGCGGCCTCCTCGCGTGGATCGGCCCGGTACTCGCGCTCCAGTGGGCCGTCGGCGGCGGCTACCTCGCCCGCACGTCCCGCGTCTGGGTCCCGGCGACGCTGCTTCCCGCAGCATACTTCTGGGTCGCAGACCGGATCGCGATCGGCGTGGGGACGTGGCGCATCGCGCCGGAGTTCACGACCGGCGTCGCCCTCTTCGGGCTCCCGATAGAGGAGATGGCCTTCTTCGCCGCGGCCGGGCTGATGACGGTCAACGGGATCGTGTTGTTGGAGTGGGCGCTCGACTGGCGTGACCGGCGGAGCGCCGTCGACGACGCACCCGCAGTCGACTCGGCCGATCCGACTCCCGGTCCGGTCGCCGACCCGCTCGACGACGGATGACGGCTCGCGTTCGTTCGCGGGCCGACCGTTGGTTCGCCCGACGTCCGGCGCTCGCGCTCGCGGCGCTGCTCCCGGCCGGGGCTTTGACCCCCTTCCTTCCGGTCGAAGTCGGCGTCGCCGCGTTCGCGCTCGGCACGCTCGCGGTCGGGATGGCACACGGCGCGATCGACCACCTCGTCCCGCTCCGTGCCGCGGGCGTCTCGGCTCGTCGGTCGTTCGCGGCCGTCGGCGGCGTCTACGCAGTCCTCGGCGGCGCGGTCGTCGTCGGCTTCGCGGTCGCGCCCGCGGCGGCGTTCGTCGGGTTCGTCGCGCTCACGTGGCTCCATTGGGGGCAGGGCGACGTGGCGGCGCTCGCGCTCGCGGACGCGGAGCACCTCCCCACGACGGTCGAGCGGGGGCTCGCCGCGGTCGTTCGCGGCGGGCTGCCGATGGCCGTTCCCCTCCTCGCACACCCGGAGGAGTACCGGCTGGTCGCCGAGTGGACCGTCGGGCTGTTCCTCGCCGACGCGGCCGCGTCGGCAGCGGTCGCCCCGCTTTTCGTTCCCGGTGTGCGAACGGCCACCGCGGCGATCATGGTCGGAACGACGCTCGCGTCGATCGGCGCGGGGTACGCTCGGGTCCACGCCGGGGCCGACCGCCGCGGCTGGCTCCGCGACGCGGGCGAGGTCATCCTCCTGTGGGCGTGGTTCCTGCTCGCCGCGCCGGTGTTCGCGATCGGCGTGTACTTCGCGCTCTGGCACTCGCTCCGACACGTCGGCCGGCTCGTCCTGTTGGATCCCGGGGCCGCGAGCGCGGTCGAGGCCGGCGACCTGCGCGGCGCGCTCGGTCGGTTCGCGCGCGATGCCGCGCCGCTCACGCTCGGCGGGTTCCTCGTGGTGGCCGCCGTTGGACTCGCAGCGCCGCGGGGGCCGGCGGCCGCAGGCGCGGTCGCGCCCGGCGACGCACTCGCGGTGTCGCTGGTCGCCATCGCGGCGCTGACACTCCCGCACGTCGCGGTCGTCGCGTGGCTCGACCACCGACAGGGCGTGTGGCGCTCGGGACCGTTCGGATGACCCCGAGCGACGCGCTCACTCCCACCCCGGCGTCCCCGGTGCTCCGGCGTCGTCTTCCAGATCGCGGACCAGCCGGTCGCGGTCGCGACCCGACATCGCCGCTGCCGCGCCCCGGTCGCTCGCGCGCTCGCGCCACTCGCGGACCGCTCGGCCGACCCACGAGTCTACCTCGCGGACGCGCGCCGCGGCCTCGGCGGCGCGCTCGCGGTCCACCGACAGCGACGCGGGCCGCGACCCGACGGCGACGCCGACGAACCGCGCCCTGTCGTCGGCCGTCTCGTCGCCGTCGCGGAGGCGGGCGACGGTGCCGTCGAGGTCCTCCGAATCGGGATGCGCGAACACGGTCGATCCGAGCGCCTGCGGGCCGAACGCCGGCGGCGGAACATCGTCGGGGGGCGCGCCGTCGAGCAGGCGCTCGCCGCCGCCGGCGGCCTCGACGCGCTCGCACTCCGTCTCGGCGTCCAGCGCGAGGTTGTGCGCGGGGTAGCTCGCGCAGGTCCGCGGATACCGGTCCGACCCGTGGATCCGGCACTGGAGGGTCGTCGGATCGAGGAAGACGCAGGCGTCGAGCCACCGCGGCTCGTCGGTGCCTATCGGCGCGACGGGTTTCGGCGGCTTGCGGAGCCCGACGACGAAGACGGGCCGACCGTCGACGGCCGCGAGTTCGGTCCCGTCGACCGTGACGCGGTCGTCGCCCTCCGCGGGCTCGAACAGCCGCGGGACGAGCGCGTCGCCGAGGCCGTCCCCGACGAAGCCCGCGACCTCGTCGCGGGTGAGCGGAACCAGATCGTAGGCGTCGTCGAGCGGGGGACGCGAGCCCGTCCGGTCGGAGCCGGCGGCGACCGGATCGAGCGGCCGCCAGTCGACACAGCAGCCGGCACACCCCTCACAGCCGAGGTCCATGACAGCTGTGCGAACGGTTCCCACCCGTATAACTCCTCGCGCCGCGTCGGTTCGCCCGCGCTCCGCTCACTGCCTCTCGACGCCGACCACGTGGGCGTCCACGGGGTCGAATCCCACGTCGACCTCGCCGGAGAGCGGATCGCGTGCGCGGACCACGAGGTCGCGGCCGCCCCAGTCGAGCGTCATCCGCGTCGTCTCGCCGAGGAACTCCGCGTTCGCGACCGTCGCGGTAATGCGGTTCCGATCGCCGCCGATCCGCAGGTCCTCGGGTCGCACGCAGGCGGTGAGCCGGTCGCCGGGATCGGGCGACTCTCTCGCGGTGCGGTCGTCGAGCCCGACCCGAAATCGCCGGCCGTCGACCTCGATCCCGACCTCGTTCTCGTCGCGCATGTCGTTCTCGTCGCGTGTGCCGGCTTCGGAACGCCGGCCGCCGTCGTCGCCCCCGGTGTCCGTGCCGGCGTCACCGGGCCCGTCCGCCTGAGCGTCGACGACGCGGCCCGTGAACACGTTGTTGTCGCCGACGAACTCGGCGACGAACCGCGTCGCAGGCTCGCGGTACACCGTTCGAGGCGGTGCGACCTGCTCCGGCGTGCCCCCGGACATCACGGCGACGCGGTCCGAGATCGCGAGCGCCTCCTCCTGGTCGTGGGTGACGTAGACGGTGGTGATTCCCAACTCGGACTGGATCGCTCTGACCTGCACGCGGAGCCGCTCGCGGAGCCGTGCGTCGAGCGCGCTCATCGGCTCGTCCAAGAGCAACACGTCGGGTCCGGGCGCGAGCGCCCGCGCCATCGCCACCCGCTGTTTCTGCCCGCCTGAGAGGCTCTCGGGGTCGCGGTCGGCGGAGTCGGGGAGATCGACCAGTTCCAGAAGCTCCGCGACGCGCTCTTCCCGCGTAACGCCGCCGGGCGGCTCCGCGAAGTTGAGCCCGTACGCGACGTTCTCGCCGACGGTCATGTGCGGGAACAGCGCGTAGTTCTGGAACACGACGCCCACGTCGCGCGCTTCGGGCGGAACGCCGGCGACGGACTCGCCGCCGAACCGGACCGTTCCACCGGTCGGATCCTCGAACCCCGCGATCAGCCGGAGCGTCGTCGTCTTCCCGCAGCCGGAGGGACCGACCAAAGTGAAAAACTCTCCCTCTCGAATCCGGAGGCTCACGTCGTCAACTGCGGCCGTCTCACCGTATCGCTTGGTGACGCCGTCGAGTTCGACCGCAACCGGGTCGTCGTCGCGATCGGAGTCGCGACCGGCGTCGGCGCGGCGACCTCCTTCCTTCCGGTCGAAGTCGGTGTCGGACCCGCGCTCAGAGCCCACGGCTCTCACCCCCGAGCCGCTCGATCACGACGAAGCTACAGCCGGTGACGACGAGTAAGACGACGCCCATTGCGGTCGCCGGTCCGAGCCGCCGACCGATGAAGCGTTCGATGGCGATCGGCATCGTGTACGCGTCGGCTCCCGTCGCGAGCACGACCGTCGCGGTGAACTCCCCGATTGAGATGGCGAACGCGAACGCCGCGCCGGCGACGACGGCCGGCCACACGAGCGGCAGCTCGACGTCGCGAAGCGCTCGCACGCGGGACGCCCCGAGCGCGCGCGCCGACTCGACGAGCGACCGATCGAGCGCCGCCAGTCCGGGCGCGACCGTCCGGACGACGAACGGGTACCCCGCCACCGCGTGCGCGACGACGATCGCGACCGCGCCGGACGCGGTGACCCGCCATCCCGCGATCTCCACGCCGAAGACGAGCCCGCGAAGCAGGCCGAGCCCGACGACGATCCCGGAGACGGCGAGCGGGGCCATCGCGGCGGCGTCGACCAGCTTCCGGCCGCGGTAGCGCCGGGTGGTCAACACGGCGACGACGACGCCCATCGGCAACGCGAGGAGCGTCGCCCCGACCGCGAACCCGAGCGAGTTCCGGATCGCGGGCCACGGCCTGACCTGAAACGCGGCCGCGGTCCGCTGCCGCGCGGCCAGAAACCGGTAGTGCTCTAGCGTGAGCGCCCCGTCGCCGCCCGTCACGCTCGCGAGGATCATCGACGCGATCGGTGCGAGAAAGACGACCGCGCTCACGACGACGTAGGCGGCGAGTCCGACGCGCACCACCCACTCGCGGGCCGTCGGGGTCGACGGCACGAGCGGCTTCCGGGGGAGCGGCCGCGCGCCGCGCGACCGGACCGCGCTGCGCGCCTCGTACCGGAGGTACGCGAGCAGGACCCCGAGCGAGATGACGAGTTCGATGATCGCGAGCGCGGCCGCCTCGGCGTAGCTCAGGTCGCGAACGAGCCGGTAGACGAACACCTCGACGGTCGCGAGTTGGAACCCCCCGAGCGCGAGCACGATGGGGAAGGTCCCGAACGTGAACACGAACGTGAGCGCCGCGCCCGTCAGCACCGCGGGGTACACTTGCGGCGCGACCACGTCGACGAAGGCCCGTAGTGGTCCCGCACCGAGGCTCCGAGCCGTCTCGATCGCGCCGGCGTCGACCGACTCCCACGCCGCGGTCGTCACCCGCGCGACGAGCGGGGCGTTGTAGAAGGCGTGAGCGATCACGATCGCTTCGAGCGTGAACAACAGATCCACCGGGGGGAGCCCGAGCGCGCCGAGGACCGCGTTGAGCGTCCCGTTGCGCCCGAACGTGGCGACGAAGCCGACCGCGACCATGATCGACGGAAGCACGAACGGAACGATCGTCAGCGATCGGATCGTCCGCCGCCCCGGGAACTCGAAGCGCGCGAGCAGGTACGCTGCCGGGAGGCCGAGCGCGACGCTCGCGACCGTCGACAGCGCGGCCTGATACGCGGTGAAGCCGACGATCCCGAGCCGCCGGTCCGGCGAGACGAGGTCGCGAGCGACCGCGAGCGGCGCGTCGCCGGCGAGCAGCCGCGCCGGCTCGCCGAAGTAGAACGGGTCGCGGAGGATCTCCGCGAACGCCCCGAGCGAGGCCCCCCCGTCGACCCGGACCGCCTCGATCAGGACGGTGCCGACGGGGTAGTAGAAGGCGACGACGAGCGTGGCGCTCGTCGCGACCGCGAAAAGCGTCAGCAGCCGCCCTTCGAAGCGGTCGGAGAGGGACCGATCCCCGCCGCCCCGCAGAGCGCGTCGACGGTCGCTCACGGCGCGATCAGTTCTCGGCGAACTGGCGTTCCCACGCTTCGATCCACTCGCCGACCGACCCCCGCAGCTCGTCGTACGAGAACGTCACCGGATCGGCGGGTTGCTGTGCCAGTTCGGCGTAGTCGTCCGGGAGCGTCGCGGTGTCGGTCGCCGGGAACGCGACGTTCCGCTGGGCGATCTCGCCTTGGACCTCGGGATCGAGCATGAACGACATGAACTCGCGGGCGAGGTCCGGCTGATCGGTCTCGGCGAAGACGGCCATTCCCTCGGGAGTGGCGTACGCCTGATCGTTCACGAAGCGGATCTGGTGTTCCTCCAAGTTCGCGCCCTCCATGTCCGCGAACACCTGATCGGTCGAGTAGGAGACGACCATGGGGGCCTCGCCGTTCGACCACGCGGTGTAGGCGTCGTCCCACGACCCGAGCACCCGCACGTCGTTGGCCTGAAGGTCTGCCCAGTAGTCGAGGTAGTCGTAGTCCGGGTCACCGTCTTCGCCCTCGACGGTCCCGTCCGGCCCGTCGCCGAACCGGTTGACGGTGTGGAGGAGAAACGCGCGACCCGTCGCGGACGACCCCGGGTTCTGCGCGATGAGCGCCCCCGCGTGCTCGGGGTCGAGGAGTCCCTCGAAGGTCTCCGGGGCCTCCGTCTCCGTCCCGTCGTACACGAGGCTCACGTACCCGGTGTCGAAGGGGACGGCGCGGCCGAACGGGTCGAAGGACAGCCCGTCGCGAACGTTCTCGCCTCCGTCGATCTCGCCCGCCTCCGCGAACAGCTCGTCGTCGAGTTCGCTGTCGATCCGCACCAGGTCCTCGGTGTTGAAGCCGACGTAGACGTCGGCGTCGATCCCGACGCCGGAGCCCGCGCGCTCGACGTAGTAGTTGATCTCGTTGTCGGGCGTCGCCCACTCTAGCGTGGCGTCGAACCGGCTCTCGAACTCCGTTTTGAGCCACTCGCCCGGACTCACCGACGGCGCGTCGATGAAGTTGGTGTACGTCGCGACGGTGAGCGTCGGGGTCTCGTCGTCTCCCTCACTCTCGTCATCGCCGGTGTCGTCGCCGTCGTCGCCGTCAGATCCTGCACCGTCGCCGTTCGTCCGCTCGGCGCTACAGCCCGCGATCGCGACGGCTCCCGCCGCCCCGCCGAGTGCGAGGACCCGGCGTCGGGTGTGTCGGTCGGTTGCACTGATCGCTTCGTCGTCG
>Ga0102935_1000700_pt1 | contig 12283 bp, 14 predicted proteins | sample SalPonR2_A_D2_MG_FD_78508 | JGI IMG/M metagenome (GOLD analysis project Ga0102935, IMG submission 78508) | Salt pond soil microbial communities from South San Francisco under conditions of wetland restoration - Salt Pond MetaG R2_A_D2_MG | ecosystem: Environmental > Aquatic > Marine > Intertidal... | reverse complement strand
GGCCTTGCTTCATGGCCTTATGAGCGGTTTTCTGGCCTTTAACAGCTACACAGTCGCCTCCAGCAAAAATTTCCTCGTTTTCTACAACAGATAATCCTTTGTTAACTTCTAAACCTTTAGATCCCACATCAAATATGTCCTGTACTGTTTTACTTGCCTGTACTCCTGCAGACCAAATTACTATATCTGCTTCTTGGCTGCCACCTTCATCGAATAAAACTTTGTCTTCTTCTACGCCAGAAACTGTTTTTCCGCCTTTAAACTGTATTTCTTTGTTTTGAAGTATTTCAAGCATTTTTTCTGAGCTTTCTTCGTCCAAGTATTGCATTGGACGTGTGTTGGCCTCAATTATAGTTGTCTGTACGTCTTTTTCTGCTAGTTCTCCTGCGACCTCTACTCCTACGTATCCTCCACCTACAATGATAGCTGTTTCTGCATTTTCTGCTTTTTTGGAGAGTTGTTGTGCTGGTTCTGTGCCCCATACGTGGTCGGCGTCAGATATGTCCATGCCGAAGTCTGCTGGAGAACCTCCTAGGCCGAGTACTAGTTTATCGTATCCTATTAATCCGTGACGTGTTTCAACCGTGTTTTCCTCTGCTCTTACATCTTGAACTTCGGCCTCTTTCAGTTCTATCTGTTCTGGCATAAATTCTTCCAGTTCTAATTCAAGTTCTTCTCTCTGGAACCTATTTCTGATTAGGTCTATAGTGCTTGGAATATATTGGTGTGTCAAGTCTTTGTCAACTAAGACTACTTCTTTGTCGGCTTGGGCTAGATCTAGTGCTGCGTTGACACCTAGAAACCCCGCTCCCAGTACAACTACTTTCTCTGTCACAAAAACTTTTTTGGCTGAGATGAGATTTAAAGTTGACTGCTTATACCCCTGGAATGCCAATTGCTCCAGGACTTAAGCCTACTAAGGTGAGCAGCGAGATGATTAATATTACTGAGAACCAGGCGATTACAGCTACTAGTAGTGAGTCAATCCAGCCTCCTTCTATCCGGGCTTTTATGAGTGCAAGCCAGGCTAAAAATACAAGTGCAGGGCCTATCAAAGGTATGAATCCAAAGAAGAAACTTGTTACTCCCCAGATTACTGCGCCGAGTAAAGCAGTTATTATTGAGTATCCGTAATCTGCCTTACCTGTAACCAGTTTGGTACCGGCGTAGATTCCTAATCCACCGACCAGTAAATTTACCAGAAAAACGATAACTGAGTCAATTAGCGCCATATCTTATTCTGTGTATGAGTTGTTAAACAGGATGAGTGCAGTGAAAAGAATACAAAGGAGGAGATTATTCCTCTATCCTCTCAAAGACTCCTCTGAGTTCAGCTTTCTCAACTACGTGTTCTTCCATAGCATCTTCCAGTTCTTCTCGCGAAGCGCCTTCATCCAGATCTAATTCAGTATCCAAAGCGTAAAGACGGAAAACATAGGTGTGGTCGCCGTCAGGAGGGTTAGGGCCATCATAACCCGTCTGCCTGAAATCAGTAGTACCTTCAACACCGACAGACTCTCCCTCCTCAATCACTTCTTTGCCGACAGGGATGTTCCAAGCAGTCCAGTGAAGCCAGATCTTACCAGCTGGTTCAACAGCATCAGGATCATCCATAATCAAAGCCAGAGACTCAGCCTCCTCAGACACACTTTCAATTTCTAGCTCCGGATTTACGTTTTCACGAATGTAGGCAATTTTCTCAGGCATCTTGCCACCATCTTCAAATTGTGGACTAGTCAGTTTCATATTACAAAAATCCCTCCTGAAACTGTTTAAAATTGATATTTTTCACATCTCAAAAACTTAGAATTAATTCAGTCTCTATAAAATATGGAATAAATAAAATAGGGATACGTAAGGCCTCTTATGGAAAGAATTTATTTCATTTTGTTATTTGTCGTAGTTATTTCGAGCGGCTGCATTACTCAGCAGGAAGGTCCGTCTTATAATTCTGAGGAAGCTCAAAAGATTAACGGAATTGACAATTTTTTACAATGATTCTGTGCCAGAAAGCTATGTTCAAAACTTTGCAGCCAGATTCAATTCCTCAGATGACATTAATAGAGTTGCAATAAGTAATACAGGGGAAAGCTACGAAATTAAAATTTATACAAAAAGGAATTCAACTGAAAACATAAATAATCTTGATACTCGGAGTACGGCAGAAACGATTAGCCAAGAATTCTTTGATAATGCCGACTTAACTCTGTATATTGCAACTATGAAGGGAAAAGTAGCTCAGAAAGCCTCATCTAAATAAATTTAAACGCTAGTTTCTATTCATTTAACCGTGTATCTATTCTAAAGTTTGGATAGAAATTATCGAAACTTTTACTCAATAGACGAAATGAATTAATAAAAATAACCTTTAGGAGTCTTAAAAACCCTATAAAACCAAGATATATGCACTCAGCATCTTGACACACTAAAGTCTAGAAAGAATTTTGGCAGGACCCGGATTTGAACCGGGGTCTGGTCGTCCCAAACGACCAATGATAGTCCACTACACCATCCCGCCTCTGTGTTCAGATGTTTGAGGACTAGTTTTAAAATAGACTCTGTGTTTGGTTGTTGGTTTTTGGTTTTGACTTTGATTGTATGTGTTGTTGTATGCTTTGTTGTGGGGTGTATCTTTGTTTTTGCAAGTTTTCTGCTTCATGAATGGTTAAGTAGGGTGAAGCGTTGTTTCTTTTGTATCTATGAAATGGAGAATAACGAGTTTGTTGGTGGCAGTGGCTTTGATTGCTGGATCGGCCGCCGCTCAGAATAATTCCAGCGACGGATTAAACGGCACATTAAACGGTTCTAATTTAAGTGAGGAGGCTGCGTTGCAGCAGAACCAGACGGATGGAAGTGTTGATACAGTGATTGTGGCTTCGTCTGAAAGCCATATTGATGCGGCATTAGCAGATTCCGCATCAGAGAGACTTGGTATACCGGTTGTACTAACTGACCCTGACAATTTGTCAGATTCGACAAGTCAGGCTATGACTGATCTCGGAGTTGAAAGGGCTGTGATTGTTGGGGGTCCCGTGGCTCTATCCGAGAACGTTGAGGAGGACATAAACGGTTTAACAAGTGAAGAAACAACCAGAGTATTCGGTCAGACAGCTTCGGATACGTCGATAGAAGTAGCTAACTATTTCTGGCCTAACGGCTACAACCAGACAACGATTGTTCAAGCCAGGCTTTTCGGCGAACAGGACGACACTTACAGACTGATTTCAGCAGCGGCAAATACTGCAGAAGACAATCCATTATTGATTGCAGAGATTAACAGTACGGAACAGGAGCAAGTGGTAAACGAAGTAGTAACTGCACAAGGAGTTAATCAAGTGGATGCCTACACTGTCGGTACATCGACGAACAACAGCCTAACCCAAGATTTGAACCAGTTAGGTACGGAAGCACAGGTAAACCAGGGAAGTGTTCAAGAGCTTTCAACCCAGTTGTATAGCGAAGTACAGGACAACTCTGAGAACAGAACACTTTACGCGCTGGCAGGAAACAACTTTGAGTACGGAATACCAACTTACGCAAGCCCTGACAGTGTAACCTACACAGTAACACAGGAGAGACTCGATCAGTCAGCAGAGTACATTGACAACTCAGGATACACTCAAATTAACACAGTAGGAGAACAAGAAATCTCAGATGAACTGACAGGACAAATCAACGCATCAGTTCAGAATGAGTACGTACCTGTAGACAGTGCTGCAGACACCTCAGTACAAATCCTAGAGGACAACGTAGAAGAATGGAACACACAGAGAAACGAGGAACTACTAAGGGAAATAGGACTTATCAACGAGCAAGCTACAGAAAATGACACACAGACAACAGAGAACCTTACACCTGAAAATCAAGGAGAAACCATCCTACCAAACAACGAAACCCAGGAAAACGAAACAGCTGAGGACAATCAAACAGGTGTAACAGGTGACGCTCAGAGCTCAATCGAGCTAAGCGCCGACAGCTCAACAGTAACCGCAGAGGCAACATACACCTCCGACCAACAGTACGAAAGAGAAGTAGACGTCAACACATCAAACCAAACAGTAACATTCACATTCACACTCGTACCAACAGATTCCAACGAAACAAGCCAAGAAGAATCCACGTACGAGTTTAACGAAGAAGTAGAACCAGACAACGGAAGCTACGAAACCAGAGCAGAACTCATCGTTGACGGAGAAACAGTTGACACAGCAGAAGGAACAGCAGAAATCCAATAAAAACCATTTCCCCTATTTTCCTTTTTGAGAAAGAAGGACTTTCTAATAATTGAGGTAAGAAAACGTTTACATGGTAGAATTCGAGACTATTGAGAAAGAGCGTCGTGACTACGGAAACTTTCCAGGAGAAAAATTCATTCAAGTATCAAGAAACAAGGCAATACAGGATGACGGATCAGAAAACAGTTTCATGCAGATTGCCACAGGATACTACAACGACGACGAACAACCACAGTTCAAGAAAAGATTCACAGTACCAACAGACGAAAAAGCAGTAGACCACATTGTAGAGAAACTGCCTGAAATCTTCGAGAAAGAGAAAGGAGCAAGAGAGGATTAAGGGTTCTTCACCTTAATCTAATCATTTTAATCAAAAACAACCCTCATTCAAATTAATATTTCAGCCCCTAATCCTACCCTTTTGGTCTGGCTCAGAGTAAGTCCAACTTCCATCTTGATAATTAATTCTTTCATTTTCAAAAACCTCTTCTTCGACAACCTTATCGCTAACAGATTCTAATATTCTTTCACTTACTTCGTCCTCAAAGTTATTGATATATTTTGTAAAAACACCGTAAGCATCTTTGGCAGTATCTAAATTTATGTCAGACTGGCTCATTGCATTTTCAAAAAGTTTAGTTTGATGATTCCGCGTAGGTATACCCTCTAAATCTATAAGTGTTCTGGCCAACTCTTCTGCATCGTCAACTTGAACTTTGTATTTGGTTCTATCTTCTAAAGGCTCTAGCTTTTTAGATAAAACATTAAGAGCTTTATCAGCATTATTAGAATTTACATCATCGTGGAGATACTCTCCTGCCACACTAATAGTAGTAGCAAACCTATCACTAGAACCAGTGATGTCCCGGAACTCATCTAATATATACAAACCAATCTGAGAACTATATCTTCTAACTAAATCCCTCTCATTAAACCCTTCGCCTTCTTCCAACTCATCAATATCTAACTCCATAGTCACAACATAAAAAACAAAGTTTATATTGATGATAGGTGCGCCAGAGATAAGAAAGTAACGCCAATTAATTCTTTAAGATGATACCTTTCGAAAAAGAAGCTTCGCTAACAGCTTCAGAAGAGTACGCTCAGGAGTTGCTTGAAGCGAACTGGGGGCACGCGGTCAGAACCACACCAGGAATGATGAAAGACTTAGAGGAGAAGTTTCCCAAAATATGTGAGGTAATAAGCCAGAAAATCAGAGAGGACACAGAATCTAAGTTTTCTAACGTTTTTAGAACCGGCGTGCCGGATTTCCTAGTTTTCAACAGTAAAGGAGATTACAAGTTTGTCGAAGTCAAAAATGGCGACGACGGTGTAAGACATACCCAGCTTAAGTGGTTGCGCGACTTCTCAGGTATAAACGCTGAAATCTGGTTCGCAGAGAAAGAAAAAATAGAAGAAAAACTCGACACTAAAAATGTCCAAGCATACACTTTCCAAGACCAGAAAGGTTCGAAATCAGAAAACCTTGTTGCAGAAGAAAAGGATTCTAAGTATCTTGTTGAGCTGCCAAAAAATCTGACTTCGATACTGGGTCTTTCGGAGAATGACTGTGTGGAATGGCGGTTGAAGAGTAAGGACGAACTGATTTTAGATTCAAGATGAGAAAGCCAAACGGAAACTAACTTTATCCTAAATATTCTTTGTAAGAAGTCTTTGATTGCGCTCGAGCTTATTTCATGTTTCTATTCTAAGTGAGGAGCAGGATTTAAAGACTTTCTAATATGAAAGTATATCTTGTATAGATATGGATAAGGTCGCAGCAATTATACCTAGTATGAATGAGGAGAAAGCAATTCAGGATGTAATAAGAGAGGTGCCAGATTCTGTCTGTGAAACACCAGTTGAGACGTTTGTCATTGATGGAGGTTCTACCGACAATACTTGTGACAAAGTCAAGGAAACCAAAGGCACTCTAATAAACCAGAGTTATGATGGCGGCAAGGGAAGCGCAATACGCGAAGCCCTGGATAATATTGAGGCAGATGTTTATGTTTTTCTCGATGGAGATAAGACTTATTCTCCAGGTGAAATGGAGAAGCTTGTAAAACCTATAATTGAATCAGACTACGACCATGTTACAGGATCTAGGCTAAGTAAAAGAGATGAAGAGGCATTTATGTATAGAAATCTGGCAGGAAACCTGTTTTACAGCTGGTTTTTCAGACTCTTAACAGCATCAGATGTAAATGATTTCTTAACAGGTTATAGAGCTATAAGCAAAAGCTTGGCTGACAACCTAGACTTAGAGTCTGAAGGATTTGAGATTGAGACAGAGTTAACCTTCAAAACCTTAAATCTTGGTTATGAAATTAAGGAAGTTGATATAACCTACAAGTCGAGAGTTGGAGAATCAGAACTTCAATTTCTAACGGATGGCCCAAAAATACTTTACTACGGAGCTAAACTATCTTTAGCGGAACAATTATTCATTCCACGTTAATACCCTTTCGAAATAGTAGTTAAAAACGGATCCAATTATCACTCCAAATGCATTAGCTGAAACATAGTGAAATCCAATATTTACTCCGATATAGAGCCCAAGGAAAGAGAGAATAGTTCCACCAGATCTAACTAAGTTGGTTCTTAGTAATGCGTATGTCTTCTTCTCCAAGCCTCTGAAAGCAAAGTTATCATTGATAAGGAAAACTGCTATTATTGCTGCCTCAATAGCTACAAGCTTAGAAAGATATAGATTAACTCCTTGTTCTTTCAATATAACTAATACACCAGTTTCCACAGCCAGTCCTAGTACTCCCGCTACTAAAAATGCTGTTATCTTTTTATAGTCTTTGAAGTAGTCTAGTTTCACTTAACTTCCTCCAAACAGTTTTTCCTCTAACTTACAAGTTTTAAAAGGCACGTATCGGCAAATTCTTGCCCCTCCATCGTATTTATCCAGCTTTTGTATATATGTAACGTTGTAAGGCTCCTTGACACAGCCATCACCCTTCACGCTGTATGTTCCATTTCCGAACTTTACAATCTTGTATCCTTCTTCAATAAACTCTTGCTCAGACTTAAAATGTGTTTCCAGCGGCCCTGAAGGCGTGCCAGCATAAGATAAGAATGGCCAGATATTGGAGACAGTTTTACAGTTCCCAACTTCATCTGATGCATCTTGGAAGTCACCTGGATTTACAAAACCATTACCACGCTCTACCACAAAAAGTGAAGCAGTACTTATTAGGTAAAGTGTGAAGATTGCATAGAAAATCTTCTTGGATCTCTCTAAGTTATCCAAACCCTTTACCGCAAGGAATGCAACCGGTAAAGCTAGATCAAATAAGTAGCGTCGAACCTTGATATGTGTACCTAACTGCCTAAAAATGATGAGAGCAGACATTAACACCATCATTACATCAACAAGTTCAAAATCCCAATACTGGTCCCAGAGATAGTAAAGGGCAAATGGAACAGCAATACCAGTAATAAGGAACGGATCCTCCAAGTTAAAGGGAGTTGTAAGAGTTCTTTCAACAACATCTAACGCATAACTGTCAGCTATGCTTGCGAACGGATGGCCTAAAGCAAAGTAGTTGAAAACTAGCCAAGGCAGTACCGTGAAGAAACCAGCTACACCGCTGTACAACATCTTCCTGAAATCCTTCTGGAAAAGCAGTAAAACACCGAACAAACCCCCAGTATACCGTGTGAGAAAAGCTAATCCTAGCCAGACACCGGCGCGCCCATCATCTAAATCAGCCACAAACATCGCCATCAAGGACAAAAACAACAACTCAGTCCCTTGCAAAACACTGTAAAGCACAACAAAAGGCGACATAACCATTACATAAAGACGCAGAGGATCTAGGTCATAACTTTCAGAAACCTTTAGCATAGAGTACAGAGAAAAACCGCTGCACAACAGAACAAATACATTCTCAGCAGCCCTCATCGAAAAAATATACTGCAAAACACCCAAAATCGTAGGAAGTAACGGCGGCCGCTTCCACTCCATATAAACACCATCATGGAACAAGTACTCCGCATTCAAAGAATAAACACTAAAATCCCAAGCCCATCCCTGAGTTTGCTGCCACAACATCAAAGCAGTCACAAAAACAAAGTAAAAACCCAAAAAATACCTGCGATCTAGATCACGCAGCCGTTCGAAATGATCCGCGAAATCGACGTCCATAAATTGTAGAAAATTCTTTCCAAGTTTAAAAAACAAGTAGAATGACAGAAATAAGCTGCTCCCGGAAAAACCTCTTCCTCAATCTAAGCAATTAAGGAAGCATCTAAAGCCCAAAAATAGCTTAGATCAATATTTGATATGCTGCGTAATGCCAGCCAGTTTAACAAGTTACATTCTAAATACCTAACCAGATTCCTAACATAGACAATACAAAAACAAATCAAACCAAAGAACAAACACTAAATAACGAGTTAATTCTAGATAAAAATAAAAAAATTTTAAAACATTTGTTTAAGTTCTTACAGCTTAAATAGTAATAGGAATAGAGAAACAGCGATTTATACCCTTTCTGATAAAAATACTATTTTAACGAAGTGGAGAGTAACGACAACAGCCAGATAACTCCTATGAAGACAAGAAAAAACTTGAGTTTTGCTCAAAAAGAGCATTGAACCAGAAGAAATGTAAGGAGATTAAGACAGCATACCTGAAAAATATAGTAGGTGGACCGAAGGAGACAACCTAAAACTTCACGAAAAGAAATGGCTGCGCACAGAAGGAAACAGTAAGAAAATAGACAGTCTAGGACGCCTGAACTCCTTCTAACTTCTTTATTCAAATACCTGAATAAAGGGGAAAAATGGATAAAAGAATTTATTCGTCCAATTTCACCATTACTTTGATTGCTTCCCTGTTGTCCATTGCTTCGTATCCTTCTGGAACGCTGTCTAGATTAACAACCTTATTTAGGACTGGTGATGGGTCGAGTGTTCCTTGTAGTACATCTTTCATCAGTTCTTCCATGTAGTTTCTGACCGCTTTTTGCACTAATTCCAGCTTTTTCCTATTTATTTCAAATTTCTAAACTCAGAAAATTAAACAAAATAATTAGATGGTTCCGACAGGCCTTTCGGACACGAACCACAGAGCTTATAGAGAAACAATCCCACTTTTTATTACTGTTGGATAAACAATATTTATGGCGGTCCAAGAAGAATATTCTACTGAAGAAATACATAGAGTAGCAAGAATCGCTTATGGTTACATGGCAGAAACAGATTCGAAAAAAGATAAGACAAAAACCAGGACAATCAGTCAACTAACTAAACATGGTGAAAGTCTCGCCGAAGCAATAAACGAACTAGAAACCTCACTTCCAGAAACCACAGATATTTTGGATGAAATGGATGAACTATATGAAGAGAAAGTAGACGCTGCTGCTATGCAAGACTGCCTAAGCTTTCTAGATTCAAAATATGATGCAGCAGAAAAATGGACCGAAAACAATAATTACACCCGATGGCAAGGATCAGACTTTGATACCGAAGAAATCAAAAAAGTTAGCACGATACTTGATGGCTTCATAGACCCTTTCCTCTTTAAAATAAGCGAATATGTACCGCCTTCCCAAAGATAACTCAAGACGTATCTGTTTATTCCCTTCTTAAAATAGTATTTATTCAGCATGAAGTTCAAGAAACAAGGAAAATTAGAATTACATTCAATCAGTATCTTCTTGTCTCTTTCAGATATTTGAGAATAGTTTCTTATACTGATTTTCTGCCTTTGTAGCATTTGTGATATGTTATGGATATCGCCTTGAGTCATGTGTAAAGAGTTCTCCACCCACGTTTAACTTTGACCGAATTGGTTCACAAAAGCAGAAGAGCCCCTTTCTGAGATTGGTATGCTGACTTCCAAATCTCACATCTTAGATGGTGACCCCGAAAGGTCTGTAGTCTACGTGTATACAGACAATTCTTATAATTCTGTGTCTGGAGAAGTTTTAGACGGAAAATTTTTCTTAGGCTACTGATTCTGCGTAACCTGAGGGAGTGTTGCTTGATACGATTTCTGTAGAGTCATCGAAGTCCAATATTTCTTCGATTTCTGTGAAGTCTGTTTCCAAGATATGGTAGTCGTCGCTCACTAACGTAGTGTTTTTCCTGTATTCTTTGGAGCATAGGAAGGTAGAGTAAATTATTCTTGCGTCTGTTTTCTTTTCTTCTTCAGGTTCGTGGTTGTTTTTATCAGGGATTTCATCTTTGATTTCGCTGACCTTCTCAGGGTTAAGGTCTCTTTCATCGTCTATCTTCATCTTGTTCTTCAGTCTTTGGAAGCTTGCAAAAATACTTCTTTTCCACCGACTTAGCTTCGATAATCCGTTTTCAGGACTGCAACGTTCTCTTAATGCCTCTGCAAAGTTATCGGCATACTCGTTGTCAGGTGTGAAATCTTCTGCTTTTTCCCAAGAAGAGTGCTTCTTTGCCTTCAGTGCGTAGGGTCTGAGTTCGCTGATACGTTTCTGTATGACTCTTTTGAACTCTCTATCAACTTCTTCCAGAACTAATCCTGTTCTATCATCTGCTTTAATTAGGTCAAAGTAGTCTCCTGCATCTTCTACCTGGTCAGAGTTTCCTCCAACTATCTCGAAAATTAGAATATTGGTGTCTGGAGCTGAATAACTCATATAATTGCCTTGTTCACCTTCTCAAATTCTTCATCTTTAGGCTCGGCATCAGTATCATTCTCAAGAACTATCAGTCTCTTGTTGATTTCTTCTCTTTCATTCTCGGAAATCTCTCCGCTATGCATCATGACAAGAAGTTTCTTCATAGCAAGGAACATCGACTTGAAATACTTGAGACTCTCCTGTTCTTTAGATTCCTTGTTAAGCTCTTTGAAGCTGTTATTCTCCAGCATATAGATAATGCCGTCAAGAGACTTTGTGATTAGAGAATGTAGGTATTCAAGAGATTCAGGGTCAGCATCTTTCTTTTCCATTAGACTCCAGATATTTTCATCAATATCGTCTCTCATTACTTTGTAAAGCAAAACAGTCTTTTCTCTTAGTTCCTCAAGTGTTTCTGGGTCTTCCGCTGCAATACTCATCATATTGTCCAAGAAGAAGCTGATAAATTCTCTAAGTTCTTCTGGTAGTTCTTCATCTGTAGCATATCTTGAGAAGTCTGGTGCTTCTGACACCATTTCCTCTCTCATTCCTTCTCCGCCTTCAAGACTTCCTATAGCCGTCTTGGAGACTTCGGTGTATGCTTGAACTTTCTTCCTCGTGAGAGGTGAATAACCCTCAGCGTTTGCAGAAGTCATTTTAAACACTTCGTTAGACTGTTTTTACAGCTCGTTTATAATGTTAGTGAGAGCCGTGGTAAATGACTTTAAGCCTAATCTTATAACGTAAGTGACGGTTTATCACATACTAATCAATAAATAACTTTTGGCTGAGAAAGCTAATTTTAATCTCCGTTATGAGATTGCTAAACTTTGGTGACCCGAGAGGTCTTAGTGTATGTTTCAACTGACAGTTTTATCTATGTTATTGAACCAGCTGAGGTAAGAGGATTCTGGTGCTTGACTAATATCGTCTTCGATAACCCAATAAGGTGTCTGACCGTATCCGCCTTCACCAACACCAAAATTTTCTCCTGACTTGAGTCTATCCTTATTTTCTTGCTGTTTTTCCTCGAAGTACTGGGATGTTTCTTTTGGAAGATAGGTCATCATTTCTACTACATCCAATATAGTGGAAGCTAATCTATCGCCAAGTTCCTCCTCTTGACTGTATTCTTTGCTATTATATACTCTCATTAGCTGGGTATAGATATTTTCACCAAGGATTTCCTTTACATCGGTTTCTGCAATTTTATCTAAATCCTTGGTTTTGGGCGTTGCATCCAATCTTCCGTGTATATTCTCAACTCTACCTACCACTTCTTTCATCCTTTCATCCTCATTCTCTACCGTGGGATTTTTGGACGGTTCAAGTAGTTCCTCAAGTATTTCTGCATTTGCTTCTCCGTATCTTTCTCTTCTTTCATCTCTGAGATATGTTTCAATTCCTTGGTCTAATGTGTCACCTGCTTTTTTCAGG
>Ga0102935_1000693_pt1 | contig 12353 bp, 12 predicted proteins | sample SalPonR2_A_D2_MG_FD_78508 | JGI IMG/M metagenome (GOLD analysis project Ga0102935, IMG submission 78508) | Salt pond soil microbial communities from South San Francisco under conditions of wetland restoration - Salt Pond MetaG R2_A_D2_MG | ecosystem: Environmental > Aquatic > Marine > Intertidal... | reverse complement strand
CGATGTCGCCGACGCGGCCGCGGACGGAACGCCCGTCCTCGGCGAGTGCGGCGGTCTGATGGCGCTCGCCGAGTCGCTGACGACCGTCGCGGGCGACGCACACGAGATGGCGGGCGTGCTCCCGGCCGACGTGGCGATGCGGGAGCGGTATCAGGCGCTCGACCACGTCGAGCTGCGTGCGACGCGCGACGCGCCGACCGCCGCGGCGGGAGAGACGCGCCGCGGGCACGAGTTCCACTACTCGTCGGCCGAGGTCGCCTCCGACGCGCGGTTCGCCTTCGCGGTCGAGCGCGGAACCGGGATCGACGGGGACCACGACGGACTGATAGAACACCGAACGCTCGGGACGTACTGTCACCTCCACCCCGAGAGCGGAGCGTTCGACGCGTTCCTCGACGGGCTGTAACAGATGTCAGCCGCCGTCGCTCCCGTCCTTGCGCTCGCGTCGCCCCCCTTGCTCGCTCCGGTCGTCCCCGCGCTCGCCGCGCTCGCGCTCGCCGTCGCGGCCGACCTCGCGGTCGGAGAACCCCCGACTCGTCTCCACCCGGTCGCGTGGTTCGGCTCGCTCGTCGGCCGGGTCGACCGCGAGTGGGGTCGGCCTCGCCTCGTCGGCGTCGCGGTCGCGGCCGCGTTCCCGCTGGCGGCCGCCGTCGCCCTCGGCGGCCTCGTCGCGGTCGCGGCGGAGTTCGGCCCGCCGACGGCCGGGGTCCCGCTCGTCGCCGTCGTCGTCGCGGCCGGCGTCCTCTCCGTGAGTGTGAGTCTCCGGATGCTGCTCGACGTCACCCGCGAGGTGGTCGCCGCGACCGAGACGGACCCGGCGGCCGCCCGCGAGTCGGTCCGGGCGCTCGTGGGTCGCGACCCCTCGACGCTCTCGACGGCCGAAATCCGGAGCGCGGCCGTCGAGAGCGCGGCCGAGAACCTCGCTGACGGGTTCATCGCCCCGCTGTGGTGGTTCGCGATCGGGACGGCCGTCGGTGTGGTCGGCGGCGCGTTCGCCGCGCCGGCCGGAGCTACGCTCTCGTCGTCGCTCGCGCTCTCGCTCGGGGTCGCCGCCGCGGTCTGGGTCAAGGGGGTGAACACGCTCGACTCCATGCTCGGCTACCGCACGAAGCCGGTCGGCGGGGCGAGCGCGCGGCTCGACGACCTCGCCATGTATCTCCCCGCCCGCGCGAGCGCTGGATGTCTCGCCGTCGCCGCGCTCGCGATCGACGGCGGGACTCCACTCCGCGTCCTCCGGCGCGCTAGGTCGTGGGCCCGCGCTCCGGCGTCGCCGAACTCCGGGTGGCCGATGGCGGTCGGGGCGGCCGCCCTCGACGTGCGGCTCGAAAAGCCCGGTAACTACGCGTTGAACCCCGCCGTCGACCCTCCGACCACGGCCGACGCCGAGCGCGCGGTTCGGCTTGTCGGCGCGGCCGGCGGCGTCGCGGTCGCGGTCGCGGCCGGCTGGCTCCTCGCGCTCGCGGGGGTGATCGCGTGGCTCTGACCGGCGCGCTCACCGCCGCCCTGCGAGACGCTCCCGCCGCGCTCCGGGGCGCGCTCGGCTTCCTCACTCGGATCCCGGTCGGCAGCGACGCCGACGCGTGGGAATCGTTCACCCGGTCGCCGTGGAGCCTCCCGGCCGTCGGCTACCTCGTCGGCGCGCTCGTCGCCCTGCCGCTGCTCGCACCCGTGCCCGCGCCGACGGCGGCGCTCGGGTTCGTCGCCGGCATCTACGCGCTGACGGGGATCACGCACCTCGACGGGGTCGCCGACCTCGGCGACGCCGCGGTCGTCCACGGCGACGCCGACGCGCGCCGGGCGGTGCTGAAAGACGCCGCGCTCGGCGTCGGCGGCACCGTCTCGCTCGTGTTCGTCGTCTTGGGACTCGCGACCGCAGGACTGTCTCTGGCCCGGATCGCCGGATCGTCGCCCGCCGTCGCCGTCGCGATCGTCGCCGTCGCCGAGGTGGGAGCGAAGGCCGCAACGGCGACGCTCGTCTGTGCCGGCTCCGCCGCCCACGAGGGGCTCGGATCGGCGCTCGCCGACGGGGCCGCCCCCCGCGACGCGCTCGCCGTCCTCTTCGTCGCGACGCCCGCAGCAGTTCTCGCGTGGCCGGCCGTCGGCTCCGCCGCCGCGGTGCTCACCGCCGTCGCGTTCGTCGCCGCGTTCGGCGCGGCCGCTGCGCTCCGCCGGTGGAGCGCCCGACAGCTCGGTGGTATCTCCGGCGACGTGCTGGGCGCGACGACCGAACTGGCGCGCGTCGCCGCGTTACACGCGGGGGTGATCGCGTGGACGCGCTTCTGATGTGTGGCGGCCGCGGGACGCGTCTCGGCGGCGACGCAGAGAAGCCGCTGACCACGGTCGCGGGACGGCCGATGGTCGACCGCGTGCTCGCCGCGCTCGCCGAGAGCCGGATCGAGTCGGTCTGCGCCGTCGTCTCGCCGCACGCGACCGCGACGCGGGCGCACCTCGCAGAGCGCGCCCCGTCGCGCGAGGACGCGGACACCGGTCTCCGGCTCGTCGACGCGCCGGGCGACGGGTACGTCTCCGACCTCCGATACGCACTTGACGGGGACGACTCCGTCGACGCCGAGACGGCCGCCGACCCCGATACCCCAACCGCCGATCCCCCCGTCCTCACCGTCGCCGCGGACCTTCCGCTGCTCGACGGCGAGGCGGTCGACCGCGTGCTCGACGCCGCCGCTGCCGCAGAATCCCCCTCACTTACGGTCTGTGTGCCCGCAGTTCGCAAGCGGGAACTCGGCGTCAGCGCAGACGGCGCATTCGAGGTCGACGGCCGCGCCGTCGTCCCGGCGGGGATCAACGTCGTCGGCGTCAGTGACGGGAGCGGCCCTGACGCTGACGGGAGCGGCCCTGACGCTGACGGGAGCGGCCCTGACGCGGGCGGCGACGCGACAGACGACCCTGACGCGGGCGGAGACGCGGTCGACAGAGACGGCGCTCCCGACGACGAAACTCTCCTCACGGACGATCGCCGACTCGCCGTCAACGTCAACTATCCGTCGGACGTGCGGATCGCCGAGGCGCTCCTCGCGGAGGGGCAGACGACTCACTGACACACCGTTTCAAACGCCATGAACGTAGACCGCGCCGCCGACCTCGACCGCACGCCCCACGGGAGCAGCGACGACCCCGACGTCCTCGACTTCTCGGCGAACACCAACCCGCAGGTCCCCGACGGCGTCGAGGCCGTCTACCGCGAGGCGTTCGACGCGGCGCGGACCTATCCGCCGGAGCCACCCGCGGAGTTTCGGCGGGCGGCGGCCGCGTACGTCGACTGCGACCCGGACGCGGTGGTACCGACCCCCGGCGGACTCGCGGCGATCCGGCTCGCCGTGTCGCTCGCGGTCGACGACGGCGACACCGCCCTCGTTCCCGCGCCGAGCTTCGGCGAGTACGCCCGCGAGGTCCGGTTGCAGGGCGGCGATCCCGCGTTCGTCTCCGCCGAGTCGATCCTCGACGCCGATCCCGAGTCTCACGCGCTCGCCGTCGTCTGCGCGCCGAACAACCCCACCGGGACCGACTACGACCCTGCCGCGCTAGATCGCTTCGCGGCGCGCTGTCGGGCGGCCGACACCCCGCTTCTCGTCGACGAGGCGTTTCGCGGATTCACCGACCGCCCCTCGATTTCGGGGACCGACGGCGTGATCGTCGCTCGCTCGCTCACGAAGCTGTTCGGTCTCCCCGGAATCAGGGTGGGATTCGCCGTCGCGACCGGCGAGATCGGCGCGGCGCTTCGCGGCGCGCGACGGGCGTGGAACATGGGCGCTCCGGCGCTCGCGACCGGCGCGCACTGCATGCGACAGGCGGAGTTCGTTCGAGACACCCGCGAGCGCGTGCGGACGGAGCGCGAGCGACTTCGCGACGCCCTCCGGACGCGCTACGCGGTCGCGCCCTCGAACGCCCCGTTTCTGCTCGTCGATGTCGGCGGGGGCGAGACGGGCGGCGGTGGAGACGCCCCCAGAGGGCGACGCGGTGACGACCGAACCGTCGCCGATGTCGTCTCGGCGGCCCGCGACCGCGGCGTCGCGGTCCGCGACGCGACCACCTTCCGCGGGCTCGACTCGCACGTCCGCGTCGCGGTCCGTCGCCCGACCGAGAACGACCGGCTGCTCGCGGCGCTCGGGATCGACGACGCCGACTGCGGCGACGCCGCGTCTCGGGAGGTGGACGACGGTGTTTGAGGCGACCGTCAGCGAGGGTGTCCTCCGACTGCGTCGGCCGGGGACGCGCTGGCTCTCGACCGGCTGGGCCGGGGGGCGATCGCGGGGCGACGCGGCCTACAACGTCTCGGTGCCCGAGGGGTTCGACCGCACCGATCTCGCGGCGTACCTCGACGAGCGGCTGGCGCGCGCCGGCTTCGGCGAAGGGGAATGCGACCACGCGGCCGCAAGCGGGGACGGCGACGGTGGTCCGCTCCCCGACCGAACCGGCCCGCCGACGCTGTTCACCGGCGTGGCGATGGACCACGCGCGCGGCGCGCGACGCGGCCCGGTCGTCGCGTACGCGACCGCCGGGCTCTCGAACCCCGCCACGCTGCCGATGGCTTTCGAGGAGCACGCGGACGAGTCGGCCGTCACCCCCGAGACGGCCGACGCGGCGACCGCGGTTGACCCGGCGGAGTCGTCTCCGCACGGCCCCGGTACGGTCAACCTGATCGTCGGGACGACGAGACGGCTCGCGCCCGGAGCCGCGGCAAATCTCGTCGCCGTCGCGGCCGAGGCGAAGGCGTCGACGCTGCTTTCGACGGCCGGCGTGCCGGGAACGACGAGCGACGCCGTGGTCGTCGGTGACGACCCGGACGGGGAGCCGGCGACGTTCTCGGGCAGCGCGACGCCGGTCGGCGCGGCGGCCCGCGTCTGCGTCCGCGATGCGGTCCGCGCGAGCCTGCGGTCGCGGTATCCCGACGACGAGTTCCCGGGGCCGCCGGCCGACGCCGAACACGGCGTCGTCGCCGACGGGAGAGCGGAGGTTTTCCACCCATGACGACTGAGACACACGACGACGGTACCGACGGTGAGGGATCGGCGGACGAACGCTCGGCGGATGACCGCTCGACGGACGAGCGAGCGGGCGACGAGGCCACCGGCGAGACCTCCGGGGGCGGACGCCGTGCCCGGACGCCCGGCGGCGGCACGGCTCCGGAGCCGGAGCCGATCGAGCCGGCCGCGCCCGAGGAGTTCGGCCTCGTCCAGGCGTGGTGGGGCGACGGCAAGGGGAAGACGACGGCGGCGATGGGGATGGGGTTCCGGGCGGCCGGCCACGGCTACCGCGTCCACATGGTTCAGTTCATGAAAGGCGGGGCCGACAGCGTCGACGCCGTCCGCGGCGAGTACAACGCCATCGCCGCCATTCCGGGCTTTTCGTACGAGAACACGGGCCACTACGGCTGGCACGGACTGCTCGACGGCTCCGCGGACGACGACCACGAGGCGAAGGCGCTGGCCGCCTTCGAGCGCGCGGAGGCGATCGTCTCCGGCGCGCGCGAGGCCGATCTCTCGACCCCGTTCCCGCTCGACGGCGACCCTGACAGGGGCGTCCACATGCTAATTCTCGACGAGATCCTGTACGCGGCCGACCGCGACCTCGTCGACCCCGACGCGGTGGTCGACCTCGTCGAGTCGAAGCCCGACGGGCTCGAACTCGTCTTGACCGGCAGCCACGCGGAGCCGACGTACCTCGACGGCGTCGCCGACTTGATCACGAACGTCCGGAAAGTGGCGCACCCGTTCGACGAGGGCCAGCGCGCGCGACGGGGGACGGAGTTCTGACCGACGGTGACGCGCTGATGGCCGACGACTCCGATACCCGAACCGTCCTCGTCGCCGGCACGGCGAGCCACGCCGGCAAGAGCACGCTCGCGGCCGGGCTCTGCCGGCTCCTCGCGCGCCGGGGCGTCTCGGTCGCCCCGTTCAAAGCGCAGAACATGAGCAACAACGCCCGCGTTGCGCTCGCGCCAGACGGCGAGTGGGGCGAGATAGGCGTCTCCCAGTACGTGCAGGCTCGCGCCGCACGAGTCCCCGCGACCACTGACATGAACCCCGTCTTACTCAAGCCCCGCGGCGACGGCGAGAGCCAGATCGTGATCGACGGCGAGGCGGTCGCGACCGTCGCCGCCGGCGCGTACTACGACGACCACTGGGAGCGCGCGCGGGCGGCGGCCGTCGACGCGCACCGTCGACTGGCCGCCGACCACGACGTGATCGTCGCGGAGGGCGCGGGCAGCATCGCCGAGATCAACCTCCACGACCGCGATCTCGCGAACATCGAGTGTGCGCGGTTCGCCGACGCCGACGTCCTGATCGCCGTCGACATCGAGCGCGGCGGCGCGTTCGCGAGCCTCTACGGGACGCTCGAACTGCTCCCCGACGATGTCCGCGAGCGCGTCGCCGGCGCGGTGATAACGAAGTTCCGCGGCGACCCCACCCTGCTGGAGTCCGGCATAACGGAGATCGAGGAGCGCACGGGCGTCCCGGTCGTCGGCGTCGTTCCCCACGACGACCCCGGCCTCCCCGCCGAGGACAGCCTCTCGCTGCCAGACGGGACCGCCGCCGGTCGCGGTGACGAGACCGCCGGTGCCACGTGGGGAGCCGACGACGGCGTCCCCGACACCGAGACGGTCCGGATCGCCGTCCCGCGGCTCCCTCGGATCTCGAATTTCACCGACCTGGAGCCGCTGGCGCGCGAACCGGGCGTCCGAGTCGCGTACGTCCCGGTCGACGCCGAGTCCGACTCGGCCGACGCCGCGGCGTCTCTCTCTGACGCCCCGTCATCTCCCTCTGACGCCCCGTCGTCTCTCGCCGACGCCGACGCGGTCGTGATCCCGGGCTCGAAGAACACCGTCGACGACCTACTCGCGCTCCGCGATGCGGGCCTCGACGAGGCGATCCGGCGCTTCTCGGGGCCGATCGTCGGCCTCTGCGGCGGGTACCAGATCCTCGGCGAGCGGCTGACGAACGCGGCGGTCGAGGGGACCGGAGCGGCCACAGCGGTCGACGGCGTCGGCGTCCTCCCGATCGAGACGCGCTTTTCGACCGACAAACACGTCGAACGAGTGACCCGCGACGTCGACGCAGGGGAGACAGGTCCGATAGCGGGTGCGACCGGGACCGCGACCGGCTACGAGATCCACATGGGCCGGTCGTCGCCGACCGGGGCGGTCGCCCGGCCGCTCGGTCCGGAGAGCGCGGCGACGGACCGCGTTCTCGGCACGTACCTCCACGGCCTCTTCGAGAACGCGAACGTCCGAGACGCGTTCGTCGAGACGGTCTTCGACGCGGCGGGACGGTCGCGTCCGTCGGATCACAACCCCGTCTCCGACGACGCGCGGAGCCCGTACGACCGCGCCGCGGACCTCGTCGCCGAGCACGTCGACCTCGCCGCCGCGGGGATCGATCTCGGGCGACCGTGACCGGTCGCGTCGCCTCCGGAAGGTATATTGTCCACAAGGCCCAATACTCTCGCATGAGCGACAGTGCAGACGCGTCGAACGGTGACGGAGAGCTGAGCGAACGGGAGCGTATCCGCGAACGGAAGCTGCGGGAGCTCCGCGAGCAGGAGTCGGGTGAGGACACCGACGAGGAACCCGGGCAAGCGACCCCGAACGAACCGATCGAGGTCGACGGACCGGCGGCGCTTCAGCGCACGATAGCGGAGCACGACGTGGTGCTCGTCGACTGTTATGCGGACTGGTGCGGGCCGTGTCAGATGATGGAGCCGACGATCGAGGCGCTCGCGCGCGAGAGTGACGCCGCGGTGGCGAAAGTCGACGTGGACGCGAACCCGCAGATCGCCCAACAGGTGGGGGCACGCAGCATCCCGACGCTCCTCGTCTTCGCGAACGGCGAAGTGGTCGAGCGCCTCGTCGGCGCACAGGACCGCGCGTCGCTGGAGTCGGCGATCGACGCGGCCGCCTGAGTCGCTCCCCACGGCTGGTTTCGGACCGTGGCGAGGACGGCCGGTCACGGAACCCCTAAGGACGGAGCGACCCCACGATCGGTATGCACATCGCGATACTCGGCGGCACCGGCGACATCGGACAGGGACTCGCGCTCCGGCTCGCGGCCGACACGTCTCACGAGGTCACCGTCGGCTCGCGCGAGGCGGAGCGAGCCGAGACGAAAGCCGAAGAGTACACGACCGAACTGGACAGCCGCGGGCTCGACGCCGGGGTCGCGGGGGCCGAGAACGCGACCGCCGCCGCCGGCGCGCGCGTAGTCGTCCTCGCGGTGCCGCCGTATCACGTCGGCGACACCGTAGAGGCGATCGCGGACGCCCTCGATCCCGGCGACGTGCTCGTCTCTCCGGCGACCGGCATGAAACGCGACGACGAGGGGTTCCACTACCACAAGCCCGGTGCCGGCTCGGTGACGAAGATCGTCGCCGACGCCGCGCCCGACGGCGTCGCCGTCGTCGGCGCGTTCCACAACCTCGCGGCCGCGCGGCTCGCGAACCTCGACGCCGACCTCGGAATCGACACGCTCGTGATCGGCGACGACGAGGACGCGAAAGCGACGGTGATCGACGTCGCCGAGGGGATCGAGGGGCTGCGTCCGCTTGACGCCGGTGGAATCGCCAACGCCCCCGAGATCGAGGGTCTCACGCCGCTTCTCATCAACGTCGCGTCGAACAACGACGGTCTCCACGACCTCGGCGTCCGCTTCGAGTGAGGAGCTAGATACCGGTCGAGACGACTGGCTAGGCGACCCGTCTCCGTCTTCTTAGGCGACGATCTCGTCGATCAGCTCTCGCGCGCTTCTGCGGACGGCGGCGTCGCTCTCGACGGACGGTTCCCAGCCGAGTTCGGTGAGCTTCTCGATCGAGAGGCGCATCTTCGGTACGTCGCCGGTCCAGCCGCGGTCGCCGCCGGTGTAGCCGTACTCGGGGTCGACGCCGAGTTCGTCGCTGACGATGTCGGCGATGTCCGTGACGGAGGTCGTCGTCCGCGTCCCGAGGTTGTAGATGTTGAGGTCGTCGTCGGCGTGCTCGACGACGAACTCCATCGCGTCGACGCACTCGGTGACGTGCATGTACGACTTCTCTTGGCGGCCGTCGCCGAGGATCTCTAGTTCCGTCGGATCGGCGTCGAGCTTCTGGATGAAGTCCGGAACCACGTTGCCGCGCTGGCGCGGGCCGACGATGTTCGCGAAGCGGAACACCCACGACTGGATCCCGTACGAGTGCGCGTGCGTGGAGATGAGCGCCTCGTCCGCGAGCTTCGAGGAGCCGTAGATGGAGATCGGTTCGAGCGGACCGTAGTCCTCGGGCGTCGGCCGCGGGGCCTCGCCGTAGACGGTCGAAGAAGAGGTGAACGCGAGCCGGTCGACGCCGACCTCGCGCATCCGGTCTAAGACGTTGTACGTCATCTCGGAGTTCTCCTCGAAGAGGACGCGGTCGTCGTCGTAGTTCGTGTCGGTGTACGCGGCGAAGTGGAAGACGACGTCGAGGTCTGCTGTGACCGCCTCGGCGACGTCGTCCGCGTCGGTCATGTCCGCCTCGACGAACTCCGCCCCCTCGGGCACCCGGTCGCGGGTGCCCTTCGAGAGGTCGTCGGCGACGCGGACGGTCGCGTCGCGGTCGAGCAGGCTGGCGGCGAGGTGGCTTCCGACGAGCCCCGCGCCGCCCGTGACGAGCACGTGCGAATCGGCCAGATCCATACGCGTTCGTGCGGCGGTGTCGGATAAGTACGTGTGGAATCTACACGGGGCGAGCGGGGTACCCCCCTACAGCCCCTCTTCGCCGCCCTCCTGCGTGAGGATGACGACCATCGACAACCCGGAGATGACGAGCAGGATGAGCGTGGGGACGACGGCGTACTGGTACAGCGCGGTCTCCTGTGCCCGCCAGATCTGCGTCACGATCGTCTCGAACCCGGAGGGTCGGAGCACGAGGGTGACGGGGAGTTCCTTCATGGTCGTGAGGAAGACGAGCGCGGCACCGGCGACGATCCCCGAGCGCGTGAGCGGTAACGTCACGCGCTTGAACGCCCCGCTCGGCGACTCGCCGAGCGTCCTCCCGGCCTCGACGAGCCGCTGGTCGACCTGCAAGATCGCGGTCCGGCTCGACCCGACCGCCTGCGGCAGGAAGCGGACGACGTACGCGAACACCAGAAGCGGGAGCGTCTGGTAGATCCACGGCAGATATCCGGACCCGAAGTAGACCAACGCGAGCGCCAACACGATCCCCGGGACCGCGAACCCGACGTACGTCGCCCGCTCGAAGATCGTCGCGAGCGGCGAGTCGTGGTTCGCGGCGAAGTACGCGATAGGAATCGCCGCCAGCGCGGCGACGACGGCCGCGGCCGCCGAGACCGACACCGAGTTCAGCACCTGTACCGGCTCGAACGCCATCGACGGCCGCCGGCCGGCCTCGGAGCGGACAAGCCAGAGTCCGAGGATCCACAGCGGAACGAGCAGCGCGACCCCGGACACGCCGGCCGGCAGGAGCGTCGCCGGCCACCGCAGCCAGCCGAGCGACACCCGGTCGGTCGTCTGGCCCGCGTCGTCGCCGCTCCCCGATCGCTCGGAGCGGACCGCCCACTCAAGCGCGAGCACGACGAGCACGACGACGAGAAGCTGCATGGAGAGCAGCGCGGCGTAGTCGCTGCCGAAGGAGTTGTACTCGGCGTATATCTGCTGGGTGAACACCGGGAGCCGCATGATGGAGGGGGTGCCGAAGTCCGAGACCGCGTACAGCGCCGCGAGCAGCGAGCCGGCCGCCACCGCGGGTCGGATGGTCGGCAGCGTCACCCGCCGGAACGCCGCGATTCGACCGTGGTTCAGCGTCCGCGCCGCCTCTAAGAGCGTCGTGTCGAACGACAGCAGGGCGGCGCGGGTCGTCAGGTAGACGTACGGGTACGTGTACAGCGTGATGATCAGAATCGACCCGGAGAGCCCGTGTATCTCCGGCACTCGCTCGACGCCGAGCGGCGCGAGCACGTCGTGGAACTCGCCGCGTCGCCCGAACGCGGAGACGAACGAGAAAGCCCCGACGTAGCTCGGCACGACGAGCGGGAGGGCGGCCGCGACGGACCAGAACCGCCGGAACGGCAGGTCCGTTCGGACGGTGAGGTACGCGAGGGGCACGCCGATCGCGATCGAGAAGGCCGTGACGCCGCCCATCAACAGCAGGCTGTTGAGGAGGATGTCCGCGGTGTCGACGCTGAAGAGGAGATCCAGCGCGCGCCCGCGCTCGACGGTCGTCGCCTCGACGACGAGCCACACGAGCGGAAAGACGAGCGTCGCGGCGATCGCCGCACAGATCAGCGTCAGCCCGAGCGGCAACCGCCCCTCGCCGTCGGTCAACAGATCACGGATCCGGTGTCTCAAGCTCATTGTCCGGGAACGAATCGCTCGCATCGAGCGAGAGCGCGCCCGCCGTTAGCAGTTCCGATTCCCCCGCGGGCGCGCTCCGACGGATATATTTGTTTAGGGTAACCTAAAAGCTTCTATGGAACTGACGCGACGCGACGCGGCGGCCGCACTGGCCGCGATCGGCGCGACGGGCGGCGTCGCGCTCGGCGTCCGTCGGGCCGGCGACGGGGACGACCGCCCGGCCGACGAGGGGGGTTCCGGTACCGGGGGGCTCCCCGACGACGAGGCCGTCCACGAAACGATGCGGGCGGTCGCGGCCGTCGTCTACCCGGGGGCCGTCTCGGGCGTCGACGCGTTCGTCGACGGCTTCCTCGACGGTCGTCTCGACGGCTCGTCGCACGACGAGGGGATCCGGGCGGCGGTCGCCGATATCGAGGCGGTGTCGCGGTCGTGGTACGACGCCCCGATCGCCGACCTCTCCGTGGCGGATCGCGAGTCGCTACTCCGTGAACTCGGCACGGCCACGGCCGACGAGAATCCGGACGGAACGACGGCCGAGCGCGTCCGGTACTACGTCGTCAACGAACTGCTCTTGGCGCTGTACGCCTCCCCGACGGGCGGTGAACTGGTCGGTATCGAGAACCCGCAGGGGTACGCGGGCGGTGCCGAAAGCTACACGCGGGGACCACCGTGAGCGGTGCCGAGAGTGTCGGAGACGACCCCGCTGTCGCCGATATCGACCGCACTCCCGTCTCGGACGCGGACGTCTGCGTCGTCGGTGCGGGGCCGGCGGGCGCGCTCGTCGCCGACCGGCTGGCCGGCGACCACGAGGTCGTGGTGCTCGACGCCGGGCCGCGCTTCGACCCTGCAGACCGGCTCGCGAGACAGGAGCGGGCGATCCGCCCCTTCTACGACCGCCCGGACGTGTGGGGCGTCGGCGGCGAGCGCGACGCTCACGAGAACGCGGGAGAGCGGGCGTATCCGCTGAACCACGCCCGCGTGAAGGGTATCGGCGGGTCGACGCTCCACTGGCAGGGGATG
>Ga0102935_1000691_pt1 | contig 12363 bp, 10 predicted proteins | sample SalPonR2_A_D2_MG_FD_78508 | JGI IMG/M metagenome (GOLD analysis project Ga0102935, IMG submission 78508) | Salt pond soil microbial communities from South San Francisco under conditions of wetland restoration - Salt Pond MetaG R2_A_D2_MG | ecosystem: Environmental > Aquatic > Marine > Intertidal... | reverse complement strand
CTCCTCCGTCTCGAAGGGCGAGTCGCTCGCGGACACCGTCCGCGTCATCGAGGGCTACGCGGACGCCTTGGTGCTCCGACACCCCAGCGAGGGCGCGGCCACGCTGGCGGCCGAACACGTCGATACGCCCGTCGTCAACGCGGGCGACGGCGCGGGACAACACCCCTCTCAGACCCTACTCGACCTCCACACGATCCGCGAGAACCACGGGCTCGATGATCTCACCGTGGGGATCATGGGGGACCTGAAGTACGGACGCACGGTCCACTCGCTCGCGGCCGCGCTCACCGAGTTCGACGCGAATCAGCACTTCATCAGCCCGGAGTCCCTGCGGCTTCCGCGGTCCGTCCGATTCGACCTCCATGAAACCGGCGCACAGATACGCGAACACACCGACCTCGACGGGGTTCTCCCCGAACTCGACGTGCTGTACGTCACCCGGATCCAGAAGGAGCGGTTCCCCGACGAGAACGAGTACCACCGGGTCGCCGGCGAGTACCAGATCGACGCCGAGACGCTTTCGGACGCCGCAGAAGACCTCTCCGTGATGCATCCACTCCCCCGGGTCGACGAGATCGCGCCCGAGATCGACGGGACCGACCACGCCCGATACTTCGAGCAGGCGCACAACGGAATCCCGGTTCGAATGGCGCTTTTGGACACCCTGATCGAGAACGCGGAGGCCACCGAGGGACGGGAGGGGGACCGATGAGCGACCACGAGCTGCGCGTCTCGAAGATCCGAAACGGCACCGTTATCGACCACGTCGAAGGCGGACAAGCGCTCAACGTGCTCGCCATCCTCGGCATCGACGGCTCCGAGGGGCTCGGCGTCTCGGTCGTGATGAACGTCCCCTCCGACCGGCTCGGACGTAAGGACGTCGTGAAAGTCGAGGGCCGCGAACTCTCGCAGTCGGAGGTCGACGTGCTCTCGCTCATCGCGCCCGAGGCGACGATCAACATTATCCGTGAGTTCGAGGTGGCAGAGAAGAACCGCGTCACCCGGCCCGACAGCGTGACCGGCGTGCTCTCGTGTCCGAACCGCAACTGCATCACCAACGCCGGCGAGCCCGTCGAGACCCGATTCGACGTCGTCGCCGACGGCGTCCGGTGTGACTACTGCTCGACGATCCTGCGGACGGACATCGCCGAGCACATCGACGTCTGATCGGCTCGCACCGCCGTCACCGAATCGGTCGATCCGACCGACGCCGGTAGATTTTAGCGACCCCCGTTCGATGATCGGTGTATGAGCAAGAAACTGAAGCTCGTCCTCGTGCTGTCGCTCGTTGCGCTCGCGTACTTCCTCTTCGCCGGCGACAAGGAACCGGTCGAGGTCTGACGCACCCGCTCGCACGACCGTCTCGGACTCGCTGGATCGAACCGGCACTCGACTCCCTCCGGCGGGCAGATACCCGCCGTTTTTACCCGGCAACCGCGTAGCCGCGTGTATGTACGGGGTCGTCACGCGCAACGCCGACGAGGTCGAAATGGAGCCGTTCGACCTCGGCTTCTACGAGGTAAAAGACGTCACGGGACGGGCCGCCGCGCCGCTCTCCGACGCCGTGAACATGGTATCGTGTTTCGGCGACAACGCTGCGGCGAGCGAGAACCCGGACCTCGTTCCCGTCGACGAACGCGGCGAGCCGGCGACTCGCGACCGCGACTACTTCGACTGGGCGTACGTCTGCCCGACGCACCCGGAGTACCGCGAGGGGCTGCTGGAGATAATCGAAGACTGCGCCGCCGAGAGCGACGACGTGCGCCTCGACGACGTGGGGTTCCCGCGCGAGGGGTTCTGTCGCTGTGACCGCTGCGAGCGGCTGTTCGACGAGAGCGACCGCGAGGCGTGGGCGGACTGGCGCGCCGACGTGATCACCGAGTTCGTCGCCGACGCGGCCGATCTTGTCCCCGGGCGACTGCTTCTCACGCTGTACCCCGACCCGTATCCCGGACATCTCCGAGCGCGCGCGGGGCTCGATGTCGACCGGCTCGCGGGGTACGTCGACGAGTTCGTCGTCCCACTGTACGACACCGAGTACGCGACGACCTACTGGCTGGAGACGATCGCCCGCGGCTTCCGGTCGCGGCTCGGCGGCGACTACGACGTCCACGGCGCGCCGCCGGAGACGCCGTTCTCACTCGAACTGTACGCGGTCGAGGTCGACGTCGACAACCTGATCCACGCCGCGGAGGTCGCGGAGACGTACGCGAAGGACGTGTTCTTCGGCTACGACGCCAACAACGCCGCCGCCGCGCTCCGCCGGAAGGACGCCGACTCGCGCGACGGCGAGGTTCACCGACCCGACTGATCGGGTCCCGCCTCGTCCGGATACCGCTCGCCGACCGGGAGTTTCCGGTCGCGTGAACGAGGGCTTATATACCCGCACGGCCGAGACTCACGTGACCGGCCGCCGGCGTGCGACACACCGGTCGTCTCGCGTTCGCGCGAGGCGGTCGCCTTTCAACGTCCACGCCGTAGCGGCGGTCACTCTACACTCGTGAGCCGCCGGCTCGTCTGACGCGGTCGAACCGAGAAGCGAGCCTGCTAGCCGTCCGTCGCCGCGTACGTCTCCAGTGCCGTGATCCGGCCGTCCGCGACATCGAAGACGTCGACGAAGGCGAACAGCGCGTCGTCGGCGTCGTCGAGCAGCCGCCCCCGGACGGCGACGCCGGGGCCCGCGGGGTACACCCGATCGAGGGCGTGGGTCGTGTCCGTCATCGGTCGCTCGTCGCGCATGAACGCCACGAAGCGATCGCGTCCCTCGAAGGTGCGGTCGGGACGCCGCTGGACGAACTCCGGCACGAGCAGGTCCGCGAGCCGGTCGTACTCGCCGGCGTCGAGCGCGTCGTAGTACGCGCGGACGAGCCGCGTCCGCGCCGCGATTTCCGGGTCGCTCACGTCGCGAGCGCCTCGAACTCCGCCGCCGAGGTCCGCGTTCCCTTCGAGAGCACCACGTCGCCGGCGCGGAGCGTCGTGTCGATGTCGTGACCCACCAGCCACCCTTCCTCAGGCCGCCGGAGCGCGATGACGCTCGTGGAGATGTCGGTTGCGGGTATTCCTTCCTCGATCCGCGTCCCTTCCAGGGCGCTGCCGGCCTCGACCACGGTGCGGGTGATGATCTCGTCGGATTCTTGGACCGCCATCTCGACGACCGGGTGGACGCCGATGTCGCGGGCGACGCCCTCCGTGATCTCTAAGGCGGCGTCCGAGATCTCCTCGGTCGCGACGCCGAGGTGGATCAGCCCGCGGAGCGAGACGGGATCGTCGGCCTCGCGGGCGGCCCGCAGCGTCCACGCCTCGAACCGCGATTGGAGGGCGTCGACCTCGATCTCCAGGTTGTTCACCTCCTCGGCGAGCGCCGCGTTGTCGAACAGCACGGAGCCGTACGCGAGGTCGACCGCCAGCTCGGAGAGGTTCTTCATCAACACGATCGAGTCGACTGCCCGCTCCAAGTCGTCTATCGCCGGCTCGACCGGTTCGTCTGGCTCGAACGGCTCTCGGGCCAGTTCGGGGTACGCCTCGGCGACGCCCGTCTCCGGCCCGCGGAGGAGCGTCACGTCGCCGGCAACGAGGCGCGTCTCCGGGCCGGGGTTGAGTATCCAGTCGTCCTCGCGGCGGATCGCGATGACGCGAACCCCGGTCACGGACTCCAAGTCGATGTCTTTCAGCGTCCGTCCCGCGTAGCTGGAGTCGGCGGCGACGGTCCCGCGGACGAGCGTCTCGACGCCCTCCGTGAGCGCGCCGCGCATCGCGTCCGGGAGCCCGATCTCCTCCGTGACGATCTTCGCGATGTCGCCGGCGGCGTCGGATATCTTGTCGGCCGCGCCGACCACGCCGAGCACCGGTGCGAGCGTCTCGGCCTCGTCCGGGCTCCGGGCGGCGAGCATGAGGCTCATCCGCGCGCGCATCTGGAGCACGTCCATCCGGTGTTCGAGTTCGACGACCTCGTGCGCGACCGTCGGGCTCCCGTGGAGGACCGCGGAGTACGACAGGTCGATCAGCAGCTCGGCGGTGTCTTTCATCTCCACGAGCAGGTCCTTCACGCTCGCCGGCTCGTAGCGGACCGAGAGCGGCGACTCCCGCTCGTCGAATCGTCCCATGCGACATCCTCTCCGGCTCCGAGTAAAAGGCTTGTCACGGGCCGCCTCTCGCCGACCTCGACTGACGTGTCAGACCGCGTCGCCGGCGAGGTAGGTGGCCGCGTCGGCCGCGCCGTCCGGACCCTCGGCGGCCGCGACCGGTTCGGCCAAATCGACGAGCGCGAGCCAGCCCAAGAGCCGGTCGGCGCGCTCGCGCCACGTCGCCTCCCACTCCGGGTCGCGGGCGCGGTCGTGACGCGGAACCGACTCACGGGTCGCCGCGAACACGTCGTCGGAGGTGAGCGGGTCCGCGGGCGAGGCCGCTCGCAGGGCCGACAGCGTCTCCGGAACGAGGAGGACGCTCTCGCGCAGTCCCTCGCGGACGCGCTCCGCGGTCGGTTCGGCGTCGGTCCGAACGAACCCCCGCGGCGTCTCTTCGACCAGGCCGAGCGCGCGAAGGAACGCCAACCAGTCGTTCGCGGTCTGTCGGTCGGAGAGGTCGCGGCGGTCCCGGAGCCGGACACAGCAGTCGTCCGTGCTGCCGGGGACGAGCGGCACCGCGCGCTGGTACTCGCGGAGGTCGTCGAGGTCGTCGGGCGGTTCGGGGACCGGCTTGAGGCGCATCGCCGGGATCAGCGGTAGCCGAACGACGCGGCCAACAGCTCCTCGTCCGTCTCGCCGACCGTGTACACCGGCCCGTCGAGGACGTCGACCGTGACCTTTGCGGGCGCGAAGACGCGCTCGTCCACCTCGTAGAAGTCCCAGTCGGCCTCTTCGAACACCTCGACGAAGGGCGTGCCGTACTCGTCGCGGGCGGTCGAGACGATCTGTTCGAATCGGTCGTCGTCGCGGGCGACCTGCAGGTGCACCTCGCCGCCGTACGCCAGCGCGTCGTTCGTCCGCCCCATCGCGAGGTCCTCGTCGCGGGTGGCCGGAGCCATCGGCGCGGACCCGGAGGCGTGGAGCACGTCGGTCGGCTCATAGCCCACTTCGAGCAGTCGGAAGACGGCGAGCTCGGCCGCGCGCGCGGCGGTCGCAACCGACCCCGCGGTCGAGCCGGTGGCGTACGCGGGGAGGAAGACGCCCTCCGGATCGACCTCGGCGAGGTCAGCGACGTGTTCCGCGACCGACTCCGCCGGGAGCGCGGTCGACTCGACCGCGAGCGTCGCGAACTCAGAGGAGTCGTAGTACCCCACGCGCTCGAACTCGGTCTCGCGACCGACGAGCGCCCGAGCGGGACCGGAGCCGAGCCCCTCGAAGCCGTCGTCGGTGGCGAGTTCCCAGCCGGCCTTCTGCGAGCAGAGCAGCGCGATCGCTGGGTGGTCCGTCGAGAGTTCGACGTACTGGCGCGGCGCACCGGCGACCTCACCCATGCGCGTCCGAAGATTCGCGAGCCCGGCGGTCTGGATCTCGGCGAGGAGCAGCCCGGCCTCGACCCCGCCGGCGGCGTCGACGCCGAAGTCGACGACGGTCGCGCCGTTATCGAGTTCGTAGCCGACGACATCGAGTTCGCCGGCGAAGTCGAGCGCCTCGTCGACGAGCTCGATCGCGGTCCGGTTGATGCTTTCCATACCGCCCCTTCTCGCTCGCCCATTAAGGGGTTTGTCTGTCGTCGCCGCCCGCGGACCCCGGGCGACGGCCTCGACGAGCGTGCGGGTCTGTCGACTGGCTCCCGATCAGGCTACGTCTTCGACGTCGACGCCCGGGATCGGTTCGATTTGGAACAGGTACTCGTCGTAGGCGCGGTCCAGATTTGCGGGCCCCTCCGCGACCGTGTGGTCGACACAGAGGAGCGCGGTCGATTCGACGGCACCCTTCCCCGTGTCCTCCAGATACCGCTCGGTGACGGAGAAGGCGGCCGGTTCGTCACACCCTCGGCGGTAACACGCTGTCGGCGCGTCGTCCGGGGGCTCCGTCTCGTCGGCACGCTCGCGAGCCTCCGCGATGTCCTGTCGCGCTCGTCGCCGTTCCGCCTTTCGCGCCTGCTTCTCGCGACCCGACTTGGTGTCCGGCATACGTTACGCTAACGCAGGCCGTCGTGATAACGCTACGGGCGGTTCCGGGGGTAGTGTTCAGACACGCTGATCCCGCGCGACGGCGAACGCTCGGAGCCAGTTTTCAGCGGGGCTCGGTTCGACGCGGGCGACCAGGTTTCATAACCGAGCCGTTCGTCGGTTCACTCTCGATGTGTCCGAACTAACTCTTTGAGCTCCGATCTACTGAGGGGGTCGATCTCGCGACGGTCGCCGTCATCGGTATAGAAGAGAGACGCAGAGACCGATCGGTCTGGATAGTGGTCGACAACAACGTGGTAGTATATGCTGAGTTGTTTCGTGTACTCCGCTTCGGCGTGGGCCGTGCGATCGGTTTTGTAGTCGATGATGTCGACGCGGTCAGGAGTCACGTGGAGCAAGTCGATGACCCCACCGATCGTCACCTCGTCGCCGTCGACGGTCAGCGGGAGGAACGCGTCGATTTCAGCACGCTTCTCGCCGTCGAGTGACTCCAAGAAGTCCCGCACATTCTCCTTGTCGGGATTGCCGCCGGTGTCGACGGCCTCACCGAGCACGTACCGCTCTGCGAACTCGTGGACCTCCGATCCGAATTCCATCCCTCGACCGCCGGTGTCTCCTTCGAAAACGGCGTCGTCGATGAACGTATGCGGGGAGTAGCTTGCTGGTCCGTCTGGATCCGGAATATCAACCGCAAACGGTGAATACTCGTTGTCTACGGAGTTGAAGGTCGACGGCTCTGGGTCGACCGTTTCGATGTCGACGGGAAGTTCGTCGAGGAACACATTCGGATCCTCACCGCCGGTCAGAATGACGTGGCTCTCAGCGCGCGTAATAGCCACGTAGAGGAGTCGGCGTTCCTCCTCGTAGTTCGGGGGGAGACACTTGTTGAGGACGTCTGTTCGCCAGTTGTCATAGACGTGTGGAACATCGTGTGCCTCCTCAGAGTACACCTTCCGCTGTCGGAGTCCGATCGGATCTGCGTACGCAATATCGCTCCCGCTGCCGCCGGTCGACGGGAACGTGTTCGTGTTCATGTTCGCGAGGATGACGATCGGATATTCGAGCCCTTTCGTCGCGTGGATGGTCTGGACAGTCACCGCATTCGTCCCTGCACCAGCGCCTACTTCGTGGGTGCTGCCATCTTCGATCGCGGCTTCGATAAACCGAATCAGCTCTCCACGGGTGAACGTCGTCGTCGCGTACACTGACTGGATAGTGTCGAGGACGACGTCAGCAGTCGGACCGCTCCGGTCGTATCGATCGAATACGCGACGGGCGACGCCCCCGAATGTCTCCATCTCCCGGAGGCTCTCGCGGAAGGCACCCATCGCCTCAGGGTACGCCCCGCGATCGATGATCGTCTTCACCTCGTCGATCGCGTAACCGGCCTCTTCTAAGACGAGTGCCCAGCCACGGTCGGCGTCACGTTCGAGGATACGCAGCCACGCTAACAGCAATTTCGCGGCGTCGGTCCGAAAGACCTCGAGCCCCCCCTCGTAAGCCATCGGCAGGGTGTATGCGCTCGCCGTGTCGAGTAAGTCCCGTCCGAAATCACGGGTCCGAGTCAACACCGCGATATCGCCGTACTTCGGTGCGCGGTACTCGCCATCGTCGGCCTCAACGGCGTAGTCATCGTTGCCGACGATATCGTCGATTTTCGCAAGGATAGCCTCGATTTCATCTTCGCTCGTGAGCGCCTCGATGCGACTGTCGTCACGGTCCGTGTCGGCTTCCAACGGTGTGACCGTCTCGGAGATCGCCTCACGGTCGAGTGACTCGCGTTTCGTCGCCCGAGCCGTCAGCGCATGTGTAGAGAACTCCAAAATGGACTGCGTCGACCGGTAGTTCCGCGTCAGTTGTTTGCCGGCAGCCGTCGTCGTCGGGAACGTGACCCGATCTGCGTCCCGGTTCAGTTCATCGGCGAACCGGTGGAGTCGATCGTCGAACTCACGGATGTTGTCGACATCGGCGTATTGAAAGCTGTAGATGCTCTGTTTCCAGTCGCCGACCACACAGATGTTGTCCGTGCCGGCCAGAAGGAGCATGAGCTTGAACTGGATCTCACTGGAGTCTTGGAACTCGTCGACCATCACATACTCGTACCCCAGCCGCTCTCGGAGGTCGTGGTCTTCACACAGGAGGACGAACGCAAACAGCTGAAGGAACCCGAAGTTCAGGTAATTCCGTCGAAGCGCAAACTCAAGGTAGGCGTGATACACGTCGTGAACGAACTGCTTGAGCGCTGTTCGATCGTCCTCGAAAACGCATTCAGCGACAGCCGCTGGAATCTGTTTGCCGTTCCCGCGAAGCTCCCGTCTCTCGGGGGCTTCCGGGAGGTAGCTCTTCTCTTTGCCATAGTCGTTGAGCTTCGACCGGAGCTTCGATTGCTTGCTCCCGTCGTTCCGAGGCGCATTCAGATCGGCAAACAGCGTCTCGAATGCCTCAAAGTCGCCGTTGAGGTGTGACTCGCCGTCACGATACCAGCCGTCTGCGGTCGGAAACACGCCCTTTGCAGACAGTTCTTTGATGAGGTCGAGCAGTTCTGTCGTCTCCGAGATCGCCGTGAAGAACTCGTCGTACGCCGGGTGCGAGTCACTGAACTGGCCGACGAATTCACGAAACAGCGCCTGTTCGATGATGTCGTCTTCGATGATCCGGGTCGAGCCGGTGATCGTCTCCTCGACCCCGAGATACGTCGGGGCGTCGTGCCCGTGTTCGTCGAGAATATCGTGTGCCAACGAGTGGAACGTCTGGATCGGGGCGTTCGAGAGCTCCCGCATTCCGTACTCGCTGTTCCGCACGATCCGCTCTCGCATCTCCTCGGCTGCGTTGTTCGTGAACGTCACCAACAGGACATCTGACGGATCGATCCCGTCCTGATCGACGATGGTCGCATACCGCCGGGTGACGGTGAATGTCTTCCCAGTGCCAGCACCAGCGTCGACGAGATACAAGCCGTCGATCGACTCGATGAGATCGCGTTGCTCCGGGTTTGGCTCGATGTCGCTCATTGGTCACCCTCCAAGAGCAAATCACGATTATCCACCCGCCGATAATTCGGCTCGCCAGCAAGGCCCTCGATAGGGAACGACTCATCGCCAGTCCGACGCCGGTTGAGCTCTGTCAATCGCTCCTCGACGAACGACTCGAATGCATCAAGATCAGGTTCGAAGAACGATCCCGTCTGTTGCCGAGCAATCTCCCGCATGACCTGTTTGCTCCCCGTCGTTACGTACTTGTACTCGCCAATTTCTGATTCAAGCCGGTCAATCATCGTCTGGCCGAACGCTGATTCGATGAGTTCGTCGCTGTCTGTCGTCTCAACGAGCGGTGCGGCATCGAAGAGGGCAGCGTACGTCTGATAGTCGATCTTCGAGAGGATCTTCTGGCACTTGTTCGCTCCCTCCTCACGAAGGTACTCGAAGAACGCCTCAGTCTGGACGTGTTCGGTGAGCGACTCGGGATGGTATGTCACCGTCGTCAGTGCGTCATCGAGAGTACCCTCGCCAGCGATCACGTCGTCGACGAGTTCGGTAACGTAGAAGAACGTGAACGAGAGCTGCTCAGCAGGCGTTTGTGACCGCCAGTAGGTCAGGTACAACAACGCTTGAAAGTCGGGTTCGTCCGTCGGTTCGTCTATCGCGGCGTCTTTGACTATCGAATTAGCGCTGTTTTTACTGCCGCTCTTGTAATCGAGCAGTTCGCTCTCCGACTGGACGAGGTCGATCATCCCGTTGATCCCTAGGTCGTCGTCAGTGAACCGGCGTTCAGTCACGGGAGAGTCAACATCGTGGCCGAAGTGATCGGCAACGGTGTTCTCGCCTTCGCTGGAGGGCGTAAGGAACGCTCCGTCTGTCGGGGGGTTCTCGTCGAGATACGAGACAATCGTTTCGAGACTCGCACGGTACTTGGTACGGCGCGTCCGTTCGTCGACGGAACGAACGAGCGGGCGGACCTCATCGAGCATGAGATCGACGACCGCCGTTAGCGCCGCATCATCGATGACCGCCGGGTGGTTGACGTAGAACTCCGCGAAATCATGGAGTAAGTTGCCCTCAGTGAGATACTCCTTCTCCGGGCCGTCGACGATCCGGCTGAAGTAGTAGTCCCGCGGTGAGTTCACGTAGGTGTTGAGACTCGACTTACTGATCGTCTCGACGGACTTCGGGACCACATCAACGGGGTCTGTGTCGAAGCCGGTTCCGTCTCGCGGTTCAGAACGCGTTCGATGCGTGGTTGACGGCAAATCTGAGAAGCGATCGTACGCTTCTTCGAGGAGTTCTTCGAAATACAAACACGGAGTGACAGCTGCTCCGCCAGTCGCATCTTGAACGAGATAGTGTTGCTGGCTGCCGCTCTGTAACAGCAACTGAAAACTCTTGAGATTCCGCGTAAACTGGGCGTCCTGATCAACCCACGGGCGACGTGGTGCCGAGTGTGTCCACCGCTCGTCGAGTCCCAAGTAGAAGACGACCTCTCGACCGACGTACGATGCCGACTTCGCGTCGGCGAGCAGCACACCTTCGTTGTCTCGGTCGACAGGCACCTCATACGTCTGTAGATAGAACGATAACTCATCGAGTCGGGCTTCTGTGACGGACTCGTCGGCGATGCCAAGCACCTCCAACTCCTCCCGAAAGGCAGCAAGCGTCTCATCGGTGCGGTGTTCAAACGCGGCGAGCGCGTCCGAAAACGTGTACTGCTGCACATCGTGACTGAACTCGATTAGCCACGCCAGTTCTCCATCGTCCAGTTGGTGGAGACGCTTATCTGCGTCGCGGTCACCAACGGCGCAGTCGAACGCTGTCAACAGCGACCGAATCTCGCTTACTCGGGTATCGGTCCCTCGGTGGGCAGTCCGGAGGAAGTGCAGGAACAACCGATGCTCCCTGCGGTCGATAAAGCCCGGACCACCGAAGAAGGGAACCTCGGCCGCTTCGAGCGCAGACTCTATGAGCGGCGAGTATTCGCTTTCTTGATCGAGTACGATCCCGACGTTCTCGGCGTTCGTTTCAGTGATCGAATCGACGACCGTTTCGACGATCTCCGTCGGTGAGTCGTGAATACGGAACGACGGTAGCTCGAACTCCCTATCGGTGAAGAGACTGACCGTATCGTACGCAGCAGGCAGATACGCTCGTTCGAGCTGGGTAAGCATCTCCGGTTCGACGACCACCACGTCGAGAGCCGGATCGATTGTCTCGTTTGTGAGCTTCATCGAGGCTGTCTCGAGCTCTGCGATCCGCTCGACTGCACGCTCGGTGGCGTCGTCGAGATAGGCATCGTACTCGAAGATCGCGTCGTGTGTCCCTTGGTGTTCCCAACACTGAAGGATATTACCGACCGCGTAGGCGCACCGTTTCCACGAGATGTCCTCGTTGGCAATCATGCCGAGAAACGCAAGACGGTCCTCGGATTCTTGACGGCGGCCGACTGCGAGACGACGCGGCGGGATCGCGAATGGACCGAGGTGTGGCCGATCGAGTTGTCGGTTGAGGGCGCTCGCGAGCGGCCCGTCTGGGACGATCACTCGGTCGTACGATGTAACCTCTGCGTAGAGTTGGCGAGCCGATTTCGCGCGGGGAACTGGCACACCACAAGGGGTCGACGGTGGCGGTTAAATCTTTGTTAGAATGTCGAGAACGCTGATACCCAACACACCACCTGTTCACTCACACTTCACGGATACGCTGAAGGCGTTATCGTGCCACTCCGTCGATACGTATGCTGTGTTGCCCTCGTTGGCTGCTTTCGAGTGTGAGACCGGCAACGCTGCATCTGGAACACACCATGGAGGTGTTTGAACTCCGACTTTGACGGGAGCGCTCCGCTTTCCAGAGATGGTCAGCGAAATACGGTTATCAGAACGAGTATTTTGGTGGACGCCTTTATGCAACGACAATTCTACAGATGTGGTATGACATCCGGTGGCGCGGAAAACGGCTACAAGGTAACCGATAGTGACCGTCAAAACGTAAATGGACAGCGGCTCACCGACGCAATAGGCATTGATAGCAAAGAAATCGCGTGGCGAAAAGATTTCTCTCGATTTGATTCGACAGATGTCGAACGGTTGACCCGGCTTGAGCCGATTCTAGAGGAGATAGCAGATGACGTAGTTGATGAGTTCTATACCCATCTCAAACAGTACTCTGAGGCGACGGCGATCCTCAATTCGTCGACGAAATCCGTTGATGCACTCAAGCGCAGCCAGAGCAACTATCTTACGGGTCTCGGACGCGGCCGGTACGATCAGTCGTACTTTG
>Ga0102935_1000689_pt1 | contig 12376 bp, 9 predicted proteins | sample SalPonR2_A_D2_MG_FD_78508 | JGI IMG/M metagenome (GOLD analysis project Ga0102935, IMG submission 78508) | Salt pond soil microbial communities from South San Francisco under conditions of wetland restoration - Salt Pond MetaG R2_A_D2_MG | ecosystem: Environmental > Aquatic > Marine > Intertidal... | reverse complement strand
GGGGATGGCTGGGCGCCGCCCGTCGCGAGGCCGAACCCGGGATCCGTGAGATCAGCCCGGGGTCACTCGACGTCGACCCCGACGTCGTCGGCACGGCGCCGGGCCCGTTCGAGCGCCTCGTCGGAGACATCGGCAGCGTTGACGGCCTCGCTGACGCTGTCGACACCGCCTCGGCTGTTGTGCTCGAACGGGACGACACCGAACTCGCGCGCATCCTCGCTGACAGGCTCGAGGCGTGACGCCAAGTCCGGCAGCGCCCGTAACACCGTATAGAGAACATATTCTAGAGAACATATTTTACCGTGCCTACCCGCGTGCCCACGAATCACCCGATGCCCGATAAATGGATATATTTCCACTTTTATCAGAGAGACGCCGATTCCGGGCCGACCGTCGACGACGGTCACTCTGGGAGACATAGCTTCCCCAATCGCAGCTCGGACGCCGCCTCGAAACGGTCGATGGACGCCCTCCGTTTGGGGCCGATCTGGTTACACGTGGAAATGCAATGTTATCGACAATAACGCGTTCGCATCGAGGACGGCGACGCTCGGGCGAGACTCATCGACGCCGTGTGCGATCGTTCGCTTCCCTCAGGGGCCGTCCGATTTGACCGTGACGGACTGCGAGCTCGCCGGGACGTGACGGTCGACGGGCGCTCGGCGTGTAACACAGACCGGCCGGCACGAAACGCGCTGGAGGCCGCTGTTATCGTCCGCGTTCGGCCGGTAACACTCGTGTTCCGCCCCGCAGTGTGTGCTCGGCTCCGACGTGGCTGTCGCTGCAATGCTGGCGTCGAGTTGAAACGCACCTCCATCCGATCGCGAACGCCGACAACACGCCCTCGAGAACGCCTGTTCCCGGAGATTCTCGAGACCGCCTGTGTTCGATACGGCGGCGACAGCGCCTGTTGTCCCGCATCTCGAATCCCGCGTTCGGCGGAAACATCGGCTCAGACGCGGGTGTTGGCCCGTTTTAGCGATTGTCGATGCCCGCTCTTTGCCGGGCTCGAGACGCTCGTCAGTTGACGTCGATATCGCCCGGTATTTGGCGTGTTTCGGCGCGTATTTGCCGTTCGACCGGAAGCGAAGGGGGGTGTTCGGTCGGGCTATCGACGCCCGATCGTGGCCTGTTCGGGTATATTCCCGGCAACAACACACCAAACAGGGCACGATGCGGAGGCTGAAACGATTGTTACGTCCCGTAACAAACCGTTTCAGTGTCTGTTTTGCCAGAATCCGATATTCCGCACGTGTTGAATCCCGTCCCTCGGTTCCAACAGCCAAGGTGACCCGAACCGTTTTGTTCGCGCTCCGAATCGGAGGAGACGAGAATCGATGGTGGAGACCCTGCCGGACGGTGACACCCTTCCGGACACCCCCACCTCCCGCGAGCAGTGGCTCTGTTGGCGGACCGAGGAACGTGATGGAAAATAGACAAAAATACCGGTCGACCCCGCGTCGGGGGAGTTCGCCTCGACGACCGATCCCGACACCTGGAGCGATTTCTCGAGTGCCCGCGAACGGGTCACTTCGACGGCGGCCGACACGGTCGGCGTGGGGTTCGTGTTCCCCGATGACGATCCCCACCGTCGGCGTTGATATGGACGATTGTCGGATTCTAGAGACCGGAAAGACTCGCTAAAGGGCGAGCGACATCGTCGACCGACTCGACTCGTTCACCGCGAACAAAATGTCATAAGCTGTATAGATTCCACGCGGCGACGATCCCACTCCGCCGGTACCCGTCGATGGGGCCGTATTCTCCGCGACCAGCAGTACCAATCTCCCCGCCGCGCTCGGAGACGTTCCCCGTCGGAGCGCGGCCGGCTTTGAAACGCCGCTATCGCACACACTGACCGGAGTGTGGGTCGAGTTCCCCGGCGAGCCACTCAGCAAAAAACCGTCGAACACGCCGAGCACTGCATCGCGGCCGCGGCGACAACGCAGTTCACCTGAACAGATCCGTGCGTTCGGACTCCGAGAGCCGAACGTCCGGGTGGGCGTGCGCCGAACACGCCTCACACTCGTAGGAGCCACCGCCGGCCTCGAACTGGTAGATCGGATAGCCGAAGAGGAAGAACGCGTCTTCGAAGTGGCGTTCGACGACCGCGTCCGCGGTCGCGCCACAGCCCGGACAGTAGTCCTCGTCCATCGCCGGGACCTGGTAGGTGATCTTCTTCCGACCGATGAACGCCTCCCTGTAGGCCGCACTCTGTGAGGTCTCGATCAGGTCCTCGACGGGGAAGTCGTCGACGCTCACCGTGTTGTCGTGGCCGGTTTCGGTGGCGACGGTGACGTCCGTGTAGGCGCTCGCCTCGACGGTATTGTTCGAACCGACGAGGTGGAGCCGGAGGCTGCCGCGGCCGTCGACCCGAACCTCGTTGTTCCAGCCGGTCAGATAGAGTTCGAACTCCGAGTCGCCGTTCTCGATCCGGACCGCGTTCCGACCGCCGGTGACGGAGACCCCGGTGTCCGGCTCGGTGACCCTCGATTCGCGGTCCCACCCGGTCACGGCGTCGTCGTACTGCTCTCGGGGCAGTGGGGCGGTGTCGCTCTCGTCGTGGAACCGCTGTTCGTCGCCGATGATCTGGAGGTCGCCATCGACCGCGTCGTGTTCGATGAACACGTCCTCGGCGTCGACGACGAGGACGTCGCCCGAGACCCCGCCCGGTTCGAGGTACCCGTCCTCGATCGTCCCGCTGATCTCGGTCTCGATAGCGCCGACGTCGGCCGTTTCGCCCGCAGCGGTGTTGGTGTAGACGTACTCCGCGTTCAGTAATTTCAGGTCACCGTCGACAGCCCCCGACTTGACGTAGACGTCTTCGGGGGCGAGGAGTTTGACGGGGGGCTGTTCGTCACCGTTGAACGTGACGTCGCCGGAGTAGGTTGTCGAGTTGGAGGTCATGGTCGTCGAGTGATCGTGCGTCGCGTCTGTGGTCGTGAGCGGTGCATCTTCGTGGATCAGATTTCGCTGCGTTTGATCAGTGCGTACAGGAACAGCCCCGCGAGGATCACGTTCATGTAGACCAGGAACGCGGAGACGAGTCTGGCGCCGGGGCCGATCGGCCCGATGTTGCCGTAGCCGATCGTGAGAAACGTGATATACGAGAAATACAGGTTCAACCCGAGCGTCCGGAGCCCCTCGAGCGTGGCGAGTTCGGTAACGGCGACCTGTCCGGCCCCGGTCTCGAAGGGCGTCCCCCCGACTGCGAACAGGAGGCCAGCAAACAGCGGAAACAGGACGAACACTGTCGTGATCCGATAGAGCCGCAGCCCGTAGCCACACGAGATTCCGAGAAACAGGTTCTCGATGCCGCGAAGCGCGTTCCGGCCCCGCGTCAGCAGTGCTTCGCTCGAATCGCCGGCGATCCCGAAGAACGTCCGACGGGCGTGTTGTTGTCGTTTGACGCGGAACTCGCCGGCGGCCTTCACGTTGCTCTGGGAGGAGGCGCTGTTTTTCGCTTTGAGGTAGGTCTTTTCGACGACGTCGGGCGTCATTTCGACGGCGAACTCGTAGGGGCAGGTCCCGTCGTCGAAGCTGTGGAGGTTCCAGTCGTTGCGGTCCAGGTAGTCGGTGTGGTCCGAGAACGTGAACCCCTCGAAGGTCGTATCGCAGAACCGCACGTAATCGAGCAGTTCCCGCTCGTCGGTCGGGTCCGCCGCGCTCAGTTCGACGTCGCCGATCGTCGACCGCGTCAGGTCGAACCGGACCCAGCCGTCCTCGGGTTGGACGATGCGCCCCTCGGCGATGGTCGCCTCGGTGAAATCGAGGTAGGTGTCGTCGCCGAACGACATGGCCTTCAACCGGAGCGAGTCGGTGAACGCCGCGTCGGCAAAGTCAGCGCTCGCTTTGAACGCGACCCCAGTGAAATCCGCGGAGGTACAGGCGACGTCGCTGAAGTCGACGCGGCCGACGAACGTCGCGTTCTCGAAGACGGCGTCGTCCGCTAGGTGGTTGGTTCCGCCGTTGAAGACCGCCCCACGGAAGGTCGTGGTCCCCCCGAAGACGGCGTTCGTGAACACGGAGTCGCCGTCGAACAGAACTTCGTCGAAGTCAGCGAGCCCGCCGAAGCGGACGTTTTCGAACGTCACGTCGTCGGTGAACTCGCTTCGCTCAAAGACCACGTCTTCTACGAACTCGACGCCGGTGAAGTCCGAATAGCCGAAGCGTCCCCGCTCGAAGGTCACGTGGTCGCCGAAGGTGACACCGGCGAACGACGCGTCGTCTTCGAGCAGAGCCGTGCCGCCGCGACACTCGACACCGCGGAAGGTCGCCCCCTCGTCGAAGCCCGCGTCGTCGAACAGTACGTCTTCGGCGAAGGTGACCTCGTCGAAGTCCGCACCGGCGGCGAACTCGCTGTCGGCGAACACGACCGTGCCCGAAGCGTCGACCTTCTCGAAGACGGCGTCACCGTCGAAGGAGACGTCCCTGAACTCGACGTATTCGAAGGAGGCGTACAGAAACGATACGTCACGGTCGAAGACCGCCCTCGAGAACGTCGTGTTGTCGCCGGTCTCGTTGGACCGACCGTAGAACTGCGCTCCCTCGAAGCTCGCCTCGGCCTCGAACACCGCGTCAGCGAAACGCACGTCGTCGGTGAACTCCACCCCGTCGAAGGTCGCCTCTCGGGTGAAGACGGCCCCGGTGAACCCGGTGTCGTCGCCCGTCACGGTCGCCTCGGAGCAATCGACCCTGTCGGTGAAACGGGTGCCCGCACAGACCACCCCGTTTTCGAACGTACAGTTGTCGGCTACCAGCCCGCCGACAGTGCTGTGTCGGAGGTCGAGTCGTTCTTCGAACCGCCCGTGGCGGACGGATATCCCGCCGGGGATCGTCGTATGGCGGAGGTCGACCGGGTGTTGGTCGTCGCTCTCGACGTCGGCGTAGTCGAGATCCAACGCCGGGAAGTGAGCCCCGATGAACGCCCGCGTCGAATCGGTGTCGTTCTTGAGCTTCCGGACGAGCGATTCGGTGAGGTCGTTCGCCGAGACGTCCGCGGCCGCGCGCTCGTCGGGGGACATGTGAAACGGGCAGTACTCACTCGTCGGGTGTCGCTCGTGCGGACACGACCAGCGTCGTTCGACCGACGTCGAGTCGTGCGTTTCGGGGTCGAACTCGTAGCGACAGGTCATCGGTACCTCGGCCGGGAAGCTAGTTTGACGGTCATAGTTCTGTGTCGTTATCTCCGCTTCGTGCTCGGGGGCTCGTGCTCCGGCGTGCCATCGGCGGGCGTGGCCGGGAGGTCGGCGAACTCGTGTTCCGAATACAGCGCCAGATCGTACTCCGGGTACGTGTGGTAGGTCTCGTACGTCGCGGGCGATCGACAGTCGATCGTCGTATACGCCCCCGGCCCGAACCGGTAGGCGATCTCGAACGGCTCGGGGCCCGGAAACGCCGACAGCGGCTCGCGCGTGATCGTCGTGGTTACGCCGACCGATCCGAGCCGGTAGTGACCGCTGTGTATCTCCCGTCCGTCATCGGGGGGCGGGGCACCGACCGACCGCCGGCTCTCGGGCGATCGCTGCTCGCCCGTCAGCGGCACCGTCGTCGCGCGCCCCTGTCGGATCGGCTTACACGAGAACAGTTCGTAGAAACCGAGCTCGGGGGCACCGACGTAGTGGGAGTCCCCGATCACGGCAAAGGTGAACTCGGACCCGAAGAACCGCCGCTGTGTCCGCCGCTTGACGTCGTACTCCGCAAGCGGTGGCCGCTCGGCCGTGTACGCGAGGTAGAGACGCTCCGGCGCAGTCATTGGGCTTCCTCCTCGACTCTGGTTTCGACGATGAGATCGTAGTTCGGGTCGAAGACGCTGTTCGGTTCGACGCCGGCGTACCGCGGCGTGTCGCTCCAATCGGCCGAGCGGTACCGTTCGCCGTGGGTCCGAACGTAGCCGGTTCCGTTTGCCGGGGCGATCTTCGAGGGCGGCTCGTCGGGGGCGAAGACGAAGAACCGTTCGCCGAGTTGGTGGGTGCCGTCGGCGTCGGGATCGTTGTACGCGTAGTACCCCAGCCGGTGGTCGAACCCGGCCTCGCGAACAGTGTTCATGTACGCTTTGTGATGGGGGCCGTACGTGTAGCCCGAATACCCCCACGTCACGACGGTCCCGTCGTCCGCCAACCGGTCGGCGAGCATGCTGTAGAACTCGACCGAGTACAGATGCAGCAGATCGTCGCTCTTCGCGCCGGGGAGATCCAGCAAAACGAGATCGTACTCGCGGTCGTTCCCCCGGAGATACGTGTAGACGTCCTGCCGGTGGACGGTCAGGTTGTCGTACTCGTAGGCGTCGTCGTGGTACCGTCCGAGGAACTCGCTGTGTCTGGCCCGATTCATGAACGCCCCGTCGAGATCGACTTGGTCGACGCTGACGCCGTGATCCCGCAGGTAGTTCGCCGCGATCCAGTCGCCCCCGCCGACCAACAACACCTCCGTCTCGGTCGAGTTCTCGTACATCGTCATCGGGACGTCGACGAGCCCGTGGTGATAGGAGTCGGCCCAGCTGTCACACAACTGGATCGCCGAATCCAGCCGCAGACAGGTGTCGGACTCGCCGGCGAACAGTCGGTTCTCCGACTCGCCGTTCCAGGAGCGCTCGTAGCGGACGACCTGTTGGTGTCGGGTCGTGTACTGGTGGCTGATCGACGCCGAGACGGTCTCCTGTGGGTGTTCGTCTTCGATCAGCGACTCCATGTAGTAGCCCGTCAGTTCGTCGTCGACCGTCTGGTGTTGAACCACGACACCCGCATAGGCAGCGGTGAGAAGCAGACAGCCCGCCAGCACTGCCCGGTGTTCGCGGGAGCTGATCGAGGAATCGTCGGTGCTTGCGGTCCGCCAGCGATCGCTGAACCGCGCCACGAACAGCACGGCTGCGAGACAGTTCAACAGCGCCAACACGAACACCGACGGAATCAGCCCGAGTCGGGGGTAGAGAACGAACACGTAGACGAGCGCTCCGAGGAGCCCGCCGAGGTAATCCATCGCCAGCACGGTCGAGTAAGTGTCGTACTCCGTGCTCTCCCGGTCGGTCCGAAACGCGACCGAGAGCCCCCGGTAGGCCCCGTTCTCGACGGCCCGTCCGAGTCGCCCGAGCCAGCGGGGTGGCGACGCCGACCGGCCGGCTTCCGAGCGGACCATCGACAACAGCAGCGGCAACTCGAACCCCGAGAGCACGCCGACGACGACGACCGGCAGACGCGCCGCGACCTGGAGGATTCCGTCCGGGAGGGCCTGTGGGAGCGCGGCGGTGTTCAGCCAGAGGATAAACAGGAACCCGACCGGGGCGGCGAGCGCCAAATAGACCTCCGTCCGGAAGAAATTCGAGTGTTGGGCGTCGTCGAAGTGCCGAATCAAAAAGGAGCCGACGCCGAGCGAGGAGAAAAACAGCCCGATGGTGAGCCCGTACTGCGTGACGGTCCCGCCGTAGATGACCGTCAGCAGTTCCGAGTAGACGAGTTCGTAGGCGAAGCTACAGAGGGCGACGACACACGCGATCCCGTGTAGCGTCGCGTGTTCGGAGATGCCCGACAGCGTAGCGTCCGACATACTACGGGGGACTGACCGCCGCTCGATCGGTGACGTTCGGATCCGAGTCAGGGAACTGCCTCATATATACAACTCTATCAGATTCGGGGGGAAACCTTCCAGCGTTCGGTGATCTCCTTGCCGTCGGCGGTCTCTTCGACGCGGAGGTCGAGACACTCCCAGCCGAGATCGGTCCCCTCGTCGGGACCCGCGGCCACGGCGATGTTGGCACCGACCCGATACCAACCGGGACGCAGGTCCCCGACCGAGGTTTCGATCTCCCCGTCGGTCGGGGCGTCGTAAGTGTCGTCCCAGTTGATCGGTCCCGGGCCGGGGTCTTGTTCCTCGAAGCGGGTGTCGGAACCGATGTATGCGACCCCGAGCGTGGCGATATCGACCGGGTACCGGTCGACCTCGTCCTCGTGATCGTCGTACCAGCCGTTCGCATACGAGCCGCCCCAGAACCACGCCCGCCCGTTTGCGGTCCGCGGGGCCGAGCTGTAGCCGCCGCTCCCGCGGCCGGTCGCGCCGCGTCCCTTTGCGGCCCGGACCGTGCCGACCGGCGACAGGGCGGCAAGCGCCGCGGGGATCGATATCGACTCGACAGCGTCCGTCCGGTCACCGGATCCGGGCGACGTCTCGACAGCGAGGTCCCGGCGGGACTGCACCCAGCGGTCCGACTCGCCGTAGGGGTCGATCCGGAGCGTCGACCCGTCGGTGGAGAGTTCGACCTCGTCGATCACGTTCGATTTCCGCGGCGGCGGTTCGGCACTGCTCTCGGTACAGCCTGCGAGGGCCGTTAGCCCGCCAGCGGCGACGATGCCGCCCGTCGTGAGCAGCGTGCGCCGGTCGATTGACTGCTTGGGGCTCATGCGTTCGTCCGTCTGCAACGTTGCGTGCGGAGTGCTTGACGACGCGTGAATCTGTCCACAGGCACGACTGTCGGTATGCGTCCTCGATATAAACCGCTCATTCTAGCTGAAACGGTTTTTTGAGCATCCATTCGTCCCGCTCCGGTCGGTTGCATCTTGCCGATCGATATCTTCGAAGAGCAGCAACTCATTTGGGTCGCGGTGATCGAGACGGGAGCATGACAAAGGTCGGACTGTCGGTGAACGCGGTCGGGCTTCTGATTAGCGTCGTCGGTACCGTGTTGCTGTTCCAACGTGCGACCGACGAGTACCATTCGTCGATCCAGGATATCGGGTCGATAGCAGTCGCGTACCTCGGGCTGATCCTCCTCGGAGTGACAGTGTCGGTCACGGGCGTTGCACTGCTGGTGTGGACCAACGCCGATTGAACTCGACAGCGTGACCCCGAGATACGACCCCGGAAGAGGGATGTCGTGGTTCGCGTTCGTTCGAGGCGGTCCCGACGGGTCGTGCGACGGGGGCCGATCAGGTCTCGGGGGAGCGCTCGGGATCGAACTGAACGACGATCGACGCGCTCGTCGGGGCGTAGATGTCCATCTCCTTGGCCTTCGGGGAGTGTCGCTTCCCGGCGACCTCGACCAGCCCCACCTGCTGGAGCCGGTCGAGGTGATAGCAGACGTTCTGTAGGCTGGTTCCGGTCTCGGCGGCGACGTCGGAGGCGGCTTTCGGCGATTCGTAGAGGGTCACGAGTATCGAGCGGGCGGCCTCGGTGGCGAGGACCTCGAGGGACGCGCCGTCCTCGGCGACGTCGATCGTCCGTGGCTCGGTGGCGGTCTCGGTGTCGCTCGGGAGTTGCTCCGGCAACAGATCCTGTACCGACATGCTATACACCCCCGAGCGGTCGGGGCTCGGGAGCCCCCGGTCGTTCGTGGGCGGGGCGTCGACTGCGCCGGCCGGCTCGGGGAGCGGCGGGTGATCCAGTGGGCGTCATTCACTCGATACGAGTGCTTCGGGGCCCCTGTATTGGGGAGCTAGCTATCCAAATCCGCCGTTCGAGCCCGGCTAGTAATGTGCAACTCGTCCCCGGGAGGGCCGGTCGGGGCCGCACCGGTCAGGCCGCGGTGCCGTACAGCCGGATCGTGACCACGCTTCCGGTGGGCTCGTTCCGGTCGAACTCGAGGTCGCCGCCCAGCCGCGTGACGGCCCAGCGGACGAACCAGAGGCCGATCCCCTGGCCGTGTTTGAGCTGGGTCTCCGTCCCGGCGGCCAGGATCTCCCGTTCGCGCTCCGGAAGCCCCGGACCGTCGTCCGCGACCGTGAGTTCGACGCTCCCCTCGGGACCGTCCCGGACGCGGAGTTCAACGTGTGGGGACCCGTCGGCGGCGTGTTCGAGCCCGTTCTCGACCAGTTCGACGAGGATACGGCGCAGGACGGTCGGGTGTGACACGATCCGCGGGTCGCCGTCCGCCGCGACGGACACGTCGCCGGGAGGGTCCCCTGAGTCGAACCGCTCGGCCACCGATCTCGCCACGTCGGCGACGTCGACGGGTTCGGGCGGGTCGGTCGCGGCCGTCATCACCTCCTCGGCCTCCCGGGCCTTGGTGCTGAGCCGCAGCGTCCCGTTCACCGTCGTTCTGAGCGTCTCGCGCACGTCGGCGTCGTCGACGCGGTTGGTGTGGGCGAGCACGGCATCGAGGTCGTTCCGGACGTTGTGTCGGAGAATGCGGTTGAGAACCGAGAGCCGCTGTTGACGCGTCCGTCGGCCCGTGACGTCCCGGAGGAGAACCGTCCTGGCGACCGGAGCCGACGCCTCCGACGACGCGTCGCCGACGGCGGAGACGCTGAACTGGAACTGCCGGTGGCCCCTCGAGGTCTGCAGCGAGACGGTCCCCGCGGCCCCGACCGAGAGGTCGATCCGTTCGAGGCCGTCGGCGAGCTCCGCGACGGGGGCGCCGATCGCGTCGGTGGCGGCGCACCCGAAGAGATCGACCGTGGCCTCGTTCGCGTCGAGAACGTGGTCGTTCCAGTCGAGCACCACGACGGCCTCCTGAAGGGTTTCGACGACGCGCGTGCGGGCGACGTGTCTGGCCCTCGGGAACCCGGTCGCGACCGGATACCGGCGGACGGCCACCGAGAGCAGCCCGGCCGAAACGAGCAGTCCCGCGCTTGCGCCGTTCGTCACGCCGACGGTGCCCAACGCGGCTTCGAACGGATCGAGGCTGAGCACGTACGGCGCAGCGACACCGCCCGTCACGACGGCGACCTGTGTGTTGGAGACGCGGGGGTGATCGCCGCCGAAGCCGACCAACAGATACGTTCCGTAGACGAACAGCGCGAACAGATACAGGAGTTCGAACCCGATCAGCGGAGCCAACTGCCGCTCTATCGCCGACCGTGAGGCGCCCGTCGCGAGGACGCCCCCGGCCGCCGCGACCGGGAGCCCGATCCCCAAAAAGAGGACGATCCGACGCGTCGTCAACCCGGTCCCCCGGCCGGTGTATCCGAGCGCGTACACGACCCACAGCCCCGGGATGAGCATCGCCGCGCCCAGCCGGCCCAGGGAGGTGACCGTCTCGACGACGTCGCCGGGCGCGACGGGAGCCAGTTCGGCGCCGAGCGCGAGGGCGGCCCACACCGTCAGCGCGCCGAGGATGGCGACGAACGGCTCCGCGTTCGGCCGTTCGCGGGACTGGGCGGTCCGCCACGTCGTCCGGGCCAACAGCGCACTCGCCGCCGTCTTGACCGCGACCGTCGCGAGCGTCGATGCGATCGCCATCGTGTCCGTTCGACCCGACTACCGCCTCGATGGGTATCGAACTGACGGTTCTGTTCCGGGAGGCCGCCCCGGCGCCGCCGGTCCCGAAGCGCCGCCCGGACGAGGCGGGATCGAAGCGAGCGCGCCGGCGCGGCGTCTAGATGTGCGGTTGGGATTATTAGAAACACTAACTAAGATACCGCATGTACAACGGGGCAGGTATGAACGCCGTTTCGTTCGGGAGCCCCCCACCCGCCGTCTCACGTGGAAACGCGCCTCCGCGCCGACGGGGTGGCCGGGCGGCAACGCACGATCGCGACCGAGACACATGACCGGCCGCGACGAGGACGCCGGCGGCGACGCGGGCACGGTGTCTCTGGATGCGCTTCCGTACCCCGTCGCCAGGTACGCGGTCGCCGGCGATACGATCGCGTTCGACGGCACGAACCGGCCGTTCGCGTCGGCGTTCGCGACGGACGCGTCCGCGCCCACGCTGCGATCGTGGTGGCGCGGCAACGGTCTCAGGGCCGAGCGGGCCGATCGCGACGCCGTCCGCGAGGCGATCCTCGGTGGGGAGCGAACCGACGCGACGGTCCGGGCCGACGACCACGCGGGCGACGTGTCGACGTATCGCCTCAGCGTCGTCCCCGACGACGACCCGACGGCCGGGACGCTGACGCTGGCGCCGACCGAACCGCGACCGGAATCCGACGGGGGATCGATCGGCGACCACATCGCCAGCGTCGTCAGCCACGACCTCCGGAACCCGCTCGACGTGGCCAAAGCGCGCGCACGGGCGGCCCGGGAGAGCGGTGACGTGGAACACTTCGACCGCCTCGATTGCGCCCACGACCGGATGGAGCGGATCATCGGGGACGTCCTCACGCTGGCCCGTCGGGACGGGGTCGTGAACGCGTCGCCGGGCGTCGAGATCGGCGACGTCGCCGGGGACGCCTGGCAGGCCGTCGAGACGGGCGCCGCGACGCTCGCAGTCGCGGGCGACCTCCCGGCGGTGGAGGCCGATCCGGACCGGCTCCAGCGGCTCTTCGAGAACCTGTTCCGCAACGCGGTAGAGCACGGGACGGCGAGCGCCCGGCCGGCCGACGGCGTCGAAGAGGATCCGGCGGGAGCACCGGCGTCGAGCGGTGCCGCTTCCGACGCCCGCGTGACGGACGCGGACGCGAACGCGGACGACACGGCGGTGTCAGTCCGCGTCGGACCGACGGCG
>Ga0102935_1000687_pt1 | contig 12403 bp, 12 predicted proteins | sample SalPonR2_A_D2_MG_FD_78508 | JGI IMG/M metagenome (GOLD analysis project Ga0102935, IMG submission 78508) | Salt pond soil microbial communities from South San Francisco under conditions of wetland restoration - Salt Pond MetaG R2_A_D2_MG | ecosystem: Environmental > Aquatic > Marine > Intertidal... | reverse complement strand
CAGCTGATCACTCCAGCTTCAACCAATAGATCTTCCAGGTTTGGCGTTCCTAATTCCTGTAATTCGTACTTTACTCGGGTAGTAGGAACCTCAAAGTCTATTAACCGTCTAAGGTCTATGGGTGTGCCAATGACGACAGATTCTGGAGAGCAATTCCGAATTGTCTTTTCTAGATCCTGAACTTGCTTTGAGCCATACCCCATTGCAGGTAAAAGTTCAGGTATATGAGGATACTGATTAAATGTATCTATGAGTGATCCAGCGGCATGGGGTTTTGGATCGATTAGGTGCTCGGCTCCATATTTTCTTGCAGCCAGTGTTCCCGCCCCAAGATCCATGCCACCGTGAGTGAGTGTAGGACCATCTTCGATGACCAATACATGTCTATCCTTGATAACTTGAGGGTTTTCTACTGCTATAGGGGAAGTCGCCTCAACTATCCTTGCTGTGGGATTGAATTTCACTACGTTTTCTCTAACTTTGTTTACTTGTTCCGGGGTTGCTGTCTCTACTTTATTGATGATTACAGCGTCGGCCATTCTAATGCTTACGTTCCCAGGATAGTAGGTTTTTTCATCACCCGCCCGAAGGGGATCCGCTAGAACTAGGTTATAATCTGCTTTGTAAAATGAGAAATCGTTATTCCCTCCGTCCCAGACGATGACGTCAGCTTCTTGCTCTGCCTGGCGAAGGATTTCCCCGTAATCTACCCCGGCGTAAACAATATTTCCTCGGTCTATGTGTGGCTCATATTCCTCGCGCTCTTCTATTGTGCAGTCATGTTTATCCATATCGGAATAATTTTCAAACCTTTGGACTTTCTGGGCCGCCAAATCCCCGTAGGGCATAGGGTGTCTTATGACTGCGACCACCTTTCCTCTGTCTCGCAGGATATCGGTAATTTTTCTGGTGGTTTGGCTTTTTCCAGATCCTGTTCGGACTGCAGTTATAGAAATCAAAGGTTTTGAAGACTCTAGTGTCGTGTGGGCTGGACTGAGCAATTTGAAGTCTGCCCCAGATGCATTTACTAGCGATGCTCGCTCCATGACGTATTGATGAGGGACATCACTATATGAAAAGACTACTTCGTCGACGTCGTATTCGTCGATCAACGCCGGCAGTTCTTCTTCGTGTTTAATTGGTATACCCTCAGGATAGAGATCCCCGGCCAATTCAGCTGGATACTTGCGACCTGAGATTTCAGGAATTTGAGTTGCGGTAAATGCTACCACGTTGTAATCGTTGTTATCACGAAAATAAGTATTGAAATTGTGAAAATCTCTACCAGCAGCACCCATTATAACAACTGTTTTCAAGGTAATACCCCCTCTACGGTTAATGATTGGTTATTTTCTTGAAACGAACCTGCTTTTTTGATGAGATTGTCACAAAACTTGCTGCTATTTTACGAGTTAACTTGGTAAACTATAACCTTAAATTTGGATAAGTGCCAGTTGATGACGTAAACTAAAAACATAATGATGAACATTCTTATTACTGACATCGATAACACAATTGCTGATCCGAGAGAGCGAATGAAGCGGTCACTGAAGGAGATAAACAGAGTAGATGTATACGAAAAAACCATGGGAAGATTTGGTGGCTTTCGCAAGTTTCTTAATGAGTCTGAGTTGGACAGATTATGGAAGCTGGTCTTATCTGATAAATATTTACATCTCGATGTACCGGAACACACTTCCATACGCGTGCTAAATAGGCTCAGAGAACGTGGCGTGCGTATTGTTTATCTTACAGGTCGTCATGATGTGAATGGGGATAGCATGAGGCCTGGCACCGAGCAATGGTTGCAGGAGCACAAATTTCCCGATCCAAATTGTGGGGACGTTAGGTTGATGATGAAGCCTTCACGTAAGATGGATGACAGGGAATTTAAACTAAATGCATTAAGAAACTTGCTGGAGGAATCTACTGACCTAAATAGCCAGGACTCATATGGGATTGGTGATATGCCGGGTGACGCCTTTGTTTATAGTCAAGTGGGGTTAAAACCCATTTTGATTGACTGGTTAGGTCTTTTTCCCCGTAAAGAACTGCTTCAATCGGCCCCGGATGTTCGGCTGGTAGAAGACTGGACTGAGGTAGAATTTACTTTTACCTAGGTTGAGCGATTGTAGGTTTTTTAGCGGTTTTTCTTTAAATGAAATTTTTCTGCTAATTTTTTTTCAACTACTGTTGGTACGAATGTACTTACATCTCCTCCGAGCTGTTTTACCTCTTTAACTATACTTGAGCTAAGAAAGGAGAATTTGCCAGAGGTCATCAGAAAAACGGACTCAATTTCCGGCGCTAGATCTCTGTTTGTTAGCGCCATTTGAAATTCGTATTCGAAGTCAGAGTTTGCCCGTAGTCCCCTGACAATTGATTTTCGGTTGTATTTTTTCGCACAATTAACCAGCAGGCCCGAAAAGGTGATAACTTTTGACACGTTAATATCTTCTTTGATAGTTGTCTTTTCTACAAGCCTCTTGCGCGTGTTTGGTGAAAATAATGTCTCCTTCCGTGGATTTTCAACTACTCCCACGATTAAGTCATCAAATATTTTTTCGGCACGTTCAATGATATCAAGGTGTCCATAAGTTATCGGATCGAAACTGCCTGGGTAAATTGCCTTTGGCATAGTTGTGACCTCCATGTTGTTGCGGGACGTTTTGTATGTTATTCTCGGATAAACAGAGCGTTGACAGATATACTGTACAACAAACAATAATAAGATAAGCAACTCAAGTTTGCATCATTGGGTGAATAGATTTTTGACTATGGAAAGAGTTATTCCTTTCTAGATACTATATTGAATAATTGGTATAATGATGCGCTAAGAAATTCGACATGTTGGTATTTTCAGACTGTTCTACCTTTAGTTCAATGTCTGTAAGTAGATTTTCCTACGGTCACCGTCTAGTTCAGTACAAACAGACGGTGACCGCGGTCGGGAGGGATAATGAATGGCTGAAGTAAGGTTAGAAAATGTGACGAAGAAATTTGGCGATTTAAAGGCCGTTAATAACGCTAGCCTTAGAATTGAAGACTCTGAGTTTATCGTCCTTGTTGGGCCGTCTGGTTGTGGTAAGACCACCACTTTACGGTGTGTCGCCGGTCTCGAAGAACCTACTGAAGGGGAAGTGTATATTGGGGATCAGGTCGTCAACGGCGTGCCTCCAAAAGATAGAGATATCGCCATGGTCTTTCAGAATTATGCGTTATATCCCCACATGGATGTTTATAACAATATTGCCTTTGGCCTAAAACTTAGAAAGCTTCCCAAAGATGAGATAGAGGAACGGGTTAACAAGACTGCAAAGTTATTGGGCATAGAAGGTAAGCTCAAGTCAAAACCCAAAGAATTATCTGGAGGCCAGCGGCAAAGGGTTGCAGTTGGAAGAGCAATAGCTAGAAATCCGAAAGTTTTCTTGTTTGATGAGCCGCTATCTAACCTTGATGCTAAGCTTCGAGTTCAGATGAGAGCGGAGCTTCAGGAATTGCACCATGATTTGGCGACTACCTCTATGTACGTAACCCACGATCAGGTGGAAGCAATGACTTTAGGCAACCGTGTGGCGGTGATTGATGAGGGGGTTATTCAACAGTACGCTCCCCCTCAGGAAATCTACGACCATCCCAATAATCAGTTTGTGGCTGGATTTATCGGTAGCCCGTCTATGAACTTCCTAGTTGCTCAATTGGTTGAACAAAATGGTCATTTAACCATCAAAGGGGAAGGTTTCAGCTTGGTCTTGCCGGATGAATTTACCAAAGAGCTTGAGGATAGGAAAGGCGAGGAAGTGACATTTGGTGTCCGACCTGAAGACTTGGTGTCCGAGGAAACTGCTCATGACAGGTCCGAAGGAACTGATATGGATGTACATATCCTGGTTACAGAGCCTTTAGGTGATGAGATACTTGTTCACGCAGAAGTGGCCGACGAGGAAATTGTTGCTCAGTTGGATCCCAGGATTGATGTAGCGCCAGATCAGGATCTCAAGCTTTACGCGAATATGCAGTATACTCATGTATTCGACAACGAGACCGGGGATGCGTTAATTTAGCCCCAGCGAACCCTCGGGGGAAGTTATATCATCTTTCCTTCATTCTGGATAGCGGAGTGTTATTTTAATTCAAATGCAGTAGTGGTCTGGTTATGAAATTTACCCGGTTATTCCAATTTTTAAGAGACTCCGTGATTGACGGCCTTGTAATTATACTGCCAGTTACCATCACCGGGTATTTGCTTTGGCTTGGTTATAATTTAATTGATAGGTTTTTCGGTCGGGGAACTGTTATTGGAGCTCGACTGAGTCATTCTCTTGAAAGACTCTTTGGGATTGAATGGATACCCGGTTTAAGTGTTATCTATACGGTCATAGTTATCTTGCTGTTTGGGCTGATCTCACGGATATACCTTGGACGACTGGCGCAGCGCTATTTAAACCTTCTTCTCCAGAAGCTTCCTCTCGTGAAGCGAATCTATCAACCTGCTCAAGAAATTTCAGAGGCCATCCTCGGCCGAGGTGCCTTTTCCTCTTTTGAGGAAGCAGTTATGTTTGAATATCCAAGGCCAGGTAGCTATACAGTGGGTTTCGTCACCAACCACATCGGTGATAAAGTTGCAATTTATATATTTAGTGCCCCTAATCCGTTTACCGGTAAACTGTTCTTGTTACCGGAAGAAGATGTTACCTATCTGGATATGACTGTCGAGGAAGGTATTAAGTTGGTTGTTTCTATGGGTATTTCTTCCCCGGATAACGATGGTAGAGTCGATGCAATTAGTGGTGGTCTTGCTAACCAAGGTTCAAACAATGGGTGAACTTAATTGATCCCAATCCGTGATAAACGACCCAGCTACAGGTTTTCCTGGGTCACAGTGACGTTAATCGGCATTTGTGTAGTTGTTTTTCTATTTGAGCTGAGCTTGAGTAGCCAGCAAAATCTGGTAATCAATTTGTCCAAGTGGAAGGAGTACGATGTTCTCCCTCTTGATGACGCGAGGCTGGGGCAAGCCAGGATACAGGGGTACCGGATCTCGCCCAAAAGTAACTTTTTTTTAAAGTACGGCGCGGTACCTGGAGAGATATCCAACTTTGCGGATTTTCCTCCCATGGTAAGTTTTCCTGTTATTTTAACTTTAATTACTTCCACTTTCGTGCACGGAGGGTTCTTCCATCTAGCTGGAAATATGCTTTTTCTCTGGATTTTTGGAGATAACGTCGAGGATGCAATGGGCCCTTTCCGATTTGCTGCGTTTTACTTTCTATCTGGTATCGCTGGGGGATTGTTGCAGATAGTGGCCAGCCCCGGAAGCGGAATACCTATGGTTGGAGCTTCGGGGGCGATCGCCGGGGTCATGGCTGCCTATTTATTACTTTATCCAAACTCGAGAATCGTCACTCTCCTCCCGGTATTTTTTTTCTTTACTTTTATCGAAATTCCCGCATTCATTATGGTGGGTTTATGGTTTTTGTTTGAGTTAGTTCGTGCAGTCGGCGAACCGGTAGGTCAAGTAGCACGTCTGGCACACGTTGGTGGCTTTATTGCTGGTGGTTTAATGACACCCTATTTCAAGAGTGAAGTCGAAAAGATACGGCTTTTTGATTATTTTAGGTGATTTTTGGCCTGGGTTTTGGCCAGAAGTCTGAAAGTTCATTATTACGGGAAACTTGACTAGAACAGCGACTCGTAATTTTGAGGACTGAGCAGTAGTCCTCTTTTTTTACGAATCTCACGAGATTAGAGTAAAAAAACTACTTCATCTCCTCGGCTAATTTTGGTGAGAAGTGCTCCAAAGACGTCTCCTGATTCAGTGCCAGGATGTAGTTCTGAGATCACTACATAATGCATTTGAGAGTACTTTGATAGTTCTCTATCAAGGTGTGTAATTGGAGTTGGTTGATTTGGTTACAGCAAGTAACTATACTTTAGCCTAAGCCAGGGTGGCGGAATTGGCAGACGCGCGGGACTCAAAATCCCGTGGTTCTTATGAACCGTGCGGGTTCGACTCCCGCCCTTGGCACCATAGCAAGTACTTAAATTGCCTTTTTTACCTTTCCACTTTTGATACAATCAGTACACACTGTCATCCTTACTTTTTTACCGTCTTTCCAAACCTTTATTGTTTGTAGGTTTGGTTTTCTCTTCGTATTTGTCCTGTGATTAGAGTTGCTAACGTTCTTTCCAAAGCTAGATCCTTTCCCGCAAATCTCGCATTTGTTACCCATTTGAATCACCTTTATTGTTTGTTGCCCAATTTAGCTCGGCTATAGGTCGTTGAGCGTAAAGTGGTTCTATTGTAGTCAGTTGATTAAGATTGTCGTCCATTTTTTCACCTATGAATCCTACTTGTGCCCCAGAAGGGTAGTTGAGCTTACTACCTTTTGCAAAAGTGACGTTTTCGAATTCTTTAAGACTGTCGAGGTTCTGTGCCAATCCGTCTCCAACCATCAGAACGGATTTGCTAAGGTTACCGCGGCCAAATTTATTCTTTAACGTGGTTCTCAGGTTTTCGATTGAAATCGAATCTTCTGTCAGGATTTTCTTTCCTTTGTTGTTGAAAACTGCGTAATAAACTAAATTTCTTCGATCTTTGATTACCGTGCACACAGGCCCGTTGTAGTTGGAGACCCTGCTGTAGTAACAATCGGTTAATGGAACGCCTACAACAGGTATCCGTAATCCGTGAGCTAACCCTTTGGCCGTGCTTATTCCTATTCTCAGGCCTGTAAAAGATCCTGGTCCAATGGAAACTGCAATTTTATTTAATTGACTAAGCTCCGTATTTGTCTCCTCAAGCAATAGGTCAAGGTTAGGAAGCAGCCTCTCGGACTGGCTTTCCTTTGCATGAAACGTAAATTCACCAATTAGCTTGCTTCCTGAAATTAAGCCTATTGTGCCAAAGTTCGTAGATGTGTCAATTCCTAAAGTGGTCATAAAATATCAAAGTAAGTTGCTAAGTTAACTTGACCGTATCTGCCAAAGTTGGCAAATTTTAACACAATCAGACGATGCCTTCAATGATGGGTCTCAATGAGCGTTCTATACTCGAATCAAGTGTCTCTGTGACATACATCGTAATCCTTTATTTGCCGAAGACTGATGGATGCTCTTTACCAAAACTTGCCGAGGAAGCCCTTCAGCTTGCTGGGGGGATGACTCGGCTGGTTTTTGTCCAGCAGTCAATCGAGATATGGACCTTGGCAAAAGTATCCTTAGTTGAACCTGCTGGGCAAAGTAAACAGGAAAAGCCTTGATTCGATTTAGGCAAGTTAGTCTCCTCGATTGAGTGCTGGATCAATTTCCGGTTATTAAGTTGAAGGTTCTGTCTTTCATTTGTCTTTTACAAGCCCCGTTCCTTGGGGCGGGGTTTTTGACTATTTGAATTTGACAGCGGTTCCGTAGGCTAGTATTTCGGCAGCTCCTCCCATGGTCTCCGAGGTTGTGAAGCGTATTTCTACGACGCCGTCGGCGCCTAAGTTATTTGCTTCACTGGTCATTCGGCTTATTGCTTCTTCCCGAGCGTCACTCAGCATTTCGGTGTAGTCTTTTATTTCGCCGCCTACTATATTTCTGAGCCCTGCGAGAACATCGTGTCCGATGTTTCTTGCGCGAATGGTATTCCCCCGAACTAGCCCGAGAGTTTCAGCAATTTCTTTGCCCGCGATTTTGTCTGTGGTCGAAAGTAACATAATATCACCTGTTAGTGTTTTAGTAGTCAGGTTTGATAAATTAATTGGTAACCTATAATTTTTTTGCCCTTTCGTTCGTGCTGTGGTTAATTATGGTTCTTCAACAAGAACGGTATCACCTTGAATTATCTATCTTATGTCGCTTAATAGCAAATTTTTCTAATCATGCTATCGCTCAAGTTGAATTGACTATGTTGAAAAAGGAAAATTGTTATGCTAACATTTTTCAACTCAAAAGACTACAGAAAAGGAGAGGTTTTACAGTGGAAATAACTAGAGTCGAAATCAGACCGATGAAGGATGAAGGAAATTTGAAGTCATTTTGTTCAGTTGTGTTTGACGATGTTTTTATAATTCATTCCGTAAAAGTTATTGAGGGAAGTAACGGACTGTTTGTGGCAATGCCCAGTCGGGAGGTAGGAGATGGAGAATATCGGGATACTGCTCACCCAATTGATAATGATTTCCGCTTAAAACTAGAGGACAAGGTTCTTAAAAAGTACAGGCAAGTAATGGGAGAGGAAGCCGAGGAAGAGGAACTTGAAGAGGAAGAAGAGGTTGAGGAAGAATCTGTAGGTGAAGAAGAAGAGGTTGAGGAAGTTGAAGGAGACTCGGACGAAGAAATAGAGGATTTGAGTTTTACTGAGAAATTCTAACCCTATATAGGGCGTAGCCAAGAGGTAAGGCACAGGGTTTTGGTCCCTGGACCGGTGGTTCGAATCCACCCGCCCTAGCTACTTTTCTTTGAGGGCTTTTCTAATACACTGGAAGCTTTGGTTATAGTGTAACCTAGTATGACCCCGCCAAAATCGGCGAGCCAGTCGATTACAGAAGCGCTTCTGTATGAAACGAACATCTGAGATAGCTCCATTATCCCTCCAAATGCCAAAGATACGAGGATCAAAGCGATATATTCTCTTGCTTTTGTAATCTTTGTATAGTGGGTTACCCTTTTTCCAATTAAAAAGAACAAAGCAAATTCGCCTGCGTGAATGATTTTGTCAAACTCCACGAGCCTTTGCATGGGATGCCCAACTTCTATGGGTCTTAAGGCCAAGTAATAAATAACACCAGCGTACAATAGGAAGATTGCTACCCACGAGTGAAAGCAACCAAATTTCTTTAAATAATTAGTTAAACGCTGTTTCATAGTGGTTTACCTCTGTAGGATGCGTATGATGCCTTCCTTTTCTGACTAACATGTGTGTGCGTCAGAATTCCAGGAAAGTGATTATACAGCCCGATTTCCCGGCCCATGTTGTTTCGCTCAACCCCGCTCATAATAACCGCATCTGGGACAGTATTTCTCTCGTTGTTTTTCACCGAATTCTGAATTAAATACGTTGACTTTCATTCTGGCTCCGCATCTGGGGCACCTCATTCTTGCCTCTCTCACTATAAGTAACAACAGGAGAATGAACAATAGAATGCCGCCAAGTACGTAGAAAATTAATTTGTTAGTTGATTTTTTTTCTTCTGAGGTAGATTTGTCCTGATCGGAAGGAAATTGCAAAGAATATATTCTGTTGACGCTTTCCAGTACCGCTTTTCTAATATCACCGGCGTGGGTCTTCTCTTTGATTTTCTCTTGAAAACTTCTGTAATCCTGGTTATTTGAAAAAATATTTACTAAGGGAGGAGAAAAGGAGAAACTTACTACCCAACCCTGCTCCTCTCGAATAAAAACGAACAAGCTTTCCGCTGGGTTTTGATATATGTTCCATTTTCTACTAACCTCGAAGCCAAACTGGTTGGAATTGGAGTATGGATCTCGAAGTGAAATTAGTATGGTTAGCCCTTTTCCTTGTGAGTGTAGTTGAAGGAGTTTATTTTCTAGTTTTTTGTGGTCTCCTACCCCGAGCACGTTTGCGTAATCATTGATCCGCCCAATTTTCCTTGGCAGTGTTTTGCCTGAGACTTCGGGAATTGATAGAGCGGCAGCTGTAAGAACAAGGACGAGTAGGATGAGTACATGAAAGGCGTTATCGTATGTATAAAATTCTCGAACAGTTTTCACAGGTAGCTATGCCTTGGTCACTTCGGGCTTGTTTAATGGTATTTTTGCTGACGGACATCTGGCAGCCCTGACAAACGCCATTTCTGATTTGGACAACGGGTTGATGTGTGGTGGCTTTTAACCTGTTGTACTGGTTTATTAGTCTGTCAGGGATTTTTTCCTCAATCGACTCGCGGTCTTTCGACTTCTCCTCTATTTCGGATGTAAGTTGTTCTTTTTCACGTTCTAAATCTTCTATATTTGACTCAATTTTATCTATTTCGTTGGCGGATTTGGATTTTTCTTTGGATCGTTTTTGCTTAAGCTTGTCAATTTCCATCATTATATCTATCGCTTCGTCTTCCAATTCTTCTAGCCTGTTTGTAGTATGCTCGATTTTTTCCTTTAGAGCTTCTGTTTCTTTAAAACTGATGATTCCCTCGTCTAATCTCTTTTCGTATTTTCTTATTTGGTCTTGGAGTTCGTCTGCGCGGTCGTTCTTTACTTCGCTTTCTTGTTGAAGTTGTGCAAATTCTTCTTTTCGTTGCTTTTCGTTGCTTTTAATTGACTCAATTTTTTCATTAAGGCTTTGTTGTCTCCTCTCGATGCTCTCGACCTGATTGCTTTTCTCTCTGATTATTCGATCGGCTTCTTGTAAATCGAGTAGCTTTTTTACGTTTTCATTCAACTCGTCTCTCCTCCTGAATATTCGTAAACTTTCAATTCTGATTTGGAGAATTTCTCTCCCAATAGTTGACTTAACCAGGGACTAAAGATCTTCTCGGAATTGTAATGGCCGACTTCTATAACCGGCAACCCTTTTTCGCTTGCTTCTAATCGTTCGTGGTAATCCAGTTCGCCCGTAACCAATAAGTCAACGCCTGCTCTTAGGGTAGGCCTTACTGCCTCTCCACCAGCGCCAGGCGATACGGCGATGGTTTTAACTAGGTTGCGAGGATTGCCTGTTGTAATTATATCTTTATTTTCAACCTCCAGGGAATTACCTACCATCTCTACTACCTGGTTGTATGTCAGGGCCTGGTTTAATTTGCCAATTCTGCCCAGACCAACACTTTGGTCGATCCGTTCAGTCTCTTCAAACGTGTATGCTGGTTCTTCATAAGGATGAACCTCTAATAACTTTGGTATCGCCTTGTCTTTCAACTGAGGCTTCATGAGGAACTCTAAGCGTCTTTCCGGTGCAGGACTTCTTTTCTCCGCAATATCCACCTTGGGATTGGCGGAAGGCAGTGGCTCAAAGAATCCTTCGGAGTCTGACCTGTAGTAGCCGTTTTTGTAGTCTCCAATCCTACCCAGGCCTACGTCGAGCAAGGCATTTACAACTTCATCCTCGTAGGATCTGGGTACGAATATCACCAACCTAATTAATCTAGCGGTGGTGACCGGTTTTAACGTTTTAATGGATTCGAGGTTTAATCTCTCGGCTAAAGCTTGTGATAAGCCGTTTTCCGCTAGATCAAATGGGGTGTGTATAGATATAAGACCAATTTTGTTATTAATTAAGTTGCTCAGTTTCTTACCGGGTAAAGAGTTTGTGTCGATGCTTTTAAGCGGGTTGAAAAAGAGAGGATGATGTGAAATTAGTAGGTCTGCCTTAACTTGAACCCCCTTCTGAACAAAGTCAAGTGTAGGGTCTAACCCAATTAGTAGCGTGTTGAGCTTCTTTCGATTATGCTTGACCTGTATCCCCGAATTATCCCATTCTTCTTCTAGATAAGGTGGGGCAATATGATTAAGGAAATCTTGTATGGCTTCATAGGTAACCAGTAAAATCACCTCGAGAGATAATATAAACTTTTGCTACTTAAATATCAATATGCCCAAGCTGGAACACTCTAGGGGATTAGCAACCACGGGGGTAGGAGAACAAAGTTTTGTGGTGTCGTTCTTGATAACTCTGACCCAAATTGAGCGATTCTAACAAATGATTCGAGAATATTGGTCCATCATAAACCAAACGTTGTAAGCAAGAGTGGGCCCAGCACTCAACTGAGATAAGTTGCTTGGATGGAATATATGGTAATTGTAGAAGTATGCTGGACTATCTTAAATACAACAAACGATTACTTGAGCCAAGCGGGATAACTCAGTTGAGTGCTGGATTTTGTTGCGAGATCAACTTAAATTGGTGGGTTTAGTTTCACCCAGTGAATGCAGTAAGCTAAGTAAAATAACGAGGCAAGATTGCCACATGTTCTTACTTTGAGATTATTGGCGAGAGAGAAAATCGCACAACTGAGGTTTGAATAAACCGAGGAGGAAACGAAGATGAAGACAGCGGATAATGTAAACAGTAACCCAAGAGATCTGTTTACCAGATGTTTAACTAATCCCATCTTGACAGCTCGAGATTGGCCTTACCCGGTGAACTCCGTGTTTAATCCGGGTGCTGTTAAAGTAGACGATGAAACTATCTTGTTGTGCAGGGTTGAGGATTGTAGGGGTTTTTCTCATCTTACAGTGGCGCGCAGTAATGACGGCCAAAACAATTGGAGGATAGATTCAGAACCAACTCTGTCTCGTTCGGAGCAATTCCACGAAGAGAGATGGGGGCTCGAGGACCCGCGGATCGTCTGGCTGGAGCCGTTTAATTCTTATGCTATTACTTATGTTTCTTTTTCCCCTGCTGGTCCTCAAGTTTCGTTGGCTTTAACTGACGACTTTAAAAAGTTTCACAGGCGCGGAGTTT
>Ga0102935_1000684_pt1 | contig 12426 bp, 9 predicted proteins | sample SalPonR2_A_D2_MG_FD_78508 | JGI IMG/M metagenome (GOLD analysis project Ga0102935, IMG submission 78508) | Salt pond soil microbial communities from South San Francisco under conditions of wetland restoration - Salt Pond MetaG R2_A_D2_MG | ecosystem: Environmental > Aquatic > Marine > Intertidal... | reverse complement strand
GTCCCTCGATCCTCGCCGTGGCTGGTTCGGGCTGGCCGGCAGCCTCGCGGATCGCGGGCGCGACGAACGTCCGAAAGATCGTGAGCGCGGAGACGGGATAGCCGGGGAGTCCGACATACGCGGACTCGCCGGGGTTGCGTCCGTCGACCGGATCGGTGCCGTCGGCCGGATCGGTGTCGTCGACCGGATCGACGCCGTCGACCGGATCGGTGCCGTCGGCGTCGACGTTCGACCCGCCCCTGTCGATCCGTCCGATCAGCATCGGCTTGCCGGGCTTGACCGCGACTCCGTGGAGGAGCAGGTCGCCGCGCGCCTCGATCACGCGGTAGATCACGTCGACGGCGCTGGCCGAGGTCGACCCCGAGGAGAGCACGAGATCGCACTCGTCTGCCGCCCGTCTGAGGAGTCGCTCCATCTCGTCGTAGTCGTCGCCGGCGTGCGGGTAGAGGACGGGGTCGCCGCCGGCCTCCGCGACGCCCGCCGCGATCGTCGTGGAGTTCACGTCGTATATCTCGCCGCGGTCGGGATCGATCTCGTCGCCGGGACGCACCAGCTCGTCGCCCGTCGAGACGATCCCCACCCGCGGTTTCCCCTCGACCGGGACCTCGTCGACGCCGAGCGCCGACAGTAGCCCGATCTCGCGCGGCGTCAGTCGCGTTCCCGGGCCGAGCGCACGCGCACCGGCGGCGATGTCCGCGCCGGCGCTCATCACGTTGTCGCCCGGAGCCACCGCAGTTCGGACCGCGATCCGATCCGCGGAGTCGTCGCCTGCGTCGTCGCCGTCGCTTCTCCGCACCTCGTCGGTGCGTTCGACCATCACCACGGCGTCGGCTCCGTCGGGCATCACCGCGCCCGTAGATATCTCCGCACACGTTCCGGGCTCGACGGTGCTGTCGGGAGCCGCACCGGCGTGGACCGCACCGACGAGGTCCAGTTCGGCGGGGTCACTCTCGTCCGCGCCGAACGTGTCGCGGGCGCGGACCGCGTACCCGTCGACCGACGCCCGGTCGAATCCCGGCACGTCGATCGCGGCGTCGATCCGCTCGGCGAGGACCCGTCCGCGTGCGTCCGACAGTGGGACCGTCTCCGGCTCGGGCGTGAGATCAAGCGATTCGATCGCCTCGCGGGCGGCGTCGGGCGTGGCGAGGTCGCGGAACTCGCGGCGGTCGCTCACGGCGTCACCTCCCACAGCTGCACGTCGACGACCGCGCCCGCTTCGAGCCCCTCGCGCGGTTCGGGGACGACGACCCAGCCGTCCGCGAGCGCGACGCTGGAGAGTATCCCCGAGCCGCTCGCGCGGGTCGGCGTCGCGACGGGGAGGTCGCCGTCGGCAGGACCGGCCGCAGCGTCGCCGTCGACCGCGCCCCCGTCGCCGGTCGTGCCGTCACCGGCCTCGATCGATACCCGCGCGAACGTCCGCGTGCCGGGTTCGCTCGGGACTTTCCGCCCGAGCCGCGCGCGCCGAGTCGGGAACGGGACCGCCGTCGTCCCGCCGATCCGCTTTTGAATCGGTCGGAGAAACTGCGCGGCGTTGACGATGCAGGCGACCGGATACCCCGGAAGCGACACGACCGGCGTGTCCTCTGCCCGTCCGAGACAGACGGGGTGGCCGGGCTTGAGCGCGACGCCGTGGACGAGCACCTCGCCGACCTCGGCGACGACCTCGGGAAGGAGGTCGCGCTCGCCGACCGACGACCCGCCCGTCGTGACGACGACGTCGGCGTCGAGGTCGCGTTCGATGGCGGCCGCGAGCGCGTCCTCGTCGTCGGTAACGATCTCGCGGTAGCGCGCCTCGCCCCCCCAGCGCTCGACGAGTCGCGAGACGGTGAGCCCGTTCGTCTCGATCACCTCTCCCGGGCCCGGGTCCGACTGGACCAACTCCTCGCCGGTGGGGATCACGGCGACGGTCGGCCGCTCGTAGACTGGGACCGAGCCGAGACCCACCGACTTCAACAGCCCCAGATCGGAGGGGCGGAGCGTGTGGCCGGAGTCGAACAGCCGCTGTCCGGAAGCGACGTCCTCGCCGACTTCGCCGACGTTCTCTCCGACCGCGACGGCGTCGAACGCCTCGATCTCGTCACCGACCGTCTCGGCCTGCTCGACCATCAGGACCGCGTCGGCCCCCTCGGGGACGGCGCTGCCGGTGTGGACCCGTGCGGCCTCGCCCGGTCCGATGGCGGCGACGTCTCCCGGCTCCGCGGTCCCGTCCTCGCCGGCCGTTCGCAGCACCGCTGGCGATCGGGACGACGCGCCGAACGTGTCTTCGGCGCGGACCGCGTACCCGTCCATCGCCGCCCGTTCGTAGCTCGGGACCGGGGCCGGAGCGTCGATCGGCTCGGCGACCACTCGACCGTCGGCCGAAGGGAGGGAGACCGACTCGGTCCGGCCGTGCGACGAGACGGCGTCGAGCAGCGTCGATCGCGCGTCCGCGACCCGGGTCCGCCGCTTGAACCCGGACTCGCGTCTGTCGTGGCTCATGTCGTGTCGTTTCGGGCCCGCGTGCAAAAACCCCGCTCTCCGGGTGGGCGGGCCGGTCCCGCACCGGGGAGGTCGGTTTCGCGCCGGGGAGGCGCATTCCGTTCCGGGGAGTCGGTTGCCGCCGGGCGCGTCGTTCGGACGCCGGTCTGCACCGTCTCGACGAGCCGTCAGGTCACCCACGAGAGCACCCGCGCGGTGCGGTGGGCTCCCTGAGCGATCGCGACGCGGACCGTCGAGACGAGGTCGGCGGCACCCCGCGTCGCGGCGGCCGCGCTCCGGGCAGCGCCGGTCGCGGCGTAGTAGCCCGCTTTGCGCCCGGCGGCACCGACATAGTGTTTCGCGGCCATCCGGATCGGCGCGCGCCGCCCGTCGACGCTCGTCGTTCCGTCTCGGATCGCGTCGAGCACGTCGTCGGCCGTGACCGCGGTGATCGAGCCGCGGTCGGCTATCTCGACGTCGGTGTACGCCCGTCCGACGTACTCCAGGTGGTGAGCGTCGCTCGCGGCCACGCCGGGGTAGTCGTGGTCGGCGGCGAACCGCCGCGCGCGACGGTTACGATACCCCGTGAACAGCCACGCGTTGAACACCTCGACGGCGTCGACCTCGTCGACGGTGTCGCGCCCGTCGTCGCTACCGGCTCCGTCACTCCCGACCGCGACATCGTCACCGGCGCGAGCGCCCGCCGCGCTTTCGGTCTCCGCCGGAACCGGGATGTGACGCTGTCGCACGCCGTGGCGCGACCGCTGGAAGGGGTGAGGCACGATCGCGACGCCGCCGTGGTCGTGGATCCACGCGACCGTCTCGGCGTACGGCTTCCGGCGCGGCGGCATCCGCTCTACTCCGATCGCGAGGAGGTGGCCGTGCGCCGTCGACACCTCGACGCCGGGTATCCCGATCAGCCCGTACTCGTCGGCGATCTCGGCCGCGCGCTTCGACTCACCGATCACGTCGTGGTCGGTTATCACGACCGCGTCCAATCCGATCTCGGCCGCGTGTTCCAAGATCAGCTCGATCGGCTCGTGGCCGTCGTAGCTGTCATCGGAGTGGACGTGCAGGTCGATCGAGACGGTGACGCCAGACACGTTGCCTCGTAGCGGGCGAAGGTATATAAAATCGCGAACGTGGCCCGCGTCGACGGCAGACGAGCGGTCGGCTCCGCTCGATTCGGGGAGAACTGTTAGGTGCTCCCGACCGAACAGCAACCCGTGACCGATTCGACGGACGCGAGTGCGACGGTGCAGAGCGGGGACGCCGCGGACGACGACCCCGACGACCGCGCGCACGTCGACCGCGCGATCGACCTCGCAGAGGCGGCGATCGAGGCCGGCGACACGCCGTTCGGCGCGCTGCTCGTCGTCGACGGCGAGGTCGTCGCCGAAGAGCGCAACCGAACGCGAAGCGACGACGACGTGACCGCGCACCCGGAACTGGTTCTCGCGCGCTGGGCCGCCCGCGAGCTGTCTCCCGGCGAGCGGGCGCGCTGTACGATGTACGCGAGCACCGAACCGTGTCCGATGTGTTCGACCGCGGTCCACTACGCCGGAATCGCCCGCGTCGTCTTCGGCGTCGCGGGAGCAACGTTGAACGAACTCTCCGGAGACGTGGTCGAAATCTCCTGTGCGGAGGTGATCCGACGCGCCGGCGGCGAGACGACCGTGGAGGGACCGATCGCAGAAGACGCCGCGATGGCCGTCCACGAGTCGTTCTTCGGCGGGACGTAGCACGGGATCCGCCGACCCATGGCGGACGGTTTCGTCGACAGCAGCCGCCACCGACGGGGCTCGCCGGGACCGGCTACCGACCGCTTATACCGTCGGCGGCCGTACCCGAGCGAGGAGATGAGCTACCCGGTCACCTACTACTGCCCGCGCTGTGGGACCCTCGTCGAACTCGACCGCGACGGCTACCTCGCGGACAAGTCGGTGACGCCCTATCCCTTGGAGGGGTGGGCGTACGCCGCGCCGACGGAGCCGTTCGAGGACGCGGACGGCGTCAGATTCGTCTGCGGCGAGAGCGACGGCGTCGTCTGGGATCCGCACGACGGGATCCGGGGAACCGACGCCGGCGGCGACGAGCCGGACCGCGAGCCGCGCGAGGACGCGGTTGGCTGCGGCGAGCCGTTCTACCTCTCTTTCGTCCGCTACGAGGAGGGCCGCGAGGTCGACCCGCGCGCCGAGACGGAGCTCGTTGAGATCGACCCCGATCCGCGACCGAGCGGGCCGCGCGGGCCGGGCGGTCCCGGCCGAGCGGACGACTCCGACGGCGGCTTCTGGTGACCGAAGCGGGTCCCGGTTCTCGACGGCGGGTTGTGTCGGAATTGTCGGATTCATCTCGACCCCGTAGGGTCGGGTGTGCTTCTCGATTTGTACACCCCCGAGTTCAGATGCGAACGATATGGAAATCGGAACCGCGTCGAACGTGTCTTTCGTGAGATAAACCGTCGGACTACCTGTTTCTCAAACTGTTTCAGCAACGCCGACGCAGAGGCTGCTGACGAGTGGCTGAGATCGGTTGCTTTCGCTTGGAATCAGCGTCTCTGACACTCCCGTGACCTCGGAAGAAGATTAATGTGGTCGGTCACAGAGCCGTATGTATGGGTCAGGCCGCGATCGACGACACGGCTGACGGCGTGTCGAGCGAGGGCGTATCTCGGGAGACCGACCGGTTGTCCCCGAAGCCGCGTCGAAACGGGTCGGAACGACGTAGCCGCCTATGACCGACGCCCCGCTGTGCGCGACGGTCACCCAACGCGGCGTCGTCCTGACACCGGATGATCACGTCCTGGTCGTCAAGCGGGCCGCCGACGGCGGGTGGGAGCTTCCCGGTGGACGGCTCGATCGCGGAGAAGCCACCGTCGACGGGCTCGCGCGCGAACTCCGCGAGGAGACAGCTCTCGAACCGGTGGTCGTCGCTCCGGTCCATACGCTCGCGTGGGTGAACGACGACGGTGACGGACGGTTCGCCGTGTACTACTACTGCCGGGGCTCACACCGTGAGGTGTCGCTGTCAGCTGAACACGACGCCGCCGAGTGGCACACGTTTCCCGCCGCGAGGTCCCGACTCAGCGATCCCCAGGCGGCGGCCGTCGACGCCGCCGTGACGCGTCACCGACGCTCGCTCGACGCCGACGTCACCGGCTGCACGACGGGGGTCCGGGAGCAGCGCGGCGGATCACGGTAGTCGACCCTTCGACCGATCGGTTCGGCGGCGGTCGCACAGCACGCTGTAGTGAGTGACGAGAGCGACCGCACACGAGTTCAATCCCGCGATGGCCATTCCTCGTCGCGACCGAAACAAACGCGGGCCGCGCCCGCGGCTTTCTCGGCGTCCTCGGTGTGCTGGACAAACTGCTTCGTCTCGGTGGGCGTGTGTTCGTCGCCGAGCTGAACGATACCGTCGCGGCCGTCCATCGCTTCGGGCGTGGTCTCGTTCGCTTGGGGAACTCGACGCCGCCGAGCGGGTCGCCGTCCCAGGCGTCCGATTCCGTACGCCCGACCGGCGGAACGCGAAGCCATTCTGGACACCGGCTACCCGACCCAACAAGTGAGACCGGGTTCGGACTCTCGGTCGTGAGACAGGTAGCCGAGGCGCGCGGATGGACCATCCGCGTGACCGAGGGCCGTGACGGCGGTGTCCGGTTCGAGACCACGGGAACGCCTTGTCGACGTCTTGCCAGGCGTCATCCCCGCGGATTCGGGAACATTCGCCCCGTTCGCCTGTGACGTGACTCCTCACCAGAACAGGATCGTCGGACGCTGTGCCACGTCACGCACCTGCGCCGTTTCGGTCAATCCCGGCAACCGAACAACTGCGTGTGTTCCGCCCTCACCATCTGCGTCTCCCGCAATCTGGAACGAGCCGCCGTACCGCGTTACGACCCAGTTGATCATCCAGAGTCCGAGACCGGACCCGTGTTCTAACGCCGTTTCCTCTCCCTTCGAGATGACGTTCGCCTCCATATCATTGATACCGGGACCGTTGTCCTCGACCGCGATCGCCAGCGATTGGCCTTCGTCGTACACTCGAATCGTCACGCGCGGGTCCGGGGCGGTGTTGTGTTTCACCGCGTTCTCGATGAGTTCCGACATGGCGTCTTCGATCTCTCCGCCGGCACAAAGGTCTCGGTCAGTCTGAACGGAGATATCGAACGTCACGTCTGGGTGGGCGTCTCGGTACGATTCGACCACGTTCGCGAGTAACGACTCCGGATCGATCCGGGTCGGATTCGCGTCGCGCCTCGCTATCTGTTCGAGTTGGCGAGCCGTCTCGGACAGTTCTATCACGTCCCCGCTTTTCCGCTGAATCTTCGCTCCGAGTGCAGTCGCGTCGCCCCCATCGCCGTCTGCGAGGAGCTCACCGAGGCCGCCGATGATCCCGACATCGTTCCGAAGGTTGTGCCGAAGGACTCGGTTGAGAACCTCAAACAACTCCTCCCAGCGCTTTTGTTCAGTAACGTCGGCTTGGATGCCCAAGAGATGCGTTACGGTGCCGGTGTCGTCCTGTACCGGGGTGATCCGGACCTGATTCCAAAACGGCGTTCCGTCCTTCCGGTAATTGACGAGTTCGACGACGACCGGATCGTGTGCGTCGATGTTGTTACGCAGCGTGGCAACTGCCGCGGGGTCGGTCTGTTCGCCCTGGAGGAACCGACAGTTCTGACCCATGACACTCGCAGCGTCATAGCCGGTCATCTGTTCGAACCCCTGGTTCACGTATATCAACGGATTGTCTTCCTGTGCGGTATCCGCGATCGTGATACCGACCCGCGCTTTGTCGATCGCCTTGTCCTTGATTTCTAACTCGCGTAGGGCCTCTCTGCGGGCGGTGATATCCCGCCCAACGCCGTGGACGCCGACGACGTCACCCTCGTCCGTGATCGGTCTTCCGTTCACCTCGAGAACGACGTTTTCACCGTCGGCGGTGACGAGATCGAGTTCGACGTTTTCGATCTCGTCGCCGTCGGCCACTGCGTCGAAGGCCTCTCTCGCCTTTCGCGTCGACGCTTCGGTGTTGTATCTAGCGAACGGTTGTCCGGTCATCTCTTCTGGCGGGTAGCCGAGAATGCGTTCGGACCCGGACGAGATGTACGCGAATCGACCCTCCAGGTCTAACCGAAAGAGCAGGTCGAACGACGTGTCCGCTATCGTTTTGAACCGGTCCCGTTCGGCTTCGAGCTCTGATCGAGTCTCGGTGAGTTCACTAATGTCATGTAACACGGCGGCGATCGTCGCTCTCTCCCCGTCGGTCGTCGCCGAGAACTCGAACTCGACAGGACGGACGCCGTCGTCGACCTGTATTTCGGTTTCCAGTGTTAGCCGTTCGTTGGACGAACCGCCAGACACCTTCCGGAGCGCCGCCTCACACGGCGTCACCTCACTCGGGGGGACGAGACTGGTGAGACGCGTGCCGACGAGGCGTGCGGACTCGCGTCCGAGATACGATGCCAGAGACCGCGTGACGAACGTCAGTTGGCCGGCGTCGTCGAGTAAGAACACCTTCTCGTCGAGGTGATCGAGAATTCGCTGGAGCTGCCGCATCTCCGTCTCTCGTTCGAGACGGTCGAACGCGCTCGCCGCCGTTAGCGCGAGAAGCTCCACGAGCGCAGCGTCCTCCTCGTCGAACGCGTCCGGTTCCAACGAGGCGACACCGAGTACCCCGTGATCGCCTAAGGGGAGGAACATCCCGGACTCGACCGGGCCGTAGTCGACCCTCGTCTTGGTGGCCGTGCCGTCGACGATGCGAGGCTCTTGGGACCGAAACACGCGTCCGACGAGGCTGTCGTCGTCGTCGAAGGACGGCGGATCGGGAATGACGTCACGCGCCCGGCGAGAGTATTTCGTCGGCGGAAGCGTTCCAGTGGCGGGGTCGTGAAGCCGGACCGAGGTGATCTCGTACCCGAAGACCGCCTCCAGCTCCTCGGTGATCGCCGTGAGAAGCTCGGCTTCGCCGTGGGCGTCGATGAACGACCGCGAGGCGGACAGGAGATCGTTTAGCGTCTGTTCGCGATCCTTGCGCTCCGTGATGTCCTGAGCCGCTCCTCGAATCGTTACGACGTCGCCCGCTTCGTTCGTAATCGGGACGCCCTGTACGCGGAGCCAGCGCAGCTCGTCCTCCGACTTCCGGTACCGTAGCTCCACGTCGAACGCGTCGTTGGACTCGATCGCGTTTTCAACGCCCTGTTCGACGATCGATCTATCGTCTTCGTGGTACACGTCGAGCGCCTCATCGAGTGACGGTTCTTCGTCGTATTCGACACCCAGGAGATCGAAGAGGTGCTCCGTCCAGAAGACGCTCATCGTCTTCACGTCGATCTCCCACCCGCCTACCGAAGCGACGCGCTCCGTTTGGTTGAGTAGGTTCTGGAAGCGTTCGAGTTCGTGCTGACGCTGTTTTCTATCAGTGATGTCGGTGAAGTACACTGAGAGCCCTTCGGCGTCCGGGTACGCACGGACCTCGAACCAGACGTCCATGAGATCGAAGTGCGCTTCGAAGGACACCGGTTCTTGCACCTCCATCGCGTGGTGATACTGCTGGTAAAACTTCGTTTCGACGGCTTCCGGAACGTTCTCCCAGAGGTGTCGTCCCGAAACCTCGACACCGTCGCTAAGCCCCATCGCTTGGCGGAGTACGTCCGTCCCGGCCTCGTTGACGTAGGTGACGTGCCAGTCCGTGTCGACGGCAAAGAACGCGTCATCGACTCGCTCGAGAGTCCGCTCGAATCGGTCCCGGGCCGCCTCCAACTCGTGTCGGTACTCGCGCTGTTCGAGTTGTTGGCGCAACCACTGCGCCATGATCTCAATAAGGGCCTGTTCCTCATCGGAGAATTCGGACTGTCTCGGGGTGCTGTCTGCGAAACACAGCGTCCCGTACAGCTCGTCGTTCACCTCGATTCGCGCGCCCATGTAACAGCCCAACCCGAACCGTTCGAGCGCGGGGTCGCCGTCCATCTCGTTCGGAGCGTTCTGTATCGCAAGCGGAGAGCTGGTGTCTGAGTCGACCGTTCGCCGACAGTACGTCTGTGAGAGGTCGCTGGTCACGCCCGCCTGAATCAGGTCGTGATCTCCCTGTGCGGCCTCGATCTCGAAATCCCCGGTCCCCGCGTCGATCCGAGCGAGAAACGCGATGTCGACGCCGAACACGTCGGCCCCAAATGCGAGCAGCTGGGAGACTTGTTCTTCGAACGCCGTTCCGGGATTCGCGGTGATTCGATGGAGGCGTTGGAGGCTCTCCTGGCTCGCCTGTAGCCGAGATTCGTAGTCCCGACGCTCACGGACGCGCGAGACGGCGGACTCGATCTGGTTGGCGACGAACCCCTTGTGGACCTCGCCGTTGGTCATCTCGATAATCCCGGTCGGAGCGCTGTCGAGCACGTGGTCGGCGTGTGCGGTTCCCGTCGCGATCAGAATCGGCAGTTCGGCGTACTCCTCGCGCAACGCCGAGAGAACCTCTACCCCGTCTATCGCCGGCGGATCGTGGCGAACGACGGCGCAATCGACGCGTTCCGCAGAGAGAACGGTCTCCGCCTCTTCGATCGATGAGACCGTCAACAGCTCGAAATCGCTCCGATCCGCACGGGTGAGTTGTGAGGTGAGTTTACCGCCCCCGTCACGTCTGGGTTCGATTACCAGTGTCCGGGTGACCTGGATGGGTGTGTCCCCTTCCGGCATTGAATAGCTACTGATCAGTTCACGTGTTGATAATGGTTACGAGGAGCGAGACGACAACTCTCACTGATCACGTCTTCGGTCACGAGGGGGGTGAGTAACAGACACCTTTCGACACAGGGCGGAGAAACCGTTAGTGAGCAACGGAGACACACTCCGGCCCGGACCGGTACCCGGACTGGTGGGAGTTCGAATCGGCACCGGAGAGAACCACTGTCTCCACAGGCGTTCTTTCGGAGTGTTCCACACCGACATCTTCGAGGCCGCGAGAAAGAACGTTTCATGCCGGTTCGCGTCCCTGTCCGCCTCGAAGTCACAGGCGGGACGGGAGTGCTCACGGAGCCACAACGGCTTCTCCGTCGAGACGCCACAGGACGCACACTCCTTGGTCGTCCCTCTCGGATCAACCGCCACGAAGTGCGTCCCCTCGCGCTCACACTTGTCTTCGAGCACCGAGTGGAACGTTCTCCACGCGGCAGACGCGGTGTTGCGGCTGTTCGACGGCTACTCCACCATCTCCTTCGCGTCCAGGTCTTCAACCGCAACGAGATCGTACTCCCGAGCGGAGGAGAACAGGCGTGTGTGGGAAACGAGCTATTCGTGAGTTGGAAGGACACCGTCGGCCCGCAGAGCCGCCATTACGTCATCAACGAGCGCGTCCGGTGAGGCATACGGAAACGATAGGTGATGGCCATGGACGAGGCCCAGATCTGAAGCAGGCACTTGAACGTCACCAGCAGAGAACACGGTCGCTGGGCCGTCGGATAATACGGGAATGAGATCGAACGGGGAAACGACCGGATACGATGCCCCAACGAATTCAGTTTTGAACTGTCGCCGGAGCGATCGGCCGATACTCTCCTCGTTTCTCTCTGGCGTTTGGCCATCGTCCGAGAGGTCAGTCGAGTTGGACCGACTCATTATCGATCCCCAGCCTGTCCGATCGAATCCCCCTCAAGTAATTCCTCAACGGTTGTTGAAATTTCTTCGACGAGTTCTGCTTGATCCTCGTTGGCGTCCGCGACATCGTCAATTTCGTTACTTACCGTTCGAGACTGCTCAAGCGTCTCGCTCGTCATCTGAGAGACCTCTTCGGTGCTAGCAGCTTGATCGTCGGTCGCCTGTGCGACCTCATTGATTCCCTGGGACGCGTCGATCACCGCATCGGCGATCTGCTCTAGATTGGTCATGGCGGATTCCACGCTGTCGACGCCGTCGTCAACTTGGTCGGTCACGTCATCCAGGCTTTCGACAGTCTCGCGCGTGTCGGACTGAATATCGCTCACCGTACGCTCTATCTCCGCCGCCTGTGACTGTGACTCCTCGGCCAACGACTTCACCTCGTCAGCAACGACGGCGAAGCCGGATCCGGCCTCCCCCGCTCGTGCCGCTTCGATCGAGGCGTTCAACGCGAGCAGATTCGTTTGATCGGCGATATCGTCGATGACCTCGACGATGTCATCGATCTCCTCGATTCGGTCTTGAAGTTGGTCCACGTCGTCAGCAACCGACTCGGTCGCCGTGGCTATCTCTTCCATCGTCTCCATCGCCTCCTCAGCTGACTCGCGCCCGTCGGCCGCGTTCTCCTCGGCTTGTGAGCTCGTTCGGGCGACTTCATCGGCCGTTGACGCGACCTCTTCGACGGTGGCGCTGAGGTTCGAGACCTCGCTTGCAACCTGCTCCATGTTATCAACCTGATCGGTCGCGATCTGGCTGATCTCTTGGGTGCTGCCTGCGACTTCGCTCGTCGAGTCCCGAAGGTGATCGACGGAGTCTTCGACATCTTCGGCGACGTCTTGTTGCCGGTCGAGTTCGGATTCGATTTGGGAGCTGTACGAGTCGATATAGGTGTCCATCGCGACCTGCTGGTCAAGATTGATGAGTTTGAGTACGGAAAGAATCTGAGCAACGGTCTCGTCGACGGCGTCCTCGACAGAGGTCAGAGTCGCTTTCCCCTCCGTGGTACCGGACGGCTCGTCAACCCGATCAGTTGGGTTGGGTTCGGTCACCGCGACACCACCGTCTGTCTGTGTCGCACGTTGTTTCACGTCATCGGCAATCGCTTCAAAAACGCCCTCAAAATAGACAGAGTAGGCACCGAAGTAGACTTTCGGCCCCAGATCGAGCATATCATGGATCTTTCCGATCCTCGCTCGGCTGTCAAAGTACGACTGATCGTACCGGCCGCGTCCGAGACCCGTAAGATAGTTGCTCTGGCTGCGCTTGAGTGCATCAACGGATTTCGTCGACGAATTGAGGATCGCCGTCGCCTCAGAGTACTGTT
>Ga0102935_1000678_pt1 | contig 12520 bp, 14 predicted proteins | sample SalPonR2_A_D2_MG_FD_78508 | JGI IMG/M metagenome (GOLD analysis project Ga0102935, IMG submission 78508) | Salt pond soil microbial communities from South San Francisco under conditions of wetland restoration - Salt Pond MetaG R2_A_D2_MG | ecosystem: Environmental > Aquatic > Marine > Intertidal... | reverse complement strand
GCTTGTGTTCGCCGATTCGAAGTTCGCCGCATAGAACGCGATCGCCTTACGGATCAGCTCACTTCGGCTTTCGTCGGTCTGGTCGGTCAGTTCCTCTAATGCACTCTTGGTGTCCTCATTTAGAGAGACTGTGACTCGATCACTCGCCATTATTTCCTCTTCCCTCTCTACTGGATTGACTTAATTTGATCTGCTCCCACGATTTACCCGCAGATCGGTCGCTGGCACCGTGCCGAATACAACGCGTGTCTCTCTCCAGAGCCCGTCGCGAGACCGCGGCTGTACGGAGCGGTTTGGACGGACGAGCAGCCGCTCAGCTCATAAACAGCCGTCGATCGGCGTGCTCGTGAGCCATACCCCGCACGTCGGCCAGCGGCGCAAACGAACACATCGCCGTCAGATCGGCGTCGCAATACTGTTCGCAGACGGCTTCGATTACGGGGAACAGCGTCGACAGCTGCGCTTGGATCGCGGTGTGACCAAACCGGCCGAGTCGCTGAGCCGCCCCGAGCAGGCCGGTGACAGAGCCGTAGGCACTCACCAGCGCGGCCTCCTGGGTATCAAGTCCGGCCTGTTGGCAGACAACGCCGAGGACGACCGGGTAGTGCCCGGCCGCCCGGTCGTCCTCGAAGGCGTTGGTGTACGCACCGAGCACCCCGGTTGTGTCGGCGGCGGCAAACGGTCCCTCGTCGGTCTCATCCAGAAGTTCCAGCAGCTTGCCGCCGGCCTTTCGGGAGCTATCGCGGAACTCCGCCGGCAGCGTCGCCGCAGCGATGCGTTCGTCGGCTGCGAGGATACCCGCAAGGTCGTCGGCCCCTGCCGACCGGTGGGCGTGTCCGAGGGCGACGACCTCGGCGGGTCCGATCACACCGCGGAGATACCCCTCGATCAGCTCGCCGAGCTCGTCGGCGGTGTCGATATCGTCCTCGTTGATATACTGCTCGACGCCGTAGGAGGCGGTGTAGGTGCCGACCGGCAGCATCGAATCTGAGAGCCGCAATGCCGTCAGGAGTGCCTCAGACGAGGTCATCGTGAGTCTTCCTCCAAGGATGTCGCTGTCGGAAACCCGTCGTGCTCGTGGTCGTGGGTATGATCACTGTGGTCGTGCTCGTGGTCGTCATGTTCGTGCGAATGGTCATGCCCGCCGTCATAGTTGCCATGACTGTGCCCGGTGTCAGGCTCACTCCCATCGACGAATCGCTCGGCGTCGACGACCTCGTAGCGTGTCGTCGCTTCGTCTGGAATGTAGGGCCCCAACACCTCCTCGATGATCGCCCGATCGGCGTCTACAGGGGTGTAGATCGTCTCACCGTCGACCGTGATATCCCAGTGTTGGTTGCCGATCCGGTGACCGAGTTCGACCGCGGTCGACACCGCCGCCTCGGCACCGGGGAAGCTGATAACGAACGCCTCCCGCTGTTCGAAGGCGACGACGACCGCACGCTCCTCGTCACAGAGGAGCACGTCCCCGGCGGTGAGCTCCGGCTGGTCGACGAGCACACCAAGGTCGGTTCCTGCATCAGTCGTCACACGCAGGCGGGATCGCTTCCGCTCGGTATCATCGAGCTCCACTATCTCTACGGTGTCGGCCTGCTCGTGGTCGGAGACCGCCGCGGCGAGGGTCGGATCGTCGTTGACGTTACCGACGACGCCGTCGATGCGCTTCATCGACCGCGACCCTCCAGTGGCGCACCAACGCCGAGTAGCATCTCTCGGGTTTCGTCCCATGCCGCGTCGATGGCGGTTGTGACGTCCGTGCTTCGGTCACCAAGGACGCGGACCGTCACGCCGGCGTCGGCTGTGAGAACCGACGCCCCGGCGGCGACCTCATGGTCGGCCAGCCGGTCGGTGAGGCTCTCGGCGAGGGTGTCGACGTCGGCCGTCGACGCGAAGATATAGAGGGTCCCGACGACGGCGTATTCACCGACAGTCGCCGGATCGCGCGGATCGCGTTCATCCGGCCGGAGATCGACAGCATCGGCACACACCAAGGTGTCGTCGACGCGGGCCTCCAGCCTGCTGTGGTAGTGGTCGAAGCTGAACGGCTCGTGGTCGGTCAGTCCATCGGGAACGAACACATCGCCGACGATGACGGTCGCATCCGGGGCCACATCGACGGTCGTCGTCTGGAGACAGCGGGCGTTCTCATTGAGAATCGTCCGCCCGGGGATGTATTCGAGGAACGCTCCCGATTCGGCGGTCAGCGTCGCCTCTAGGTGGGCGTAGCTCGCCTTCATACTCTGGATTTTCGTCGCACTCTGTGTCGTAACGTGTGCGCGCGCATCCGGGCGCGCGGTGACCGAAAGCGTCTGGCGGTCGCCCTGGGTGACCGCGCCGGTCGGATCCTGGAGGCATATCGTCGTCATCCCGTCGGCGGGATCGCTATCGAGTGTCCCCGTCAGATGGTACGGCACCCTCACCAGATCCGACACCAGCCGGGTTGGATTCTCTCCCGCGCGGGCGACAACGAGGTCAGCGATCCCGCGTTTCCCGTGGCCGAACGCCGGCGATTGGGCCAGCTGTTGGGTGCCGTACTCCTGAAACGCTGGCGGGATGGCGTGGTCGGTGTCAACGGCGGTGTCGGCATGACTGCTCTCGGCTCGGCCGTCGCTCTTGGCCCCCGCGTCATCGTCGATGCCGTCGCTGTCGGTGCTCAAGCGAACAGCACACTCCGTTCGATGTTGTCGATGACCGCCTCGATCCCCTCCTCTGCTTTGCAGTTGGTGAAGACGGTCGGATCCGCGCCGCGAACGGTTTCGGCGTCATCCTCCAGCACGTCGAGGTCGACATCGACGTGCGGGGCAAGATCAGTCTTGTTGATCACCAGCAGGTCGGCCTGGGTGACGCCCGGCCCGCGCTTCCGTGGGATGTCGTCGCCCTCGGCGACCGAGATAACGAACATGAAGTAGTCGGCGAGTTCGGGGTTGAACGTTGCCGCGAGGTTGTCGCCGCCGGACTCGATGAGGACGACATCTAACTCGGGGTGGGCCTGGGTGAACTCGTCGATCTTCGCGAGATTCATCGAGGGGTCTTCTCGGATTCCGGTGTGTGGACAGGCTCCGGTTTCAACACCTGCGACGAGGTCCTCGTCGAGCCGGTCCGCGAACGACGCCTGTAGCTGCTCGGCGTCGGCCTGTGTCATGATGTCGTTGGCGATGACGCCGACGTTGTAGCCAGCGTCGTCGAGGCGGGGGACGATCTGTTTGACCATTGCCGTCTTGCCCGAGCCGACCGGCCCACCGAGGCCCACTTTTGCGACGTCTCTGTACCCCATCAGTCGAGTTGCTCCTGGCTGTCGGCCCGAATCGGTTCGTGAACGGTCACGAGTTTGGTGCCGTCTGGGAACGTCGGTTCGACCTGTACCATGTCGACCATCTCGGGCACGCCCTGCATGACGTCCTCACGCGAGAGCAGGCTCGTCGCCTCCTTCCGGATCTCGGCGACGCTTTCGCCCTCACGGGCCCGTTCGCAGACCCAATCGGAGATGTAGGCGACCGTTTCGGGATGGTTGAGTTCGATACCGCGATCCTTCCGGCGGCGAGCGAGCTCGGCCGCCATGAAGATCGTGAGCCGTTCATTGTCTTTCGGTGAGAGTTTCATAGAGTGTACCGTTGTGCGAGTGGAATCTCCTCGGCCGGTTCGCAGGTGACGTGTTCGCCGTCAACCTCAACTTCGAACGTCTGAGCGTCGATGTCGATATCTTCGGGGCAGTAGTCGTTGTGCAGCATATCGGATTTTTCCACGTCTCGTGTGCCCTGGACGGGCCGGACGGTCGAATCGAGATCCAGCTCGTCGCCGATGTCGTTTTCGTAGGCGGCCTCGCTGACGAACGTTGTACTCAGCGCGTTTTTCCCTTTGCCGACCGCGCCCATACGCGAGCGCTGCATCACGGGTTCACAGGTCATTAATGACCCATTTGCCTCGCCCATCTCGCTGTGGACCGGGAACCCACCCTTGATGACGGACTTTGGCTTGATACCGAAGAACTCCGGCTCCCAGAGCACGATGTCGGCCATCTTGCCGGTCTCAAGCGAGCCGATGTGGTCGTCGATCCCTGCGACCTTCGCGGGATTGAGCGTGTATTTGGCAACGTAGCGCTCAATGCGGCTGTTGTCCGCGCCGGTGCCCTCGTCACCCGGTAGCGGCCCGCGCTGGGCTTTCATCTTGTGGGCGGTCTGCCATGTCCGGCAGATCACTTCGGCCATCCGACCCATCGCCTGCGAATCGGAGGTCATCATGCTGATCGCGCCCATGTCGTGGAGCACGTCCTCGGCGGCAATCGTCTCCGACCGAATCCGTGATTCGGCGAACGCCACGTCTTCCGGTACATCCGGATTCAGATGGTGACACACCATCACCATATCCAGATGCTCGTCGAACGTGTTGGTCGTGTACGGCATCGAGGGGTTGGTCGACGACGGCAGCATGTGGTCGTAGCCGATCAGTTCGAGCACGTCGGGAGCGTGGCCCCCACCTGCGCCCTCGATGTGGAAGGTGTGGATCGTCCGGCCGTCGATGGCGTCGAAGGTGTCCTCGACGAAGCCCGACTCGTTGAGCGTGTCGGTGTGGATACAAACCTGGATGTCCTCCCTGTCGGCCACGGTGAGGGCAGTGTCGATCACTGCCGGGGTCGACCCCCAGTCCTCATGGAGTTTGAGCCCGCAGGCTCCGGCTTCGATCTGTTCCATGATCGGCTCGGGTTGGCTGCTGTTGCCTTTCGCGTAGAAGCCGACGTTCATCGGGTACTCTTCTGCAGCCTGGAGGAACCGTTTGATGTTCTCCGGGCCAGGGGTACAGGTGGTCGCGCCGCCGCCGAAGCCGCCGCCGAACATCGTCGTCACACCACTGGCCAGAGCGTGTTCGAACAGTTCCTTGCTGTTGAAGTGGACGTGAATGTCGAACGCACCGGGCGTCGCAATGAGGCCATCGGCCGGGACCGTGTCGGTGCTCGCCCCGATGACGAGATCCTCGTCGACGCCGTCCATCGTATCGGGGTTGCCTGCCTTCCCGATACCTACAATTTTGCCGTCCCGAACGCCGATGTCGCCTTTTTGAACACCGAGAACGGGGTCGATGACGATCGCGTTGGAAAACACCCAGTCGAGGGCCCCCTCGGCTTGGGTGGTCCCGGACTGCATCCCCATCCCGTCGCGCATCGTCTTGCCGCCGCCGAACACCGCTTCGTCGCCGTAGGTGCCGTGGTCGGTTTCGATCTCAGCCAGTAGATTGGTGTCGCCGAGTCGGAGTCGGTCGCCCTCGGTTGCACCGAACAGATCAGTGTAGGCTTTCCGAGAGAGTTCGCGACTCATTCGTCGACCTCCATATAGCCTGCCTCACGGGCACGCTCGAAAGCAGTCGATCGAACCTCGTCGTCGTCGAGGTCGCCCTCGACGAGGCCACCCATTCCCTTCAGGACACGGTTCCCGCCGAAGGCCACGAGGTTGATGTCCTCCTCACAGCCCGGTTCGAAGCGAATTGCAGTTCCGGCCGGAATGTCTAACCGCATCCCGTAGGCCGTTTTTCGGTCGAAATCGAGTGCCGGATTAGATTCGAAAAAGTGGAAGTGTGAGCCGACCTGTGCGGGTCGGTCGCCCGTGTTCTCAACGGTAACGCTCGCCGTCTCACGGTCGGCGTTGATTTCGACGGGTTCATCGGCTGTCAGTAGCTCGCCCGGAACGAGGTCACTCACCGGTGTCGACCTCCCCGAGTAGTTCGCTCTCCACTGGTCGCAGAGTTGCTGTCATAACAGGCATATGAATGGATAACTTGAACAAAAGTATTGCTATTACTGTAACAACGACGTATTATATGAATATTTTGTACGTTTATGGAAGAAATACGCACTAAAATATGATGTGTGATATACCAATGTTTAAGAGACGAATACTATTGGTTGTTTGTAGTATTGTACTGCCAGATCCGTGGTTTGTTCGGATATCGAATGAGTACACAAAGCATTGTCCGTGTCTTTTTGTGCGAGATACGCTGTTTTGTGCGATCGAAACGAGAAGCCTCGGGGGTAGGTCCCGAGGCAAGCACCGGTGGAAACGGGGCAGCGGGATCGAGGGGTAAATCCAGAAGACGCCGGCTTAAGCCAGGAACGTCGGTACGATATCGACGAGGGTGTCAAGAGCAAACCCCAACACGAGCACGGCAGCGACGACCTGCGACATCGCGTGGACACGCTGGCCTTTCGCTTTCGAGGCCTCGAACAACGAGCCGGCACTGCCGCCGATCAGGGCCATCGTGGCGATGATCGACACTGCGTAGGTGGCAACGCCGCCGAACAACAGCGGCGTCCCGCTCTCGCTGAGAGCCACCGAGATGAACGCGATCATCGACACCGGCGGCGATAGCGTAAACAGCGCGCCGACGGTGCCGATTTTGAGGTAGCCGAGCGTGCTGTGGTCGTGCTCGTGGGTGGCGTGGCCGTCGTGGCTCGCGTCGGCGTTGTCACCGTGCTGACTCGAGGTCGACCGCTGAAGCGACGCCGGCCAGTGAACGTGGTGGTGGGTGTGTGGCCCCTCACCGTGATCGTGTTCGTGACGGTGTATGAGGTTCCGAGTGGCCGTGATACCCAGATAGAAGCTCAAAAGCGCGAGGATGATGCCGACGAACAGCAGTCCCACTCGTTCGTAAACCGCCGGGAAGGACGTTGTCCCAAAGGCGAGGTACGCCAAGACGATCCAGCAGACGACCAGCAGCGCGTGACCTGTTGCGAAACAGCCGCCGACCAGTGCCGACAGCTTGGGGTCGCCCGCCTCGTGGGTCAGGGCCGTGATCCCAGCGACGTGATCCGGTTCGATCCCATGGGTGACTCCGAGCGCGCCCGCGGTCAGCAGATGACCGACTCCAACGGCGACCCCGGCCTCGAAGCCAATCCCACCGAGCAGTTCAAACATTCCGGTTGATCCCTCTCGTGAGCACGTTCATTCTATTTTTTGGAACACTCTTTTGCGTCTGATCCATTTATCGCTTCAATAATTCGAGGTTAGACTAATACTTCTTGGTGTTTGTGTAATATCTTCTATCCAAGTATCGGTTCGGTTGATAGATACTGTGCCGACAAACAAATTATTTTTAATTAAAGATAACCACTTTGCCGGTTTTTGGAAATTTTGTTCTTCAGAGGATATCGTTGCTTAATTGTAAGTCTCTGACCGGATAGCGGACGACAATTTCGTATATGTCGAATATATAAGGAAATACTAACACCAACCACATATCAGTAGAATATATTTTGTTGTATGAACTCGGCTGAAAACATTTATATGTAACAGCCAGGTGAACCATTTTGTCGAATATGAGTAGACAAACGATGCTAAAACGGACTGACCAAGTGAAATGTACACAGAATTCTGCAGATGAAGTTAGTGATCGTCAATGAGTTCTGATCACGTCTCTCGACGCTCGATGTTGGCGGCGGCTGGGACCGGTCTCAGCATCTCGGTAGCCGGCTGTTCAGGTGGCGGCAGCAGCTCGGAAAGTGACACGATCAAGATCGGCGTGCTCGAAGACCGCTCGGGTAACTTCTCGCTCGTCGGCACGCCGAAGTGGCGTGCCAGCAAGCTCGCTATCGAGGAAATCAACGAGAACGGCGGCATCATGGGCAAACAGATCGAGCTGTTCGATCCTGACCCTCAGTCCGACAACCAACGCTACCAGCAGCTTACGGAGCGGCTCATCCAGCAGGAAGAGGTCGACGCGCTGTGGGCCGGTTACTCCTCGGCGACCCGCGAGGCGATCCGACCGATCATCGACCGCGAGGACCAACTGTACTTCTACACGACTCAGTACGAGGGCGGCGTCGCCGACGAGAACGTCTTCTGTATGGGTCCGACGGCGCGCCAGCAGCTCGGCAGCGTCGTCCCCTACATGATCGAGAACTTCGGGACCGATATTTACACCATCGCGGCCGACTACAACTTCGGCCAGCTGTCGGCCGACTGGGTGAAGGTCATCGCCCAGGAGAACGGCGCCTCAGTAAACAACGAGGAGTTCATCCCGCTATCGAACCAGAACTTCGGATCGACGATCAGCAATATCCAAGAGGCCGATCCGGACTTCGTGATGGCGATCCTTGTTGGTAACAACCACTCGTCGTTCTGGAATCAGCGAACTTCCGCGGGTCTTGATATCCCGATGGGCACGTCGACGGTGATGGCCCAGGGGTACCAGCACAAACGGCTCGATGCGCCCGCCCTCAAAGACGTCTACGGCGGCTTCAACTACATGGAGGAGATCCCGACCGAGCGAAACGAGGACTACGTCAGTCGATACTACGACCGCTGGCCGGACGCCGGCTACGCCAACGAGGAGTCGGTCAACAACTACTTCTCGATTTACATGTACAAACAGGCCGTCGAAGAGGCTGGCACCACCGATCAAAAGGCCGTTCGAGATGTCCTCGAAGGCGAGATGGAAATTACCGGCGACAAATCCCCGGAAGGCGACATCAGCCACCAGGGGCCGGTTCACCACATGACACACAACATGCGGGTGATGAAATGTGACGCCGAGCACAACATCACCGTCGAGGACGAACGGCAAATTCCCGAGCAGTTCCTCTCTGAGACCGTCGAAATCGATCTCTCAGGCGAAGACGACGGAATGGAGAAACAGTTCACGCCGACCGACTACTACGATGCTGCAGGAGAGTAACTGATGACATCGGGCCTCAGCGCAACCAGCACGCTCACCCCCCTCGTCATCGGCGATCTGTTGGGGGCACTCGACAGCATCGGCGTTCCGGTCACACAGCTCCTCCAGATGGCTGATAGCATCGCGTTCATCATCCTCGCAGCAATCGGACTGACCGTCATCTTCGGGATGATGGGCGTGATCAACCTCGCTCACGGCGAGTTCATCATGATGGGCGCCTACATCACGACGCTGTCGGTCAACGTCGCAGGGCTGCCCCTACCGGCTGCGATGGTGCTCGGCGCGCTGGGAACCGCCGCTTTCGGTGCCGTCATCGAACGCACTATCGTCAGACGGCTCTACGGTCGACTGCTGGACTCGATGATCGTCACCTTCGGCTTGGGATTGATTATGACGCAGGGGGCCCGAATTATCTTCGGGAACTCCCTACAGTCGATCGGGACCCCGTTCGGTAACGTTCCAGGGTATACCTACTCGGGGTACCGCGTGCTGCTGCTTTTGGCAGCGGTCGCCGTCCTCGTCGGCGTGTACCTCGTGTTCACCCGCACCGAGTTCGGGATCCGCGCGAGAGCGACGATCCAAGACCCCGAGACGGCCCGTACGATGGGCGTCGACACCGACCGGATGTACACCGTCACGTTCGCCATCGGCTCCGGCCTCGCCGGACTGACCGGCGCGCTGTACGCGCCCTCGGCGACGATCGTCCCCAGTATGGGACAGGCATTCCTCGTCGAGTCGTTCGTCACGGTCGTCACCGGTGGGTCGACGGTGCTGCTCGGCACGACGCTGGCCGGGGGTGTCCTCGGCACGATCAACGCAATCTTCTCGAACCTCTACGGGAACTTTGTCGGACAGATCGCGTTGCTGCTCACGGCGATCATCGTGATCCGGCTGCTGCCGGATGGACTGACCGGTCTCGCAAACACAGTCCGTGACAAGCTGGGTGAACGCCAATGATGGATGTGAGCCTACCATCACGACTCGAGGGCATCGCCGACAAACTGAACGGCCCGAACACCCTCGGCAACTCGCCGGCGTTCTGGGCTGCCTTCGCCGCCGGGATGGTCCTGATGCTCGCATACCCGCTTGTTCAGGGCTCCTACGCAGCGGGCCAGTTCTCGCTGTTCCTGGTCTACGGGCTGCTCGCACTGTCGCTGTCGCTCATCTGGGGCTACACCGGTATTCTGAGCTTCGGTCAGGTGGCCTTCTTCGGGGTCGCCGGCTACACCTACGCAATCGTGAGCCTCAACCTCGGTGGCGCGTTCGGACAGACAGTCGCGCTGCCCATCGCCGTCGCGGTTGCGACGGTGTCGGCATTCGTCCTCGGGTACTTCATGTTCTACGGGGGCGTGCGGGATGTCTACGTCGCCATCCTCACTCTCGTTGTGACACTCGTTCTTGAAACGTTCATGGCACAGACCGCGGGTGCCGAGTGGGCGATCGGCTCCGTCCAACTCGGTGGCTTCAACGGGATTCCTGGGATCCAAAACTTCGCGCTCGGCGTCGGCGGGGCGTCGATCAGCCTCTCTGGGTCGGGGTTCTACTGGTTCGTGTTGGCGGTGTTGCTGCTCACGTATCTCGGTGCCCGAATGCTCGTCAACGGCAAGTACGGCTACGCGCTGGTGGCGATCCGTGAAGACGAGGAGCGAACCGCGATGCTCGGCTACAACGTGAAGAAGGTGAAGTTGGCCGTGTTCACCCTGTCGGGGGCACTCGCTGGCTTCAGCGGCGTCCTCTATGCGACGTGGGGTAACTACATGGACCCAAGCGTGTTCACGATCACCTTCGCCACGATCCCCATCGTGTGGGTCACCCTCGGCGGGCGGGAATCGCTGCTCGGTGCCATCTTCGGGACGATCATCATCGAACGGCTTCGGCTGTGGTTCTCGGTCAACGCATCGGAATTCGCTATCGTCTTCGTCGGCGTGATCCTCATGACCTCGGTACTCCTGCTTCCGCGGGGCATCCTGCCCGGAATCAGGGACATCTACGTGTTTGTCGACGAACACGGCGTTGGCGAGGGTATCGACCGCGGCCGTGAGACGGTCCAGGCACGCGTCCGGACACTGTTAGACTCGGTCGGCGTCGACGTCTCTGAGACAAAGACACCGACCGGGTCTGAGGAGGTGACCGAATGAGTATTCCAGAGGACATCAATGTCAGACAGAAACCGGCGGTCGCCGCGACCGGCGGCAGTACCGAGACGATACTCGCGACGAAACAGCTCACGAAGAAGTTCGGGGGGCTCACGGCCACCGACAACGTCGACTTCAGCGTCGACAGGGGTGAACTCCGCTGTCTGATCGGTCCCAACGGGGCCGGGAAGTCCACCCTCCTGGAGCTGATCACCGGCCAGCTGTCACCCACCGAGGGCGACATCTACTTCGACGGTCACGATCTGACCGATATGGAGCCACACGAGCGGATGGACGCCGGTATCAGCGTCAAGTTTCAGTCGCCACACATTTATGAGAGCCTCTCGGTCGAGCAGAACCTCCGCGTCCCGCTGCAGCGAACCGACCGTGACATCGAGGCCGTCTTAGAGCGGACGCTCGACCGGATCGCGCTGGGCGAGAAGGCCGACGAGCCGGCGAGTGACCTCTCACACGGCGAAAAACAGCGACTGGAGATCGGGATGGCGATCACGATCGATCCGAAGTTCATGATCCTTGACGAGCCGGTCGCCGGAATGTCGGTCGACGAGACGAGCGACATCGCCGAGCTGATCCAGTCGCTTCACGACGATGGGATGACGTTCCTCGTCGTCGAACACGACATGGAGTTCGTCCGGAAGATTTCCAAACAGGTGACGGTGCTCAATCAGGGGTCGATCCTCCGGCAGGGTCCTATCGAGGAGATCGAGGCCGACGAGGAGGTTCGACGGATCTACCTGGGTGAGAACGCATGAGCCTCAAAATCACGAACCTCAACGCCGGCTATGACGGCACCCCGATTCTCCGAGATGTCGGTTTAACGGTTGAAACCGGTGAGATCGTCGGCATCGTCGGTCGCAACGGTGTCGGAAAAACGACGCTGCTCAAGTCGATCATGGGGCTTCTCGATCCCGAAACCGGGAGCATCCGGTATGACGGCGAGGAGATGACAGCAAAGGGGGCCGACGAACACGCCCAACTCGGCATCGGATACGTGCCACAGGGCCGTGACGTGTTCCCCGACCTGACCGTCAAAGAGAACCTGTTGGTCGGTGAATCCATCGGCGGCAACGACGAAGCCCGCTACGAGCAGGTCTACGACTACTTCCCGATCCTTGAGGAGCGCGCCAACCAGAAAGCGGGCACCATGAGCGGCGGCCAACAGCAGATGTTGGCGATCGGTCGCGCACTGATTGGTGGCCCTGATCTGCTGTTGGTCGACGAACCCTCGGAGGGTGTCCAGCCGTCTATCATCCAATCGATCACCGAGGATCTCAAACGGATCAACGAGGAATTCGGCACAACGATCCTCTTTATCGAACAGAACCTCTCAGTGATTCAAGAGCTTGCCGAGCGGTGTTATGCGATCGACAACGGCACGATCGTCGACGAGATCACCGGCGAAGCCGTCTCCGAGCGCGAACGGGTCGAAGAGTATCTCGTCGTCTGATACACTGCCGCTGCAATTTTTATCCACTACGCCACCGCAGTACCCCGCCGCAATCCCCACGGAGGCTAGCTGACGAACCAGCAGTGAGTTACGTTGGGCTCGGCAGCGACACCGCACCAGCGTCACACCGTTACAAGAGGTTCCACACACGTCCGAATACTGCGAGACGGAACTACGATATATAAAATATATGTCTTGTAACGGCCTACAAGACAGATGTTAATTAATTCTAACAACATTTTTAATGAAAGAAGGT
>Ga0102935_1000677_pt1 | contig 12539 bp, 16 predicted proteins | sample SalPonR2_A_D2_MG_FD_78508 | JGI IMG/M metagenome (GOLD analysis project Ga0102935, IMG submission 78508) | Salt pond soil microbial communities from South San Francisco under conditions of wetland restoration - Salt Pond MetaG R2_A_D2_MG | ecosystem: Environmental > Aquatic > Marine > Intertidal... | reverse complement strand
GATGGTGGTCGCGTCGTTTACGCCAGCGCTTGTTCTGCGATCACAATACCGTCGCGGTCGGCGCATAGCCACTCGCCGGGCGTTATCGTGGCGCCGGCCAGTGTCACGACCACGCCCACCTCGCCGGCACCCTCGGGCTGACTGCGGCAGGGATGGGTATTCAGTGCCTTGATCCCAATGTCGAGATCAGCCAGATCGGCCGCATCGCGCACGCAGCCATACACCAGCAATCCGGCCCAGCCGTTATCCCGCGCCCTGGCGGCGAGCTGATCGCCCATCAGCGCACAACGCAGCGAGCCCGAGCCATCCACCACCAGGACCTGGCCGTCGCCGGGGGTGTCGAGCACTTCGCGGACCCGCGAGTTGTCCTCGAAGGTCTTGACGGTCTGAATGGTTCCGGCAAAGCCGTGGCGGCCACCGTAGTCGCCAAAAATCGGCGCCAGCACGCGTAACGCATCGCTGTGTTCGTCGCAGAGATCGGTCGTCTTGATTGCCATTGCGGGACTCCTTGAATACTGCCTCAACGCTAACCGGCCACCGATTCGTGAGCAACTCCGTGCCCGCGGCGGTTTGACACGCCGGCCCGACGGCGGACAATGCCGGGACTCGGCCGTTGTGGCCGGCCGGCGGCGCAGGTCCAGCGATGACAGCCAGCTTTTCCCCTGACAAGGCGCCACGCCCGGGCGCCAATCAGCTGCCGGGCCAACTGGCCGCCCGCGAGCGCCCCATCATTATCGGAGTGGCCGGCGACAGCGGCAGCGGCAAGAGCACCTACACCCAGGGCATCGAGTGGCTGCTCGGTCCCGAGCGCGTCAGCCAGATCAGCCTCGATGGCTATCACGCCGAGGACCGGGCCACGCGCCGGGTGTCCGGGCGCACGCCGCTTGATCCCGAGGCCAATCACCTTGACCGCGCCGTCAGCCACATCAAGCGCCTGCGCGCCGGCGAAGCCGTGGAAGTGCCGATCTATGACCACGCCTCGGGCACGTTCCGGGCACCACGCCTGCATACGCCAACGCCGGTGGTAGTCATCGAAGGCCTGCACACCCTCTACCCGGCCTTCCGGCCACTGCTGGACTTCTCGGTCTATGTCGATACCGCCGCGGCGGTGAAACGCGACTGGAAACAGCGCCGGGATACCCGCGAGCGCGGCTACCAGCAGTCCGACGCCGCCGCGGAAATCGAGCGTCGCGCCGATCAGTACGAGCGCTGGATTGCCGGGCAGCAGGATGTCGCCGATGTCATCCTGCGCATCCACCCTAGCGAACTCAGTGAACTGGCGGTCGGTCAGCTGAGCGCCGACCTGCCGGAGACCTGCTACCACCTCGAGCTGATCGTCACCCCCCGCGATGACGACCAGCAGTCGCTGTTCCTGCCGGTGGATCTGAGCAACATGACCCGTCAGACGGCCATGCCCTTCATGCTCGCCACAGTGCCCAGTCAGTTCCGCGGGCAGTCGGTCAACGTGCTGCACGTGGACGGCTACATGGCGCCGACGGCGCTGGAGACCCTGGAGTACGCCATTTCCGCGTTTGTCGGCCTGGATGCGCCCGCCGGTGACCCGGACGATGACGCCGCGCGGCCCGCTACGGTGCGGTTCGCCCAGATGCTGGTGGCCTGGCCCGTGCTCAACCGCATCGTGGCCCTCAGCGGCTAACTGCGCAGGAATGCCTCAACCGCCGGCTGCAGGCGGGACACGGCTGCCTCGCCCTCGCTGATGGCGTCGTCGGCACGATGCAGCTCCAGCAGATCGATATGAGCGAGGGACGGGGCGATCAGCAGATCCGGCGGATCGCCTGCCATGCGGCTGCGGGTAATGCGATCCTGCATGACGTTCACCGCCGTGGCGATGACGTCGAACACCCCCGGGGCGGCCTCGGCGTCGGCGGGTTGCGCAGGGATGCGCCGGCCCATCAGCCCGTCACTGAGATTGACCGCGATCACCCGGTCCGCGCCCATGGCATGACACAACGAGATGGGCACAGGATTGACCAGTCCGCCGTCGGCAAGCCACTCGCCATCGCGGTAGACCGGTGTGAAAAGCCCCGGCAGCGCCATTGAGGCACGGACGGCGCTACCGAGATCGCCCCGGCGCAGCCACCGCTCCTGGCCGCTGTACAGATCCGTCGCCACCACCCCCAGCGGGCGCCGCAGGGCATCGAAGTCCATCGCGCCCAGGGTGCGGTCGAGCTGTGCCATCAGACGATGGCCCTGAATGAATCCGCCGTGTCCCAGATTGACGTCGATATAGCTCAGCACGTCGCGGCGCTTGAGCGACCGCACCCAGGTCTCGAACGCGTCGAGCCGGCCGTTGCAGAACATGGCGCCCACAATGGCGCCCACCGACGTGCCGGCAATGATCGAGGGCTCCACGCCCTGATCGCGCAATGCGCGGATCACCCCGATGTGCGCCCATCCCCGCGCGGCACCGCCACCCAGCGCCAGGCCGATGCGCCCGCCCGGTGACGCCGCGCGGGCCTCAGTCATCCTGGCGGATGGCCTCGAACTCGATAATCAGCTCGACGCGGTCACCCACCAGATCGCCTTCGAGGGCGTAGTCCATGCCGAATTCGCTGCGCTGGATCACGCCGCGTGCCGACCCACCCAGCGTGTCAGCCCCGCCAATGGGGTGATCGCCGCGCCGATTGAGCGTCAGGTCCAGCTCGATGGGGCGGGTGACACCAAGCAGGGTCAGATCGCCACGCAGCGTGCCCTCGCGCTCGCCGGTGGGGGCATAGCCACTCGCCTCGAAGACAATGACCGGATGCTCGTCGACCGCCAGAAAGTCGCCGTCGCGCACGTGGCCGTCGCGTTCTTCGTGGCCGGTAAAGACGCTGTCCGCGGCCACCTCGACCCGTCCGGAGAGCAGCGTCTGAGTGTCGGGGTTGTAGCGGAACTGCCCGCTGACCGCCGTGAACTGACCCAGCACATCGGCAAAGCGGGCATGTCCAATCAGAAAGCCGACGCTGACATGGCTTTCATCCAGCGCAAACCGCTGGGGCTCGGCCTGTGCCGGTACGGTGACAAGGCCCGTGACAACCAGCAGGGCCATCGAGCGCAACGCGTTCCTAAGCATGGGCAATCTCCTCAGGGATCGGCGGGCCGCCACTGCGCGACCAGGTCCACGATAAACGAATAGCTCAGCAGGATCAGCAGCACCGCCGCCAGTGGTGCCACCCAGCCCGCCGGAAAGTCCGGCGCCAGCAACACCACCAGCGCGCCGGTCTGAACCCCGCAGATTACCCGGCGACGCTGCGAAGGCGGCAGAGGCCGGCGCAGCGCGGGACGCCAGTAACCCGCAAGGATGAATACGTAGCGCCAGGCGCCGATGGCCAGCACCCACGCGCCGGCCAGATCGAGCCGCAGCAGCCACACGGTGAGCACCAGCAGCAATACGGCATCGAGCTCCATGTCAAAGCGCGCCCCCGCCGCGGTCTGACAGTCCAGACGCCGCGCGACCCAGCCATCGACGCCGTCGAGCAGGAAGGCAGCCAGGGCAAGCGCGAAGGGCAGCATGGCCACGCGGGGCCCGGTCCCCGCGGCCGGTAGCAGCCCGATCAGCAGCATCACCAGCAAGCCGCGTCCCATGGTCACCCGATCGGCGGGTGTCAACGCTCGGTTGCCGATCAGGCGCCACACCCACAGGGCCAGTGCGGCGTAGGCGGCGAGCGCCAGCGGGAGCACACCCGCGGGCAGGCCCAGTCCCTGCTGCAGCCCGCCGGCGGCCGCTGTCAGCACGATCGCCGCGACGAGCACATCGGGCAGAATCGGAAGCGGTGAATCGTCGGTCTGGCGAGGAACCAATGCTACGCTCCGGTTTCCGAATCGAAACCGTGATCCTAGCAGTACGAGGACGGCATTGGCGTGACGGGCCAGCAACAGGATCGGGCCTTCTGGGTGGTCGGGCCGCGCAGCGGCACAATCCGCAACGAATCCCTCCCGCCGACCGGCGCGGAGTCAGTGCGGGTGCGCGCCCTGTACTCGGGGATCAGTCACGGCACCGAATCGCTGGTCTGGCACGGCCGCATCCCCGAGAGTCAGTACCCCCGCATGCGTGCGCCGTTTCAGGCCGGCGACTTTCCTGCGCCGGTCAAATACGGCTATGCCAGCGTGGGCGTTGTGGAGGCGGGCCCCGAGGCGCGGATCGGGCAGACCGTTTTCTGCCTCTACCCCCATCAAAGCCGCTACGTCGTGCCCGCCGCGGCCGCCTACCCGCTGCCGGCGGATCTCCCGCCGGCCCGCGCGGTGCTGGCCGCCAATGTCGAGACCGCCCTGAATATCTGCTGGGACGCCGAACCCCGCCCCGGCGAGCGTATCAGCGTGATCGGCGCGGGCGTTGTCGGCGCGCTGACCGCGGCGCTCTGTGCCGAAATCCCCGGCACCGAAGTGGAGCTGGTGGACATCAACCCCGATCGTCAGCCCCTTGCCGACGCACTGGGTGTTGGCTTTGCGGCCCCGTCGACGGCGCGCGCCGGCAACGACCGCGTCATCCACGCCAGTGCCAGCGAATCCGGCCTGGCGCTGGCGCTGGCGATCGCCGCCGACGAGGCAATGCTTATCGAAGCCAGCTGGTTCGGCGACCGCGCACCCCAGGTGCCCCTGGGAGAGGCGTTCCACTCGGGCCGACTGACCCTGCGCGCCAGCCAGGTCGGCCAGCTTGCCCCGGCCATGCGGCCGCGCTGGACCCATGGCCGGCGCATGGCCAAGGCGCTGGCGTTGCTTGAACAGCGCGCCCACTGGGACCGCCTGATCGACGGCGAAAGCGCCTTCGATGATCTGCCCGCAGCGATGGACGACATTGTCGGCCAGCCGGGCCTCTATCACCGAATCCGATACTAAGGAGACCGCATGTACCGCGTCACCGTCCGCGACCACTTCATGATCGCCCACAGCTTCCAGGGCGAGACCTTTGGCCCCGCCCAGGCGCTGCACGGCGCCACCTACGTCACCGACGCGACGTTTTTCCGGGAGGCGCTCGACGCCGACAACGTGGTGGTCGACATTGCCCGCGCAACCAGCGTGCTGGGGGATCTGCTCGGCCGCTACAACCTGAGCAATCTGGATCAGCTGCCGGCCTTCGCCGGCGTCAACACCACAACGGAATTCCTCGCCCGACACATCGCCGATGCCCTGGCGGACGCGATCCACGCCGGCGAACTGGGCGAAACGGCGCGGACGCTGGATCGCCTTCGCATCACGCTGCATGAATCCCATGTCGCCTCGGCGGCCTACGAGCGTCCGCTGCAGCCGTGACCCCCTGCCATTTCCTGGTGCCGGGGTCGATTGATCGGCCCACGGGCGGGAGTCGGTACGATCGCCAGATCGTCACCGGGCTGCGCGATGCGGGCGCGAGTGTGCAGGTCGATGAACTGCCCGGTGACTTTCCCGACACCGACCGCACCGCCCGCGAGGCGGTGGACGGGGCACTGGGGCGTATCCCCGACCATCGGGTGGTCATCATCGACGGTCTGGTCATGGGCCGACTGGCCCACACCGTGGCCCGCCACGCCAAACGCCTGCGAGTGCTGGCGCTGGTCCATCACCCCCTCGCCGATGAAACCGGCGCCGGGGCGGAGGAGCAGCGCCAACGGCTCATCGACGAAGCGCAGGCGCTTCGCACGGTCAGTGGCGTCATTGCCACCAGTGCCTTCACCGCCCAGCGCCTGCGCGAACGAGGGCTCTACTCCGGCCGGGTCGCGGTGATCCCGCCGGGCTGCACGCCACGCCCGCTGGCCACCGGACGACCGGGACACGCCCCGCTGATCCTCTGCGTGGCCTCGATGACGCCGCGCAAGGCCCAGCACCGGCTGATCGAGGCCCTTGCCGGGCTCGTTGACCGGTCCTGGCACTGCCAGCTCGTGGGCTCGATGGACCTGGCACCGGCGTACGCCGCCGCGGTCGCCCGCCAACGCGATGCCGGGGGCCTTCATGATCGCGTCACGCTGACCGGTGCAGCCGATGAGACACAGCTCGACGAGGCCTATCGCCGTGCCGGGCTTTTCGTGCTGCCATCGCTCTACGAGGGCTACGGCATGGTCATCAGCGAAGCCATCGCCTACGGCCTGCCGGTGATCACCACCACCGGCGGTGCGCTTGCCACCACCCTGCCACCGGCCGCCGGCATTGCCGTGGCGCCGGATGACCCGGCGGCGCTGCGCGAGGCCATCGCCGCGGTGCTCGACGACGAGTCCCGCCGTCAGGCCCTGGCCCGCGGTGCGCGACAGGCCCGCGGGCACCTCGGTGACTGGGACGAGAGCGCCGCGTGTTTCATGGCCGTTATCAAGGAGGCATCGTCATGCCCGAGCAATTCGCCGCCCGCTGGCTGACCCTGCGCGAGCCCGCCGATCATGCGGCCCGCGATGAGACGCTGATCAGCCCGCTCATCCATGCCCTGCCCCGTGACCGGGTGATCCACGTCACCGACCTGGGTGCGGGCGCCGGCAGTAATCTGCGCTACCTCGGTCCACGCCTGCCCCAGGCGCAGCACTGGACCCTGATCGATCACGACTCCGAGCTGCTGGACTCGGCCGTGGCGCAGGCCCATCCGGCCGGCGAGGATCGCGACACGACCCGGGTGCAGGTGGCCGGCCATCGCGCCGACATCAGTAAGTTCCCGCAGTGCCTGAGCGAGATGCCCGACCTGCTGACCGCCTCGGCCCTGCTGGATCTGGTCCCGGAGACATGGCTGCGGCGCGTGGTCGAGACCTGCTGCCGCGAGTGTCTGCCCGCGCTGTTCGCCCTCAGCGTGGACGGCCGGCTGGCGTTTTCACCGGCGCTGGACGAGGACGCCGTCATCCAGACCGCCGTGCTCGCCCATCAGCGCAGCACCAAGGACATGGGCCCGGCGTTGGGCCCGGATGCGCCGGCGCTGGCCGCGCAGTGGTTCCGCGACCGCGGCGCACATGTCGAATGCCGCGCCAGTGACTGGCAGCTGACCCCGGAACAGGCCGCGCTCCAGCGCCCCCTGATCGAGGGCTGGCATGCAGCGGCACGCGCCCAGCAGCCCGACGCGGCGGTCTCCATCGATCGCTGGCGCGATGAGCGACTGCGCCAGCTCGAGCGCAGCTTCATCACGGTCGGGCATCAGGACCTGCTGGTCATCCCGTGCCGCGGGTAATCCGGCTGCTGATCAGCCTGGCCATCCTCGGGCTGATTGCCCGGCAGTTCGGCGCCGGGGTGCTCGAGCAGCTGCAGGCCGTGGAACCGGGGTGGCTGCTGGCGGCCCTTGCTCTCACCGTCGCGCAGATCATCCTGTCGGCGTGGCGCTGGCGCTTTACCGCCGCACGACTGCAGATCCCCCTGCCGCCGGGTCGCGCGGTCGGCGAGTATTACCTCGCAACGCTGGTCAATCAGGTGCTGCCCGGCGGCGTCGTGGGCGATGCCCAGCGCGCCTGGCGCCACAGCCAGGGCATGACCCGCCGCGGACCCGCCTTTCAGGCGGTGGTGATCGAGCGTCTGTCCGGGCAGCTGGCCATGGTGACCATCGCAATCGCGGTCTGGGTGGGCTGGCCACCAGGCGCTTCGCTGAAGCTGCCCGTCGGTTCAGGCGGCGCCGCCCTGACGGCACTGGCCGCCGCCGGCGCGGTCGTCGCCATCGCCCTGCTGGCCCCCCGGGGGCGCGCGGGGTTTCGCGACTGGGGCCAGGCCCTGCATTCGGCACTGCTTGCGCCCCGGGTCCTGCCCGTTCAGCTGGCGGCCTCGTTCGCCGTGGCGGCAAGCTACATCGCCGTCTATGCCGGCTGCATACTGGCGCTGAGCCCCGCGGCGCCGGCCTCGAGCTGGCTCCCGCTGATTCCGCTGGTGCTGTTCACCATGCTGATCCCCGCAAGCATTGCCGGATGGGGACTGCGCGAGGGGGCCGCCGCCCTGCTCTGGCCGTTGGCCGGCCTGCCGGCGGCCGAGGGGGTGACGGCCGCGGTGCTCTACGGGGCGCTGTCGCTGCTGGCAAGCACCCCGGGGCTCGTCATGCTGGTGCGGCGCTGAAGTCGAGCCGGTAGAGCCGATCATCGCCGAGCGCAAAAGGGGTGACGGCCGGGCGCAGGGCCTGATCCATGTGATCGATCGCCGGCAGGTTCAAGCCGATCGGCCCCGCGCCGATGATCACCGGCGCCACCGCCAGATAAAGGGTATCCACCAGACCCGCCGCCAGCCAGGCCGACAAGGTCTGCGCCCCGCCTTCCACCAGCAGCCTGCGCACACCCGCCGCGGCCAGACACTCGAGCACACCCGCCGGGCCCGGATCGGCCAGAGCAAAATGGCGGTCCGCCGCCGGCGCGCGGGCATTCAGACCGGTGAGCACCCAGGTCGGCGCGGCCCCATCACCGAACAGTGCCGCATCGGCGGGCAGCCCGGGCCGGCTCATGACCACCGCGCGCACTGGATTGGGACCCGGCACCGCACGCACGGTGAGACGCGGGTTATCCGCGGCGACCGTTCCGGCGCCGACCAGCACCGCATCGCAGAGGGCGCGCAGGCGATGCAGATGGGCGCGGTCGGCGGCACCGGTGACATAGTGGGAATGGCCGCTGGCGGTGGCGATCCGGCCATCGAGACTCTGACCCAGCTGAGCGACAACCCGCGGCCGTTCCCCGACGGGGGCAAGCAGCGGGGCGTAGCGGTCTGTCAGCGCACGCGCCACGCCCCTGGCATCCAGCCCGTCGATATCCGCCGGCACGCCGGCCGCGGGCGCACCATCGGCCAGGGGCGATTGGCGGCAGTGGGCGAGCAACGCCTGCCAGTCCATCGGCGATGGGGTCGATCCGGCGGATCGGGTATGCTGTGTCATCGTGACGGAATTGTTGCAGGCATCAGCGGTCTATTGCGAGAAATCGATTCAAGGAGCAGGCATGCAGCGCATTCGGCGCGCACTGATCGACCTCAGACGGGGTGAACCTGTCCACGTCACTCACCCGGACGGAGCCATGCTGATACTGGCGCTGGAGAACCTCAGCCGCAGCCTGATGGCGCGAGGCCGGGCGCTCGCCTCCGGCGAGGCCCGATTGCTGATGACCCGCCACCGGGCCCGGGCAATCGGCATGGAGACCCCCTCCGGGGAGGACCTGGCCATCGCGCTGGGTAGGGACGACGGGGTCGAGACCGCGGTGACCCTGGCTGGTGACCTGACCACGCGCCATGCCACCGCGCCGGCCCGCGACGCACGTGACGATGAACAGGCGGCGCTCGAACTGGCCCGCCAGACCACGTTGCTGCCCGCCCTGATCGCCATCGACGCCACCGCCAATGACCATCAGCTGCACGGCGACATCCGCGCCGGCGAGATCCTCTCGATCGATATCGCCGACATCCACGCGGCCGGGGTCGAGAATGCCCGCCAGCCCGAGCGCATCAGCGAGGCGCGCGTCCCGCTGTCCGACTCGGAGCAGTCGCGCTTCATCCTCTACCGCGAGGCGGACGGACTGCTCGAGCACGTCGCGCTGATGGTCGGTGATCCCGAACAATGGCCCGACACGCCGGCGCTTCGCATGCACTCGGCGTGCCTGACCGGGGATTTGTTCGGCTCGCTGCGCTGTGACTGCGGCGAGCAGCTCCGCAGCGCGGTCGGCACGATCGCCGATGAGGGCGGCGGCATTCTGCTGTACCTGGCCCAGGAGGGCCGCGGTATTGGCCTTGCCAATAAACTGCGCGCCTACGGCCTGCAGGATACGGGGCTCGACACGGTCGACGCCGACCGACTGCTCGGCTTCGGCGCCGACGAGCGCCGCTACGAGGTGGCGGCCGCCATGCTCGATGATCTCGGCATCGAACGGGTGCGCCTGATGACCAATAACCCCGGAAAGATCGCCGCGCTGGAGCGCCACGGTATCGAGATTGCGGGGCGTGAGGCCATTCATGGCGCGCTCAACCGCCACAACGAGCGCTACCTGACCACCAAGGCCGAGCGCGCGGGCCACTGGCTTGACGGTGTGGTATCCGGATCGGTGGGTCAGCAGTCGCGCTAGCGCTGATTCGGCGGCGGACCGGCCGGCGCCAGACACGTCAGAGGAAAATCCGCCGCTTCGGCAAGGACACGGGCCAGGCCATCGGCATAATGAGCGGCCAGCCGGGCACCGAGCGCGGCATCCGCGGCCCGGGCGTCGCCGCAGACCCCGACACGGTTGAGGTCACTCGCCAGCCAGGCAAACCGCGCCGGGCGCGTCTCGGCACCGATCCACTCGAACCCCGCCAGCGCCTCGAACTCCACCGAGGCATGATACGCCAGAGCCCGGGCGTCCACGTGTTGCGGCGCGAAGTGCCACATCAGCGCGGTTTCCAGCGCCCCGCCGTGCAGGCCCTCACGCGCCTCCCGGGCAGTCAGTGCGTCGGCAGGCGGCGGAAAGTCGAAATAGCAGGCCTGCACCACCAGCAGGTCAAAGTCGCGCCGCAGGCGTAACGCTGCGGTGGCGAGCGTTGCCAGGTTGCCGCCATGCGCCGAGAACATCACCACCCGACGCAACCCGGCACGGGCCAGCGACGCGCCGATGTCGTAGAGCAGCGCCTCGAGGGTGGTCGCCGACAGGGCCAGTGTGCCCGGCCAGTCCATGTGCTCCAGGCCCTGGCCCAGCGCCAGCGTGGGCAGGCGCAGCACCTGCAGGGCTTCGTCGCAGCGCTGCAGCGCCGCCTCCGCCAACCCGTCGGCAATCCATGTATCGGTGGCAAGGGGCAGATGCGCGCCGTGCTGTTCAATCGCGCCCAGCGGCAGTAACGCAACACTGCGCTCGTCGATGTGCTCACGCAGGGAATGTGTGGTCTGCCCGGCCCAGTCCAGCGCGGTCACGAGGCGCCCTCCAGGGTATCCAGGCGCGCCGCCAGCAGACCGGGGAAGCGTTTGAACCAGGTGGCATTGAGCGGCGAGGGATGAGGCAGCGGATGCAGCCGCAGGGACCGCCTAGCTCCGCCCTCACCCTGAAAATCCAGATCCAGCGAACGGGTGAACCGCTCCTCGAGCCGCCAGTGATCCTCGAGACGGCGGCGCTCGGTGGCGGATTGGCCGAGGCCGAACCAGAAAAAGGCCTCGCGCCCCAGGGTGATCACCTCGCGCCCGTGCCACTGCTCAAGCAGAACCGTGGCAACCAGTGGGCGAAAGCGCCGCTTGACGGTCATGGGCCAGGCCTTGTTGCCCAGCGGTTTGTAGGGAACCGTGTTGGCCCAGAAATACGCCTCGCCGGCGGTCAGCGCCGCGGCGGTATCACCGAACGGCGTATTGAACCGGCGCTCGTGGAGCACGCGACGGACCTGACGGCCCCCGACGCCAATGAACGGGGCACCGACATGCACCTCATCGCGCCCCGGGTCACGGCCGAAAAACGCAATCGGCGCATCAACCGGCCCCAGGCCCAGAACTGGATCGGCGGGATCCCGCCCGGCGGCCGCATAGACCGCCTCGTCACGGCCGGGCAGATCGGCGGCCGCTGCGCGGAACCGCTCGCGCAGGTCGCCGGTGAGCGTTTCCACGTCAGTGCACGGTTGCCTGGCGCTCGCGGGATTCCTTGAGCACGCCGACGACGTCCTCCTCCCAGCTCTTGGCCAGCGGCGACTGCGCCACCAGTGCCGAGACCTCGTCGGCACTGACCGGATCTCCGCCGTCATCGCCGACCGCAAGCCGGAAGTGGTCCGCGTCACGCAATTCATAGGCCCGCTCGCCGCTGTCCCCATCGCCCACGCGCAGCGTGATCTCGTCGGCATCGACGATCGCCCGCCAGTTGACCTGCGCCATCCAGCCGCGGGCGTTGGAGTACAGGGACACGCCGGCCAGCTCGTGGCCGCTGCCACGCTGATTGTCCATGACATGGACACTGCTCGAGAGGTGCTCGAAGGGATTGTCTTCAAGAATCTGCAGGAGCTCTTGCTTGGGGATCACCGGCTCTGCTTTCATCGAGTCCACCTTTGCCGTCGCCTTGTTCATACCGGCATCATACAACCCGACCGGCGGTCTGTTGACCCATATCCGCATCGAGTATGCTCTAGCCATGTCCAATTCCAATCGCCAGAGGCAACGGCGTGCCGAGCGCACCCGGGCATTCCTCAACGAGCTCAGTCAGCGCTACCCCGATTGCTTTGCGCGCAAACGCGATCGGATCCGCCCCCTGGAGATCGGTATCGAGAAGGCCCTGCGCGCCGCGGTCGATGCCGAGCACCGCGACGAGCCGGTCCCCAACTGGCTCATTCGTCAGGCACTGGCGCGGTACACGCGGGCACCGGCCTATCTGGATGCCATCATCGCCGGCCATGACCGGATCAATCTGCACGGCGAGGCCGTCGAGGCGGTCACGGAATCGGCCATCGCGCGCGCCCGCGAGCAGCGCACCGAGCAGAAACAGCGCAATGCCGAGCGCAAACGCCAGCAGGCCGAGGAGGCCGAGGCCCGACAACGACGGGAAAAGCTCGAGCAACTCGCCGAGCGTTTCAATCGCTGACGCCACTCTCCACGCCAACAGGACCTATCATTGAAGCGAAGCATTGATCTAAAAGCCTTGAGCCGGGAAGCGCTCGACGCGCTACGCGGCCAGATCGACCAGGAGCTCGAGTCGCGTGCATTCGAG
>Ga0102935_1000670_pt1 | contig 12569 bp, 12 predicted proteins | sample SalPonR2_A_D2_MG_FD_78508 | JGI IMG/M metagenome (GOLD analysis project Ga0102935, IMG submission 78508) | Salt pond soil microbial communities from South San Francisco under conditions of wetland restoration - Salt Pond MetaG R2_A_D2_MG | ecosystem: Environmental > Aquatic > Marine > Intertidal... | reverse complement strand
GCGAGGTGAGCGTCAGCGGGAGGACACTCCCCTCGTCGCCGAGAGGGTTGAGCGTGAAGGCCGCCCCGGCGACCCAAGGAATCGCGACCGCGAGTCCGGGGGCAAAGGCGGCTGTCGGAACCGCAAGTTCACCAAACACCGCCTGCAGTAGGAAGGAGCCGGCGACGACGAACGGGAGGATGAGATACGAGAGCTTCGCGGGCGCACGCCGCGCGAGGAGCACGGTTCGTCTGGCGACGTGGCCCGACTGACCAGACCCGAGCGGGAGCCGATCGAGCGGTCCGAGCCCGCTCGCGAGCGGGTCGGTGCCGACGCCGTCGACGGTCGCTTCCTCCGTCTCGATTTCGGGCGTGACGGAGTCGCCAAACCAGAAGGCCGTGGCGACGCGGCTCGCGAGCGGGACGCCGGCGACGATGACGACGCCGGTCACAGCCACTCCACCGGCGGCGTGTGTGGGTGACGTACCGACCGGAAGCGCGAGCGCTCCGAGGTCTGCAACCCAGCCGACGGGGACGAGCCCGAATCCGCTCGTCCCGCCGCCAGACGACTGGATGACGGTGTAGCCACCGAAGAGGAGGACCGCCGCGAGCGTGCCGAGCACGGTGCGGTGGCGGGCGAGGACGGGAATCCGGGCGACAGCGAGTTTGATAGCCAGTCCGAGCACGTGCGCGAGGACGACCCCGCTCGTGAACAGGAGCACGACCGCGAGCGCGACGAGCGGGACGGTCGCGACAGAACCAGTCGTGTACGCGAGGGCGAGTGTCACCACGAGCACCGGGAGCCCGACGTACGCACCGATGCGAGCAACCTCAGCGGTGATGAGCCCGAAGACGGCCGTGGTCGGTCGGACCGTCGTGAGGAGGTGGTCGCCGGCGTCGGGACGAGGATTCACCGTCACGACCCGTTGGGTGATGATGGCGACGACGAACAGCCACTGGAAGGTGATGGCGCTGCGGACCCCCGCACCGATGGTGAACCCGGAGAGGTCGGGGGACTCCGTAACGAGCAGATATGAAATCGCGAGTGCGCCGACACTGAACACGAACAGCCCGAAGCCGAGCCCCAGAATCTGTGAGAGTCGGCCGGTCACGTTCCGGATGCTCCGGCGGACCTCGGTGCGGGCAATCGTGACTGCTCCGGCGAGGTGGCCGACAACCATCAGAGATCCTCGTCGGGGGCGGTTTCGGTCACGTCGAGGAACACGTCTTCGAGCGTCTTGTCCCCGTCCTCGGCGTCGACGCGGCGCTTCAGGTCGGTGGGGCTCCCCTCAGCGACGAGTCGCCCGTCCGAGAGCACGCCCACCGTGTCGGCGTGTTCATCGACGACCGGGAGGATATGCGTCGAGAGGAAGATGGTCGTGCCGCCCTCGGAGAGTTCGTCGATGAACTCCCGGATGGTGCGGGCGGCCCGCGGGTCGAGGCCAGCGGTCGGCTCGTCGAGAAACAACACGTCCGGCTCGTGGAGGACAGCCTGGAGGAAGGCGGTTTTCTGACGCATTCCCGTCGAGTAGGTGTCGATGCGGGTGTCGGCGTCGTCGGCGAGCGCCACGCGTTCAAGCAGGTGTTGGATGCGCGACTGTGGCTCTGGAAGCTCACGCAACCCAGCGGCGTAGGTGAGCTGTTCGCGCGCAGTGAGTTCGTCGTGAATCGGGGGCTCTTCGGGGAGCAGGCCGATGTGGTCGATGAGCTGTGCCCGGTCGGTGGTCGGGACGCCGGCGACGGTCGCCTCGCCGGAGGTCGGCAGCGTGAGCCCGGTGAGCAGTCGCATCGTCGTTGATTTGCCCGCGCCGTTGGGGCCTAGAAACCCGTAGACGCTCCCGTCGGGAATCGAGAGGTCGAGCGAGTCGAGCGCGAGCGTCTCGTCGTAGCGTTTCGTGAGCTGTTGTGTGGTGATTGAATCCATATTCAGGGCGTCGTCGTTGCGAAAGCTGGTCGTCGCGTGACAAGAGTCTGGTGCATATCGAGTGTCGAGTCGACGCTGGGAACAGTCGAGCGGTTCAATACAACAGATTCTGGCTGAGCAGAATACATGATATTTGAGTAGCATATCAAAACCGCATGAAAGCGGTGTAGTTGTGAGTCAAAATTTGTGCCTGTATATAACTCCGAGGGGTATTTTCAGGGCCTGAGACAGGGGTCTGGTTTTTATCCCCTATGCAGTCGTGGGTGTAGTATGTCGAAGCGTCCACAGACAGACGAGCCGATGGGTGCCGATGGCAGAACCTCGATCAGCGTCGAACAGCTGAAACAGGAGCTCTCGACTCCTAGTTCAGCCGAGAGCGCCGGACCGACGGTTCGACTCGCCCCGGAACAGGAGTCAGAAGTCGTTCTTGATGAGGTAACGTCTACCTTGTTTGACGACGATGAGTTCATGTTCGATGATGAGACGGTCAAGAGCAATTTGGAGGAGATTCTCCTGTTGCCCGTCGCCCACCGCAGCTCCGACAGTCACGGGAAGGGGCTGATGGGTGACCTCGCAGCAGTGTTCGACACCCGGCTCAGCCCGGGTACCGTGTATCCACGACTGCATGACCTCGAAGACGAGGGTGCACTCGAAGTACACGAACTCGTCCGCACCAAGGAGTATCGGGTCAACGATGAGGAGAAGCTCCGCGAGCGCGTCGAGTCCGCGATGGAACAACATCTCGCCTTGGGCTACTTCATGCAGTCGGCACTGGAGTCGCTGGACGACTAACGCTGGATTTCGACATTGAGCGAGGAGTTCTGCAGCAGGACCGCGAGCACGTCTTCTGGCGAGGAGTCGTCGGAAATCTGTTTTGCGTACCACCGGATGAACGATTCGAACGTCGAGGACACGTCGTTCGAGCCGACGGCAAACGTCGATTCTGACTGTTCTGTGCGAGCAGCAACCGTGAGTGCGTACGCCCCGTCTAAGCCCTCAAGTTTCGCGAGCCGGGGGTCGACGGCGGCAGCCTCGGTTGGTTCCTCGTCGGGCTCCGGCGCGGCAGGCTGTTCGGTTCCCTCAGGGTTGACGACGAACCGCTCGTCGCCCAGCGAGCGGACGCGGTCGTCGTCAAGCGATAGCTCCTCCGGGTCGAGTGGTGGCTCCTCGGCGTCGTACTCGTCACCGCCGTTGCTCATGCGACGGCTTGAATCCCCATCTCGATGAGTCTGGCGGCTGCAAACACGTAGCGGCGACCGTCGGCGAAGTACTCGAAGCCGGTCGCAAAGACGAACAGCGCGGCTGCTGCCGTCGCACAGGCGAGCGCAACCGCCCCGAGCCGCGTATCGTCAGGACGAACGAGGAGCCATCCGGCGACGAGTCCCCCAGTGGCGAGATTCACGACGGCGTGGGCCTGCATCACCGCCCCGACGGACGGCTGGAACACCGGCCCGATAGCCACCAGTAGCGCAAGTCCGAGTCCGAAGGCGAGCAACGTCGCGCGAGCGAGCGTGTCGGTCGCTTCAGTGACGACCGCCTGGACCGGGGCCAGTCGAGCAACGCCGTAGACGAGCAGCGGCACCGTCGGAATGAGATACCGGACGGTGACCGTTCCGTGGACGGGAAGCCGGGGGAGATACACCAGCGAGAAGACGACCACGAACACGACGGCAAACAGGTCCGTCGCGCGAGCCGGGTCGGTTCGGAGTGTCGACACCGAGGGGAGTCGCACGCGCAGTCGGCGTTGCGTGAGCCAGCGGCGCAGATAATACCCCGGGGCGGCCACGAGCGCGGCGAGCAGTGGTGCCGTCTCCAACAGTGTTAGTTCGATGGTCTCACCACCGGTCTGTGTGTAATCGACGCCGGGGATGCGGCCGCTTCGAACGAAGACGTGATACAGCCGCTGGGGGTCGAGTGCCTCGATACCCCGCTCGAACTGGCTCAGAACGCGGTCAAGCAAGGCGGTGAGCGTCGCCGCCAGCGTTGCGATGACACTGCCGATGGGGTTGGTGGATGGTGTTCCGTCTGTCGAAGCCTCATCCGTCGGCGCTGGCGTGTCAGTTGCCCCGCCGTCCCCGCCGGTGCCGTCGGACCCACCGCCCGTCTGGCCGCCAGTGTCGCCGTTTTGTGGTGGCGGGTCAGCCCCGCCAATCGGCTCGGCGGGGTTCGACGGCGCGACGGTTGGTTGGGACGTGACAGTCGCACCGCCGCCACGGTAGGAGGTGAGGAGTCGCGGGGGCTGGAGTGGATTTCCGGAGATGAGAAGGTTCGTCACGAAGAAGGGGAGCAGCGAGACGAAGAGGACACCACCAATCGCGAGGAGTGCACGCAGGTCACGCCGGTCGGCCGTCACAAAATCGACGGTTCCGAGGACAACGAGGAGGAGGAATCCCTCCGGTGCAGATACCCACGCCGTCAGGCCCACGGGCACGTACGCGAGCGCCCGGTCGAACAGTCGCCCGGAGACACGACTCCGGGCGAAACAGTAGCAAGCCAAGAGGACGAGAAACGCGGTGATGAGATGTCGCTTTGGAATCGTCGCCCAGAAGCCGACCGGGCCGAGGAGCATCGTTGCCACGGCGGTCGCGATGCCGACGCGATGGCCGTGAAACAGCGAGGCGAGGAGATAGGCCGTCGCAACGAGTCCACCGGCAGCGAGTAACGTGACAAGTTGGAGTGCAACCAGTGGAAACATCCGCGGGGCGATTGCCGCCCCGCCGACGACGTTGAGAACAAACAGGAAGCCGCCAAGCATCGCGGCGGTGGGAGCGACGAGACCGGTATCGAATGCCGTTGCGAGTCGGCGACCAACCACGACGATGCCGAGCGACCAGAGGCCGGCGAGTAAGATTGCCGGCTCCGCGACGAGGGCCACCGCTCGCAGGGCGAGGAGAATCGGAAGCGCGGCGAAGACGTGCCCGTAGTTCCGGCCGTACAGGCGACCGTCGTGGGCGTACACGCCGGGCGTTTGTGCGTCCGGCGGCCCGTAGTACACCGTCGAAAGTTGGAGAGTTCCGTCGGCGACGTTCGCGAGGGCGTTCGCCACGGCGACCGTATCGACGATGAACACGTCGAGTCGCCAGTAGCTGGCGAAGACGACACAGGCGAGCAGAAACAGCGTCGCGGCGTGCGTTGTCGGAATCGGTGCGAGCCACCGCCGCCACGCGGTGTGGATGCGTCCGAACACCTGACGGAGGCTACGCGTCCGAGACATTGAACGTCGATTGATGCACGACGAACAGGCTTCCGTCTGTCGCTGCAGTTACGTTGAGTGTGAGCTGTCCGGTCGCGTCGAGCCGCGGGGTTCGCGTTATCGTTCGCACTTCGCCGGCTGGAACGGTGGCGGTCGCGACCGTCGACCGCGTATCGTTCCGAAGCTGGTATCGAAGTGCGACAGGGTCGGCCCCTGTCTGCACCGTGATCGTCGTCCGTGCCGTCACGGCACCGTCAGCGACGGTCACCGTCGGCTCGTCGGCGAGTTGATAGGAGAGTTGGCGGTCCAACTCCAAGCCTGCGTTGCCGCCGAAGCCGGAGTACACTGCGTCGTTTGCCGTTGGGTCTGTTGGATACGACACCGCGGGGACGAGTGGCCCGGCGACGAGCGCCGTGGCGACCACGACAACAGCCAGTCCACTCATCACGCGGGTGTCCATCAGTATACTCCTGCAATTGTACCGTACACAGTAAGCGACGCGCTCACGGTGGGAGATGACTCCACAGCGTTTGCCGTTCCGCGGTCGGACTCAGCAAACGATGGTGTGGAAGACATGCTGTTGATGAATAGTGGGGGGTGAAAATTGGTATTCGCTACTGTTCCGGAATTTAGACGCTGACGTACTTGTCCTCAAGCACCGAGGGGACGTTCACTGCGTAGGAAGTGGTTGCCCCCGACTGGTCCGTAATCGAGAGATCGACGTTTGCGCCCTCATCAAGGCCGTCGCTGGACTCAATTGCTTCTGCATCGATAGTTATTTTAACACGCTGACTAGTGTCAGAGAGACGCGTTGCGTCTCCGCCTTTGAGATCACTAGTTCCAAATTTAGAGTCACTGGCGCCACTACTGGAGTGCGTGAGCGTTTTCAGCGCAGTTCCACTATTGTACTGAACGGTCGCTTCTTTGAGGTCGATATCGCTGGAGCCAGCCGACTTCTTCACGACGAGCTCAATCGTCTCAATATCTGGGTCCGTCCCCCCCGGCGTATCAGCGTCAACGCCGGTCGCAGAGACGATATCGATCTGGTTGGAGACACCCGCTTGTGCCTCCTCACCAGTGGCAGCCGCCTTCGACTGCAGGTCACCGGCCGTGTTCACGAGCACGCCGGCTGCAACAGCCGCCACGAGCACGAGGGCGATGAAGATGATTAGCGTCCCGATACCGACCTGACCGCGGTCGAATTCGTCAAATGAGGTTGGAATGTTCATTTAATTAGTTCTCTTGTTTAGACGCTAACGTATGTGTCCTGTAGCACCGACGGAACGTTAATCGCATACGAGGTGGATGCGCCACCCTGGTCCGTAACCGTCAGGTCAACGTTGGAACCCTCAACGAGGGCATCGTCCGTGTCATCGTTCCGGTCTGGCTCGATTTGCCGTGCGTCAATAGTGATTTCTACGCGCTGGTTGGTGTCGGAAAGTCGCGTGTCGTCACCGTTAATTCCGGTTGTACTGAATTGTTCGTCAGTGGCGGCAGCACCGTGCGTGAGTGTCACGCGTGCATCGCCGCTCAGGTACTGAATTGTTGCCTGCTCAAGATCAATGTCGTCAGCGCCAGCAGACTTCTTGACAACCAGTTGGATAGTATCGACATCCTTGTCAGTCTGTACGTCCACGCCCGTTGCTGAGACGACTTCGATCTGGTTGGAGACGCCCGCTTGTGCGTCCTCACCAGTCGCAGCCGCCTTCGACTGCAGGTCACCGGCCGTATTCACGAGCACGCCGGCTGCAACAGCCGCCACGAGCACGAGGGCGATGAAGATGATTAGCGTCCCGATACCGACCTGACCGCGGTCGAAGTCGTCGAATGAGGTTGGAATATTCATTTTCGTATCCATCCTTTCGGAGGTTCGTACCCCACCGGGCGGATGTTGCGTTCCCACCTGTACTATCGGGAGACACCTACTTAGGGGGGCTAACGAGTTCAGCCGCCGACTCGGAACTCGAATCGAAACTCGAAACGCCCGGTGAAACCGACCCCCGGGATATACGTGGGGAGTGCTTTCATCTTGATAGCGACAGTTCGTGCAGGCCCGCACGAGACACACACAACTCCACAAAGACACACATGAGCAAATCATTACGCGAAATACTTGGGTGGGAACCGCCCGCAAATGACACAGACAAGCAGGAATCTGATGACGATGACGACGGCACCGATGTCGATACAGAACCGGCCATCGTTGAGACGGATGACAAGATGGACGATGGAGAAGACGGCGGGCCATCGTCCAAGGAATTGACTGCACGCATCGACGAAATCGAAGCTGAGGTGGACTCTACCTCAAGTTCCGTCCGTGCAGTCCAAAGCTCTCAGGACGAGCTTCACGATACCGTCGAGGAGATGAACGACACGGTGCGTGAACTGCTTGGCGTCTACGATCAGGTGAATGCTGCTCAGAACCCCTTCGTTGAATCAGGCGAGACGTACGACAACGCGAGCCCAGATGTAACAGTGAACAAAGAGAGTGCAACTGACGAGACAGACGAACTGGACGCGGCTGACGAGAGTGAGGACGATGTCGTGAGTTTCGACGATCTTGCCGAGCAGCGTACAGAACAGCCTGCCGTTGACGAGACTGAAGCGGCTGGCGAGCATGACGACGAGATAGTGCGCTCCGGTGAACCCGACACACAGAGTACGGAATCGGCCGCTGCAGACGGCGCTGGACAAGCCGTCTCGGTCGAAGCAACCAGCGGAGCGAACCCTGCTACAAACGAATCAGAACACGATGCAATGGTAAGTACGCTGCCTGGCGGCTATGCAGGAGATGTACTCATGATGGAGTGGCTTGCGAAACTAATGGAACAATCCGGGCCCGCGGGCACGCTACGCGCGGTGGAACACTATCAGACACTCAATTGGGTGTCGCCATCAGTGCGAGATCGAGCTCTCGACTGTCTGGGTGGCCCCTCGCTTGACGTGTTTGTTGACCCGACACAGCCGTGCGAGCCGACGGGCGACGATCACGCACTTTCTCAACAGTATCTGACAGTCTTAAGCGAACTCGACGAGGTATAGATGGGATTCAGCGTCAGTGGAGCAACGGCCGTCATCTTCATCGGGCTGCTGGTCAGCGTCTCGACGCTGTACCCGGCCATCGACCAGCACAGCGAGCGCCGGTCGGAGGCCATCGGCGAACGTGACGAGCGTGCACTGACGATGCGGAACACGGCAATCGACCTCACGAGAGCAACTGTGAACAACGAGAACCCTGGTAACGGTGATAAGACGCTCCTCGTGAAGGTTGACAACGATGGGGCTAGTACCTTGGCGGTCTCGAAGACTGACCTACTCGTTGATGGCGTCTACATGTCTCCGTCGACAGTCATTGACGGCGATCAAGACACTGACGTGTGGACCAGCGGCGAAACCCTCGAGCTGACGCTCACTATCGACGAGTCGGCGTCGCCGACGCAGGTGAAAGTCGTGACCGACCACGGAATCGCCGCGACGGCGGAGGTCGTCTGAATGGCGAGCGACTCGGTCTCGACGCTCGTCTTGTTCATCGCGGCACTAAGCGTCGCGGCGGCCGTCTCCGGAACGCTCGTCTCATCGGTCGGCGGACTCGCCGACGCGGTCGATGCACGCGGGGTCGACGTGGCGGAGGATATCGACACGGATATCGAGATTATCAGCGACCCGGGCAGTAGTGCCGTGTACGACGATGCGAACAGCGAAGTGACCCTCTTAGTCAAAAACAGTGGCCGACGCGGCCTCTCGACCGACGGGTCGAGTATCGAACTGTTACTCGACGGCGAGTACGTCTCGCGGTCGACATTCACGGTCGAGGTGCTCGACGGCGACGCGTGGACGAGCGGGAACGTCGCCCGACTTCGCATCGACAGGTCACTCGCCTCGGGGGATCACCGAGCCACCGTCATCGTCGAAAACGAACGCGAGACGCTCCGCTTTAGAACATGAACCACCTCTCCGTCGGCTTAGAGTCGCGCGACCGCGTCAGTAACGCAGTCGGCGGAGGCTTTCCTGAAGGCAGTCTCATCTTGCTCGAAGGCGGGACGGGGACCGGAAAGTCGGTCCTGTCCTCGCGGTTCATCTACGGCCTCTGTGAAGAGGGCACCGACGTGACCGGCGTCTCGACTGAACACACCACCCGCGAGTACGTCAAACAGATGGAGTCGATGTCGTACGACGTGACGCGGCATCTGCTCAAAAATCGGCTCACCCACTTTCACGCGCCGGTCGACGGCGACCGGCCGCTCATCAGGCCGCTGTTCGAACCGGGGGCGCTGTGGGACGGCAAGGTGCTGGTCATCGACGGGTTCGGCGACCTGTTCCGCAACGACCCGAAGTTCGGCAGCACACTCGGCACCGGCGACGAGGACCGCGCCATGGAGCGCATCATGGCGAAGCTCGAAGCCCCGCTCGCGGCGGGAAAGGTCGCCATCATCACGGTGAATCCGGAGTCGATGACCGACCGTGCGCTCCGGCCGCTGCGGGGCGCGGCGGACGTCTACTTCGACCTCCAGAGTGAGGCGGTTGGACAGGAGATACGGAAGAAAGCGCTCGTCCGGCGTTTCGCGGGCATGAAGCGACCGGTTGACGACACCATCGGCTTCTCCGTCCAGCAGGGACGGGGAATCGTCATCGAATCGAGGACAATCGCATGAGCACTACACGAGCATCCGACGAACTACGCGCAGTCATGAGCCAACACGCCCACGTGCGTGAACACGTTGAGACGTTCAACGAGCGAACGGGGACCTACCCCGAGTACGTGGAAGAACCGGACGACGACCACGCGGACGGGAAGCCGAACGTGTTGTTCCCGGCCGAGCCACCCATCTACTCGCACGTCCACGGCGAGGCGGGCGAGGATACGACGTACTACTGTCTGGAGCCGAAGCTGCGGCCCGAAGACGAGGCGCAGTACGAGCGGCTCCGGACCGAGGTGCTCGACCGCTCGGTGTCGAAGCCGGCTCCTGGCGACGACGGCGACCGCGATTTCACCCAACATCTCGACGAGCTTATCGACGAGATTCTGACGGTCCCCGACGGCGTCGGGTCACTGCCCGACCGCATCCGCGGGGCGGTCTTCGGTAGGCAGTTCACCGTCGATGCCGCGACGTACGAACGGCTTCGCTACGTGCTCCAGCGTGATATCGTCGGCCTCGGCCCGCTCGAACCTGTGATGGCCGACGACGAGAACGAGGATATCCACGTAATCGGGCCACACGCCTGCTACGTCGACAACGGCACCTTCGGCATGGTGGAGACGACCGTCGACTTCGGCAGCCCCGAGGAGTTCTCCAACTGGATTCGGAACATGGGCGAACGGATGAACCACCCGGTGTCCGACTCCGACCCGATTATCGACTCGACGCTGCCCAACGGGTCGCGTATCAATATCATCTACTCCGACGACGTGTCGGTGAAAGGGCCGTCGCTCACCATCCGACAGGGTGAGGACGTGCCGCTCTCCATCCTCCAGATTACCAAGTGGGGGACGCTCTCGCCGGAGTTAGCCGCGTATCTCTGGTTGTGCATGGAGAACGAACAGACGGTGTTCGTCGTCGGCGAGACGGCATCGGGGAAAACGACAACGCTCAACTCGATGTTCTCGTTCATCCCGCGTGACCACAAAATCTACACCGCAGAGGACACCGCCGAGGTCATGCCACCCCACGAGAACTGGCAGCAACTCCTCACGCGGGAGGGGAACGGCGAGGGGTCGGACGTGGACATGTTCGATCTGGTCGCTGCGGCACTCCGGTCGCGGCCCGACTACATCTGTGTGGGTGAGGTGCGTGGCGCAGAGGCACAGATGGCGTTCCAGGCGGCCCAGACGGGCCACCCGGTCCTGATTACGTTCCACGCGAGCGACATCGTCTCGATGATCCAGCGGTTCACGTCGAACCCCATCAACGTCCCCGAGACGTTCATGGACAACTGCGACGTGGCGCTGTTCCAGAATCGCGTGAAGCAGGGCGATGACGTACTTCGCCGTGTCACCAGCGTGCAGGAAATCGAAGGCTACTCCAGCCACGAGGGTGGCGTCGTCACCCGCGAGGCGTTCTCGTGGGACCCCCGCGACGACGAGGTAGCGTTCAAGGGGCGTAACAACAGCCACGTGCTCGAAAACCAGATTGCGACGCTGCTCGGCTACGAGGATACACGGATGATTTACGACGAACTCGACCGTCGCGCCGAGATTATCCGCCGACTCATCGACGCCGACACCGTCGGCTACTACGAGGTCAACGAGGCCATCGAGACGTTCCAGCGTGACGGGGTCGAGGCCCTCGATATCGATATGCACGGCCTCACGGAGCAGACGCCCGCATGAGCACCCAGACCGACGACGACAGTTCCGCGTTCGAGTTCGATATTCGTGAGCTGCTGTCGTCGGTCGTCGACGCGTACCGCTACATGGGCATCTCGCCCGAGCGGTATCTCGCGGTCGTGTTACTCCCGACGGTCGCGCTCGCGGTTGGGCTCGTGGCCGCACTCGCGGTCGTCCGGCCCGACCCGACCGTCGCGTTCCCGGTCGCGATGTTGGGCTTTCTGCCCGTGCTCGGGGCGCTCGTCTACCCGAAAATCGTTGCCGACCGGAAGCGGAAGGAGGTCCGCGAGCAGTTCCACCTGTTCTTGACCCACATTACGGTGCTTTCGTTGACAAACATCGACCGCGTCGAGGTGTTCCGGACCCTCGCAAATATCGAGGAGTACGGTGCACTCGCCGAGGAGATGGGTCGGATTACGGCGCTCGTCGACACGTGGAATCAGTCACTGGACGACGCGTGTCGCCGACGCGCGAAACGCGCCTCCTCGGATATGCTCGCCGACTTCCTCGAACGGCTCGCGTACACCGTCGGGGCGGGCCAGTCGCTGAGTGATTTCCTCGTCGACGAACAGGAGTCGATGATCGAGGAGTTCGTCACCCGCTACGAGTCGGACCTCGCGAAGCTGGACGTGTTGAAGGAACTGTACATGTCGATGATGCTCTCGACGACGTTCATCCTCGTGTTCGCGACGGTGCTCCCGCTGCTGTTGGGCGTGCCGGCGACGCTGTTGATGGTCGGCGTCATCGTGATGTTCGACATCGTGCAGGGTGCGTTCCTCTTCGTCATCCACCAGACCGCGCCGCGTGACCCGGTGTGGCTCGATTCGACCGACGACCGAAACCACTCGCCGACGCGCCGGGTCCAACCGTACGTCTTTGCCGGCGTCGGCCTCTCCATCATCGCCGTAGTTGGGATTGCCGCACTCGGACTCGGTTACACGCCGATTGCGCCCGACCGGCTGCCGCGACCGATGTACGTCGCGATACCGACGCTCCCGCTGTTGATTCCGGGGCTGGCGATGCGGCGTGAGGAGAATCGTGTCTCCGAGCGCGACGACGGCTTCCCCTCCTTCATCCGGGCGCTCGGCGGTGTCGAATCGGTGAAGCAGACCTCGACGGCGAACGTGCTGGAGATGCTGCGGACGAAGG
>Ga0102935_1000660_pt1 | contig 12662 bp, 10 predicted proteins | sample SalPonR2_A_D2_MG_FD_78508 | JGI IMG/M metagenome (GOLD analysis project Ga0102935, IMG submission 78508) | Salt pond soil microbial communities from South San Francisco under conditions of wetland restoration - Salt Pond MetaG R2_A_D2_MG | ecosystem: Environmental > Aquatic > Marine > Intertidal... | reverse complement strand
ATCGGCCCTGGTCCGGAACGTCGGCGTGACTGTCGCAACCGAGTCGTGATACAGCAACCATCGCAGCGCGGCCTGAGACATCGTCCGCTCGCCGTCCTGCTCTAGGAACCGCAGCGTCTCGAGTTTTTCCCAGCCTGTTTCGTACCACTCGTCGGGGCGGTAAGCCCGGTGATCCCCCTCGTCGAGTTCAGTTTCGGGTCTGACCTGTTCGTTGAGAAGCCCGGAGGAGTGGGGGACGCGGGGGATGAGACTCGTCTTCGAGCCGGTCCGGTCGATCGTTTCCAGGAAGTGATTACCGACTTCCTGCTCGAAGGCGTTCCAGACGAGTTGGACGGCGTCGAACTCCTCTTCGATCGCCATGTCGCCCTCGGCAAGCCAGCCGATCGAGGGACCGAGCGCCCAGCCGATGGCGTCGACGCGGTCACCCTCCCGGAGTTCGTCGAGAAACTCGAGAACCTCGCTGTCGACTTCCTCGACGTTGGCGTTGTGCAACTGGAGGACATCGATTTTTTCGATCCCGAGCCGGTCGAGTGACTTCTCGAAGGCGTCCTCGAGATACGCCCGGTTCATCTCCTTCGGAAGTTCGCCGTGTCCGGCCTGTGGGTTGTTGTAGAAGTCGTAGCCGATCTTCGTCGCGACGGTGACTTCCTCGCGAACCCCCTCAAGCGCGCGGCCGATGAGTCGCTCCGAGTCGCCATGACCGTAGACGTCGCCGGTATCGAAGTAGGTAATTCCCTGATCGATCGCGTACCGGACCATCTCGATCGCTTCGTCGTCGTTGCGGTCGCCCCACCAGTCGCTGCCGACGACCCAGGCACCGAAGCCGATCTCCGAAACCTCGACGTCGGACGTTCCGAGCGTTCGGTAGTTCATACAGTGTCATTGGAGGTTGTCCCACTTATCGCTCGTGGTTCGTCCTGTGTTTCCGGTCTCCGGTCCGGGCGACTCCGTTCTCCTTGATAATACCCTCCCCGATCGTGCACACCGCACACAACAGCAATCCCTAACAACCACAGGCTCCTCAGAGAGAGTATGACGAAGCGCCACGTCTCGCTGCCGGCGGAGGCGGAAGAGGGCCTCGACACGTTCCTCGAAACCGTCGACAGGCGGCTGTCGGGTGACGAAGACACTTGTGCGGTCGTCGAGGACGTACTCGTCGACCTACACGGTGATCGGGAGGCCTACGAACGGTGGCAGGCAGGGGAGTCGGTTTCGCCGGCCGAACGCGTCCGGCTCCAGGGGTACGATCCGTGCAACGCGACGCTCGAAAGCGAGTACTACGCCGAGAAAGACGAGACGAAGTTCCAGCAGTCCAAATACCTCCAGTGGCTGTGGCGGCAGTTCGACGCGACCCCGATGGCCGACAACGTCGAGTTCGCGCTCCGATTCCGTCGGATGCTCGCCGACCACCTCTTCGAAGAGTGCGGTGACGACTGTCGGTTTTTCAAGGGCATCACGTTCACCTACGGCCACAACATCACTATCGGTGATAACGTCGTGGTCCACGACGACGTCCACCTCGACGATCGTGGGCGGCTGACGATCGGCGATCGGGTTTCGATCTCCGACGGCGCCCACATCTACAGCCACGATCACGACATCGTCGATCAGACCGAGGTCGACAACTACCACACGATCATTGAGGACGACGTCCGAATTACCTTCGACGCGATGGTTCGAGCCGGCTGTAAAGTCGGCGAAAACGCTATCGTCGGCGCCCGGAGTGTCGTCCAGTCGGACGTTCCCGCCCACCACGTCGTCGTCGGACAGCCGGCAAAGAGCGTCCGAATCAAACCCGGGTGGGAGGACACTGCCGACTCGGTCGACGCCGAACACCTCTCCCTGCGGGACGAACGGCATCTGCCCTACGATCTCCCCGACGACCTCGAACAGTTCGACGAGTTCCAGCGGGATCTCCGTCCTTCCAGCGAGAACTAGCCGTCGTCACGGATATCGGAGTGGCTACACCGACGCTGCGTTCCCTATCGTCCGGCACCAAGGCGAGTGACAAGTCTCCGGCTCTGCTGGATAGAAACCGATAGGCGAACCCCGTCAGGGCAGAAACCTCGGAACGGTTTCCGGATCGGATGATCGAAGCGCTTACTCGATCTCTTCGGCGATCTCTTCGGCGTCGATGTCCGCTTCCTCGAGTGCTTCTTCGATGTCGACGTCGCCAGCACCGCCACCCATACCACCCATCATACCGCCCATGCCCATCCCCATGTCGCCGTCGAGGATCTCCTGGATCAGTATGCGATCGATGTCGGTTAGCTCGATGAGCTGTCCGGCGATCTGCTGTTTCTGCATCATCCACTGCTGGTTCATCGAGAGCTGCGGCGTCGACTCGACGTAGAGGGTCCGCTTTTCGACCGTCTCGGTGATCGTCTCCGGTTCGGCGTCCTCGTCGTCCGCTTCGTCCGGCTCTTCGACGCGCGTCTCTTCGACCTCGTCGGTCTCGACCCACATCTCCAGATCGAGATCAAGGAACATGCCCAACAGGCCACGGGCCTGTTCCAGATCGTCCTCGACGGTACCGAGAATCTCGTACTCGTACTCGATGTCCTCACCAGCCAACGGGTGATTGAAATCGACGCGTGCGCGCCCACCTATGATCGTCTCGAGGACGCCCTGCTGGCCGTCGATCTGGATTCGAGCGCCGGGGTAGCGGTCGTCCTCATCGATCTTGTCGGCCGAGACGGTACTGACCTCCTCCTCGTCGTACTCGCCGAAGGCGTCTTCGGCCGCCACGAGGACGCTGCCCTCGTCGCCGACCTCCTTGCCGCGAATGTCGTCTTCGACGTCCGGGAAGAGATGCCCCTCGCCAAGTACGATGACGCGGGGCTCGAACTCGCCCTGATCGGCGACGCCTTCCTCTTCTGCTATCTCTTCGTCGGTCGTATCGACGAGTTGACTGTCCTCGACAGTTCGGGCGGTGTAGCCGACCCGGACGAAATCGCCGTCCTGTAGTCCGTCGGCCGTCTCTGTCTCTTCGTCCGGCTCCTCGGTCTCGGCGTCGTTCGGTTCTCCGTTGGCCGTCTCGGCCGCCGCTTCGTCGGCCGTTTCGGTCTCCTCGACCTCATCGGATTCGTCGCTCATACTCCCTACGACAGCCGTCGCACCCTTAACAATCACGTTTCGCGGCGGCCACGAGCCACGACGCTTTTGCCGATCCACCGAGAGCCAACGGTCATGTACGAAGTCGAAATAAAAGTCCGGGCCGATCACGACCGCGTTCGGGCCCGGTTGTCGGAGCTCGATGCCGTTCCCGAGGGGACGGTACGACAGGTCGACACCTACTACGACCATCCCGTTCGGAAGTTCGCCGAAACGGACGAGGCCCTCAGGGTCCGCCGTGAGAGTGCCGCAAAAAGGGACGAAACCCGAATAACGTACAAAGGACCGCTTGTAGAAGCGGAATCGAAGACCCGAACCGAACTTGAGACGGCCGTCGATGACGGGGATACCGTCGCCGATATTCTCGTGAAACTCGGATTCGAGGCGGCCGCGACGGTCGAGAAGACCCGCGAACGGTTCCGCTGTGATGGATACACCATCACCCTCGATACTGTTTCTGGACTCGGAGAATTCCTCGAAGTCGAGACCGAAGCCGAGGTGATCGAACCGGCCCGTGAGGGTGCGATCGAGTTGCTCGAACGATTGGGTCTCGACGCGGGCGACCAGATTCGACGCTCGTATCTCGGTCTCCTGATCGAAGCCGACTCCTGAATCGCCCGACTGCTCGTGGACCCCGTCCGCCTGATGCGTAGTGGTAATCAATTTCGACCGTTTGGTTTCCGTAAGTTATAGAACCGATCGCAGAGAACAGAGAGCCAATGACTGACCGAAACATCCGTGTCGAGCCGGTCGTCGGCCGCGCGGTTGAGGCCCAGGACGTCGAGATCGTCGAGCGAAAGGGGCTTGGCCACCCCGACTCGCTGTGTGATGGAATCGCCGAACACGTCTCACAGGCGCTTGCGCGCGAGTACATCGACCGCGTCGGAAAAGTACTCCACTACAACACAGACGAAACCCAACTCGTCGCCGGTAGCGCCGCTCCGACGTTCGGCGGCGGCGAGGTTATCGATCCGATCTATCTACTGATCACGGGACGGGCGACCAAAGAGTACGAGGGAACGAAGATCCCCGCGGAAACGATCGCGCTTGGCGCGGCCCGTGAGTACATCAACGAGAACTTCCCGTTCGTCGATTTCGGTACCGACGTCGTCGTCGATGTCAAACTCGGCGAAGGATCGGGCGACCTTCAGGAGGTCTTCGGTGAGGACGGCAAGCAGGTCCCGATGTCCAACGACACTTCCTTCGGGGTCGGGCACGCGCCGCTGACGGAGACCGAAAAGATCGTCCTGGAAACTGAACGGCAGCTCAACGGCCGCTACAGCGACGAGAACCCGGCGGTCGGACAGGACATCAAGGTGATGGGGAAACGCGAGGGCGACGAGATCGACGTGACTGTCGCGGCTGCCATCGTCGATCGGTACGTTGCCGACATCGAGGAGTACGGCGAAATCATAACCGGTATCCGGAACTTCGTCGAGGATCTCGCCGGGGAGCACACCGATCGTGGCGTGACGGTGCACGTCAACACCGCCGACGACTACGAGGACGAGGCGATCTATCTGACGACGACTGGGACGAGCGCCGAGCAGGGCGACGACGGGTCGGTCGGTCGCGGCAACCGTGCCAACGGTCTCATCACGCCGAACCGATCGATGTCCATGGAAGCCACATCCGGCAAGAACCCCGTTAATCACATCGGAAAGATCTACAACTTGCTCTCGACGGAGATCGCGCGGACGGTCGTCGACGAGGTCGACGGGATCGAAGAGATCCGGATCCGGCTGCTCTCTCAGATCGGGCAGCCGATCGACCGTCCACACGTCGCCGACGCCACGCTCGTGACCGAAGACGGCGTCGAAATCAGCGATATCGAGGCCGACGTCGCCGCAATCGTCGACCGCGAACTGCGAAACGTGACCGATATCACCGAACGGGTTATCGACGGCGAGCTGTCGACGTTTTGATCGCCCGCTCGCTGCCGAGCCCGGGGCTGGAGGCGAAACCGATTTTTTCTCTCGCCGCCGACGTCGTGCCATGACGCGGGTATGTCTGGTCGGCGACGACGACGTCGAACTCCGGTACGAACTCGTGAGCCGCGAGACCGCCCGCGAAGCGCTCGCGACGTACGATCTCACCGCCCCCTACGAAAACACGGTCGCGCTCGAAACCGTTTCACTCGGCGCTGCCGTCTCGGTTCTGAACGATCTCGAGTGGTATCTGGCTCGATTCGTCGAGACGTCGCTCGTCTTCGAGCCCTCGGTCAGCGATGCGGAGTGGCTCTCGCGTGCGCTCGCCTCGGCGATCCGCGACGGTGACTCTCCGCCCGAAGAATCCGGTCGATACCTGAAGGTATTCGGCGTCGATGGTGGACGGTTACTCGAACCGATGTTCGTCACCCGGACGGGCCCGGAACTGCCCGAGTACGATCTTCACGAAGTCGACGAGACGCTCGTCGTCCGAGTTACTGAAACGGAGTTCGGCGCTTGACCGCTATATTTCGACGCCGCTCGGGATGAGGCTCCGATCGCGGAGCAAATCGCCGTCGTTATCGTAGACCAGAAGGGTCGACTTGTCGTAGGTCGCGAGTTCGTCCCCGTCGTCGGTCCGGACAACCACCCGGTAGTGGCCGTTGTTTTCGTCACCGTCAGCGACGGCTTCCGTCACCGCGAACACCGTCTCGGCATCGGCGTTGAGTTCCAGAACGTACTCGCCGGTAACTCGGTCCGCGATCGCGAATGCCCCCTTCGGCCCGTCGGCCTGGATGGCGTCCTGCAGGCGATAGGTGATGTCGACCCCGTCGCCATCAAGCGGTCTTCCTCCACGGCGGAGCCGTGACTTGAGCTCCTCGGTCGGCCCCTCGTACGTGATCCGCACGATCGGCTGTCCCGAGTCGTCGGCCTGCACACCCGCCGCATCCAGAGTGAAATAATCACGGCGCATTCCTGCTTACTTGCCAGTACGGGCGCCCCACGCATGAACGTAACGCCCTCGTCAGACACGTTGTGTTTTCCGAGTCCGGGCGAATGCGGCTGGTCGAACGCGGCGGACATTTATTTCGCCGGCGCGTGTATAGCAAGACAGTCACTGTCCGGAGGAACACAGCAATGACACAGGACCGGTCTGAGGGCGGGCTCGGAGCTATCGGCGAGCGGCTGGCTCGCACCGTCGAATCTCTCCGCGGTTCCTCGGTCCCCGGCGATCCTTACCGCCCCAGCGAGGCTGGGCCAATCGTCGGCGATCGGTCGTTGGAGGGCCGACCTGTCGATCAATACTGGCTCAATCCTCCGTTTTCCTACGCCGCGATCACCTACGACGAGGACGCGAACCAGCATCGATACAACGCCGTCGAGCCGGCGCTCGATCGCTTCGAGAGCGATGTCCTCGAAACGCTCTATGACGACGTCCGGACACCGCTTCTGTACGGGTCCCAGGACGGTCCCCCCGAGGAGGCACTCCGAGTGGAACTCCGGAGACGGCTCGAACGGTACGGGGTCGAGGTGGATACGGCCGGATTCTATCGGCTGTACTACTACCTGTATCGGAAGTTTCAGGGGTTCGGCCGGATCGATCCCCTAATGCACGATCCACGCATCGAGGACGTCTCCTGTGACGGCTACGGAATTCCACTGTACGCCTACCACGAAGACTACCAAGACATCGAAACGAACATCAGCTTCGAAAAAGAGGAACTCGACGATTACGTCGTTGCGATGGCCCAGCAGGCAGGCCGGCATATCTCCGTCGGGAGCCCGATCGTCGAGACGACGCTGCAAGACGGCTCGCGTGCCGAGTTGGCGCTCGGTGAGGAAGTGACGCCGCACGGGTCGGCCTTCACCGTTCGAAAGTACAGCGAGGAGCCGTTCACACCCATCGACCTCCTCGAGTTCGGTACCTACTCGCTGGAACAGATGGCGTATCTGTGGATGGCGATCGAACACAACAAGAACATCGTCTTTGCCGGTGGGACGGCCTCGGGTAAAACGACGTCGATGAACGCGATCTCGATGTTCGTTCCGCCGCGATCGAAGCTCATCACCATCGAGGATACCCGCGAACTGTCCTTACATCACGACAACTGGCTCTCGTGTGTGACCCGCGATCGGCTCGACGACGCGGCGAACGTGACGATGTATGACCTCCTGCGGTCGGCGCTTCGTCACCGGCCCGAGTACATCATCGTCGGCGAGGTCCGCGGCGAGGAGGCGATCACCCTGTTTCAGGCGATGAACACCGGGCACACGACGCTGTCGACGATGCACGCCGACTCCGTCCAGACCGTCATCAACCGTCTGGAGAACGAGCCGATCAACGTTCCACGATCGATGGTCCAGTCGCTCGACGTGCTCTGCGTCCAGACGCTCGCCCGCTTCGGGAGCGAACGGGTCCGACGGGCCGATACGATCGCCGAGATCGAAGGGATCGACCAGCGAACGGGCGAACTCGATTACACCGGGGCCTACCGGTGGGACTCATCGTCGGACAGCTTCGATGAGGGCACCACGCGACTCATGGACGAGATCAGGGACGAACGCGGGTGGTCGAAGACGGATCTCCTCGAAGAGATGCGGCAGCGCCGGCACTTCCTGGAGTTCCTCTGGGATCGTGAGGTCGACGGCTACGAGCAGTTCACGGCGATGGTCAACCAGTATTACGCCGCTCCCGAGGAGGTGATGGAGCGGATCGAGGCGGCCGAGTCGGGGGCCGATCCGACGGCGAAGGCGCCGACGTCTGGAGCAGGGGACTGAGATGTTTCGGCTGGTACCGCTCGTTTTCGCCGCCGTCCTCCTCGGACCGTTCTTGACAGGACTGTTCAGCACCCGCCTCAATCGAGTTCTCACGAGCGTCTCGTTTCAGCTCTTCGGCGGCCGTGGAATCGCGTTCAATGCGCGTCGTGAGCGACTGCTGCGCTCGGCAGCGATGGGCGTTCCCTACAGAGAGTACGCCAGCAAAACGTACCTCTATGCGATCGTTGCCGGGATCGTCGGCGGGATTGTCGGGTTCTATGTAGTTGTGGACGTGCTCGCGCTGGGGGAACTTTTTGGGCTCTGGGTCGACCCGGTATCGTTTTTCAGTGACGACCCCAATCTGGAGGCTGGCCTCATTGGCCTGATAATCCTCGGGAGCATTGTCATCGGAACAGGGGTCGGATTTGGCGTCTATTTCGCCCGGTGGCGGCTCCCTGCGGTTCGCGCCGACGCACGCGAACGAGAGATCGACGCAAGCCTCCCGCGGATGGTCGCGTTCATGTACGCGCTCACCCGCGGTGGGATGTCCATACCCGACGTGTTCCGGACCCTCGCCGCGAATGAGGGCGTGTTCGGGGAGGGGGCCGCAGAGGTCGAGACAGTCGTACGGAACATGGATCTGTTCAACGTCGATCTCGTGACGGCAGTCGAAGACCTCTCCGACCGCACGCCGTCCGAGCAGTTCTCGACGTTCACCGAAAACTTCGCGAGCGTGCTCCAAAGCGGCGGTAACACCTCGGAATTTCTCAACGAGCAGTACGAACGATACCGTGAGAAAGCCGAGGACCAGCAGGCCGAGATACTGAACCTTCTCGCGACGACTGCCGAAGTGTACGTCACCGTTGTCGTGGCAGGGATGTTGTTTCTGATCACGATTCTCCTGATAATTGGTCTGACAGTCGGCGACACGCTGTTGGCGATGCAGATAATCGCATATGCCGCCCTTCCGGCCACGAATCTCCTCTTTTTGGGGTATCTGCTCGAGATCACCCAGCCGCTTCGAGCCGGGAACGACCGGTCCTCAAACCAGAGCTCAGAACCGGGCGCGTCAAGCGGCACTCACGGGAGCGGGAGTGGAGGAAACTACGCCACACCGGAGTCAGCAGTGAATCACGGCCGACTCGACGCATATCGCCGAATCCGGTCCGTCCGGGAGACGCTCGCCACACCGATCGAATCCATGGTCGATCGACCCGTTCGACTGCTGTACGTCACGGCTCCGTTGGCCGTTCTCGCGACCATGTATCGGCTTCCAACTGCGATTACGAGCAGCGGCATCGACCTCGAGGTACTCGACGACCTGCTCGTACAGGCGGCGCTGTTTTTCATGGGTACGTTCGCCGTAGTCTACGAATACAGCAAACGACGGCTCAGACGGCTCGAGGACGCGGTGCCGGATCTCCTCGAGCGACTCGCGAGCCTCAACGAGGCCGGCATCGCCATGGTCTCCTCGTTCGGTCGGATCCGCGAAAGCGACGTTGGGGCGCTCGATTCGGAAGTCAACCGTATCTGGCGGGACATGAACTGGGGTGCGACCGCCGAACAGGCGCTCTCGAGGTTCCAAGACCGCGTCCAGACGGCTTCGGTTACCCGCGTCGTGACACTGATAACGAACGCAATGCGGGCCTCAAACGAGATCGGCCCCGTTCTCAGGATTGCCGCCCGACAGGCCCGTTCCGATCTCGCGCTCCGCAGACAGCGCAAACAGGAGATGTTCACGTATCTCGTCGTGATCTACGTCTCGTTTCTCGTCTTCCTCATCGTCATCGTGGCTCTCGAACAGGTCCTGATACCGAGTCTTCCGGATACCAGCGCCGTCAGCGAGAACGCGGCGACGGGGGTACCGGGACTTGGTGCGTCCAGCGACGATCGAGAGGCATACCAGCGCGTGTTCTTCCATACGGCGCTCATCCAGTCGGTCGTTTCGGGGCTCGTCGGCGGTGTCATGGGGAACGGATCGATCAAGGACGGCATGAAACACGCGACGGCGATGCTCCTCGTCACCTATCTCGTTTTGGTCGTGTTGGTGTGATCGGCCCCGCTCGTCGCTCCGGACCGGCGTTTTCTTGTCAGTGCTGTCGAAACCAAGAGTATGGACGATCGCTCCGGTGTGCGTGGAACCTACGAGCGGATCGCGGAACATTTCGCGACGACGCGTGATCGGCCCTGGCCGGACGTCGAATCCTTCTGTGCGGATCGCCATGCCGAGCTCGCTCTCGACGTCGGCTGCGCCAACGGCCGGCACACGGAACTGCTCACCGACCACGCCGACCGAGTCGTCGGACTGGACCTCAGTCGGGCACTGCTTTCGATCGCCAGCGAACGGGTCCCGCAATCGGATCTTATCGAGGGTGATGCGACCTCGATCCCGATCGTCGACGACGCCGTCGGACTGGCGGTTTACATTGCGACCCTCCATCACCTGCCCGAGCGCCGACTTCGCCGTCGGAGCCTGGAGGAGCTCGCACGGGTCCTCGGTCCCGATGGGGTCGCTCTCGTCAGTGTCTGGAGCACGACCCACGATCGCTTCGACGCCGAAAACGCGACGAGTGGCTTCGATGCGGAGATCGACTGGACGCTCCCGGACGGCGAGACCGTCCCCAGGTATTATCATATTTACGCCCCGGCCGAGTTCGATGCTGATCTGGACGCGAGTTCACTCGCTGTCGTCGAATCGTTCACCTCGAAAGGGAACTGTTATGCGGTCGTCGAGCCCGAGTGATCCGGCTCTGGAACAAACGGGGGGGTGATCGTCCCGGTCGTCTCCTCGGGCGATCATTCCAACTCAGTATCGAAATCGATCTCCTCTTCAGGGTTGTCCTCCGATTCGAGGTCCTCCAAGAGCGCATGCAGTTCCGGATGGAACTCCTCGACGAGCCCGGCTTCTAGATCGAGCAGCAGATACGCCAACCCCCGGAGTTCGTCGAGGTCGTTCTGCAGCGTGTGAACGTGCCGTTGCAGCGTCATCACCTGCTCAACGAGTTCCTCGTCCGTCGCCGTCCGTAGATCCTCCTCGCTGAGCCACTGGAACTCGTCCTCTGGATCCCCCATGTAAATCAACGGCCCGTCCGCGTCGTATAAAGATCCACCGTCCGGGGCGGATCTCTCATGATTGCTACCCGGTATCGTTATTCGGTCGGGGATCACCCGGACGGGCGGCACGTTTTTTACTGCCACCGGCCAACAGAGGCTCGCTATATGTGGGCGCCCCTACGACGGGTCATGAGAGTCAACCGGCCCCGGATCGTCGGCCCGATCACGATCGGGCACGGTGTCAACGAGTTCTTTTCGATCGTGATCCCGCCCGTGATTCCGCTCTTGGTCTCCGATCTCGGCGTTACCTACGGCCAGGCCGGCTTTCTACTCACCGTGTTTTTCGTCATGTATTCGCTTTTTCAGCTACCCGCTGGGGTCGTCGCCGACCGGCTCGGTAAGAACCGGCTCATGCTCGTGGGGCTCGTCGGGATGTCCGCCGGCATCGCTGTTGCCGGGAGCGCACCCACGTACGAGGTGTTGATCGTCGCACAGGCCATCGCGGGGATCGCCGGTAGCACGTTCCACCCGACTGGTCTCTCGATCGTCAGTGACGTCGAAACCCAGGACACTGAGGGCAAAGCCATGGGGGTATTCGGATTCGGCGGCACGCTCGGGACGATGGCCGCGCCGCTCGTCGTCGGCGGTCTGGCCGCGCTGGCGGGCTGGCGTGTCGCCCTGCTTGGGGCGGCCCTGCTCGGTGGCGGAATGACGGTACTGGTCGCGTACTTCATCGTCACGTTCGATCAGGACGTGACGTCGGGGGTCCGTTCCGATGGCGGGAGCGTCTCCACGGACTGGACTCGCTCCGTTCGGGAGGCGGCAGCCGCGCTGGCGACCCGCGACGTCGGCCTCCTGTGTCTCATTACGCTCGTCATGTCGATGCAACACCGCGCGATCCAGACCTTTACGACCTCCTACGTCGCCGCAGAGACTGGCGCGGCGGTGTCAGTCAGCAATCTCGCCTTCTTCTCGCTATTGCTCGGTGGAAGCGTCGCCTCGCTTTGGGGCGGCGAACTCGCTGACCGGTTGAACCGGTACTACCTCGGGATCGGGGCTGCCCTCGGTACCGCGGTGTTGGTGGGCGCAAGCCTCTTCATCACGCGTCTGACCGCGGATCTTTCGTTCGCTCTCCTGATCGCCGCGCTGGTAATCTGGTTCGCCGTCATTGGGGTCGCAATGTACGCGGTCTATCCAGTGAAGAACGCCCTGATCTCCGAGCGGGCGGACGAAGCCCACAGTGGAAGCCTCTTCGGCGTCGTACAGACCGGTTCGGCGATCGGAAGTGCGATCGGGCCGGGACTATTCGGCATTCTCGCAACGGAATGGGGTGTCGTCGCCGCATTTCCCGCTATCGCCGCGGTAGGTCTCGCTTTGGCCGGGCTGTTCGGCGTGTTGTTCGTGTTCAATTGAACGTGAGTCCTTGCGCCCGGCCGTGGTCATCGAGAACGAAAAGAGTCTTATGCGGCATGGTGTTACGGCGAACTGCGCGCCGATGGTCTAGTGGTAGGACCTGAGCCTTCCAAGCTCATGGCCCGGGTTCAAATCCCGGTCGGCGCACTCTATTTGGCTGATCGCAGTCGTCAGGACCCTCCGTTCGGCGAGTACTACGGTTCACGTCAGCGGACCGGTCCCGATGGCGGGAGATAGCGCTGTGGTCACGTGTCTACCCATTTAAAAGCCAAACGTCGGACAGGGAGTCTTCGATCCTTTATATTTATTTGAACTCAGTTTATAATATATAAATCTACTGGCCGGTATTCAGGTTTTGAATCGGCTATTCGCGTTCTGAAACTGCTGAACCTTTAT
>Ga0102935_1000658_pt1 | contig 12670 bp, 8 predicted proteins | sample SalPonR2_A_D2_MG_FD_78508 | JGI IMG/M metagenome (GOLD analysis project Ga0102935, IMG submission 78508) | Salt pond soil microbial communities from South San Francisco under conditions of wetland restoration - Salt Pond MetaG R2_A_D2_MG | ecosystem: Environmental > Aquatic > Marine > Intertidal... | reverse complement strand
GTGACGTACTCGCGTCGGGTGTACGAGGGCTTGCTGATCTCCCGGTACATCGAGGCGGGTTTGTCGCTCATGGTTACTTGTCAAAGCCGAAGCCGACGCGGTGAATAAACCCTTCGATGCCGTGCGGCGGCCGTAAACCGCCGATACCGAGTGCTGTACCCGGGGCCGACGCCTCCGCTCACCCCGTGCTTTTCATCCCCGCCGCGATCCCCTTGACCGTCAGGCGGAGGGTGCGCTCCTCCGAGGGCGTGCGCTCGTCGCGGGCCAGGAGACGCGTCTGCAGGTAGTTCAGCGGATCGACGTAGGGGTTGCGCCGGTCGAGGCTCTCGCGGAGCCACGGGCGACGGAGCGTGTCGTCACGGCCCGTGATCTCCAGTACGAGTTCCACGGCGCGTTCGTGCTCCCCACGGATGCGCGGGAAGAAGCGTTCGCGAAGCTCCGTCGGCGCGAGGGCCGCGTACTCCTCGGCGATCTCCAGATCCGTCTTCGCCATCGCCTGGGCGGCGTTGTCGAGCGTCGTCCGGAAGAACGGCCACCCCTCGTACATCTCCCGGAGCGTCGCCATCGACCCGCCGTCGTCGAGGTAGGCGTCGATTCCCGTCGCCAGTCCGTACCAGCCGGGGATGATACAGCGGGACTGCGTCCACGAGAACACCCACGGGATCGCCCGGAGGTCCTCGACGGTCCGCTCGCCCGACCGCGAGGCGGGGCGCGAGCCGAGGTTGAGGTCCTCGATGACCGTGATGGGCGTCGCCGTCTCGAAGTAGGGAATGAACCCCTCGGTCTCCAGGAGGTCGGTGTAGGCCGTCCGCGCCGTGGGCGCCATCGTCTCCATCGCGTGGGTCCACGACTCGGGCGTCTCCTTGACCGGGCCGTCGAGCGCCTGGTGACGGGCGCGGGCCTCGGCGTCGAGCATCCGTTCGAGGTTGCGCTCGGCGATCCGGGGGTTACCGTACTTCTCCGCGATGGCCTCGCCCTGTTCGGTGAACTTGATCTCGCCGGTGACGGTCTCCAAGGGGAGCGCGAGCATCGCCTCGTGCATCGGGCCGCCGCCCCGCGAGATGGACCCGCCGCGGCCGTGGAACAGCCGCATCGTGACATCGAACTCGTCGGTGATGTTCGCGAGGCGCCGCTGGTTCCGGTAGAGACTCCAGTTGGCGGCCAGGAAGCCGTTCTCCTTGTTGGAGTCGGAGTAGCCCAGCATGATCTCCTGCGTGTTGTCGCGACAGTCCAGGGCGGCCGCGTACGCCTCGTTCTCGAACAGCGTGCCCATGATGCGCCGGGCGCCGTCGAGGGCGCGTTCGGTCTCCAGCAGGGGAACCACGTCGAGGCCGCTGTACTCGGGGAGGGAGACGACGCCCGCCTGATCGGCCAGGAAGAGCACTTCGAGGACGTGGCTCGGCTCGTCGGTCATGCTGATGCAGTAGGTGTCGATGGCGTCGGCGCCGTACTCGCGTTGCCAGCGACGGAGCGCCGCGAAGCGCTCGCAGACCCGAGCGGTCGTGTCGCTCACGTCGCCGGGGTCCGAGAGGTCGACCACCGGCGCGTCCTGCATGATCGCCTCGGTCAGCACCTCGATCCGCCCCGCTTCGTCGCGGTCACGGTAGTCGATCCCCTGCCCCTCCAGCAGTTCGCCGACCGTCTGCGTGTGGTTTTTCTGGTGATCGCGCAGGTCGAGGCTGGCGAGCGAGAAGCCGAACGTCTCGACCTTCCGGACGATGGGGTCGACGTAGGCGTCCGCGATGGATTCGGCGTCGTTGAGCCGCAGGCTCTCGTCGATGGCTTCGAGGTCGGCGACGAGTTCGTCGGCGTCGCCGTAGCCGCCGGGGCGCACGTCGTCGACGCGTTCGAGGCGTTCGCGCATCAGCTTCAGCTTCTGCCGGTAGAACTCGTGGGAGTAGCGCTCCTGAGCCTCGGTCGCTATCTCCGGGAAGCGCTCGCGGTCGTCGAGAAGCGACGATTCGAAGCGGTCGCCGGGGGTGATCCACGCGGCGTCCTGACTCAGGATGCCCGAGAGTCGCTTCAGGTCGTCGCGGTACTTCGAGAGGACGACGGAGCGCTGTCGGTCGAGCGTCTCGCTCGTCACGTCGACGGTGACGGCGGGGTTGCCGTCGCGGTCGCTACCCGCCCACGACCGGAACTCGAAGAGCTTCGGCACGTCCACCTCCGGATACTCCTCGGCGAGGGTGCCCTCCAGATCGGCGTAGACGTCCCCGACGACATCGAACAGCGTGTTTTCGAGGTACCACTGGACGTTGCGCGCCTCGTCTTCCGGTTCGGGCGCGCGGTCACGAACCTGCGGCGTCTGCCAGAGGCTCGTCACCTCGGCCTCCAGGAAATCCCACGACTTCGCCCGCTCGGCGTCCGTCTGTCGGCGTTCGTCGAGGTCCTCGAGCAGCCCGGTGATCGCCCGGAGTTTCGCTTTGACCGTCTTGCGGTGGGCCTCGGTCGGGTGGGCGGTGAACGTCGGCTGGATGAGCACGTCGTCGAGTACCCGCTGGACCGTCTCGGCGTCGGCGTCGCGTTCGACCAGCGAGGCGACCGTCTCCGTCTGGCTGTCCTCGATGCGTCCTTCCTGTTCGTCGCGGCGGATGGCGCGGACGCGTTCGCGCTCCTCCGCGAGGTTGATGAGTTCGAAGTACGCGGTGAACGCGCGGGCGGCGGCCGCCTCCATATCGGAGTCGAGCGATCCCAGCGTCGTCCGGAGGGGTTCCCGCGTCCCGAGCGTGCCGTCACGGTAGTCGATAGCCGCGGTACGGAGGTCTTCGACCGCCTCGAAAGCCGCCGTCGAGGACTGCTCCTCGAGTACGTCGCCGAGGAGGGCCCCGAGTTCGCGGACGTCCTGTCGAACCGTCCGGTGGTGCAAGTCCATGACACAGGGGTATCGAGAGCAACCACATTAAACGCCGGGATGCTGCAGTGTTGGCCCCGGCACGTCCGGTTTGTGGATATTCGATCCGGACAGTTACCCGGTCGGCGCGTCGTCGGGGGGGCGACCGGTCGGCGGGTCGAGCGCGACGAACTCCAACCCTTCGCGCTCGACGAGCGTCGCCGCCCGGTCGGTGACCGACGGGGCGACGAGGACGCCACGAATCTCGACGCCATCGCCGAGTTCACGGCCGAGGGCGTCGACGTAGCGGCGGAGTTGGCCGACCGCGTCCGGTCCGACGCGCCGCCGCTTCAACTCGACGACGACGGGCCGTCCGTCGGCGTCTTCCCCGAACACGTCCATCGGGCCGGCGTCGGTCTCGCGTTCGGTCGCGGTCGGTTCGAATCCGGGGTCGATCCGTTCCGGGTTGGCGAGTACGTACTCCTTGAGGTCGGCCTCGCTCCCGGACAGGTCGAGGTCGTCGGGATCGGTGACGTCGTAGGTGACGAGATGGTGGACGCGGTCGAAGCGCACGTCGAGGAGTTCCTCGGGTGAGCGACGGACGCTCCGCACGCGCAGGCGGCCGTCGCGGACGCTGGCGAAGTGATCACACCCGGGCGGTTGCCAGTTGACCGGCGTCCGCCCCTCGTCGGTGTGGACGAGCGCCGAGCCGTCGGGTTTGAGGAGGAGGAGGCGGTCGCCGGGGCCGAGGCTACTCGACGCGCGCCCGTCGTACTCGACGCGACAGCGGCCGAAGACGGTGATCAGGTCACCGCGTCGAAAGGCGTCTTCGAGGTGTGCCAGCGCGTCGCGGTGGGCCGGACGGTGGAGCGTGGTGACCGGCATCCAGCGGGCGTAAGTCGTCGGCGTACAAAAGGAGCGCGTCGACGATACCTCAGCTCACCGGCATAAAAGCACAAATAGCGGCCGCTCGTTTATCGGCCCGAATGGGGCTGTTCGAGATCATCGCCGCGGTCGACGACGCGGAGAAGACGCTGACGGTGTTCAACCCCGAGGCGGGCGTACCGACGGCGCTCCGTGAGCATTTCGCGGACCGCAATCTGTCCATCGAGGAGACGGAGAGCGACGCCGGGCCCCGAAACTACGCGGTGTTGAGCAGTGGCGACGAGTTTCTGGCCGCAATCGACGTAAGCGACGTACTCGCCCCTACGAACGGCGTCGCCCCGGATTTCACCCGCGAGACGTACGAGGTGGTGCTCGACGAACTCGACGAGACGATGTTCACCTCCTACGACACCCAGCGGATGGTCGCCGCCTCGAAGGAGATCGAGGACCGCGCGTGGCGTGGGGCGGCGGGCGAACTCCACGCGGGCTTCCAGACCTGCGGCCGGTTCGCGTCGCAGGCCGACGTCTACGACCACATCGGCGGACGCGGCAGCCTCGACGTCCACGTCTACGCACATCCGGAGGGGAGCAAGGCGTTCGACCCGCCGGCCGCGCCGACGCTCCACCTCTCGACCGAGACGGAGATTCACGACACGTGGTTCGTCGCCTACGACGGTGGCGGCGTCGACGCCGCGAAATGCGCGCTGTTGGCCGAGGAACGCCTTCCCGGTTCCTTCTACGGCTTCTGGACGTACGACCCCGAGACGGTCGACGAAATCGTCGACTACCTCCGGACGACGTACGCCCTCCCCGAAGCGGACGGCACCGCGACCGACGGCGGTGCGGACGAACGCTGACGGCACGGCCACACCACGCCCCAGATCCGTAAGCCGAGGAGCGACGGCCACCGAGTGAGGATCGCGACCGGCGGCGCGGGGGCCTCACCGCGAATGCTGTCACCCGAAAATTTATAACAGCTGAACCGCCTACATCGGCGAAAAAATATCGGATAATACTCCAATATTACGGCTGTAGACGTTCTAACACGCCGTTGTCGAATTTAGATATATCGACACCGCCATTTATAGTAAACTATTTACCCTGTTGAATATGTTAACGAATGTCTATGCGACCGAAACTCAGCAGACGGCGGATGTTGCAGACAGCAGGGACGGTTGGGCTTGTTGGCGTCGCGGGCTGTTCCGGCGGTGGGGGCAGCGGTGGCGGCGGTGGCGACGGCGACGACGGCGACGACGGCGGGAACGGGGGCAGCGACGGTGGCGACAGCGGCGGCGGTGGCGGCAGCAGCGTGGAGTTCACCGACTCCTCGTGGCGGCCGGACCGCAACGTCCGCGTCATCATTCCGTGGGGCGCCGGCGGCGGCACCGACACCATGACACGTGGTGTCATGAACCCCGCACAGGAGCTCGCGTCCGAGCAGGGCGTCGACGTCAACCTGACCTTCGAGAACATCACCGGAGCGAACGGGCTGAACGCGGCACGCCGTGTGCTGAACCAGCCCGCCGACGGCTACACGCTCTTCCCGAGTACGAACTCCATCTCCCCGCACATCGCGACGGGGCAGGCGGACTTCACGCTCGACGACTGGGGCTACGTCGCCCGCGTCCAGCACGACACGAGCTGGCTCTACTCCAGCGGCCGCGACGGCGCCGGTCACAAAAGTATCGACTCCGTCGTCGAGAAGGCCCAGAACGGCGATACGGTCAACATCGGCGCCGTCGGCGGTGTGACGGGCGCGGCGTTCGCCGTGCTGCTGGCCGAGGCGGCCGGCATCACCGGCAACACCAACATCGTCACCTACCAGGACGCAGGCCGGATGACGACAGACACCATCTCCGGCGAAATCGACGCCGCGTACGGCGAGATTCAGGAGCTGCAGTCGCAGTACGAAGCGGGCGACATCAGCCTGCTCGTCGTCGGCGTCGAGGACCGTCTCGACGACTTCCCGGACGTCCCGACCACGGTCGAGAAAGGCTGGGACGTGACCTACGGCCTCTCGCGTGGCTTCAACGTCAAGACCGGCACGCCGGACGATGCGACGCAGTTCTGGTCCGATTTCATCAGGCTGGGCATGGGCAGCGACCAGTACCAGCAGCTCGAACAGGAGACGCTCCTGTACTTCCGTGAAGGGTACCAGCCTCCCGAAGACTTCCGCGCCACGATGGAAAACGAAGTCGAGATCTACACGCAGGTGGTCAACGCGCTCGATATGTAGATCGACGGCGTCTCGCGACGCCGTATCCCCGTTTCGGACTGCCCGCCAACCAATTCATACGTCAGATAACTATCACATGAGTCATACGAAAACGGTACCGATGGACCGCGAACGCGTCCGGCCAGCGCCGACACGGAGCGCCGGTCGATGGGACTCCGCTTCGTCCGAAATAAGAGGGAGCGGATGATCGTAGAGAGCGTAGCGGCGGGAGCGGGGAGCGGCCCCGTTCCACTGATCGTCCAGGACCTACTCGCCGGGTTCGGAAACGTCTTGACCCCGTTCAACATGTTTCTGTTCTTCGTGGCGATCACGCTGGGCATGATGAGCGGCGCGATTCCGGGCCTGAACGGCACGATGACCGTCGTCCTGATGGTCCCCATCACGTACGCGATGGCGCCGGACTCGGGCATCATGATGCTCGCCGTCATCTACGCGGCCGCGGTGTACGCCGGGTCGATCAGCGCGATTCTGTTCAAGGTTCCCGGCGCGCCCGAAGCGATCATGACGACGCTTGACGGCTACCCGATGAACCAGAACGGGCAGTTGCGGGAAGCGATCAGTACGGCGGTGTTCGCCTCGGCGTTCGGCGGCATCGTCGGCACGCTCATCCTGATTTTCTTCTCGCCGGTGCTCGCCGAATTCGCGATCCAGCTCTCCGACCCCGAGTTCTTCGCGGTCATCCTGTTGGGTCTCGCGCTCGTCTCGACCATCGGCGCCGGCAACATCACGAAGGCGACGATGATGATGTGTTTCGGGCTCTTCCTCGGCGTGTTCGGATTCGACCCCCTCACGGGCGTCCCCCGGTTCACGTTCGGCAGCAACTACCTCGCCAGCGGCATCGACTTCATTCCCGTCATCCTCGGCGTGTTCGCGTTCTCCGAGGTGTTGAAACAGATCCAGAGCGGCGGGAATCTGATCGGTGGCGGCGGCGGCGGCGAGGGCGGCGGCTCCGATCTCAGCAAGGCCACGTCCGGGTCGATGTTCCCCCCACTCAACTACTTCAGGCGCTTCGGTCGCATCCTCGGCGTCAACTCGGTGATGGGGACCGTCATCGGCGTCCTGCCCGGCGCGGGTGCGACGACCGGCGCGCTCTTCGGCTACACGTTCGGCCAACGATTGGTGCCGAAAAGCGTCCGCGAGAAGTTCGGCACCGGCGTCCCCGAAGGCGTCGCCGCGCCCGAGGTGGCCAACAACGCCGCCGCGAGCGGGGCGTTCGTCCCGCTCCTGACGCTCGGCATCCCCGGGAGCGCGACCACGGCGGTCATCCTCGCGGCGTTCATCCTGCACGGCATCCGCCCGGGCCCCTCGCTCATCTCGCAGCAGGGGCCGCTGGTGTACACCATCTTCGCCGCGCTCCTGCTGGCGAACGTGGCGATCCTCCTGATGAACAAGCCGGTCGTCAGGCTGTTCCTGCAGGTGCGACACATCCCGCGGGAGCTGTTGCTCTCGCTCATCGTCATCTTCACCGTGGTGGGCGCGTTCGCCACCCGGAACATCATGGCCGACCTGTGGACGATGTTCCTCTTCGGCGTCGCCGCCTACTACCTCGAGAAGTACAACTACTCGGTCGCACCCATGGTCATCGGTCTCGTGCTCGGTCCGCTGGCGGAGCCCAGCCTCCGCCGCAGCCTCACCAAGGCCGGCGGCGACTGGATGGTGTTTTTCCAGCGGCCGGTCTCGGCGTTGATGATCACCCTCGCGGTGTTCACGTTCTTCATCCCACTGATCATGGACAGCACGCAGTTCGGCGACCGCATCCGTAAACAGCTCGGACTAACGGAGCTGGAACGATGAGCGACGAAGAGCGCACCGTGGAGACGCTCCGCGAGCAGACACCGCCGAGTGTCGCCCGCGACATTGGCATCACGGTCGTGTTCCTCCTGTTCGCCGCGACGTTTCTCGTCCTCTCGGAGCAGTTCGCGGGCAATCGCATCTCGCAGTACGATCCCGGCTCGTCCCTCTGGCCGCGCGCGGCGCTGCTCGTCATCGTCGCCGCCGGTCTGTTGAATCTCGTCCTGCTCTACCAGCGCGCGAAGACGAACGACGAGTCGGTGCTGCCCGCGTTCTCCAGCGAAGTGATGACTCTCACGGGGAAACAGCGGCAGTACGTGCTCGCGATTACCATCTCCGTGGTATTCTTCCTCTCACAGGACTACGTCGGCTTCTTCGTCTCCGCGCCCATCTTCCTGTTCGTCTTCTCCTACGCCATCGGCTACCGAAACCTGGTGAAGCTGACGGTGTTCAGCATCGTGACCGGACTCATCGTCTTCTTCCTCTTCCGAAACGTGGTGAACATCGCGCTCCCGTACGGCACGGGACCGTTCCGCGAGATCAGCATCTGGGCCGCGAACCTGTTCTGATTCGCGGCCGCGGTTTCGGTCTCCCCACGGCGACCGGCGAAAATCGAGCCTCGGCGCCGGGATCAGTCGTCGCCGAAGGCGCCGCCCTCGCGCCACGCCTCGACCTGCTCCTCGTCGGCGATGGCGTCGAAGACTTCGTCGATGTCGTCGCCGAGTCGCGGCGCCGGCGACCGGATCGACGTGTCGTGATCGGGGAAGTGGATCGGATGCCCGGGCATGAGACACTCGCCCCAGTCGGGGTCGTCGTGTTCCTCGACGAGGCCACGGGCCGCGCTCTGTTCGTTCTCGACGACCTCCTCGACGTTGTTCATCGGGCCGTTGGGGAAGCCGTACTCGGTGAGACGGTCGAGCCAGTAGTCGGTCGTCTCCGTGCGGAACTCCTCTTGAATGATGGAGACGACGGTGTCTTTGTGTTCGACGCGGTCGGCGTTGGTCGGATACTCGGCGAGTTCTTCACGGCCAATCGCCTCGACGAAGTCGTCCCAGCGCTCGTCGCTCCCGACGCCGGTCACGATGTGGCTGTCCTTCGTCTCGAACAACTGGTACGGCACGGAGGTCTGGTGGCTCGTGCCCTGCGGACCCGGCACCTCGCCGGTCATCGAGTAGTTGGTGATATACTCGTTGAGAAACGACACCACGGCGTCGTACAGCCCAACGTCGAACTCGCCGCCCTCACCGGTTCGCTCGCGCTCGTAGAGGCGCGCGAGGATGCCGATGGTGGTGAGCAGGCCGGTGTTGAGGTCGCCGAGCGCCTGTCCCACCTTCACCGGGTCGCCGCCCTCGGGACCCGTGACGCTCATGATGCCGCCCTCCGCCTGGAGGATCAGGTCGAGCCCCTTCTTTTCCTTCTGCGGGCCGGTCTTCCCATAGCCCTTGATGCTCGCGTAGATGATGTCGTCGTTGACCGCGCGCACGTCCTCGTAGCCGACGCCGAGGCGCTCCGGGACGCCCAGCGAGAAGTTCTCGACGAACACGTCGGCGTCGGCGAGGAGTTCGAGCATCGCCTCCTGACCCGCCTCGGATTTCAGGTCGAGCGTGACCGACTTCTTGTTACGGTTGTTGACCATGAAGTACGCGGACTTCCCGTCGGGGCCGACGCCCTGACTGCGTGCCGGGTCGCCGACGCCCGGTCGCTCCACTTTGATCACGTCGGCACCCATGTCGGCGAGGAGGGCGCCACAGAACGGCGCCGCCCGGTGGACGGTGAGTTCGACGACGGTCAGGTCGGACAGTGGACCAGTGCCTGTCATACCCCCCGTTCCATGACTGCGGTCATAAACGCTTGCAGTCCGTCGGTGAAGTTTCCAACCGACCGACAGTGGCGGGCCGTATGGATTTATAGCTTCGAGCGTCCAACCGCCCGGAAGGTGCGCATATGAGCCTCAGAGAGCGGATCGGCGTCGACACGGGACAGCGACTGAGCATCTCGGCGGCCGTGGAGTGGGCGGCCGACAACGACGTTCACTACGTCGACGTCTGTCTCGACGGGACGCCCATCGACCCCGACGGCTACGACGACGACGCGGTGGCGTCGATCCGGGCGACCTGCACGGAGAACGACGTGAGCCTCGGCCTCCACACGCTGTCGGCGGTGAACGTCGCCGAAACGTCGGCACACGTCGCCGACGCAGTCGACGACTACCTGCGCGCGTACGTCGACATCGGCGACCTCGTCGGCGCGGACCGGATCATCGTCCACGGCGGCTACCACTTCACCGACGACCGTGACGACCGCGTCGCGGCGAGCAAGGCCCGACTCCGCCGGACCATCGAGTACGCCGCGGACGCCCGCCCCGACCTCCTCCTGGAGAACCACAACGTCGAACCCGACACCTCCGAGATGCATTACGTCCCCGTCACCCTCGACGAGGTGACCGACTACTTCGACGCCATCGCGGCCCCGAATCTGGGCTGGGCGTTCAACCCGCCCCACGCCCGCCAGTTCCCGGAGGACATCGAGGGTTACTTCGAAGCCCTGGGGCCGGACATCTGCGGCGAAGTCCGCCTCAACGACAACGACGGGGAGGTGGAGGAACATCTCGCCCCCGGCGAGGGCACCCTCGATTTCGACGCGATGTTCCGACTGATCGAGGGCAGCGGCTACGACGGACATTACGTACTCGCGTTCGGCACGCTGGAGGACATGCTCGAGGGGCGGGAGTACTTGCTGGAGCGGTATTCGGGACTCACGAGCGCCTGATACGGACGGTCGTGCGTCCGCGCCGGTGGTGCGCCGCACCGTCTTGGCGACCCACCGACACACGAGGACGACGATCCGCACGAATCGCCGTGCGGCGTGACGACACCAACCAATAGCTTTAGGCGAACTCGGGACGAGTCACTAATAATATTTCATGGCGAAACGCGACAACTCGTTCGGCGGCGGCGGGCCGATGGCCGATCCGCGTGCGAACTACGACCATCGTAACGATTCGGTCGAGCGGCCGGGGCTGGCGAGCGACCTCGACGACCTGATCGACGGCGACGTGCGCTTCGACGACTACTCCCGGGAGCTCTACGCGACGGACGCGAGCATCTACGAAGTGACGCCGGTTGGCGTGGTCTACCCCACGGCGACGGCCGACGTGGCCGCAGTGGTGGAGTACTGCGCCGACCGCGAGATACCCGTCCTCCCGCGGGGCGGCGGCACCAGCCTCGCCGGCCAGACGGTCAACGAGGCGGTCGTCCTCGATTTCACGCGGTATATGGACTCGGTGCTGGAAGTCGACCCCGACAATCGGCTGGCGCGCACGCAGTCCGGCACCATCCTCGCGGAGCTCAACCGGGCGCTCGAACCCCACGGTCTGAAGTTCGCACCCGACCCCTCCACCGCGAACCGGAGCGCGATGGGGGGCGCCGTCGGCAACAACACGACCGGCGCCCACTCCCTGCTGTACGGCAAGACCGACGCCTACGTCGAGGAACTGGAAGTCGTCCTCGCGGACGGGACGGTGACGACCCTCGGCGAGGTGACCCTGGCGGAACTCGAAGCCGGCGCCGACCCCGAAGGGACCCTCGAGGAACGCCTCTACGCCGAGGTCCACCGGATCGTCGAGGAGGAGAGCGACCACGTGAACGAGCGGTTCCCGGACCTGAAGCGCAACGTCTCCGGCTACGCCCTCGACGTGGTTGTCGAGGAGGCCGAGTCGGGATCGGTCAACCTCGCCCGCCTGATCGTCGGCAGCGAAGGGACACTCGCCGTCGTGACGGAGGTGGCCGTCTCGCTCGAACCCCTGCCGGAGACGAAAGCGCTCGGCCTCCTGACCTACGACGGCCTCCTCGACGCGATGGCGGACGTGGACGCCATCCTCGACCACGAACCGGCGGCGCTGGAGGTGCTCGACGGCGTCCTCGTCGACCTCGCCCGCGAGTTGGAGGAGTTCAGGGACGTGCTCTCCCTGCTCCCGGAGCGGACGGACACGTTCCTGCTCGTCGAGTTCTACGCCGACACCGACGCGGAGCGCCGCGAGAAGGTCGAGGCGCTGCTGGAGGACCGCATCGGCGACATCGCGTTCGACGGCCTCGAAGCCTACGAGGAGGGCGATCAGAAGGATTTCTGGAAGATGCGCAAGGCATCGACACCGATCCTGCTCTCGCGAACGACGGACGCGAAACACATCGCGTTCATCGAGGACGTGGCGGTGCCGCCGAAACACCTCCCGGAGTTCATCGCGGACTTCCAGCAGGTGTTCGAGGATCACGACACCATCGGCAGTTTCTACGCCCACGCCGGTCCCGGCTGCATCCACGTCCGCCCGCTGGTCAACACCAAGACCGAGGAGGGCATCGCGCAGATGGAGTCCATCGCCGACGCCGCGACGGACCTCGCGGTTCGGTACGACGGGTCCGTCTCTGGCGAACACGGCGACGGCCGGGCGCGCACCCAGTGGAACCGGAAGCTGTACGGCGACCACCTCTGGCAGACCTTCCGCGACCTGAAGACGGCGGTCGACCCCGACTGGCTGCTCAACCCGGGGACCGTCTGTGGCGACGTGGATATGACCGAGAACCTCCGGTTCGACGCCGACTACGACTTCGACGCCGGCTTCGACCCCGCGCTCAACTGGGACATCGACAACGGGTTCCAGGGCATGGCGGAACTCTGTCACGGCTGTGGCGGCTGTCGCGGGACTCAGGAGACCACCGGCGGCGTCATGTGCCCCACCTACCGCGCCAGCCAGGAGGAGATCACCAGCACCCGCGGCCGGGCGAACCTGCTCAGGCAGGCCATGAGCGGTGACCTGAACGACGACGAGCAGTTCGACGTGGAGTTCATGCACGAGGTGCTCGACCTCTGTATCGGCTGTAAGGGCTGTTCGAAGGACTGCCCCAGCGAAGTCGACCTCGCGAAGCTGAAAG
>Ga0102935_1000654_pt1 | contig 12680 bp, 11 predicted proteins | sample SalPonR2_A_D2_MG_FD_78508 | JGI IMG/M metagenome (GOLD analysis project Ga0102935, IMG submission 78508) | Salt pond soil microbial communities from South San Francisco under conditions of wetland restoration - Salt Pond MetaG R2_A_D2_MG | ecosystem: Environmental > Aquatic > Marine > Intertidal... | reverse complement strand
GCGGGAAGTCCGACAGCGGCACCTGGACCTGATCGCCCGACGCCATGTCTTTGAGCGTCACCGCGTCGTCGGCGAGGTCCTGTTCGCCGACGATCACGACCGTCTCGGCTCCGATTCCGTCGGCGTACGAGAGCTGATCGCCGAACCCGCGGCCGGAGAGATCCGTTTCGACGGTGTGGCCGAGTCCCCGAAGTTCCTGTGCGATTTCGAGCGCCGTCTCCCGTGTGTCGCCGACCGTCAGGACGTAGTAATCCGTCTCAGACCCCTCTTCGGGCCACACGCCAGCGTGCTGACAGAGCAGCGACAGCGTCTCGTGACCGATCCCGACACCGACGGCCGGCGTTGGCTGACCGCCGTAGCCCTCGATGAGGTCGTCGTATCGGCCGCCGCCGAAGACCGACCGGGAGACCTCGCCGGCAGTGTCGAAACACTCGAAGACGACGCCGGTGTAGTAGTCCAGTCCGCGGGCGGTTTCGAGCGAGATCTTACAGTGCTCCCGGACGTCGAACGACGCCGTCGCTTCAAGAACCGCTCGCAGGTTCTCCACGGCCGCCTCGACGCGATCAGTGCCGGCGAAGTCGACGAGGTCGTCGAGGTCGTCGGTCCCCAGCACTGAATCGAACGACTCGGCTTCGCTCCGGGTCAGTCCCGCATCGACCAGCAGTCCGTAGTACGCCTCGGTGTCGATCTTTTCCTTTTTGTCTACCGCCCGGATCGCGTCACCCGTCTCGACGTCGCTGTCCATCGATTCGAGCAACCCGCCGAGGATGTCGCGGTGTGAGACTCGAAACTCGAAGTCCTCAGCCGAAAGCCCCAGATCGGTCATGGCGTCGGCGGCGACTGCGAGTATTTCGGCGTCGGCCTCGGGGTGATCGGAGCCGAAGATATCGATGTTCGTCTGATAGAACTCCCGGAACCGTCCCTGCTGGACCTGTTCGTAGCGCCAAAAGGGTCGCGTCGAGAACCACTTGATCGGCTTCTGGAGGGCGCTTCCCTTCCCGACGACCATCCGTGCAACCGTCGGCGTCAGTTCCGGCGTCAGCGCGACCTCCCGACCACCCTTATCCTCGAAGGCGTACAGCTCTTCGACGATCTCCTCGCCGGATTTGTCGGTGTACAGCTGGGTCCGCTCTAGCGCCGGCGTCCCGATTTCCCGAAAGCCATAGCGTCGAACGCGGTCTTCGATCGCGTCCGTGACTCCCCGTCGAGCGGACATTTCGTCGGGATAGAACTCTCGAAACCCCTTGAGGCCGTCGTACATGCCGAAGGGTTCGGCGGCGAACCCCTAAAAGGTGCGATCCCCGCCCGGTGTTCGGGCCCCTCCCGGTGACCACCTGCGATCGGGAGGGGTCCCCGGATAGCTGCCCCGATTACAATTATGGATACGCTCCGGGCATTTATATTTAAAATCATTATGAATCCTACTATGACCGAAACCATGCCTGGAGATGGACCGGGGGCCTCTCGAACGGACGGCGATGGCAGGATTCTGGAATTCATCCGGTACATTCCAAGTGGTGACACCATCCCCGAGGGAACGTGGAGCGGGCGACACCGAAACATCATTTTTCTCTTGATCGCGCACGTCCCGTTTCTCCTGTTGCTCGGCGTGTACGAGGGAACCGAGTCCGCCCTCACGGGAGCGGCTATTCCGGCGATTCCACTCACGCAGGTCCTGCTGGAGGTCGGGATCGTCGTTGCGCTTGCACTCCTGGCGGCAGTGCCGTGGTTCGGCCGGCGTGCCCGAACGCTTCTCGCTACGCTCGGACTCGTGACGACGTCCGGCTTTCTCGTCCACTTTTCCGGCGGATACATCGAGGCGCATTTCCATTTCTTCGTCGTGATGGCCGTGGTCGCCGCCTACGAGGACTGGCTCCCGTTCCTCGTGGGAATCGTCTACGTCGCCGTCCAGCACGGCGTCTTCGGGATGATCGATCCGAGCCGGGTCTACAACCACTCGGCGGCGATCAACAACCCGTGGGCGTGGGCGTTCATCCACGCGGCGTTCGTACTGGGGCTTGCCGCCGCGCTGATGGGACACTGGTATTCGACGGAGCGTTCCCGCGAAGAGGCGAACGAACGGCTCCGACAGGCGGAAGCGAAAACCGAGCAGGTCGAGACCCTCGAAGCGAAAAAGGCCGAGATCGAACAGGCGAAAGCCGAAGCCGAGGCGAAAAAGCGGGAGGTGGAGCAACTGAACGAGCATCTGGAGGCCAAGGCCGACGCCTACAGCGCCGCGATGGCGCGGGCGGCGGAGGGCGAACTCACCGTCCGGCTGGACGCCGAAAGCGAAAGCGAGGCGATGGCCCGGATCGCCGAGGCGTTCAACGAGATGATGGACGAAACGGAGTCGGCGATGGAGGAAATCCAAGCGTTCGCCGAGGACGTCACCGACGCCAGCGAGACGGCCACTGCGGGGGCCAGGGAGACCGAGCAGGCGAGTGAAGCCGTGAGCGAGTCGATCCAGGAGATCGCGGCCGATGCGGACGAACAGCGGGAGATGCTTGAGACCGTCTCGACGGAGATGACGGATCTGGCGGCGACGGTAGAGGAAGTGGCCGCCTCCACCGAGACCGTCGCCGAGACGTCCCGTGAGACGGCCGAGATCGCCGAAGCCGGCGAGACGACCGCCAAACAGGCGATCGAGGACACCCGGAAGGTCCAGGCGGCGATCGATTCGACCGTCGAGAACGTCCAGCTCCTTGACGAGCGGATGGCCGAGATCGGCGAGATCATTGAACTCATCGGTGACATCGCGAAACAGACCGACATGCTGGCGCTGAACGCGAACATCGAGGCCGCCCGCGCCGGGAACGGAGCGAGCGCCGGCGACGGCGACGGATTCGCCGTCGTCGCCAACGAGGTGAAACGGCTGGCGGAAGAGACCCAAGAGTCCGCGACCGAGATCGAAGCACTCATCGAAGAGACGCAGGCCCAGACGGAAACGACGGTCGAGAAAGCCCGTGAGGCCGAGACGTTCACCGAAGAGGGCGTCGAGGCCGTCCAGGAAGTCGTCGACGCGTTCACGCGGGTGTCGGAAAACGCCGAGGAGACCGACAGCGGCATCCAGAGGATCAGCGAGACGACCGACGAGCAGGCCGCAAGCACCGAAGAAGTGGTCTCGGTGATCGAAGAGGTCTCCGATATCAGCCACTCGACTGCCGAGGAGAGCGAGAAAACGTCCGCGGCCGCCGAGGAGCAGGCCACGTCCGTCTCGCAGGTGAGTACGAGCGTCCAGTCGATCTGTGAGCGTGCCGACCGGCTGCAGACGCTGCTTTCGAACTTCGAGGTGGACGGCGGCGCCAAGCCGACGACAGAGGCCCCGGACGGGGCGCCGACGAACGTCGCTATCGAGGACGGCGGCCACCCCGGGTCCGCCGCGGACGACGGGGACGACAGCCTCGAAAACTGGCGATTCGAAGAGTGACTCGCGAGGCTCTCATCCCGAGTTCATAAAAAATCCACCCGCGCTCCGTTCAGTCGTCGACGATGACTTCGACCGGTTCGTCGTCTTCCTCCTCTTCGATCGACTCGACTGAGCCCTGCTGTTGGTAGAAAAGCACTGCAGCGACGCCCAACACGAGCCACGACCGCCAGTTCGCCAGGTTCAGCGTGTACCCGATCCCGAACGGTTTTTCGACGAGCATCCCCTTGCCGGGCTGCCAGTAAGCGGACAGCATCCGTCCAAGCGAGGGGCGTTCGAAGTTATACGGAATGCCGAATAGCTTGCCTGACTGCGGTTTGTCCGTCATGAGTTTTGATACGACCGCGCGGAACTTATAGGCACGCCATCCGAGGTGATCACTGATACCGACCGCGGCGTTCGATACTCCGCAACTGTCGGAGAACTCGTTCGTCGCCCGCTGCCTCGTAAGCGTCCTCAAAGGCGTCGATCATCGCAGTCGCGTCGGCGGCTGTCCCACCGAGAGCGCCCTCGAAGACGTGGAGATCCATCGCGTAGTCCTCGATATCGTCGGTGTAGTAGCCGAGCCCGAAGTCGATGAGCCAGGTCCGGTCCGCCGAGACCCGGACGTTTCGCGGTGTCGGATCGCCGTGGACGAATCCGGCTTCGTGACAGCGCGCGAGGTGTCGCCCCACGTCCTCGACTCGTGCAGTCGTCATCCCCGCGCCGAGATCGCTCGTCCCGACGAACTCGAATTCGAGGAGCCCGGCCGGCGGGTCGACATCGAAGACGACGGGCGTCGGGACGCCGAGCCGCCGGGCCTCGCTCGTGAGCCGTGCCTCGGATCGCGTCCGTGTCCGCCGGAGTCGCCGATCCAACTCCGGGTGGCGATACGCCTTCGAGAGCCGGCGTTTGTACGCCCGGTTCTCGTCGGTATCGAGATCGACGATCGCTTCCGCTCCACGGGCGCGCTCTGTGTCCGACGGCCTGTCCGTGTGCGATCCCGACCGCCAGGTAACCGCCGCCTCGTCGGGCCGAAAATCCGGTCGAACGCGGGACTCCTCGATCGAAATCGCGTCGCCAGCGTCGTGCATCTTCGCGCCAAGCACCGCGATCATCCCGGCGTTGTCCCGGAGGAACTCGGGGGCCGGCGCGTAAAACGCTGCGCCGCGCTCGCCGCACATCGCCTCTAGCATCTCCTTGAGCCGATCGTTCTGTCCCACGCCGCCGCCCAAGACGAGTTCGTCGGCACCGGTCAACGAGAGCGCCCGCTCGGAGACTTCCGTGAGCATCGCGAAGATCGTCTCTTCGAGCCCACAACAGACGCCCTCGACCGGTGTCCCATCGTCGTAGGCCGCCTTTGCCGCCGACGTGATTCCCGAAAACGAGAAATCCATCCCTTTGACGACGTAGGGTAATTCGACGTACTCGCCCTCGGCGGCGTGTGATTCGACCTTCGGGCCGCCGGGATGTGTCCAGCCCACGTGGCGGGTGAACTTGTCGAGGGCGTTGCCGACGCCCGTGTCCATCGTTTCGCCGAGCACTCGGTAGCGACCGTCGTGGTGGCCGAGGACGTGAGCGTTCGCTCCCGAGGCGTTCAGACAGACCGGGTCATCGAACCCGGAGCGGTGACGGCCGATTTCCAGGTGGGCGACCATGTGGTTGACGCCGACGAGCGGCACGTCGAGCGCGCCCGACAGCGCCCGCGCCGCAGTGCCGACGATCCGGAGACACGGGCCGAGTCCGGGGCCCTGGGAGAACGCGATAGCGTCGAGCGCTTCGCTCGGTTCGCCGTATGTCGCGTCGATCTCGTCGAGGATCTCTTCGACGACCCCCGGGATCGCTTCCCGCATGTGTTCGGCGGCCTCCCGGGGATGAATCCCGCCGCTGTCGGGCTGGTAGGCGTCAGAACGGATCGAAACGTCGTCGGTCGCGTCGTCGAAGACGGCCGCGCTGGCACACCAGGCGGTCCCCTCGATGCCGAGGACGCGAGTCACGGCCTATAGGTACTCGGTGTAGCCGCACTTCCCGCAGTGTCTCCGGTCGCCGTACTCTCCGAGAAACGTATCGCCACAGCGGGGACACTGCTCTCGATCAGTCGTTCCGTCGTCGTTGTAGAGTTCGTAACGCGACATTCAGGCTTCCTCCGCCTCCACGTCGTCGCCGCCCTCATCGGAGGCGATCTTGTTGCGCTCTAGGGCGTGGCCCTGTTCGACCGACTTCGCGTGGTCGGCGTCCTCGTAGACCTTCGCGTAGCCGACGGTCTTTCGCATTCCGTACTTCGTATCGAGTTTGCGGACGACGACCTCGCCCGCGTCCTTGTTGAGTTTCGCGGCGAGCGAGTCGCGAACGGAGAGCCGAGAGGGCGTCGCCTCCTCGTGGGTCAACTGGAACCGGACGTCGGTCCGGTGTAACATCGGGTTTTCCGCTTCGTCTATGATTTCGACTTCCATGGTTACGTTACCCTGAATTTCCCTCGAAACACCTAAAAGGATTTCGAAGCCGCGAACGGACGCGAGACGCCGCTTCGACCGCGACGCGGGAGGCGTTCAGGAATCGCGATCACCGGCTGGATTCCGTGTTACGAAGACAGAACGTCGTCGATCTGATCGAGATCGCTTTGCATCCGTCCGATGAGGGTCCGAGCGCGCTCCCGCGTGTCGGCGTCGACCGGTACCAGAACCATTCCTTCGTCCGGCTGGCCGTAGACGACTGACCCACCTTCGGGGGCGGCCAGGATCGCCGGCAGCGATGCGAGGTCCTCTTCGCCGTCGACAACGATGACCGTCGTTCCCGTGTCGGCTATCGCCGTCGAGAGCGCCTCCAGTAGGTCGTCCGTGATCGTCGATCGAGGATTAGTGACGTCGACCCGGTTGTCGAAGCCCTCGATCGCGTCCATTACCTTCGCTTCGACCTTCTCGCGTTTCGTCTTCCCGTCGACGAACGCCACTTTCGGAAGCCGATCCGCTTCGAGCAGGTGATACGTGACGATGTCCCCGACGGTGATAACCGGTTCGCCCGCCGCGGCGAGCAGCGTCTCGGTACCGGTGTAGATCTCTCCGAGCGGCTCTTTGAGATCGTCGCGCATCTCGGTCGGCAGTTTCGCGAGGATCTTCGGCATCTCAGCGAACCTTCAGTGCGTACCGGCCGGACTCGGTAATTCCCATCTCCTCGGCGATGCGGCTCTCTTCGGGGTGGGCGATAACGACGTAGCCGGCCCAGTCTTCGGTGAGCGAGTTCGACCCACAGACGGGGCACTGCTCGTCGCCCTCGACTTCGAGGACGCGATGGCAGTCCCGACACACCAATCGATCGGCCATCTAGTCCCCCGCCTGCGCCTCGCGACGCTGTCTTTCCTCTTCGAGCCACCCGTGTTTCCCGAGTCCCGGCTGTTTCGCCGTCAGGCCGATCTTCGAGTCCCGTGGGTTGCGCTCGTCGATGCTCTTCGTGACGATCCGCGCCCGGACGGAGTCGCCGACGCTCAACACACGGTTCGAATCCCGGGAGGCAAGCTGTTGGTTCTCCTCGTCGAAGGCGAGATACTCGTCGGAGATCTGTGAGACGTGAAGGAGTCCGTCGACGGGGCCGATCCCGACGAAAGCTCCGAAGTTGACGACCTCGACGACCTCGCCGTCGACGACCTCCTGCATCTGTGGATCGAACGTCAGTGCGTCGAACTCGGCGCGATAATACACGCCGGGTCGGTTCGGTAACACGGCGCCGTCGCCGATGTCGTGGACTTTCGTCACCGAGACGACGCTGCCGACGTCTTCGTCCATCTGTCCCTCGAGTTTGTCCTGCAACAGCCGTTTGACGAGCTGGGGCGATACGTCCGCGAGGTGTCTTGGCGGAACCTCGACCGTATCTTTGAGTCGGACCCGTTTGTACATGTTATGGTTCTGTGATTTCGAATTTGGTTCGCCCGCGTAAACAGATTACGGGAACGTTCGCTTCGAGGAGCCGCTCTCGCAGCGGCATGTCGCTCGTGACCGCGTACTCGACCTGCCGGCCGATCTCGAGAACCGCGTCGTCGGCGTAGGCTGCGTCGTGATCGACCGGCTCGCACTCTCGGCGTGCGAGATCCGCGCCGACGCTTGCGGCCGTCGCCGTCTCGCCTGCGCCCGCCGCGAGCCGATCGAGTTCGGCAAGCACCGCCTCCGGCACCAGGGCCTCGTACTCGCCGAGGAGCCGATCGAGTTCCTCGAACGTCCGGACCCCGACTTCGACCGGTGCCATCAGTGCGTTCGTGTCGAGTACCACGCGCATCACCGCAGCGTTCCAACGCCGATAAGCCGCCAGCGTGCGCCGACGCGTCGGTTGATCGCGATCTTCGCGCCCGCAGCCGCACAGACGGGGCGTTTCAACTGCACTTCGCACTCGTCGTCCCGTGCACTCGTGACCGACCCGACTGTCGTCGCCGTTCCGACGGTGAGCATCAACGGCTCGCCCGTGCTGATCGGTTCGATCTCGTCGGTTTCCTCGCCGACGACCCGATCGAGGAGTTCGACATCCATCGTGAAGCGCTCGAGTGTCGGTGGGAGCGATCCCGGCGGTCCGGCGACTTGGCCGGCGAGGGCGTCACCCTTCGTCAGCGAGGGGTCAAGTCCAGTGCCAACGCCGAGAAGGCCGCCCGGCGTGACCTCGTCGACGAACTCGCTGCCGGCCTGGAGCGATCGGATCGTCGTCTCGACGGGCTGGTACTCCGAACTCCCGCCTTCTTCGATCTCGCGGCCAGGTTTGATTTCGATCTCGTCGTCGACGTTGAGTCGACCTTGGGTGAGTGACCCGCCGATGACGCCGCCGGTGAGGTCATCCCACGTCGTCCCCGGTCGATTGATGTCGAACGATCGGGCGACCTGCATCCGGGCGTCCGCGTCCGGATCGCGGTCCGGCGTCGGAATTTCTTCTTCGATGGTCCCGATCAGCAGATCCATGTTCGCGTCCTGCTGGGCGGAGATCGGGACGATCGGTGCCGATTCCGCGACCGTGCCTTCGACGAACTCCTCGATCTGTTCGTAGTTTCGAACTGCCTGATCGCGGTCGACGAGATCGATCTTGTTCTGGGCCACGACGATGTTTTCGATCCCGATGATATCGAGCGCCATCAGGTGCTCTTCGGTCTGTGCCCGCGGGACGGGTTCGTTGGCCGCGATGACCAACACGGCTCCGTCCATGATCGCGGCACCCGAGAGCATCGTCGCCATCAGGGTCTCGTGCCCCGGTGCATCGACGAACGACACCGTTCGGAGGTGCTCGCTCTCGGAGCCGTCCGGACAGGTCTCCTCGACGGTGTACCGTTCGGGTTCATCGAGGTCCGGACACTCCCGAAACGTCGCGTCAGCGTAGCCGAGGCGGATAGAGATGCCGCGCTTCATCTCTTCGGAGTGCTGGTCAGTCCACTCCCCCGAGAGCGACTCGACGAGGGTGGTCTTTCCGTGGTCGACGTGGCCGACCAGTCCGATGTTCACCTCCGGTTGTCGGTGTTTCTGCGTCATTTAGTAATGACGTGAATATCCACCCCTGCGCCTGATAAACCTACTGTTCCGCGTTTCGCCCGCCCGTCCGGTTCGGCGGTCCGCGTTTTTCTTCCAGCGGCCGTCCGCGGGAGATACAACACGCTTAAAACGTGTCAGTGCCCAAATTCATCCAATGACTCAGTCCACCGCCGGCGAGGCCGGCACCGACCCCTCGGAGGGGGTCGTCTACGATCTCGCTCCCGGCTGCACCCTCGACGATGTCGAGGAGGGGGCCCTATATTTGGCGACCGTCAACGGGGTCGTCGAGTACGGCGTCTTCGTCGATCTCTCCGAGCACGTCTCCGGACTCGTCCACGAATCGAACCTCGACGGCGAATACGGCGTCGGCGAGGAACTGATCGTCGAACTGGTCGAGGTCCGCGAGAACGGTGACATCGGCTTCGAAGACGTCGATATTGATCCCGACCGCGTCGATCGAACCGCCGTCGCTCCCGGCGACGATGTCGACATCGAGGCACTCTCGGGCCGGATCGGCGAGACAGTTACCCTCGAAGGTGACATCGTACAGATCAAACAGACCGCCGGACCGACGATCTTCTCGGTTCGCGACGGCACCGGTATCGTTCCCGCTGCGGCTTTCGAGGCTGCTGGCGTCCGGGCTTATCCCGAAATCGATCTCGACGACACTGTCCGTGTGACCGGCACTGCCGAGTCCCACGAGGGTGCTCCCCAACTGGAAGTCGATCGGCTCTCCCAACTTGAGGGCGAGGCCGAGCGTGAGGTCCGCGAGCGCGTCGACGCCGAACTCGAAGCGCGCGCCGAACCGGCCGCCCCCGACCCGCTCATCGAGTGGCCGGCCTTCGAGACGCTCCGGGACGATCTGGCCGACATCGCCCAACGCCTTCGGGCCGCCGTCCTCGATTCCCGACCGATTCGGGTCCGTCACCACGCCGACGGCGACGGGATGTGCGCCGCGTTGCCCGTCCAGTTGGCGCTTGAAAATTTCATCGCGGACGTTCACGCCGATCCCGATGCCTCGCGGCACCTGTTCAAACGATCGCCGTCGAAGGCGCCGTTCTACGAGATGGAGGACGTCACCCGCGATCTCAACTTCGCCTTGGAGGACGAGGAACGCCACGGCCAGCGGCTCCCGCTGCTCTTCATGGTCGATAACGGCTCGACCGAGGAGGACACGCCCGCCTACCGGGCGCTCGCGCAGTACGACATCCCGATTCTCGTCGCCGACCACCACCATCCCGATCCCGACGCGGTCGCCCCGCTCGTCGAGGCCCACGCCAACCCCTATCTCCACGGCGAGGACTACCGGATCACGACCGGCATGATGTGCGTCGAATTGGCGCGCATGATCGATCCCTCGATCACCGACGACCTCGAACACGTCCCGGCCGTCGCCGGGCTCTCGGATCGGTCGAAAGCCGATGCGATGGACGACTACCTCGATCTCGCCGCCGAAGCGGGCTACGAGAAGGATGACCTGGCCGATATCGTCGAGGCGCTCGATTACGCCGCCCACTGGCTTCGGTATCAGTCCGGCCCGAACCTCATCAACGACGCGCTCAATCTGGACTGCGACGACGAAGCGCGACACCGCGACCTCGTCGACTTTCTCTCCTCGCGGGCCCGTCGCGACGTCGAGGAGCAACTCGAGGACGCCGAACCGCACGTCGAGCACGAACGGCTCGATAACGGCGCGCACCTCTACCGGCTCGACGTCGAGAACCACGCCCGCCGGTTCACGTATCCGGCGCCCGGCAAGACGACCGGCGAACTTCACGATCGGAAGGTGACCGAAACCGGCGATCCGGTCATCACGATCGGCTACGGTCCCGACTTCGCCGTGCTCCGCTCCGACGGCGTCAGACTCGACATCCCGAACATGGTGACCGAACTGCAGGACGAAATCGAGGGCGCGGGCGTCTCCGGTGGCGGCCACCTCGTCGTCGGTTCGATCAAGTTCGTCTCCGGAATGCGCGAGCCGGTTATCGACGCACTCGTCGAGAAGATGGAGGCGGCCGAGATCGACGAGGACCTCCGGAGCACGCTGCTTCGGGACGACGACTGACTCACGACTGCCAGTCCGTAACCACCCCGTTTCTGCCGACGAACTCGACCCGACGCGCCAGTAGTAGCGCGCCGGCTCCGCCGACAGCGACTGCGGCCGGTAGCCCGACCGGAAGCGCGCGGTCGTCGCCCTGCCAGTCGTCCTCGAAGACAGCCGCGTAGTAGCCCGCTGCTTCCGATCCTTCCAGTGCGAGCAGGACCTCCCGGTTGTTCGACTGTGCCGACTGGCCCCAGTTGAGGCTGCCGACGACGGCCGTCTCGTCGACGATGACGCCTTTCGTGTGGATCTTTTCGTACCCCTCGGCGTCGTCGACGCGTGCCTCGAGATCCCAGTCCTCGGATTCCGAGCGTCGGTTCAGCCATTCGACCAACTCGGCGTTCTCTTCTTCGACGTACCAACTGCCGCCCAGATGGATCCGAACGCGAACGCCACGATCGGCGGCCTGAAGCGTCGCCCTGAGAAGTCGGTTGTCTCGGCTATCGATCCGGACTTGCTGGACGAGGATCCGCTCGTCGGCCGCGTTGAGTTCTTCGACGAGGGCGTCGGCGGCGTTGTCGGGGGCGACGAGGACGGTCGCGCGCTCGATCTCGACCCGCTCCGGTCCGTGTTCCGATCCGTATTCGCTGACTGCGGCTCTCGACTCGGTGAACGACCGTCCCCGCTTGTGCGCTTTCCAGGCTGTCGCCGCCCGCCACGTTCGATCGTCTTTGTGAAGCGACGCGAGGGCCGTCGCGGCTCTGTCGTTTTCGAGGACGACGCCCCAGCCACGGCTGGATTTCCCACCGAACCCTGCGGGCTTGAAGTTCTCCGTCGCCACGACCGCGCTGTCGTCGATAACGACGTACTTCGGGTGATGGAACCGGTATCGAGTGTACGGCCCGGACAGAATTCGTACGTCGACGCCGCCCTCGGTTAGTCGATCGAGCGTCCGGGCTTGCCGGTCGCTCATCCCGCCGACCGGTGCGCCGTCGAGCAGGACGCTCACTTCGACGCCCTCGGCGGCCGCGTCGATCAGCGCCGTCGCGATCCGATCGGACGTGAACGTGTAGCCGCCAACGAGGATCCGTTCGTCCACGGTTTCGAGCTCCTCGAGGAGTACCCCGGACGCGTCGGGCAGGACGAACGCGGTCGCCGTGTTTCCCCCGACCTGTATCGGGTCGTAGTCGGTTGCCCCGAGCGGCTGCCACGCGTCGGCTCCGAAATCGCGCCGTTCGGCCTCGGGAGCGTGCCGATAACGCCCCCTTGAGACGACGTTCCCGTTCGCCCGGAGCTCGAGTCGATCCCCACTGTTGGCCAACTGGAGCCGACCGGCGAGTGGCACGACCGAGTGATCGGTGTTGGTTCGGGCGGGCTTGGGTTCTACCGCGACGGCAACCGTTCCCTCGATCGTTCGGTTCGGGAACCGGGCGGTTGTCGTCCCGTCGGTGAGCGTCCAGCCGGTGGTGTTCGTCGGCTCCTCGAACCGGACGGTGACGAACTCGCCAACATCCTCGTCAGCGACCGGATTGGGGTACGCACCGACGAGCTTCGCGTCGGCTGTACGCCCGTCACTCGTCGCGTCTCCGGCAGCAATGCCCCCTCCAAGCGCTGTCGCTATCGACAGCAGGAAAACGATCGCAACGATCCGGCGGGCTGACACGCGACCGGTTGGTCCCGGCCCGGTACAAAAAGCTACGCCTCAGGCGGTCGCGTCGCGTGCGATCTCGGCTTCGTGCTG
>Ga0102935_1000648_pt1 | contig 12701 bp, 12 predicted proteins | sample SalPonR2_A_D2_MG_FD_78508 | JGI IMG/M metagenome (GOLD analysis project Ga0102935, IMG submission 78508) | Salt pond soil microbial communities from South San Francisco under conditions of wetland restoration - Salt Pond MetaG R2_A_D2_MG | ecosystem: Environmental > Aquatic > Marine > Intertidal... | reverse complement strand
CGGCGGATATGGGCGTCGAGAGCGTGTGGCTCAAGGACGAAGGGCGGAACCCGACCGGGACCGTCCTCGACCGCGGACTGTCGGTCGCGGTGACGGTGGCTCGGATGCACGACGCCGACCTGCTTGCGCTCGCGGCGCCGGGCAACGCCGGACAGTCCGCGGCGGCCTACGCCGGGCGGAGCGAGACGGACCTCTACGCCTACCTCCCCTCGCGCGCCCCGTTCCCGAACAAGGCGATGGTGAACGTCCACGGCGCCGACATGCGCGTGATCGGCGGTCGGTATCCGGACGCGCTGGATGCCCTCGACGGTGATCTGCAACGCGAGTGGTACTCCCTCCAGGCGTTCACGACGCCGTACCGTCACGACGGCGCGAAGACGCTGGCCTACGAGGTGGCCGCCGCGCGGGACTGGACGGTACCGGACGCCGTCGTCGTCGCCGTCGGCACCGGCGAGACGTTCGTGGGTGTCGCGCGCGGCTTTCGTGATCTCCAGGCGCTGGGACTGACCGATCGGGTGCCGCGGTGTTACGCCGTCCAGCCCGAGGGGTGTGCGCCCGTCGTCGAGGCACACGAGAACGGGACGGGCGTCGGGTCAGTCGAGTACCCCGACACCATCTGCGGCGAACTGGAGATTCCCGCGCCGGCGGGCGGGATGATAGCGCTAGAGGCCATCGGGGCGACGGCGGGCGGCGCGGTCGCAGTGACGGACGAGGACCTCTTAGAGAGCGCGGTGACCCTCACCCAGCGTCTCGGGACGGAGGTGGGCGCGACGGGCGGCACGGCCGCCGCGGGCGCGTGGACACTCGCCGAACGCGGCGCCCTCGGCGCGGACGATTCGGTCCTCGTCGTCAACGCCGACGCCGGCGTGAAGACGGCGGACGTGCTTCGCAGTCACCTGATGGGACAAGGCGTCTGATCGGGGATATCGGAACCGTCGATGGACGCTCGTCGTCACAGTCCGGCGAGCGGCTATCGTGGCTTCCGATGCCCCGAGAGACGCGCACGATTCCTGATTTCGGCGCAACACCTTTATAAATTAGACGCATCAAATTCGGATAGAGTGATGCTGAGCGACGCCATGGAGGATTACCTGAAGGCGATCTATCGCCTCCAGTCGGAGGGGGGGACGCCGGTGTCCACCTCGGCCATCGCTGACGAGGTGGGAAAGACGGCGCCGACGGTGACGAGCATGGTGCAGAAACTCGCCGATCAGGGGCTGCTCGAGCGCGAGAAGTACAAGGGTGTCGAGCTCACGACCGAGGGGGAGACGGTGGCGCTCGAGGTGGTCCGTCACCACCGCCTGCTGGAGGCCTATCTCGCCGAACATCTCGACTACTCGTGGACCGACGTTCACGAGGAGGCTGACGCTCTCGAACACCACATCTCCGAGGAGTTCGAGCGTCGGGTGGCGGAGGCACTCGGCGACCCGGAGGTCGACCCGCACGGCGATCCTATTCCGGGCGCCGATCTGCGGCCACTGGAGGGCGACGAGACGACGCCGCTGAGTGACCACGAACCGGGCGACCGGGTGATCGTCAGCCGGGTCCGTGACCGCGACGAGGACGAACTCGCCTACCTCGACGACGCGGGCGTCCGGCCGGGGACGGAACTCGAAATCGTCGACGTGGCGCCGTTTGGCATGGTGACAGTGCGGATCGACGACGCGGAGCAGAGCCTTCCCGAGTCGGTCGCGCGGACGATTCGGGTCCGGTCGGTCGGGACAGAGGTGAGCGACGCGTGACCGGCTGGATCGAAATCCTCACCGTCGCCTTCGTCGCCCAACTTGTGGTCCTGCCCGGCGAGAAGGTGCAGTTCATCATCGCGGGGCTATCGACGCGGTACAACCCCCTGGTGGTCGTAAGCGCCGCGGGGACGGCCTTTGCGGGGTGGACGGCGCTCGAAATCCTGTTCGGCGAGGCGCTCCAGCGGGCGCTCCCGCCCGTCGTCCTCGACGCGTTCACCGCCGGGCTCTTTGCGGTGTTCGCCGTTCTCCTCTACCGCTCGGCGCCCTCGAGCGGCGACCCGGAGCGGGTCGATCCAGCGGCGACCGACGGCGGCATCACCTCACTCGGGAGCGATTTCGAACCGCGGGTGTTCGGCCGCGAACTGCCCGACGTTCTCGGTGGGTTCGTCCCCATCTTCGCGATGATGGCGGCGGGCGAGTTCGGCGACAAGACGCAGTTGGTGACCATCGGGCTAGCCGCCCAGTACGGCGCCCACCCCGCTATTTGGGCCGGCGAGATGCTCGCCATTATCCCCGTCAGCCTCGCGAATGCCTTCTTTTTCCACAAGTTCTCCCACCGCCTCGACCTCCGGAAGGTGCATTTCTTCTCCGCCGGACTCTTTGCCTTCTTCGCGAGCGACACGCTGTTGAGCATCGTCACCGGCTTCTCCGTCTGGGAGACGGTCGTCACCGCGGTGTCGACGGCCGTGCTGGCGGTCTTGTGAGCGCGATGCCGACGAACGGGAAACGTTAATTTTCGCCGACGACGACGAGCCTCCGTGACGAACCCCCTCCCGTCGCTCCTGGCCGGCGTCGTCTTCGGCCTCGCCCTCGCGGCCCCGCCCGGACCGATGAACGCCGTCATCGCCGAGGAGTCCGTCAACAACGGCTGGCTCGCCGGCGCCCGAACCGGCCTCGGCGCGATGACCGCCGACGCCGTCTTCCTCGTCGGCTCTCTGCTTGGCGTCGTCACCTTCGTCGAACGCTTCCCGACGGTTCGGGCCGCGATGGTCGGCGTCGGCGGCGGTCTGATGCTGTATTTCGCCTACGGCGCCGCGAGGGACGCGGTCGGAGACGTGGAGGCGTTCGCGACCGACGGTGCGGCACGGCGCGCGGCGACCGGCTTTCGCAAGGCGTTCGTCCTCGCGCTCACGAACCCCTACCAGATCCTCTTCTGGCTGACCATCGGCGTCGGTCTGCTCGAACCGGGGGAACTCGACGTGCTCGCCTACACGCCCTACGTGGGTGCCGACCTCGCCGGTCTGTTGATCGTCCGCACCGGGAGTCCGGCGCTCATCGTCGGCTTCTTCCTCGGCATCACGCTGTGGATCACGGGCTTCCCGGCCGCGTTGCGGGCGGCCCAGCGCCGTGTCGCCGCGTTCACCCCGGTCGTGGCCGGCGGGAGTGCGCTCGTCCTGGCCGGCTTCGGCGTCGTGTTCCTCGTCGACGCAGTGCGGACGCTCCTCTGATCGGCCAAGCGTTTTGCCCCCGCGTCTCCCACCACCGCCCATGCAACCCGACTTCTCGCCCCTCGATGCCACGCTCGGCGACAATCTGGACGGCTACCTCCTCGACGCCGACGGCACCGACTCCACCCAGCGCTATCTCTCGGGCTTCGACGCGCCCGATCCGTTCGTCACCTGCTATACGCCCGAGGGCGTCCACCTCCTCGTCTCGGGACTGGAGTACGGTCGCGCGAACAAGGATGCCCGCGCGGACACCGTGACCCGGCTCTCAGCGTACGACTACCGCGAGCGAGTGAGTGAACTGGGCCGCGCGACCGGCCGCGGCGCCGTCGTGGCGGACTTCCTCGCCGACCACGGTGTCGACCGGGTGGCGGTGCCCGGTCGCTTCCCCCTCGGCACCGCCGACGGCCTCCGCGGGTCCGGGGTGACCGTCGAAGTCGACGAGTCGGACGCCGTCGCGACGATTCGTGCGGTGAAAACCGAGGCGGAACTCGAGTACGTCCGCCGCGCCCAGCGTGCGAACGAGCGGGCGATGGCGGCCACCGAGTCGCTGATCGAGTCGGCGTCGGTCGTCGAGGGCATCCTCCACCGCGACGGCGACCCGCTGACGAGCGAGGCGGTCCGCCGCGAAATCGAGTTGACGCTCGTGCGCGACGGGTGTGCGCTGGACGAGACCATCGTCGCCTGCGGCGCCGACGCCGCCGACCCGCACAATCGAGGGTCCGGTCCCCTTCGCGCCGACGAACCCATCGTCGTCGACATCTTCCCGCGGGATACGGAGACGCGGTATCACGCGGACATGACGCGGACGTTCGTGAAGGGGGAGCCGACCGACACCCTGCGGGAGTGGTTCGACCTGACCGACGAGGCGCGGAAGGCCGCCCTCGACGCCGTGGAACCCGGCGTCACGGGCGCAGCGGTCCACGGGGCCGTCTGCGACGTGTACGAAGCCGCCGGCCTGCCGACGCTCCGTGCCGATCCCGACGCGGAGACGGGCTTTATCCACAGCACCGGTCACGGCGTCGGCCTCGACGTCCACGAACTCCCACGGATCGCCCCGGACGGCCCGGAACTCGAACCGGGGAACGTCGTGACCATCGAACCCGGCCTCTACGACCCCGACGTGGGCGGCGTGCGTATCGAGGATCTGATCGTCGTCACCGAGGAGGGGTACGAGAATCTGACGGAGTACCCCGTGGAACTGGTCCTGTAAGCCGGGAACCGCAAGGCACTTGCTCGCCGTCGGCGCATCGCCGGTGTGAACTGGCGGTATCGCCACACGGTCCTCGGTCTCTGTACGCTCGCGTTCGCGTCGACGATGATGGCGCGACTGGTCATCAGCCCCGTCGTCCCCGACGTGACCGACGGGTTCGGCGTCTCCACCGGCGCCGTCGGCCTCGCCCTCTCCGGCATGTGGGCCGCCTACGCCCTCACGCAGTTCCCCTCGGGAATCCTCGGCGACCGCTTCGGCGAGCGACGGGTGATCCTCGCGGCGGTGGGCATCACCGCCGTTGCCAGTCTTCTGCTCGCCCTCTCGCCGACGTTCGCCGTCTTCGCCGTATTGACTGTCGCCCTCGGGGCCGGTGCGGGACTCCACTACAGCGTCGCGACCACCCTCCTCACCAAGGAGTTCGACGACATCGGGCGCGCCATCGGCGTCCACGTCGCGGGCGGGCCGCTGGCAGGGTTGATCGCCCCCGTCGTCGCCACCGCGGTGGCGGTCCAGTACGACTGGCGGGCGGCCATCGCCGTCGGCGCCGCCGTCGCCGTCCCCGTCTTCGTCGTGTTCGCGTGGCGAATCGAGCCGACGCCGCCGGAGCGCCCGGACGAGTCGATGCGGGATCGCATGGCGATTCGCCCCCTGATCGCCCTCCTCTCGCGTCCGCCCATCGCGTTCACGACCGGCGTGGCCTTCCTCGGCGCCTTCAGTTGGCAGGCGACCGCCTCCTTTCTCCCGACCTTCCTCGTCGCCTTCCGCGACCTGCCGGAGACCAGCGCCGGCCTCCTCTTTTCGGCCTACTTCGTCGTCAACGGCCTCTCCCAGCCGACCATCGGGTGGGTGTCCGACCGGATCGGTCGCGACGGAGCCGCGGCGGCGACGATGGCGCTCGGCGTCGTCGGCTACGCCCTCCTCGTCGCGGGGCCGCGGATCGCTCTCCTGCCCGCCGTCGTCTGTGTCGGCGGCGCGATGACGTGGGGGGCGCCCCTCCAGTCGCGCTACTTCGACACGTTCGAACCCGACGAGCGCGGGGCCGCGTTCGGCCTCGTCCGCACCGCGTACATGATCCTCGGCGCGACGGGGAGCGTCGTCGTCGGCGTCCTCGCCGACGTGGCGGGGTGGCAGGCCGCCTACGGGTTGCTGATCGGCGTGACCGGACTGGGCCTCGCGCTCCTCGTCGGGAACCGCGTTCTGCGACTCGGCCTCTGATCGATCGGCGAAGCGACACCACGCACGGGACGAGTCGTACGGCGTGCGCCGCGAACCGCCCGCACCGAACCCCTTTTGAGCAGTGAGGCGGAAGCCACGCGCATGGATATGCTGGTGGTCGGCGCGGGCGAGATGGGGCGGTGGATCGCCCGCACTGCCGACCGGCCGGTCGCCGTCGCCGACGTCGACGCCGCCGTTGCGAGGCAGGCCGCCGCGGCCCTCGACGGGGTTCGAGCGGTGCCCGCGGAGACGACGGAGACGTTCGATATCGTCTGTCTCGCGGTGCCGATTTCGGTCGTCGCCGACGCGGTCGAGCGCTACGCCGAAAACGCCGACCGGGCGATGTGTGACGTATCGGGCGTGATGCAAGGGCCGATAACGGCGATGCGAGCGGCGCTCCCGGACCGCGAACGCGTGTCGTTTCACCCCCTCTTTGCCGCGGCGAACGCGCCGGGCAACGTCGCCGTCGTCGCCGACGCGCCCGGTCCGGCGACGGACGCACTCCGTGCCGACCTGACTGCGGCGGGAAATCACCCCTTCGAGACGACCGCCGCCGAACACGATACGGCGATGGAGACGGTGCAGTCCGGCGCCCACACCGCCGTTCTCGCCTACGCACTCGCGGCCGCCGAGGTGCGCGAGGAGTTCGCGACGCCCGTCTCGGCCGCGATGGACGACCTCGTCGAGACGGTGACGGGCGGGACGCCGCGGGTGTACCGCGAGATTCAGGAGACGTTCGCGGGCGCGGATCGGGTCGCCGAGGCCGCCCGACGGATCGCAGAGGCCGAGGGCGAGGCGTTCGACGACTGCTACCGCGAGGCTGGCGAATGATCGACCGCGAGGCCGTCCGCTCGAACGCCAAGTACCTTCGACAGGTTCGTCCCATCGACCCCGACGAAATCGCCGAGTACGTCGAGGGGAACCCGCATCCGGCGGTCGTCAGACGGGTCCTTCGAGAGGAGGCGTACGACCTCGGCCTCTTCGAGCGCGAGGACGGGACGTTCGTGCCGGTGGCGGAAACGCCCGTCTCGGCACCGGGGTGGGAGCCGGAGACGTTCCCCGACCGGTACGCGCACGCACTCGAAGACCGCCTCGTCGAGCGCTACGGCGCGAACTGGCACCGCGGCGAGTCCGGCGACCGTCTTCGCGAGGTGATCCGGCGGCTGAAAGACGACTACTACCAGGGGAATCCCGTCGAGTACGACGCGGAGGTCGCCCTCGGCTACGCCGTCTACCACCTCCCCGACTACTACGCCGCCGTCGGCTACGTCCTCGACGATCTGGTGGAACGGTCGCTCCTCCCGCGTCGCCTCCGCGTCCTCGACGTCGGCGCCGGCGTCGGCGGTCCCGCTCTCGGCTGCCACGACTACCTCCCCGACGACGCCGTGGTCGACTACCACGCGGTCGAACCGAGCGCCGCCGCGGACGTACTCGACGCTCTCCTCGACGAGACGCGACGGAACTTCCGCCCGACGATCCACCGCGAACGCGCGGAGGCGTTCGACTTCGACGGCCCGTACGACCTCGTCTGCTGTGCGAACGTCCTGAGCGAACTCGACGACCCCGTTCCCGTCGTCGAGAACGCCCTCGACGCCCTCGCCGACGACGGAACGCTCGTCGCCCTCGCACCCGCCGACCTCGAAACCAGTACGGGGCTTCGCTCGGTCGAGCGAGCGGTCGCCGACGGACGGGACGTGACCGTCTACGCGCCGACTCTCCGCCTGTGGCCGGGGATGAGACCAGCGGACCGCGGGTGGTCGTTCGACGAACGGCCCTGGATCGACGCACCAGGCTTCCAGCGCCGCCTCGACGACGCCGGCGGCGAACCCGGAACCTTCCGCAACGAGACGGTGAAGTTCTCCTATTCGCTCCTGCGGACCGACGGGATGCGGCGGGTGGACGTGCGCGCCGATCGGTCGCGACACGCCCGGATGGCCGACATGGAGGGACACGTCACGGATCGGATCGATCTCCTGGCGGTGAAACTGAGCCGGAACCTCGCGACCGACGAGGGCGGCAACCCGCTGTTCAAGATCGGTGACGGGAGTGAGCGTCTCGAACACTACGCGGTGCTGACTCGCGAGTCGGGGCTGAACCGCGCCCTCTTGCGTGCGGACTACGGCGCTGTCTGCCAGTTCGAGAACGTTCTCGCGCTCTGGAACGACGACGAGGGTGCGTACAACCTCGTCGTCGACGGCGAGACGGTCGTCGACGTGGTCGGGTGACGTTCGGAAGCGGTGCGCCTTTCTCGCCGGCGTGCCGAGGACGGGTATGGACGAGCCACACGTTCTCCTGACGAACGACGACGGTATCGACGCCGTCGGGTTCCGCGCGCTCTACGACGTGCTCTCGGAGTTCGCCGAGGTGACCGCCGTCGCGCCGAACGGCGACAAGAGCGCGGTCGGCCGAGCGATGTCCCGTGAAGTGCAAGTCGACACCCACGACCTCGGCTACGCCATCCACGGGACACCCGCGGACTGCGTCGTCGTCGGGCTGGAAGCGCTCTGTCCGGACGTGGACATGGTGGTCGCGGGCTGTAACCGCGGGGCGAATCTGGGCGCGTACGTCCTCGGCCGCTCCGGCACCGTCAGCGCCGCCGTCGAGGCCGCCTTCTTCGACGTGCCCGCCCTCGCCGTCTCGCTGTACGTCCCCGGTGCCGACGGCGAGTGGCAAGAACGAGCGAACGACGTCCGCGACTACCGCAACGCCAGCGCGGTGACGACCTATCTCGTCAAGCACGCCCTCGGCGCCGGCGTGTTCGAGCAGGCCGAATATCTGAACGTCAACGCTCCCATCCATCACGAGGGCGACGATCCCGCTGCGATCGAGATCACCGAGCCGTCGACGCTGTACGACATGCGCGCCGAACGCGACGGCGAGCGGATCAGCCTCACCGACAACGTCTGGGCGCGGATGCGCGACGGCGACATCCCCGATCCGCAGGGGACCGACCGCCGCGCCATCGTCGAGGGACGGGTCAGCGTCTCGCCGCTCACGGCGCCTCATACCACCCAGCACCACGAAGCGCTCGACGCGCTGGCGGAGACGTATCTGAACTGAGGGCGGTCAGAACAGGCCGGCGACGAAGCCGAGTCCCATGGCCACGAGGACCGTCGCCGAGACGAGCGGGAGGTACGGCGTGTATCGCTCGACGCGGTCCTCGTACTGCTGGTAGCCGGCGATCAGGAGCAGCGTGAGGCCGACGATGCCGACGATCACCGTGAGCGCGTAGGCCGTCATCAGTTCGAGACAGTACGGCGACCCTGCACACAGCGCGATGATCTCGAACTCCTCCTCGTGAGCGAAGCCGAGGACGAACACGAACCACGCGATACCGAAGAGACCGCGGTCGGTCTCTCCGTCTCACCTACCGCCTGCGCGAGTTGGACGCCGTCCGTCGGGTGCAGGTGATGGTCATTCGCGACGAGACGTGAGTCGCCGACGCGGCGACACCAACGACTATGACTGCCGACGAGGAACCACCTGCCCATGCACCAGACGTTCGTCGACCTCTTGGCGGGGAATCTGACTCACGCCGCCGCGTTCGACGCTCGGTTCGACGACGTACAGGACGGGCAGCATCCACACACCGTCACCGTCTGCTGTTCGGACTCGCGGGTCCTGCAGGATCACATGTGGGGGAACGACCAACCCGGACGCATCTTCACCTGTGGCAACATCGGCAATCGCGTCATCCAGCGAACCGGCGGCGGTGAAGTCGTCTCGGGCGACGTGCTCTATCCGCTGGCACACACGGGAACGGAGACGGCCGTTGTCGTCGGTCACACCGGCTGTGGCGCCGTCACCGCGACGTACGACGCCCTGACCGAGGGCGTCAGCGAGCCCCCGGGGATCGAGCACTGTCTCGACCTGCTGAAACCCCACCTCGGCCCCGGCGTCGAGGCGCTGCCCGACGACCTGCGCCGACCGGACGCGATCAACCGCCTCGTCGAGTACAACGTCGACCGGCAGGTGGAGTTCCTCGATGCAAGCGAGGACGTACCGCCCGCAGTGGAGGTCGTCGGCGCCGTCTACGACTTTCAGGACGTGTACGACGGCGCCCGAGGTGAGATTCACGTCGTCAACGTAGATGGCGAACGACGGGTCACCGAGCTTCAGGCGGCGTATCCGAAGATAGCGGATCGGATCGAGCGGTTGTGGGAGTACTGACGTGGTCGTGGCCGTACTGGCGCGGCGTTACTGCTTCGCGGCGCGCTTGAGGAAGACGAGCGCCGCACCGAGCAGCGTCATGTTCTGGAGGAAAGAAGTGAGTTCCTCGTCGCGCGAATCGTCGTCGACGGCCCAGAAGTCGTGCATGACGGGCGTGACGCCGAGGAAGAACGTCGCGACGCTGGCCGCGGAGAGTTTGGGGAGTTTCCAGAGGCCGATTCCGAGACTGCCGCCGAGGAGAAGACCACTCGAGGCCGGCACCAGTTTCTCGGGGAACGGGACGCCCTTGTACGCCGCGTAGCCGATGCGTCCGTCGAGATTGGTCAGATTTCGGAGTGCGAGTGCCGCGAGCCCACCCGCAAAGAGGAGGCGGCCGAGCAGCGGCGGTGTACCGTCGGTCGTGGTGTCGTCGGACATCGGTCGAAAAAGAGTGGCGAGCGGCTTAACCCCTCACTTTCCGAAGCGCCCGCCGCTTCCGCGGCGGTCGGCTGCTATCGCAACTCTCGTTGCCCCACCTCGTTCACATGGCTGAAATCCATTATGTATCGAGCCGAAACAATCCCTGTGGGTGATAGTGGACAAGAATCAGTCCATAGTGGGTAACGTGATGAAAGTCGACGCCCACGACCTGCGAACGAACGAGACGGACGACCGGGGTCAACTCTACCCCGGAACGGAGTACGCGAGAACCGACTGAATGGACAGGTAACCGCTGTGAACAGGTGGCCAAAACACCGATGACGGCGAGAGCGAACACTCCAGTCGTGCCGACCCCCCGGAAACTGACCGGGTAGCAACACGAATCCGACGATATTGGCGACTAAAACGGCTCCAACTGGCGCACTTCCGGTTTTGAGAGGGCTACCGAGTCGTCGCATACTCTGGCAAGGAGGGCGAATTCCCCGACTAGAGGAGAGTGTACACAGAAGCTCGGTCGTTGGTTTCCGGAGAAGAAATGGCAATTTACAAACATAAATATACTTATGTTTGTGCCGCTCCTTCAGTATTTGATTATGAGTTCACGGAGATCTACCAGCACCCCACGTGATGTGCCACACGATACGATCAGTCGCCGTCGCCTCCTCGCGGTAGGTGGTGCCGTCGCGGGTGGGTCGCTTGCGGGGTGTCTGAATCGGGTGGCGTCGTCTGTGACGAATACGACAGCGGCTCCAGGGGCAGTGTTTGCAGGAGATTGGAACGGCGATGATACAGAAGTCACATTCACGTTCGAGATGGCTCGTGGCGGGCCGCACGTGAGTCGGTTGACGCCGACGGTGTCTGGCGGGTCGGGAGTGTTGTCTGGTGAGGTCGAGTTGGAAGGGTGGGTCACGTCGTCTGCAGTGATGGCTCAAGACTACAATTCGTCGCGGAGTAACAAGCCTCGGATGCGGTCGTCCGATGATGACTCTGACGGGGATGGCGTGGGTGATGCTGACGAGGATGACGAGCTTCTGGCGTATCTGGGAGGGACGCCGATTGTCGGTGAGCGGTTTACGGTCTGCTTGCCTGACGTGGAGGTTCCGGGTGGGAACGGAAGTATCGCGGAGGAAGTGACGCCTGAGCGGTTCATCGAGTATATCACAGGTCAGTCGCACGGTGAGGGTCGCGTGTACGCGTGGGGTTCACGGAAATCGGGTCCGGGTGACCCGGATGAGTCGGGCGATTGCGATGATGGGGACGGCGACGCTTTCCCGGGGGCGGTGTGCGGGACTTCGCCTCACTTGGTGGCGGACATCACGGGGCCGACGGCGACGGGCGGGGGTCTTGGAGTCATTCGAGCGGACGACGGGACCGTCGTAGTGATTAATTCACCGCCGGAAGCTGACGGAGGCCCGACGGTCGTGCGGGTCGATGCGGACGGTGGGTCGGACGGACCCGAATCATCGACTGAAGCAATCTACCAAGCGTGGAGTGGTGGTGCGTCGAGCGGGGGTGGAAACGCGACGCCAGAAATCTTCGAGACGCTTGTGACGCAGGCGCTGGTACAGCCACCGGGATGCCCGCGCCCGTTCCCAGCGTTGTTCTACGTGGGCCGCGGGCGGAGCGACGACCAACTCGTCTACTCGGGTGGTTGGGTAGTCGACGACGCGGCGTTGTACGAAGACTCAGTGACGATGTTGACGATGGTGGATGCTGCACCGGTCGTTGGTATCGACCTCGGTGATGTGGATTCCGATGGAGATGGACTCGGGGACGCAGTGGAGCGGGCGGATTCGGAGCGTGGTCGGAGAGTCATTGCGGGACGGTCACGCCGAGGGGCGCGACTCGATGCAGGCACTGTGGGGGAGTTGGTGGAGAAAGGCGTCCTCACGGAGGGGGCGAAAGAGGGTAACGACAGCTTCAGACGGAAGAAGCCGGGCCGGAAACTGGAAACGGACGAGGAGCCACGCATCACGCATCTCGCGTTAGACGCGCCCGTGCTCCATCTGGTGAACGCGAGTGGGACATCGAACGAGGTGAAGTTCAAGGCGGGAGCTGAGCTGTCGAAGGCGGTGAACTGAGGGCGTTCAGCGGCTCTCCCGTTGACCCTGGTCAGATAGCGTCCGCGATATAGAACAATTCCCGTAGATGAGAGAAATCAATCGTCATCGGCAGTGTAGACCCCACCGTGTCGGTGGATTCGAGCGACCACCATCCGGTGTTCGTTCTGTCGGAACGTCACGGCCAGACGGGACTCGCCGACACGCACTTTTTTGTGTGGACTGTTCTGGAGTGGTTCACCGTAATCCGGTGGGTCGCACCACGGCGAATCGACTATCTCATCGAGTCTGTCGAGAGTGCGGTCTTGCTCGTACGGGAGAAGTGCGGCAAGTCGTCTCTCTGGCTCACACACCGACGAGGCAACCGAACAACAGGGCGGACGATTTCCGATTCCCAAACCCGGAACTCGGGGGTCGAAACGGCCGAATTCGG
>Ga0102935_1000646_pt1 | contig 12730 bp, 11 predicted proteins | sample SalPonR2_A_D2_MG_FD_78508 | JGI IMG/M metagenome (GOLD analysis project Ga0102935, IMG submission 78508) | Salt pond soil microbial communities from South San Francisco under conditions of wetland restoration - Salt Pond MetaG R2_A_D2_MG | ecosystem: Environmental > Aquatic > Marine > Intertidal... | reverse complement strand
GAGCCCCGCCAGCTTTCTCCCGAGGAGACGAAGGTGGCGGGCTTCGTCTTCAAGGTGCAGGCGAACATGGACCCCAAGCACCGGGACCGGGTGGCCTTCGTGCGCCTCGCGTCGGGGCATTTCGAGCGCGGCATGAAGCTCACCCATGTGCGCACGAAAAAGCCGATGTCGATCTCGAACCCGGTGCTGTTTCTCGCCGCCGACCGGGACCTTGCCGAGGAAGCCTGGGCGGGCGACATCATCGGTATCCCGAACCACGGCCAGCTTCGCATCGGCGACACGCTGACCGAGGGCGAAGCGATCCGGGTCACCGGCATCCCCTCTTTCGCACCGGAGCTTCTCCAGACCGCCCGCGCGGGCGACCCGATGAAGGCCAAGCACCTCGACAAGGCGCTGATGCAGTTCGCCGAGGAAGGGGCCGCGAAGGTGTTCAAGCCCGCGTTCGGCTCTGGTTTCATCGTGGGCGTCGTCGGCCAGTTGCAGTTCGAGGTGCTCGCGAGCCGGATCGAGGGCGAATACGGGCTGCCGGTGCGTTTCGAGCCCTCGCAATTCACCTCGGCGCGCTGGGTGACGGGGCCGAAGGCGGAGGTCGAGAAGTTCGCCGCCGCGAACAAGGCCCATATCGCCCATGACAATGATGGCGATGTCGTCTACCTCACCCGGCTTCAGTGGGACATCGACCGGATCGAGCGGGATTATCCCGAACTGACGCTCAGCGCGACGAAGGAAATGATGGTGTGATGGCGGGCCTGCGGACCCGCGCTTCACTGCGCGGTTCTCACGCCGCCCTCCCCGCTTCGTGATTTCGCGCCGCCGTCCGGCCGTGGTCTTCTCTCCGGGCGACCGTAAGGCACGAGAAGGGAAAGCCATGTTCAAGTTAGTTGGAGCCGCCATCGCCGGCACGATCACGTTCGCCGCGCTCGCGGTTCAGGCCGAGGAGGTCGCGTTTCAGGCGGTCATGGTCCCGCAGGAACAGATGCGCATGGAGTTCGAGGACGGGAGTGGCCGCTTCGTGCTGATGGTGCGCCGCGAAGGCTCCGCCGAGGGCACCGGCCCGCTCGCGGGGGCCGCTGTGACCGAACACGGCTGGCATGACATTCATCCCGGTCAGGACGGTGACCCGCGCGGATACCTGACTTTCGATGCCGGAGATGGGTTGGCCTACGTTCAATGGCGGGTACGCGCGGTATTCGTGCCCGGCTCCGAGGGAGGCATGCGCCTTCTCGACAACGGCTACTGGGAGGTCGTGGGAGCGACGGGCAGTCTCGAAGGGCTCCGGGGGGCCGGCACGCTGCACATCAAGCCCGCCCCGGCGCCAGCGGCCGCTCCTGACCGGCTCTTCCAGCTCGACGGAGACCTCGTCATGCCGTGAGCGGCCGGCGCGGTTTAACCTGGCGTTAAGCTTCCGCGGGCCAGGAAGCCCGAATGCGTGCGCTCCTTTTCCTTCTTTTTCTTGCCGCCTGCGCCGAAGGGCCCGACGCTGGCGTCAGCCCCCATACCGGCGTCGCGTCGCGGACTTCAGGAGTGGTTACGATCGACCGGCGCCACCCGGCCCGGCTCGAGGTGCGGGCGGTGCGCCTTGCGAAAGACGGGGCCGAGGCTTTCGCGCTTCTCACGTTCGTCACACGGTCCGATCTCAACTACCCCAAGATCGAGAGCGTCTGGGCTCGCGGGACCACCCTCCCCTACGAGCTTCTCGACCGGCGGCGGGTGGGCCGGAGCCGGCAGGAGGCCGGGTCGATCCGGCTGACACGCGGCGCCGCGGAGGCCGCCGCGCGGGCGGGCGGGCTGCGTCTCCAGATGATCGGGCGGCGCGGCACATACGGCGGCACGGTGCCCGGTGCCATCTTCGGCGAGGTGCTCGCCCGCTGAACCCGGGAGCGCCCTGCGGCCAAAGGCGGCGCGTCGCATCCGGAAAAAGGCCGCAGATCATCCCTCCTGCCGTCCCTGAGCGAGCGGTCTGGTGCAACAATCTGCGGGTCTCGCGGCACTTGTTCCCCCGAGGCGTCTCGGCCGGTCCTTCAGTCGCTTCGCGTTGACGCTGACTTCATCATGCACTACTTATCCCCACATCTGGGAGCGGCTTCATCGAGCCGGCCGGGTCACGCGGACCTTCTCCCCCAAGACGCACGGGCCATGGAAGCGGTCCGTATCGCAAAACGGACCTACATGATCAAATTCAGCGACCTTTCGCTCTCGCCCAAAGTTCTCAAAGCCGTCGAAGAGGCCGGATACGAAATCCCGACCCCGATCCAGGCGGGCGCCATACCGCCCGCGCTGGAGGGCAAGGACGTGCTCGGCATCGCCCAGACAGGCACCGGCAAGACCGCCGGCTTCGTTCTGCCGATGATCACCATGCTCGCGCGCGGACGGGCGCGCGCACGAATGCCGAGAAGCCTTGTGCTGTGCCCCACGCGTGAGCTTGCGGCCCAGGTGGCCGAGAACTTCGATACCTATTCGAAACACGTCAAGCTCACGAAGGCGCTGCTGATCGGCGGCGTCTCCTTCAAGGAGCAGGATGTGCTGATCGACAAGGGAGTCGACGTGCTCATCGCCACGCCGGGCCGCCTGCTCGACCATTTCGAGCGCGGCAAGCTCCTCCTGACGGGGATCGAGATCATGGTGGTCGACGAGGCCGACCGGATGCTCGACATGGGCTTCATCCCCGACATCGAGCGCATTTTCTCGCTGACCCCCTTCACCCGGCAGACGCTCTTTTTCTCGGCCACCATGGCGCCCGAGATCGAGCGGATCACCAATACCTTTCTGTCGGCCCCCGCGCGGGTCGAGGTCGCTCGCCAGGCGACGGCGTCGGAGACCATCGCGCAGAGGGTGGTGATGTTCCGTCCCTCGCGGCGTGACAGGGCGGCATCGGAGAAACGGGAGGTGCTGCGCAAACTCATAGATGCCGAGGGCGAGGCCTGCAGCAACGCGATCATCTTCTGCAATCGAAAGACCGACGTGGATATCGTCGCGAAATCGCTCAAGAAGAATGGCTACGATACCGCGCCGATCCACGGGGATCTCGAGCAGTCCCAGCGTACAAAAACGCTCGACGGGTTTCGGGAAGGAACGATCCGTTTTCTCGTGGCCTCGGACGTTGCCGCCCGCGGACTAGACATTCCGCTCGTCTCCCATGTCTTCAATTACGACGTGCCGACCCATTCGGAAGACTACGTGCACCGCATCGGCCGGACCGGCCGCGCAGGCCGTGAGGGCAAGGCGATCATGATCTCCACGCCTTCGGACGAAAAGAACCTCGACGCGATCGAGAGGCTCCTCGGCAAGGAGATCCCGCGGAACGAAAGCCCGCTCGGTCAGGCACCGGATCAGCCCGTCCCGGCCGAGGCGGACACCGAAGAGAAGCCCAAGCGCAGCCGCACCCGGTCCAGAAAACCGAAGGAAGCCCCGGCGAAGGAACAGCCGGCGGAACAGGTGCAGGCCGAGACCGCCGACGAAGCCCCGAACAAGACCGCCAACGAGGACACGCGCCCGACGCCGCGATCACGCGGTCGTGCAGGGCGCGGCCGGGGCCGCGATGAGGACAACGTCGTCGGAATGGGCGACCACCTCCCGTCGTTCATCGAAAAAAGCTTCGAGGAACGCCTGGCGAGCTGAGACCTCTCGCAGACCCCGGGGCCACGGTCACGCCAGCCTGGCTGAGACCGGAAATCCGGGATCACCCCGACGCAGGCCATGACGACTGCCGTGCGAAGTTTGCGGGCGAATGCCTGGAACGAAATGGCAGAGCCCCGCCATCTTCGCCGGCCGCGTTTGGTGGCGACACGTTCTGACCCCGAAGCGCCTGACGGCGCAGACGCACGGGCCCCCTAGCTCAGCCGGCTGATCACCACGGTAACCTCGGGTTTCTTGCCGATTTCCATGTCGGCGCTCTTTCTCACGATCCGGCGCAGTTCGTCTTCGAGCGCGCTGTCGTCGGACAGGGTCTTTCGTTTCGCCCGGCCGATGAATTGCCCGAGATCCTCCTCGATAACGTCGACGAGCGGGGCCCGCGAAAGGCCCTTTTCCGGCAGTCCCATGATGTCGCACCACGGGTCGCCGAGGGCGTCTCCGCTTTCGTCGATGACGAGCGTGACCATGACATGCCCGTTGCGCGCCATGCGCAGCCGGTCGCGGATGACCCCGTCCATCGCACCGATCTGGACCGCTCCGTCGAGATAAATCCGGCCCGTCTCGACATATTCGGCAACAACGGGCCGGTTGCCGCTCAGATCGACCATCGTGCCGTTGACGGCGACGATGGAGGGCCGGCCTGACGCTTCGGACAGCTTCATGTGCTCACGCAGCATCCGGTGTTCGCCGTGCATCGGAATGACCATCGCCGGCTGGACGATCTCGTGGATTTCAGCGAGGTCGGGCCGGTTTGCGTGGCCCGAGACATGGTAGCGCCCGTTCGCATCGTCCTGCACGTCGACACCGAGTTCGGAATAGGCGTTGACCACCTCGAGGACGCCGCGCTCGTTTCCGGGAATCGTCTTCGACGAGAAGAGGAAGGTATCGCCCTCGTCGACGGTCAGCCCCAGATACTTGCCTCGGGAAAGCTGTGCGGAGGCGGCCCGACGCTCGCCCTGAGACCCGGTGACGATCAGCATCAGGTTTTCGCGGGGAATGGCGGTGGCTTCCTCGGGGCTCACGGTCATGGGAAAATCGGTCAGCACACCGGCTTCGATCGAGGCTTCCACCATCCGACGCATCGCCCGCCCCAGAAGACAGATCGACCTGCCGGCAGAGGCTCCGGCCATGGCCAGCGACTTCAGCCTCGCGACGTTCGAGGCGAAGGTGGTGGCGATGACCATGCCCTCCTGTGCCGCGACGAATTTCGCGATTTCCGGCGCGATGGTGGCTTCCGACCGGCCCGGTTCGGGCGAGAAGACGTTGGTCGAATCGCAGACGAGCGCACGCACGCCGGGGCGGGCCGCCGCCTGCCAGAGTTCGCGGTCGAAAGCTTCTCCGACGACGGGCGTCGGATCGATCTTGAAATCGGCGGTGTGGATCACCCGGCCCGCGGGCGTGTCTATGACGATCGCCGAGGCCTCGGGGATGGAATGGGAGACCGGCAGGAAGCTTATCTCGAACGGACCGAGCTTGCGGGTCTCGGGCCAGGGCTGGCAGATCTCGACGGTTCGCTCGTCGTGCCCCTGTTCGTCCAGTTTCCGGCGCGCGTGGATCGCGGTGAACGGGCGACAGAGCACCGGCGCGTGGAGGCGGCTCCAGAGATGACCCACCGCGCCCACGTGGTCCTCGTGGGCATGGGTGATGATGATCGCCTCGAGGCGGTCCTTGCGTTCCTCGAGCCACGCGGTGTCGGGGAAGATGAGGTCGACGCCCGGCGAGCCCTCCATTTCGGGGAATGTCACGCCGAGATCGACGACGATGAGCCGCTCCTGCCCCGGGCGCCCATAGCCGTAGACATAAGCGTTCATCCCCACTTCCCCGGAGCCCCCGAGGGGGAGATAGATCAGGCGTTCGCTGCTCATGAAATCGGATGTTCCTTGTTGTAGCGATGAATGACGGTGAGACCGTGCATCGTGATGTCGTCTTCGACACGGTCGAAGAGACCGTTCGAATCCTGAAAGAGCGGGGCGAGGCCACCGGTTCCGATGACGGTCATGGGTTTGTCGTATTCGCCCTTGATGCGCTCGGCAATCTCGCGGACGACACCGACATAGCCCCAGTAGACACCCGATTGCATGCAGGCAACCGTGTTCGTTCCGATCACCCCCTGGGGCCGGGTCACATCGACATGGGGCAGCGCCGCGGCGGCCTGGTGGAGGGCTTCGAGCGAAAGGTTCACTCCCGGCGCGATGACGCCGCCCACGTAAGCTCCGTCCGTCGCCACCACGTCGAAGGTCGTCGCGGTCCCGAAATCGACAACGACGAGGTCACCGCCATGCCGGTCGAAGGCGCCGGCGGTGTTCACCAGCCGGTCGGGGCCGATGCTCGTGCCTGGGTCGACCCGGGGCTGGACCGGCAATGCGCAATCGGGTTTGCCCACGACCACGGGGCGGGTGTTGAAATAGCGGTCGCAGAGCACGCGGAGGTTGAACACCACGCGCGGCACGGTCGAGGAGACGATGACCTCGTCGATCGTCACGTCGAGACCCTTGTGCTCCATGAGAGTGGAAAGCCAGACATAATACTGGTCCGCGGTGCGCTGCCACTCGGTCGAGGTCCGGAACGTCGCGAGAAAGCGACGACCGTCCCATACCGAGAAGACCGTGTTGGTGTTGCCGCAATCGATGCAGAGAAGCATGGGGGTGGCGCCCTTTCTCAGAAAAAGACGTCGGCAGCAGAGATGGTGCGCCGGCCCGTCGACGTTTCCAGCACCAGCCGTCCAGCCTCGTCGACCGTCTCGAAGACGCCGGTCACGGTCTCCCTCATCGTCCGCGCAGTTATGGTCTCGCCGAGCCGCGCGGCGTGCTCGAGCCAGGTCTCGCGGATCTGTGCGAAGCCGAAATCTGCAAAGAGGCGCTCTTCGGTGGCGTAATTCACCGCCAGCAGGGTCAGAAAATCCTCCAGCCCGGGCGGCGTGATGCCTTCGGAGCGAAGCGAGACGGGCACGACGGCCCGGTCGGGGTCCGGCGGGGGTGCCGAGACGAGATTGACGCCAAACCCTATGGCCAGCCAGTCGACATGACCGCCCGAACCACTCGCTTCGAGAAGAATGCCCGCGACCTTTCCCTGGTCGAGCAGGACGTCGTTCGGCCATTTCACCGAGAGGCGCGTGCGGTCGATCCAGAATGACAAGGTCTCGAAGAGCGCGTTCGCCGCGAGAAACGAGCGCAGCGCGGCCGTGCTCGCCGGGCCTTCGGGACGCATCATGTAGGTGGCCGCAAAATTGCCGGCGCCGCTCGTCCAGTCCCTGCCCTGCCGTCCCCGGCCGCCGGTCTGGTCGCGCGCCATGATCCATGTGGGGCGGTGAAGCTCTGGGGCGAGCCGCCCGGCTTCGGCCATGGTGCTGTCGACATTGTCGAGAATGATGCGGTCTGTCCCCTCGGGCCAGACTGCCTCTGACGGCTCAGTTGACAAGGGCCGCCGCCGCGGTCGCCGCGAACCCGTCGACGCCGAAAAGGTTGACGACGCCGAAGACCATCGCGGCGGCCGAGACCATCAGGAATCCCCAGAGCACCGGATGCGACGCCGCATCGACCGGCTCCACCGCCTCGCCGAAATACATGTAGTAGACGATGCGGAGATAGTAGAACGCGTTGATCACCGAGGCGATCACCCCCGCGATCGCGAGCCAGGCGAGGTTCGCATCGACCGCGGCGAGAAGCACGGCGTATTTCGCGAAGAAGCCCACGAGAGGTGGCACGCCGGCGAGCGAGAACAGGAGCACCAGCATCGCCAGCGCCCGGGTCGGATCGCGTCGGGAGAACTGGTTCAGCGCCGAGATATCGGTCACCGGCCGGCCGTCGCGCTCCATCGAGAGGATGAAGGCGAAGGTGCCGACGTTCATCGTCACGTAGATCGCCATGTAGACGAGCATCGCCTGAACGCCCATGACGGTGCCCGCGGCGAGCCCCATCAGCGCGTAGCCCATGTGGGCGATGGAACTGTAGGCCATCAGCCGCTTGATGTTCTTCTGCCCGATCGCCGCGACGCCCCCGAGAAACATCGAGATCACCGAGAGGAAGGCGAGGATCTGCTGCCAGTCCGAGACGATGCCGCCGAAGGCGTCGTAGACGACACGGGCGAGAAGCGCCATTGCGGCCATCTTCGGCGCCGTGGCGAAGAACGCGGTGATCGGGGTCGGCGCGCCTTCGTAGACATCGGGCGTCCACATGTGGAACGGGGCGGCGGAGACCTTGAAGGCGAGCCCCGCGGTGATGAAGACGAGGCCGAAGACGAGCCCGAGAGACGGTTCGTCGGCGACGGCGAGGATGATCCCCGAAAAGAGCGTGGTGCCCGCATAGCCGTATGTAAGCGACGCGCCGTAGAGCAGAAGACCCGACGAGAGCGCGCCGAGGATGAAGTACTTGAGGCCGGCCTCGGTCGATTTGAGGCTGTCGCGGCGCAGCGAGGCGATGACGTAGAGGGCCAGCGACTGCAGCTCGAGGCCCATGTAGAGCGCGAAGAGATCGCCCGCAGAGACCATCATCATCATACCCACCGTCGCGAGGGCGACGAGAATGGGATATTCGAAGCGCAAGAGATCGCGCCGGGCCATGTAGTTCTCGCTCATCAGCAGAATGGCCGCGGCCGACAACAGGATCACGACTTTCGAGAACCGCGAAAACGCGTCGTCGATGAACATGCCGCCGAAGGCGACACTGGTGCCCTCGCCGCTGAAGCCGATCCAGAGCGCGACGACGGTGAAGACGGCCGCGGTCGCCCACAGGATCACTGGCGCCGTCTTGTCCTTGCCGGTGTAGACGCCGGCCAGAAGCCCCAGCATTGCGAGGGCCGCGATGATGAACTCGGGCAGGACGGCCTGGAAATCGGCTGCTGTCATCGCCTTACCTCTGCGCGAATTGCGTGTCGCCGCCCGCGTCGAGCGCGGCGGTGTAATTGTCGAGAAGGGCCGCCACAGAGGGGCCGGTAATGTCGAGCACGAGGGCGGGATAGACGCCGAGAAGGATCGTCATGACGACGAGCGGCGCGAAGATCGCCCGCTCGCGGGTGGTCATGTCGGTGATCGATTTCAGGCTTTCCTTGATGAGGTCGCCGAAGACCACCCGGCGGTAGAGCCAGAGCGCATAGGCCGCCGACAGGATGACGCCCGTGGCCGCCACGGCGGCGACCCAGGTGTTGACCTGGAACATGCCCATGAGGGTCAGGAACTCGCCGACGAAGCCCGACGTCCCCGGCAGGCCCACGTTGGCCATGGTGAACAGCATGAAGATGAGCGCATAGGCCGGCATCCGGTTCACGAGGCCGCCGTAGGCGTCGATCTCGCGGGTGTGCATCCGGTCGTAGATCACCCCGACGCAGAGAAAGAGCGCGCCCGAGATGAAGCCGTGGCTGATCATCTGGAAGATCGCCCCGTCGACGCCCTGCTGGTTCGCCGCGAAGATGCCCGCCGTCACGAAGCCCATGTGGGCGACGGACGAATAGGCGATGAGCTTCTTCATGTCCTCCTGCATGAGGGCGACGAGCGAGGTGTAGACGATGGCGATGGCCGAGAGCCACAGGACGAAATTCGCCAGGAGGTCCGAGGCGACGGGGAACATCGGCAGGGAGAAGCGCAGGAACCCGTATCCGCCCATCTTCAGAAGGATCGCGGCCAGCACCACCGAACCCGCGGTCGGGGCCTGCACGTGTGCGTCCGGCAGCCAGGTGTGAACCGGCCACATCGGCATCTTCACCGCGAAGGAAGCAAAGAAGGCTACCCAGAGAAGCGTCTGGAGGCCGCCGACGATCTGCCAGCCCGCAATGTCGAGCGTGCCGCTGGCGAAAGTGTGCTCTTCGAGCATGTAGACGATGTCGGTCGTGCCCGCATCGACATACATCGCGATCATCGCGACGAGCATCAGCACCGAGCCGAGGAAGGTGTAGAGGAAGAACTTGAAGCTCGCGTAGATGCGCGCCTTGCCGCCCCAGATGCCGATTATGAGGAACATCGGGATGAGGCCGCCCTCGAAGAAGAGGTAGAAGAGAACGAGGTCGAGCGCGGTGAAGACGCCGAGCATGAGCGTTTCCAGCACCAGGAACGCGATCATGTACTCTTTGACGCGGTGCTCGACGTTCCAGCAGGCCGCGATGGTCAGCGGCATGAGGAAGGTCGTGAGCATCACGAACAGGACCGAGATGCCGTCGACCCCCATCTTGTAGGTGAACCCGAGAATCCATTCGCGTTCCTCGACGAACTGGAAGCCCGGGTCGGCGGGATCGAAATCGGCGATGAGAAACAGCGAGGCGATGAAGGTCGCCGCGGTCGCGATGAAGGCGAGCCATTTCGCGTTGCGCTGCGCCGCCTCGTCCTCACCGCGCAGGAAAAGGCCCATGATGACGGCCGCGACCGTGGGCAGGAAGACGATGATCGAGAGAAGGTTCGCCATCAGCCGGCCCCTCCCGCGATGGTCATCCAGGTGATGAGCACGGCGATGCCCACGACCATCCAGATGACGTAGGTGAAGATGTAGCCCGACTGCGCGCGGCCCGCGAGGCGGGTGAAGAACGGCACGATGCCCATGGCCACGCCGTTGAGCGCGCCGTCGATCGTGGACCCGTCACCGCGCTTCCACAGGAAGCGTCCGAGCCACATGGCCGGCCGGATGAACAGGAAGCCGTAGATCTCGTCGAAATACCACTTGTTGAGGAGGAAGAGGTAGAGCGGCCGCTGGTTCTTCGCGAGTGCGGCCGGCAGCGCGGGGTTGCGGATGTAGAACCACCACGAAACGGCGAGCCCAAGAAGCATCGCGATGAAGGGCGAGGTCTTGACCCATTTCGGCGCGTGGTGCGCGTCGTCCATCACGTGGTTGTCGGGGTGGGTGTAGACCGCCCCCTGCCCCGGCGTCCAGCCGGCGACGACCGCATCGCCCTCGGCGGTGGTGGTGGCGGCGTCTTCCCCGTGGTCCTCCGCTCCGGCCGCATCGCCCCCGGTCTCTTCGGCATGGACGGGGACACCGTAGAAGCGGTTCACGTTGTCATGCTCGCCGAAGAAGCTCTGAAACCAGATCATGCCCGCGAAGATCGAGCCCAGCGCCAGCACGCCGAGCGGGACGAGCATGGTCGCCGGGCTTTCGTGGGCGTGCTCGTGGGTGTGCCTGTCGCCCCTCGGCGCGCCGTAGAACGTGAGGAACATCAGCCGCCAGGAGTAGAAACTCGTGAGCACCGCCGAGGCGATCAGGAGCCAGAACGCGTAGGAACTGATCTGCGTGCCCTTCGCCCAGGCGCTTTCGACGATGGCGTCCTTCGACAGGAAGCCCGCGAAGCCCAGAGGGGTGCCGACCTCGCCACCGCCGAGGGTGAAAAGGGCCGCGGGCACACCGACGCCGGTGATCGCGAGCGTGCCGATCATCATCGCCCAGAAGGTATAGGGCATCTTGTGGCGCAGCCCGCCGTAGTTCCGCATGTCCTGCTCATGGTGCATGCCGTGGATGACCGAGCCCGCGCCGAGAAACAGCATCGCCTTGAAGAAGGCGTGGGTGAAGAGGTGGAACATGGCCGCGGAATAGACCCCCACGCCCGCGGCGACGAACATGTAGCCGAGCTGCGAGCAGGTCGAATAGGCGATCACGCGCTTGATGTCGTTCTGCACGAGCCCGACCGTGGCGGCGAAGAATGCCGTCGAGGCGCCCAGAAAGACGACGAAGGTCGTCGCGTTAGGGGCGAACTCCATGATCGGCGACATCCGGCAGATCAGGAAGACGCCGGCCGTTACCATGGTCGCGGCGTGAATCAGCGCCGAGACGGGAGTCGGGCCTTCCATGGCGTCGGGCAACCACGTGTGCAGGAACAACTGTGCGGACTTCCCCATGGCCCCGACGAACAGCAGGAACGCGACGAGTTCGGCGGCATTCCACGACTGCCAGAGGAAGGTCAGCTCGGTCGCCGCAAGGTCCGGGCCGGCCATGAAGATGTCGTCGAACCTGATCGAGTCGGTCAGAAAGAACAGCGCGAAGATACCGAGCGCGAAGCCGAAGTCGCCCACGCGGTTGACGATGAACGCCTTCATCGCGGCGGCGTTCGCCGAGGGCTTGCGATAGTAGAACCCGATCAGGAGATAGGAGGCGAGGCCCACGCCCTCCCAGCCGAAGAACATCTGCACGAGGTTGTCTGCCGTCACGAGCATGAGCATCGCGAACGTGAAGAACGACAGATACGCGAAGAAGCGCGGCCGGTAGCTCTCGTCCTCGCGGAAGTTCTCGTCATGGGCCATGTAGCCCATCGAGTAGAGGTGCACGAGGGACGACACGGTGGTGACCACGATCAGCATGATCGCTGTCAGCCGGTCGAGCCGGATCGACCAGTCCGTCGAGAGCGACCCCGACTCGATGAACCGCAGGATCTGGATCTGCTGGGTTTCACCATCGAAGCTGAGGAACACGATCCAGGACAGGAGCGCAGCGAGGAACAGAAGGCCGGTCGCGACCCAGGTCGCCGCAGTCTCGCCGAGCACCTTCCAGCCGAAGCCGCAGATCAGCGCGCCGACGAGAGGGGCGAAGAGAAGGATCGTTTCCATCGGCCGTCAGCCTTTCATCACGTTGGCGTCTTCGACGTCGATGGAGCCCCGGGTGCGGAAGAAGCAGACGAGGATCGCGAGGCCGATGGCGGCCTCGGCAGCGGCGACGGTGAGCACGAAGAGCGTGAAGACCTGCCCCGTGAGATCACCGAGGAAGGCCGAGAAGGCAACGAGGTTGATGTTGACCGCCAGGAGGATGAGCTCGATCGACATCAGCAGGATGATGACGTTCTTGCGGTTCAGAAAGAGACCGAAGATGCCGATGACGAAGAGCGCCGCGGCGACGGTGAGGTAATGTTCGAGGCCGATCATTGTTTGCCGCGCCCCTTGCGGCGCTCCCATAGCCAGAAGACGAGAACCGGGGCCGCGATGGCGAGATGGGCCGCGATGTAGAGAAGAACGCTCATTGCGCGCCCCCGTAGGGCGCCAGATCGTCCCGCGCACCGGGATAGAGGGCGGCGCAGGCGCAAGGCTCGTCGGCCAGCGCGCCGCGCTCGACGGGCACGCGGATGTCACCCATAGCGTTCGCGACGCGGTCGAGGTTGATGAAGCTCATCGAGCCGTCGAGAAGCGCCAGCATCG
>Ga0102935_1000641_pt1 | contig 12760 bp, 10 predicted proteins | sample SalPonR2_A_D2_MG_FD_78508 | JGI IMG/M metagenome (GOLD analysis project Ga0102935, IMG submission 78508) | Salt pond soil microbial communities from South San Francisco under conditions of wetland restoration - Salt Pond MetaG R2_A_D2_MG | ecosystem: Environmental > Aquatic > Marine > Intertidal... | reverse complement strand
TCGCGCGCGACACGATCCAGCACGCCGTTGATGTACTTGTGGCTCTGCTCGGCGCCAAACGCCTTGGCCAGCTCCACGGCCTGATCAATGCACACCCGGTAGGGCACCTCGAGGCGCTCCTCGAGCTCGTAGCTGCCAAGCCGCAGCAGCGCCCGCTCCACCGGATCGAGGTTAACGGCGGGTCGGTCCAGGTAGGCATCGTAGGCGGCATCCAGCGCGTCGACGCGCTCGGTCACCCCGCGGAACACTTCGCTGAAGTAGTCCAGATCCATGTGCCCGAGCCGGTGGTCGCTAAAGAACTGCCGCTGGATGGCGGCCACCTCGGCGCCGGTCATCTGCCACTGATAGAGCGCCTGGAGGATGCGCCGACGCGCCCGAGCCCGGGCACGGTTCGCGCTGACGCGGCTCACAGCCGACGCAGCAGGCTGATCATCTCGAGCAGTGCCATGGCCGATTCCGCGCCCTTGTTGCCCGCCTTGGTGCCGGCCCGCTCGATGGCCTGCTCGATGGTATCGGTGGTGAGCACCCCGAACGACACCGGCACATCGCGCTGCTGACTGACCTGCCCCAGCCCCTTGGCGCACTCGCCGGCGACGTACTCGAAATGCGGCGTCCCACCACGAATCACGCAGCCCAGTGCGAGGATGCCGTCGTAGTCGCCGGAGCGTGCCAGCCGGTCAGTGACCAGCGGCAGCTCCCACGAGCCGGGTACGCGGACCAGCGTCAGTGAGGCATCCTCCACGCCATGGCGCACGAGGGTGTCGCGGGCCCCGCCCACCAGCGAGTCGACAATAAAGTCATTGAACCGAGTGGCCACCAGCGCGATGCGCGCGTTGCCGGCCATAAAATCACCTTCAAGGGTCTTCATGCTGCTACCGTTTTGGTTATTCGTAAGGCCCGCAAGCGTATATCGCCGCGGGCGGCGTGCAAACCACGGCCTAGCCGGCCGCGTGTCGATCGTCGCCGGTGCGCACGTAGTCGACGACTTCCATGCCAAAGCCCGACAGCCCGTACATGATCTTCGGCGACGAGAGCACACGCATGCGCCGGATGCCCAGATCGGTGAGGATCTGCGCGCCCACGCCATAGGTCCGCAGGGCCTCGCTCTGATCGGTCACGGTGCGCGGTTCGGGCCGAATCTCGCCGCTCTGGGCAAGCGCCTGAAACTCGCGCATGCGGGTCAGCACCTCCGCGCGGTCATCGGCCGTGCGCAGCATCAAAAGACACGCCGCCTCGGCGCTGCTGCCGGCGATCTCGTCCAGCGACTGGCGCAGCGACCAGGTCTGATCCGGCGCGATCGCACCGAACAGATCCGAGAGCGTGTTCTCCACCTGCACGCGCACCAGCGCCGGCTGCTCGGGCTGGGGGCGGCCGCGCAGCAGCGCGAAGTGCAGTGCCCCGTCCACCACGTCCTGATAGGCATAAAGGTGGAACGGGCCGTGCTCGGTGGGCAGCTCGCAGTCGGCCACACGCTCGACGGTGCGCTCGTTGCGGATTCGGTAGGCGATCAGGTCGGCCACGGTACCGATCTTGATGTCGTGGGCCCGGGCAAAGGCGAGCAGATCGTCGCGCCGGGCCATGGTGCCGTCCTCGTTGAGCACCTCGACGATTACCGCCGCCGGCTCAAAACCCGCCAGCCGGGCCAGATCACAGCCCGCCTCGGTGTGCCCCGCACGGGTCAGTACACCGCCGGGCTGGGCCATGAGCGGAAAGACATGACCGGGCTGGACCAGATCCTCGGGCCGTGCCTGCGGGGCAACGGCCGCCTGAATGGTGCGCGCCCGATCGGCGGCGGAGATCCCGGTGGTCACCCCCTGCGCCGCCTCGATGCTCAATGTGAACTGGGTGCCCTGATGATCGCTCGAGCCGGTGACCATCAGCGGCAGGCGCAGCTGCCCGCAGCGCTCGCGGTCCAGGGTCAGACAGATCAGGCCGCGGCCGTAGCGGGCCATGAAATTGACATCGTCCGGGCGCACCATGGAGGCGGCCATCAGCAGATCGCCCTCGTTTTCGCGATCCTCGTCATCGAGCATCAGCACCATGCGCCCGGCGCTGATGTCGTCGACGATCTCCTCGATGCTGTTGAACGCCATGATCAGTCCTTCAGAAAGCCGTTGCGCCGCAGCAGCGCCTCGCTAACCCCGCCACTCGCCCCGGCGGTGTCGCCCTGCAGCAGGCGCTCGAGATAGCGCGCCACCAGATCCACCTCCAGGTTGACCGGATGGCCGGGCTGATAGCTGCCCAGGGTGGTGACCGCCGCCGTGTGCGGCACGATGTTCACCTCGAACTCGTTGGCCTCGACGCGGTTAACCGTCAGGCTGATGCCGTCAATGGCAATCGAGCCCTTCTCGGCGATGTAGTGCGCGATCGACGCCGGCGCGCGAAAGCGCCAGCGCTCCGAGCGCCCCGCCGGTGTGCGCTCGACCACCGCGCCAACGCCATCGATATGCCCGCTGACCAGATGACCACCGAGGGGCGTCGACAGGGTCAGCGCCGGCTCCAGATTGACGCCATCGCCGGGCGCGAGCCGCCCGAGCGTGGTCCGCTCGAGGCTTTCCAGCGAGACATCGGCGGCAAATCTCTCGGCGTCGATGTCCACCGCGGTCAGGCAGCAGCCGTTGACCGCCAGGCTGTCGCCGATCTGCACAGCCCCCATGTCGAGCCCCGGCGCGGTAAAGCGCATGCGCCGGTCCTCGCCGGTCTCGCGGCTTTCCTGCAGCACGCCCATGGCCTGAATAATGCCCGTGAACATTCAACCGTCCTCCGCGTCGTCCCGCAATGCCATCGTCAGCCGCAGCTCGTCGCCCACCGTGCGGATATCCTGCCAGCGCAGCGCGACCCGCTCGCTCATTGCCTCCAGGCCCGGCAGCGTCAGCAGGGGCTGGCCGTCATGGCCCATCAGATGGGGGGCCAGGTAGACGATCAGCTCGTCGACCAGTCCCGCCTGCAGCCACGCGCCGGTCAGCCGCGAGCCCGCCTCCATCCAGACCTCGTTGACCGCGGCAGCGCCAAGGGCCTCGAGCGCCGCCAGCGGCGCGACATGGCCATCCTCGCCCGGCGCCACCTGCCAGAGCTCGGCGCCGGCATGAAACCGATCCGCCTCGCGGGCAGGCATGGTGCCGCCATGGATCAGCACCACGCCGCGCTCGTCGGCCAGCAGCCCGGCATCGGGTGGCGTGCGCAGATCGGTGTCGATCACCACCCGGCGCGGCGCCCGCCAGTCACCGTCCACATCGCGCACGGTCAGGGCCGGATCATCAGCGATGACCGTATCCACGCCGGTCACGATGGCGCTGCTCGCCGCCCGCCAGCGGTGCACATCGCGGCGCGCGGCGGCGCTTGTAATCCAGCGGCTCTCGCCGCTTGCCATGGCCGTGCGGCCATCCACGCTGGCGGCCAGCTTGGCACGCACATAGGGCCGGCCCTCGCGCATGCGACGGAAAAACCCCGGGTTGAGCGCCTCGCTCTGAGCCGCCATCAGGCCCGAGGCTACGGCCACACCCGAGTCGCGCAACCGCTCGAGCCCGCGCCCGGCCACCCGCGGGTTGGGATCACTCGCCGCGGCCACCACCCGGGCCACCCCCGCTTCGATCAGCGCATCGGCGCAGGGCGGCGTGCGTCCGTAGTGGCTGCAGGGCTCGAGGGTGAGATACGCGGTGGTCCCGGCCGCCTCGCCGCCGGCGGCCCGCAGTGCCAGCACCTCGGCATGCGGCTCGCCGGCGCGCTCGTGCCAGGCCTCGCCAATACACACCTCGTCGCGCACCAGCACACACCCCACCCGCGGGTTGGGGTCGGCCGTCCAGCGGCCGCGCTCGGCAAGCCGCAGGGCGCGGGCCATCCAGCCGTGGTCGGCGGCGCTGAAATCACTCAAGAGCGCGGCCCGTCGTCCGTCGACTGCGGTTCGCCCCCCTCGAGGCCTTCGATCACCTCGCGAAAGGCGCTCACGTCCTCGAAACTGCGATACACCGAGGCAAACCGCACATACGCCACCTGATCGAGCTCGCGCAGCTCCTCCATCACCCAGTCACCGAGGGTGCTGGCCGGCACCTCGCCATCGCCCACGGCCTGCACCCGCTGGCGGATGCGGCTCAGTGCCGCTTCCACCGCCTCGGTGGCCACCGGGCGTTTTTCCAGCGCCCGCAACAGCCCGTTGCGCAGGCGCTGATCGTCAAACTGCACCCGCGTGCCATCGCGCTTGACCACCCGGGGCATCAGCAACTCGGCGGTCTCGTAGGTGGTGAACCGCTCGTTGCAGCCGGCGCACTCGCGCCGCCGCCTCACCTGGTCCCCCTCGCTGGCGAGTCGCGAGTCGATCACCCGGGTGTCCTGCATGTGGCAGAAGGGACAGCGCATGCGCCCGGATCAGCCCTGCAGGGCTTCGTAGACCGGAAAGCGCCGGCAGATGTCGGTCACCTGATCGCGCACGCGCTGGCGGACCGCCGGGTCATCGATGTGATCGAGCACATCACAGATCCAGCCGGCCAGCTCGCGGCTTTCCGCCTCGCCGAAGCCGCGGGTGGTGATCGCCGGCGTGCCGATGCGAAGCCCCGAGGTCACGAACGGCGACTGCGGGTCGTTGGGCACGGTGTTCTTGTTGACCGTGATGTGTGCGTCCTCGAGGGCCGCATCCGCCGCCTTGCCGGTGAGCCCCTTGTTGACCAGATCCATGAGCAGCAGGTGATTGTCCGTGCCGCCGGAGACCACATCGTAGCCCCGGGCCATCACCGTCTCGGCCATGGCCCGGGCGTTGGCCACCACCTGCTCCTGGTAATCGCGAAAGCCCGGGTCCTGGGCCTCGAGAAATGCCACCGCCTTACCGGCAATGGCGTGCATCAGCGGTCCGCCCTGGGTGCCGGGGAAGATCAGCGACTGCAGCTTTTTGGTGACGTCGGGGTTTTCCCGCGCCAGGATCAGCCCGCCACGCGGCCCGCGCAGGCTCTTGTGAGTGGTGGTGGTGACGACATCGGCATGGGGCACGGGGCTGGGATAGACCCCGGTGGCCACCAGCCCGGCGATATGTGCCATGTCCGCCACCAGCCAGGCCCCCACGGCATCGGCGATGGCTCGGAAGCGCGCCCAGTCGATGACCCGCGAGTAGGCGGAAAAACCCGCGACGATGATCGTCGGGCGGTGTTCCCGCGCCAGCGCCTCGACCTGCTCGTAGTCGATCTCGCCGGTGTCCGAGGTCACGCCGTACTGCACGGGGTGGTAGATCTTGCCCGAGAAGTTGGGCTTGGCGCCGTGGGTCAGATGCCCGCCATGATCGAGACTCAGCCCCAGCAGCGTGTCGCCGGGCCGCGCCAGCGCCATGAACACCGCCAGGTTGGCGCTCGAGCCCGAGTGCGGCTGGACATTGGCATAGGCGGCGCCGAACAGAGTCTTGGCCCGCTCAATGGCCAGGTTCTCGGCAATGTCCACGTACTGACAGCCACCGTAGTAGCGCTTGCCCGGGTAGCCCTCGGCGTACTTGTTGGTCAGCACGCTGCCCTGCATCTCGAGAACCCGCGGGCTCGCGTAGTTCTCAGAGGCGATCAGCTCGATGTGCGTTTCCTGGCGATCGCGCTCGTGGTCGATGGCGGCGGCCAGCTCGGGGTCGAATCCGGCAACACTCATGTCCGTGGGATACATGCCTGTCCTCGTCGTGTGGGGATGACCGTTTGGAATCCGGCAGTCTAGCGAAATTCCCCTTCACGTGCATTGAGTAGGTGTTCTCTCGGCGCCCGAGAGTTCGTAGACTGAGGGGATGGCACAATATATCTACACGATGAACCAGGTGGGCAAGGTTGTCCCGCCCAAAAAATCCATCCTGCGCGACATCTCGCTGTCATTCTTCCCGGGCGCGAAGATCGGCGTGCTGGGCCTGAACGGTTCGGGCAAGTCCACCCTGCTGCGGATCATGGCCGGCATTGATACCGAGATCGAGGGCGAGGCCCGCGCCCAGGCCGGCACCCGGGTGGGTTATCTGCCCCAGGAGCCGGCGCTGGATCCAGGCAAGGACGTGCGCGGCAATGTCGAAGAGGGCGTCGCCGAGACCAAGGCGCTGATCGATCGCTTCAACGCGGTGTCGGCGCAGTTCGCCGACCCCGACGCCGATTTCGAGGCGCTGATGGCCGAGCAGGCCAAGCTCCAGGATCAGATCGACGCCGCCGATGCCTGGGATCTGGAGCGCAAGCTCGACCAGGCCGCCGAGGCGCTGCGGCTGCCGCCCTGGGAGGCGTCCGTGGACACCCTGTCCGGCGGCGAGCGCCGGCGCGTGGCGCTGTGCCGGCTGCTGCTGTCCCATCCCGACATGCTGCTGCTCGACGAGCCCACCAACCACCTCGACGCCGAGTCGGTGGCCTGGCTCGAGCGCTTTCTCGCCGAGTTCGACGGCACCGTGGTGGCGGTCACTCATGATCGCTACTTTCTCGACAACGTCGCCGGCTGGATCCTCGAGCTCGACCGCGGCCATGGCATCCCCTGGCAGGGCAACTACTCGTCGTGGCTCGAGCAAAAGGAAAAGCGCCTTGCCCAGGAGGCCCGGGAGCAGGCCGCGCACCACAAGGCCATGCAGGCCGAGCTCGAGTGGGTGCGCTCCAACCCCAAGGGCCGGCAGTCCAAGAACAAGGCGCGGCTCAAGCAGTTCGACGAGCTCCAGTCAAAGGAATTCCAGGCCCGCAACGAGACCAACGAGATCTACATCCCGCCGGGCCCGCGCCTGGGCAACGTCGTGGTCGAGGCCGATAGCGTGCGCAAGGCCTTTGGCGATCAGCTGCTGGTGGATGATCTCTCGTTTACGCTGCCTGCCGGCGGGATCTGCGGGATCATCGGCCCCAACGGCGCCGGCAAGACCACGATGTTCCGCATGATCGTCGGCCAGGAGACCCCCGATGACGGTCAGCTGCGCCTGGGCGACACCGTCGATCTGGCCTACGTGGATCAGAGCCGCGATCACCTCGACGACAGTCGCACTGTCTGGGAGGAAATCTCCGACGGGCATGATCTGCTTCAGGTCGGCCACTACGAGGTCAATTCGCGGGCCTACGTGGGGCGGTTCAACTTCAAGGGCCAGGATCAGCAAAAGCGCATCGGCGAGCTCTCCGGCGGCGAGCGCAACCGAGTGCATCTGGCCAAGCTGCTACAGCGCGGCGGCAATCTGCTGCTGCTCGACGAGCCCACCAACGACCTCGATGTCGAAACCCTGCGGGCGCTGGAAGAGGCGCTGCTGGTGTTTCCCGGCTCGGCCATGGTGATCTCCCATGACCGCTGGTTCCTCGATCGCATTGCCACGCATATCCTCGCGTTCGAGGGCGACAGCCAGGTGACCTTCTTCGAGGGCAATTACCAGGAATACGAGGCGGACCGGCGTCAACGGCTCGGTGACGAGGCGATGAACCCGCACCGCATCAAGTACCGCAGGCTCGCCGGCTGATGGCCGGCGCCGCGCCCCGCACCGCCATTCTGCTCATGCACTGCCCGGATCGGCCGGGCGTGGTGGCGGCGGTGACCCGGTTCCTGGCCGGGCACGGCGCCAACATCGTCGACCTCGATCAGCATGTTGATCGCGCCGAGGGTGTTTTCTTCATGCGGGTGCGCTGGGAGCTCGAGGGCTTCGATCTGGATGCCGAGGCATTCGCCGCGGCATTCCGGCGGGATATCGCCGATCGGTTCAACGCCGTCTGGCAGCTCCACCACCGCGACCGGCCGCTGCGCCTGGCACTGTTCGTCTCGAAGATGTCGCACTGCCTCTACGATCTGCTCTCGCGCTGGCAGTCCGGTGAATGGCCCGTCGACATCCCGCTGATCATCAGCAACCACGACACCCTGCGCCCGGTCGCCCGGCAGTTCGGCATCCCCTTTCACTGCTTTGCGATCAGCCCCGAGACCCGGGCCGCCCAGGAGGCCGCCGAGATCGAGCTGCTCGAGCAGCACGGCATCGATCTGGTGGTGCTGGCGCGCTACATGCAGATCATTGGCCCGGACCTGATTAACGCCTTTCCCCAGCGCATCATCAACATCCATCACTCGTTTCTGCCCGCGTTTGCCGGCGCCCGGCCCTACCACGCGGCCCATGCCCGCGGGGTAAAGATCATCGGCGCGACCAGCCACTACGTGACCGAAGACCTGGACGCCGGGCCGATCATCGAGCAGGACGTCACCCGCATCACCCACCGCGACTCCATCAAGTCACTGGTGCGAAAGGGCCAGGATCTTGAAAAGCTGGTGCTGGCGCGCGGCGTCTGGGCGCATCTGCAGCGCCAGACCCTGGTCTATCGCAACCGCACCATCGTGTTCAGCTAGGGCAGTCGGGCCGGCGACCGGCGGCCCGGGCCTGTTCGTAGCGATAGATCGCAGCGGGCAATTCGGCGCGCAGATCGGCGATGCGCGTCTCGCCCGACGGATGGGTGGAGAGGAACCCGGGCGGCGCATTGCCACCGGCGTCGGCCATGTTCTGCCACAGCGCCACGCTGGCACGGGGGTCAAAGCCGGCATCGGCCATCAACCCCAGACCAATCTCATCCGCCTCGGACTCGTGGGTGCGGCTGAACGGCAGAATGATCCCCACCTGCGCGCCCACGCCCAGCACCGCCAGCGCGCGCTGGCGCTGCGGATCATCGCCGGCGGCCACCTGCAGCGCCCCCAGGCCGATGGCCGTGGCCATTTCGGTGGACATCCGCTCGTTGGCATGTTCGGCCATCACATGGGCGATCTCGTGGGCGATCACCGCGGCCAGCTGATCGGCGTTGTCGGTCACCGCCAGCAGCCCGGTGTAGACGCCGATCTTGCCGCCGGGTAGCGCGAAGGCGTTGACCTGATCGCTGTCAAAGACCGTCACCGCCCATCCATCGCGGGCGTACTCGTCGGGCACCTGCGGGATAATGGCCTCGGCCACGCACCCAACCTGCGCCACCTGCGGGCCATCTTCGAGGATCGGCCCGGCGTCTTTCATCTCGCGGTAGGCCGCCACCCCCATGCTGCGCATCTGCGCATCGGGCATGAACTGCAGCTGCGTCCGACCCGTGGGTGATGTGGCGCAGGCCGTCAGCAACGCCACCAGCACGACAGCTGCCAGTACCCGCGAACCGCTAGCGATCATCGGCGTCTTCGTTATCGTCTTCGCGATCGCGATCGCGGCCGGGGAAGCCCACCGGCGGCTCGATGGGCGGCAACCCGGCGCGGCGCTGGGCGAGGATCTGGCGGGTCAGCGTGGCCATCCCCACCGCCAGTGCCAGCAGCCCGGCAATCCCGAGGGGCACCAACGCCACGAACGGCGTCATGAACAGCAGCCACAGCGCCGCACCCAGGCCCAGCCAGCGCCCGGCAAAGGTCCCGGCGTTGTCACGGCACCAGCGCGCCCGCTCATCGGCGTCGGCATCGGCCAGCGGCGGCCGGTGCAGGTGCCAGGTGAGCGACCAGAAGGCCAGAATACGAGCAATCCAGTAGGTCATGACCGCATTATGCATCGCCACTCGCTGGGGTAAAGCGCCGGATGGCGTATACTATTCGGCTCAATCCTGTATGCGGAGACGACTTGATGGCGGATCGCGTCCAGCGACTGCGCGAAGCGCTCAACCAGCGCATCCACCTGCTCGACTGTGCCATGGGCACCATGATCCAGGCCTGCGACCTCGCCGAGCCCGATTTCCGCGGCGAGCGTTTCGCCGATCATCCGCAGGATCTCAATGGCAACAACGACCTGCTGGTGCTGACGCGCCCGCACATTATCGAGCAGATCCACCGGGACAACCTGGCGGCCGGTTCGGATATCGTCGAGACCAACACGTTCTCGGCCACCACCATCGCCCAGGCCGACTACGGCCTCGAGCCGCTGGCCCGCGAGATCAATGTCGAGGCCGCGCGCATCGCCCGCCGCGCCTGCGACGAGGCTGAGGCCCGCACGCCCGATCGGCCGCGGCTGGTGGCCGGCGCCATCGGCCCCACCAACCGCACCGCCTCGATCTCGCCCGACGTCAACGATCCCGGCAAGCGCAATGTCACCTTCGACGAGCTTGCCGTGGCCTATCGCGAGGCCGCCGAAGGCCTGATCGAGGGCGGCGCCGATCTGCTGCTCATCGAGACGATCTTCGACACGCTCAACGCCAAGGCGGTGATCTACGCCCTCGAGGGGCTGTTCGCCGACCGCGGCGAGCGCTGGCCGGTGATGATCTCGGGCACCATCACCGATGCTTCGGGGCGCACCCTGTCGGGGCAGACCACCGAGGCCTTCTGGAACTCGGTGCGCCACGCCAACCCCTTCACGGTGGGGCTCAACTGCGCGCTGGGCGCCGATCTGATGCGTCCGTTCGTCCAGGAGATCAGCCGCGTCGCCGACACCTTCGTGACCATCTACCCCAACGCGGGCCTGCCCAACGAGTTCGGCGAGTACGACCACTCGGCCGAGTTCATGGCCGGGATCATGAAGGAGTTTGCCGAGAGCGGCTTTGTGAACATCATCGGTGGCTGCTGCGGGACCACGCCCGAGCATATCCGCGCCCTGGCCGAGGCCGTCGACGGCATCCCGCCGCGGCCCGTCCCGTCGCCGGAACCGGCCATGCGCCTGTCGGGACTCGAGCCCTGCAACATCGGTGACGAGGCGCTGTTCGTGAATATCGGCGAGCGCACCAACGTGACCGGCTCGGCGCGCTTCAAGCGCCTGATCATGGAAGAGGACTACGACACCGCCCTCGAGGTGGCGCGCGACCAGGTCGATGGCGGCGCCCAGATCATCGACGTCAACATGGACGAAGGCATGCTCGATGCCACCGAGGCCATGGAGCGCTATCTCAAGCTGGTTGCCACCGAGCCCGAGATCGCGCGGGTGCCGGTGATGGTCGACTCCTCGAAGTGGGACGCCATGATCGCCGGGCTTCAATGGATCCAGGGCAAGTCGGTGGTCAATTCCATCTCGCTCAAGGAGGGCAAGACCCCGTTCCTCGAGCAGGCCACCGAGCTCAAGCGCCACGGCGCGGCGGTGGTGGTGATGGCCTTCGACGAGCAGGGCCAGGCCGATACCTACGAGCGGCGCATCCAGATCTGCCAGCGCGCCTATGAGCTGCTCACCACGCAGGTCGGTTTTCCCGCCGAGGACATCATCTTCGACCCCAACATCTTCCCGGTGGCCACGGGCATCGCCGAGCACGACCGCTATGCCGTCGATTTCATCGAGGCCACGCGCTGGATCAAGCACAACCTGCCGCGCGCCAAGGTCAGCGGCGGGCTGTCCAACCTGTCGTTCTCGTTCCGCGGCAACAACGCCGTGCGCGAAGCGATGCACTCGGTGTTTCTCTATCACTCCATCCGCGCCGGTCTGGACATGGCGATCGTCAACGCCGGCCAGCTCGAGGTGTACGACGACATCGACCCCGAGCTGCGCGAGCATGTCGAAGACGTGGTGCTGGCGCGGCGTGACGACGCCACCGAGCGCCTGCTGGATCTGGCCGAGCGCTACAAGGGCCAGGGCGGCAAGAAAAAGGAAGAGGATCGGGCCTGGCGCGAGCAGCCCGTGGCAAGGCGCCTGGAGCACGCCCTGGTCAAGGGCATCGCGGATTACACCGACGACGACGTCGAAGAGGCGCGCCAGCAGTTCAACCGCCCCATCGAGGTCATTGAAGGCCCGCTCATGGATGGCATGAACGTGGTCGGCGACCTGTTCGGCGAGGGCAAGATGTTTCTGCCCCAGGTGGTCAAGTCGGCACGGGTCATGAAAAAGGCGGTGGCCTATCTGCTGCCCTACATCGAAGAGGAGAAGGCCGCGAATGGCGGCGGCGACGACGAGCCGGCCGGGCGCATACTGCTGGCCACGGTCAAGGGCGATGTCCACGACATCGGCAAGAACATCGTCGGCGTGGTGCTTCAGTGCAACAACTTCGAGGTGACCGACCTGGGCGTCATGGTGCCCACCGAGCAGATCCTTGATGCCGCCGTCGAGACCAACGCCGATGTCATTGGCCTGTCCGGGCTGATCACTCCGTCGCTGGACGAAATGGTCAACGTCGCCAAGGAGATGCAGCGTCGGGGTATGTCCACCCCGCTGCTGATCGGCGGCGCCACCACCTCGCGGGTGCACACGGCGGTCAAGATCGACCCGCGCTACGACCAGGACGTCATCTACGTCAAGGACGCCTCGCGCGCCGTCGGCGTCGCCAGCAACCTGGTCAGCGACACCCGCTACGAGGCGTTTGCCGCCGACATCCGCAGCGAGTACGAGCGCGTGCGCAAGCAGCACGAGGGTCGTCAGCGGCGTCACAAGTGGCTGAACCTCGAGGCGGCCCGGGCCAATCGCACCCCCGTGGACTGGCAGGCCTACGAGCCGGTGCGCCCCGCTGCCCCCGGCATCCACGAAATCGAGCCCGCGCTGGACGAGCTCGTGGACTACATCGACTGGACGCCGTTCTTCCACGCCTGGGAGCTGGCGGGCTCGTATCCGAAGATCCTCGACGACGAGATCGTCGGCGAAGAGGCGCGCAAGCTGCATGCCGACGCGGTGGCCATGCTCGAGCAGCTGGTGGCCGAAAAGTGGCTGACCGCCCGGGGCGTGTTCGGCCTGTTCCCCGCCAACGCCGTGGGGGACGACACCGAGATCTACACCGGCGAGGACCGCACCGAGGTGCTGACCACGCTGCATCATCTGCGCCAGCAGAATGAAAAGCCCGACGGCCGGCCCAACCAGTCACTGGCGGATTACGTCGCCCCGCGCGAGACCGGTCATGGCGACTGGATGGGGGCCTTTGCGGTGACCACGGGGCTGGGTATTGATGCACCGGTGGCACGCTTCGAGGCC
>Ga0102935_1000640_pt1 | contig 12762 bp, 8 predicted proteins | sample SalPonR2_A_D2_MG_FD_78508 | JGI IMG/M metagenome (GOLD analysis project Ga0102935, IMG submission 78508) | Salt pond soil microbial communities from South San Francisco under conditions of wetland restoration - Salt Pond MetaG R2_A_D2_MG | ecosystem: Environmental > Aquatic > Marine > Intertidal... | reverse complement strand
CTTCCGAGAGTACCACCACTCGCTGCATCCGGCGATATTCTCGTTCCTGCTGTTGCCCGTCTTTGCGGCGCTGCTGATCGGTGCGTACAACAGCGACCGTCGACGCTCACACGTCGCGTTCCTCGCTGTTCTCGGGTTGACACTCCTGTTTTTCCATCCGATCACGACTCTCTATCTGATCGGGATGCTGCTGGTATCGCTGGTCGCGCGTATGGTCTACAGCCGACTCTCTGGTCAAGAGCTTCAGTACTCCTTGGAGCCGATATTCGCGTTCGGACTGGCCGCTGGCTGGGTCGCGTGGTTCTTCCAGTTCACACAGATACAGGTGTTTGCCGGGCGCGTGATCAGCTCGAACAGCGACAGCGGCAGCGGCGGCGAGGCCGACGGGACCGAGCCCGTTGCATCCAGTCTTATCGGTCGTCTCCAGAACGTAGAGGGCATCGAACAACTGGTAACAGGGTTCATCACGAACTACGGGACGCAGTTCGTCGTCTCGGCGCTCGCAGGAGTGGCCGTCCTCGGTGCAATGGGGTGGTATCTCTCGACACGGGAACTCAGCGGCGAGGATACGTGGCTCTCTTTCCAGTTCGGAGCCGGGGTCGCACTCACGTTCGTCGGCATCTTCTTTTATATCGTCGCGTCGAATCCGATCCGCAACGCACGGTATATGCTCCTGTTTGCGACACTGCTCGCGGGACTGCTTTTCTATCGATCGCTCACCGACCGGCTGTCGTGGTCGCCGGCGAGCGGGAAAGCCGTGCAGGTCGTGCTCGTGGTCTTGCTCCTCTCGACGGCGGGGCTGTCGGTGATGACCTCCTACAATGACAACTATCATCTGACCCATGCCGAAGACCAGGGCACCGACTGGTACTTCGACTACCGCTCCGACGAGGCGGTGGGTGTCGCCGCCGACGTGAGCTACAAAATGCGGGAGTACAGCGTGGGTGGTGATTTCGGAACCTCGAAGTTCCGCGAGTTCGGCAGCGAGTCCTCGACGCTCGACAAACGGTTCGGCTACGCGAGCCACGACTCGGTCGGGACGGCCGTCGACGGTTACGAGACGTATATCGCAACCAAACCGTACGATACCACGGTACCGAAATTCCTCGACCCCTCGGTTCGTGCGAAACACACGGCCTACTACGAGGAAGACCTCCAACGACTGGGCACTGACAGCGGCGCTGACAGAATATACGCGAACGGTGGCTACACGGTCTGGTATGTGGACCCCGAAGAGTAAGCTGTCTCATCGGTTGATTCTGCTGGAGTAGTCGATCCGGTCAGCCGTCGACCTGTGTTCGATCCAGCACGTCCGGAATCGCACTGAGACTGTCGACCACCACATCCGGTTCAGCCCCAGTATCCGCAACTGTCATCGCATACTGACCGCGCCGAACCCGAACTGTCAGCAATCCCATCCGATTGGGCTGGGCGAAGTCGACGGCGGGCCGATCGCCGACGGTAGCTGTCTCCTCCGGCGTTGCGTTCAGTTCTGCCAGTACCGCCTCGAAGGGTTCCGGCTCCCGCTTCGACCATCCACGGCCAGGAGCAACGATCACGGTATCGAAGTAGTTCGCCAAGCCGAGGCGGTCGAGCTTCGCCTCGCCGTTCGTTCCGCCTGTCACCACGCCGAGATCGTACTCCGGTCGGAGGCGTTCGAGCGTCGATTCGGCGTCCGGAAACGGCACGAGCGGCGCGCTGTTCGCATGGTAGGCGGTTACTAATTCCGGGACGAGGTCGGTCGACAGGCCGTACTCGTCGAGCACCCTGTCGAAGGTCCGTTCGGTGAGCCCGCGCTGGAAGTATGCCGACAACAGCTCCGCGGAGATGTCGACGCCCCGTTCCCGAGAAACGACCTCGGCGGCCGCGAGCAGCCCCGCCCGAACGTACTGTCTGTCGTCGAACAGCGTCCCGTCGAGATCGAAACAGAGTGCGTCCATGAGGCCCCTTCCGGCCGATATGGCTTCAGTAGGCGGTGCACAACTTTACGATCTTATTTAAAATACCCGTATATGGTAACCGTTCTGCTCACTGGTGTTGGCGGTGCGGCTGGTATCGGTGCAATAGGCTCGCTCAGTCGGACAACCGACCACGAACTGATCGGTGTCGACATGGACCCAGAGGCCGCCGGGCTCTTTATGGCCGACGCTGCGGCGACAGTACCCCCGGCAACCGCCGACGACTGGGTTGAGGCGATAGCACGGATCGCCATCCAGCACGATGTCGACGTTATCGTGCCGACGGTCGACGAGGAGCTCCCCCGGCTGCCGGAACTCCGCCCGGCGCTCCCCGAGGTCGGGATCGTCGCCCCGCGGCAGGAGGTCGTTGCGGTCGCACGCGACAAGTACCGCACCAGCCGCGTGCTTGAAGCCGCTGGCCACGCCGTTCCACGGACGTGGCTCGGCACCGACGCCGAGGAGATCCCCGACAACGCCTATCCGCTGATCGGGAAACCGCGGGCCGGTCGTGGGAGCCGCGGGATCGAACGGCTCGATTCGGCCGCCGATCTTCGGTCGTTCCTCGCGGCTGCCGACGATCCGGAACGAATCGTGTTGCAGGAGCGAATCGACGGCACGGAGTACACGACGAGCGTCGTCGCGACCGGCGATGACCGCCTGCTTGGGACGGTCCCCAAGGAGGCCATCGAGAAGCAGGGGTCGACAGTCCGTGGCGTCACCCGCGAGGTGCCTGCCGTCGAGGAGTCATGCCGCGCTATCTGTGAGACACTCGACCCGGCCGGACCGATCAACGTCCAGCAGATCCTCGCCGACGGGACGGCCTACACGATCGAGATCAATCCGCGCTTCTCCTCGACGGCGTGTCTGACCGTCGCTGCGGGCGTCGACGAACTCGACCTCCTCATCCGGGATGCCGCCGGTGAAACAGTCGACTCGACAGGGGAGTTCGATCCTGGAACACACCTCATTCGGTATCTCGACCACGTGATCGTTCCCGAGGAGACACTCGAACACACCACTGAGGGACCGCAGGCCGAACCGACGCAGTAGGTGGTAGGACTGTCCTACCAGCGAGTAGGCACTGTTTACTCCGGCCGAAGCCGCTACTGGACCCGCTCCAGTTCGACGAAGTCGAGATTGCCGAAGTCCTCGCCGGTGGCTTCGATGCGGAGCCTCGAGCTTCCTTCGGGGAGAGTGATGCGTTCAGTAGTTGTCTCCCATGTCGTCCACGCGCCGGTCGACGCGACGGTCAGTTCCCGCTGGCTGTCGCCAGCGGTGAGGCGGCCAGTCCGGTCGCCAGCACCCAGCCCATACCGGATCGTCAGATCGAACTCGGCGGCTGCGTCGGTTGTAACGTCCCACTGAACGTAGCTGTCGGACGCTCGGAAGTTGACGAAGCCGTCGCCGGTGTAGCCGTCGTGTTCGGACTCGTAGGGCGCGTTGACGATCTCGCCGTCTCGCGGCAAGAGCCGTACCGAACGCCACCCCTCGTCGGCGGTCTCCTCGCGGGGAGTAAGCGTGACGGCGTCGACGTTACCGAAGTCCTCGCCGGTGGCTTCGATGCGGAGCCTCGAACTTCCTTCAGGGAGGGTGACTCGCTGGGTCGTGGTCTCCCAGTTCGCCCATCCCCCGGTCGACCGAACGGTCACCGCCTGCTGGTTGCTGCCAGCGGTGAGGCGGCCAGTCCGGTCGCCAGCACCCAGCGCATACCGGATTGTCAGGTCGTAGTCGGTGGTCGTCGCCGAGTCGATGTCCCACTGGACGTAGCTGTCGGACGTTCGGAAGTTGACGAAGCCGTCGCCGGTGTAACCCGCGTGTTCGGACTGATACAGCGCGTTGCTGAGATCACCATCTCTCGGCAACAGCGTTTTGCTCGTCGGCGATTCGGGTGTTTCGTCGGGCGTTTCGTTGGGCGATGTGTTAGTGGCTACCCGACTGAGGTCAACGGCGTCGACATTGCCGAAGTCTTCGCCGATGGCCTCGATTCTGATCGTCGAACCGCCCTCCGGAAGCGAAACGCGCTCGGTTGTCGTCTCCCAGTTCGTCCACCCGCCGGTCGACGCGACGGGTATCTCGCGTCGGGTCTCTCCGGCAGTGAGCAGCCCGGTCCGGTTGTCAGCACCCAGCGCATACCGGATCGTCAGATCGAACTCGGCGGCTGCGTCGGTTGTAACGTCCCACTGAACGTAGCTGTCGGAGGCCCGGAAGTTGACGAAGCCGTCGCCGGTGTAGCCGTCGTGTTCGGACTCGTAGGGCGCGTTGACGAGTGTTCCATCCCGGGGCAACAGCGTCGACTCATCGCCGAGACCGGCTGTAGCAGTTCGGGTCGTAAACTGTCGTTCGGTACCGGTATCGCTGCTTCCGTTCGTCCCGGTCGCGACGAGGCGGAACGCGTAGGTCGTCCCCGGCATCAGCTCGTCGACGGTCGCGGTAACCTCACCGGTCTCCGACACCTGCTGTGTGCCCGTCGTCCGTTGCAGGTCGGAGCTGACCGTTCCCCACTCGAAGACGACGTCTAGGCTGTCGGCTCCGCCGAGATCGCTGACTGTTCCCCCGAGTGTCGCACTCGTCTGCCCGATTTCGGTTGCGCTGGCGGTGCTGACTGCGACCGAGCCGTCGACGCTTGAGGTCCCGTACTCACCGAGCCCATAGCCACCGAGGCCGTACCCGCTCGGTTCGACATCTGTTGCAGCGCTCACGACGCCGGTTTGAGCCCCCGTTACGGCACCACCGACCGACAGGCCAGCGAGTTTCAGATACGACCGTCTGTTGAATTCGTTTCTAGTAGGCATAGATTACTCTTGGTTTCTGATCGGGTCGCGACCCGACACGACAGTAGGTTTTACCAGCCATGTTTAAAACTTCTAAAATTATTGGTATTATATAATTAAAAAACAGTAATTGAACAAGCAAGATAAAACAATATTTGTAGTATATAACTTGATCGAATACGTATCCGTATTTATATAGTTACATCTGGTTACTGCTGCTGTTTGCAGCGGGTTGGAACCGCGGACTACCGCTAGTATGATCGTCATACTTGGCTGGAAACTCTATTAAGATCACATTAACGCGTTCGACGCCCGGTATCTGGTGTCGTGGGCGTGCCACTCCTCGATGGTCGCCCCAGCTACAGCCCGCTTGTGACTGCGGTTACACAACGAATAACCGACTGTTCACCCTTGGTCGACCAGCGATACTCTGCTTTTAATTTCTAAATGGCAACTGGGAATTAAATAATAGCCTGTTTCTATTCGACATCTCTCATCGGATATTGGTTGCTGGTTCATTACATTATATCGGGGACTGATTTACTGTCCCAATGTCCGACTACGAACCCGACGGCAAGTCCATTCTCGTCACGGGCGGTGCGGGATTTATTGGGAGCCACATCGTCGACGCTCTGGTCGATCAAAACGACGTGCGCGTGTTGGATTCACTGTCGACCGGCACACACAGCAACCTTCATCCCGATGCCCGACTGGTCGAGGGCGATATCCGCGATGGGGAAACGGTCGACGCGGCGATGGAGGGCGTCGACATCGTCTTCCACAAGGCCGCGATGGTGAGCGTGCCAGCCTCCGTCGAACAGCCGAAAGCCTGCCACGACGTAAACGGTACTGCGACGCTGAATCTCCTCGAGGCGGCCAGAGCCAACGACAGCCGTGTCGTCTTCGCGTCGAGTGCGGCGATCTATGGCCATCCTGACGGGGTTCCGATCTCCGAAGACGCCCCGAAACGGCCCGCCTCTCCCTATGGGCTCGAAAAACTCACTGCCGACTACTACACCCGGATCTACGCCGAGCGGTACGGACTCGAAACGGTCTCGCTCAGATACTTCAACGTTTATGGCCCTCGGCAGACCGGCGGCCAGTACAGCGGCGTCATCAGTACGTTCCTCGATCAGGCCCGCGCTGGTGAGCCCATTACAGTCGAGGGCGACGGCGAGCAGACGCGGGATTTCGTCCACGTCGACGATGTCGTTCAGGCTAACCTCAGGGCGGCAACCACCGAGTCGACTGGGACCAGCTACAACATCGGCACCGGCTCCAACATCACGATCCGGGAGCTGGCAGAAACAGTGCAGGCCGTCACCGCGACCAACTCGGAGATCGTCCACACGGACCCTCGACCGGGGGATATCGAACTGAGTGAAGCCGACATCTCGAAGGCTCAGGACGAACTCGGTTACACGCCGACAGTGACCATCGAAGACGGATTATCGCAGCTTGTCTCCTCGCAGCGATCGTCCGACTCGTAGGGCGGTCGATTCTCCGTCCTTACCACGTGAGGCCGTCGTAGGTGAGTTCGTCGGTCAGCTCGACGATGCGACGGCCGTCAACGACGATCGGTTCGGCCATCGCCTCGAACTCGGAATCGAGGCTCGCGAACTCCTCCCAGTCTGTGACGACAACGGCTCCTGCAGCACCGTCGAGGGCCTCAGCGGCGCTGTCGGCGTACTCGATGTCCGGAACCCGCTCGCGCATATTCTCGGTGGCGACGGGGTCGTAGCCGACGACAGTCGCCCCGCGTTCAAGTAGCCCAACAATAACCGGAATCGCCCGCGAGTTCCTGACATCGTCGGTCCGGGGTTTGAAGCTCAGCCCGAGGACGGCGATCCGCCTGTCGGCGACGTCGACGTGTTCGTCAAGGAGATCCAGGAGTCGCTCCGGTTGGCGGTCGTTCACGTCGACGGCCGCCTCAAGCAACTGTGGGATATACTCCTCGCTTCGAGCGGCGGCGATCAGTGCCGCGACATCCTTCGGGAAACAGCTGCCGCCCCAGCCGACGCCCGACCGGAGGAATCGCTCGCTGATTCGGTCGTCGAGCCCGACGGCGTCCATCACCTCGTAGGCGTCGAGGCCGAACTCTTTGCAGATGTTCCCGAGATCGTTGACGAGCGAAATCTTTGTGGCCAAAAAGGCGTTGTTGGCATACTTGACCATCATCGCCGTCTCGGGATCGGTATCGACGATCGGCACGTCGACATCCGTCACGAGCGGCTCGTAGAGTTCTCGGAGTCGCGTTTCGGCCCACTCCGAGTCGGTGCCGAACACGAGCTTGTCGGGGCGTTGGAAGTCCGAGACGGCCGACCCCTCGCGGAGGAACTCCGGATTGGTCGCCAGTTCGACCTCGCCGTCGACACCAGCCAGCCCCGCCTCTAGTGCCGATCGGACCTCCTCGATACCGGGTGGCGTGATCGTCGACTTGACGACGACAAGCTGTCGTTTCTCGGCATCGAGATCCGCAAGCGATTCGCCGAGTGCCTCTGCGGCCGAGGTGATCCCACCGAGATCGATACGGCCGTCGGCATACGACGGTGTCCCGATCGCGAGGAACGTCACGTCGGTCTCCTCGACGGCCTCGTAGGCGGTCGTGGCCCGAAGCCGGTCACCGCTGTGGGTCGACACCAGCTCGTCGAGTCCCGGCTCGGTGACCGGCGAACGACCCTCGTTTATGCTCTCGACGATCTCCGTGTCGAGGTCGATCGCCGTCACTTCGTGGCCGAGGTCAGCGAGACACGCCGAGAGGGTCGTTCCGACGTATCCGCTTCCGATTACTGTAATATTCACATCGGATGCCCACCACGAACATACAATATTATACTCTCCCTACCGGCACGCTCGGAGTTGCATGGGGTCCTCGATATCTCGACCGCACCCGGTAGGGGGCGGCTATCGGAGCGTCTGTTCAAGAGCTCGGCGGTGAAATGCCACTGCAGCCTCGCGGTCGACCGGCGGATACCGTGGCTTCGTCACCGAACCGCGGGAGTCGACGGCGGTGTCGGCGATGGCAGCGACACGGTGGGCGGGCCGAACGACCGGCAGCGAGCGAACCGAGCGGTAGCCGACACGGAACGCCGCACGAAGCATGTCGGCCTGCTCGGGCGAGACGTACCAGTCGGCGACGAGATACTCAGTTTTGGCCACCGACAGCGCGGGGTCGGCCGCCAGCGGCCCCTCCCAGTCGACGTGCGCCGCTAGCTGCCCGTCGTCGACCAGCGCGTTTCCCGGGCGGAGATCCCACGGGAACAGCCGTGGCGGTGGTGCGTCCCCCGCCTCGTCCTGAACAACCGCTTGCAGCCGTGGCCGAACCGAATCGAACGCCGCGGGCAGGCGTTCGATACTCGTGTCGGCGAACCCGCCGAACCAGTCCTGCCAGTCGTCGCCGCTACTCTGCTGTCGTCCGGTATCGAGTCGACCGTTTTCGAGGCCGATCGGACCGTAGCTGTCGAACCGGAAGGCCTCGTGGAGTTCAGCGAGATATTGACCGAACGCGGCCGCAAGCTGCCGCTGGATCTCGCTGCCGAGGTCGACAAACCGCTCGTGGAGATCTTCCCCCTCGACCAACGACGTGACGAGCCATCCCTCGCCGGAGTCGGTGCCGCTGGCGAGCAAGGGAGCAACAGGCACCGAGGTTCGCTCGGCGATCGCAGCAACCAGTGCCGCCTCGATCCGGGCCACCGCCGGGTCGTCCGATTGCTGGACGACGACCGACTCGTCGTCGACGAACCGAACGATCGTCGTCCGTTTGCGGTTACCCGTCTCGACGATGGTGGTGTTATCGACGCGCTGGCTGGGACGTACCTGCGAGAGAATCCGGTCGAGCGATGGGTTGGGTGGCGTGGTCATGCGTCGAAGACTGCTTCGAGGTCGCCCAACGAGTCGAGGACGTACTCCGGCCGATACTGGCCAGCCTCGGCCCCGTCCTCGCGGAGCCACGCCACCGGCAGCCCGGCGTTGTGCGCGCCAGCAACATCGAACGTCAGCGAGTCGCCGACGTAGAGCGTCCGGTCGGCGCGGCTATCGAGGGTACTAAGGATCGATTCGAAAGGGTCGACGTGCGGTTTCCGCCGCGGGAGATCGCCGGCGTAGACGATGGCCTCGACCTGCGGTTCGAGATCCAGCGACCGAATTTTGGCCGCTTGGCGGTCGGCGGGGCCGTTCGTGAGAATCCCGACTGGCCCCACCGATCCTGCGGTGGCCAACGCGGCTTCCGCCTCCGGCAGGAACTCGACTGCGGTTCGGTCGATGGCCGCGACGAGTTCGGCTGCCAGCGCGAGGGGGTCAATCGCCGAACGGCCGTGTTGGGCGGCCACCCGGGCGAACCCTGCACCGAGATAGCCGATCTCGTCGTCGGGGTCCGGCGGCCCATCGAGAGCGGCCCACAGTTCCGCGGGCCTGCCGAACGGCTCGCTGTCGACGGCCTCGAAGGCCTGCCGGTAGGTCACATCGAAATCTCCTGCGTGCCGACAGAGCGTGTTGTCGAGATCGAAAACGACTGCATCGAAGACTGTCACGACCGTCGTTTGGGGGGCCAGCGGGATAGCTCGTTCTCCCCGCGACCGATCACTCGTGTCGACTGATGTAGCTCGGCGGCACGTGATCGGTCGTGTAGACCGCCCGGCCACGTTTGGTGATCTCGTTGCCGTCGGCCTCCAGTGCCGCGGCGTCGACCGCCAGAATCACTGGCTCGCTGGCGTGACGGCTGCCGACCTCGCTGGCCGCTTCGACCGAGCCACTGAGATGGACGTGCTGGCGGGACATCGGTTTGAGTCCCTGCTCGCGGATCGACGAGAGAGCATCGGGTGCGGTGCCGTGGTACAGCACGTCGGGAACGGGCGTATCGCCCGAGGCCAGCGAGACGTCGACCGAATGGCCGTAGGCGGCCCGGATTCGGTCGTCGTCGACCTCGAACCGGCCTTTCGGATCTGTCCGGACGATCGCCTCGACGGCCTCCTTGTCGAGCCGGTTGTACTTCTCTAAGGTTCGCTGAACAACTGTCTCGAAGTCGGCCCAGCCTGCCGCATCGAGGTCGAGCCCCACATCGTCGGGGAAGTGGCGCAACGCGCCGCTGAGGAACTTCGAGGCGCGGGTGCGGTTCGCCGCCGAGACGACCTGTCTGCCCGTCGTCTCACAGACCGGACACCGCGATCCCTCGAAGGCTCCGTGGACCTCGCAGGTTCGGATCTCGCTCATGCGTAGGGTTGGTGTCGACGCTGTATCAATCCGACTCGTAGTCGGCCCAGACGTATCGCGTCGCGACGCTTTGGTAGGGCCGCCACTGGTCGGCGCTACTGTGAGACCGAAGCCGCCAGTTTCTCGATCGGGTGGGGTGGTTTGCCCTCGACCCCTTCGTAGTCGTCGAGCTGTGAGCGACACGACGTCCCGGGGGCGACGATCTCTTCGGCCGGCGACTCGTCGGCGGCGTCGAACAGCATTCGACCGATCGCCTGGCTCATCGAGTAGTGTTCGGCCTCGTAGCCGAACGAGCCAGCCATCCCACAGCAGGTCGTATCGAGGACGTCGACCTCGTAGCCCGCCCGCCGGAGGACGCCGACCGCGTGGTGATCCCGGCTGGCGGCCGTCTGGTGGCAGTGGCCGTGGTACGACAGCAGTCCGTCCGCCTCGGTGTCGAGGTTGTCGTCCAGCCGGAACGTATCGAGATACTCCATCACGCTGTAGCTGTTGGCGGCGACTGCCTCCACGTCCTCACCAGCCAGCAGGTCGAGGTAGTCCTCCTGATACATCACCGAGTCCGAGGGTTCGACGCTGATGATATCCCAGCCCTCGTCGACCCGTGGTGCGAGTGCGTCGACGTTCGCCTCCGCGGTGGCTTTCGACTGGTCTAGGAGGCTCTTCGAGTGGGCGGGTCGACCGCTGTCGGTCACCGCGTCGGGGATCTCGACGTAGACGCCGGCGGCCTCCAGCGTTCTGACGGCGGCCTTGCCGACCTCGGGCTGGGTGTAGTTCGTGTAGGGGTCGGCGACCAGCAGCGCCTTGCGGTCGGCCTCCGACTCGGAAAGCGCTGGCAGCCGCTTTTCGTCCCACTTCTGGAGCGTCTCCCGTTTAAACGTCGGCAGCTCTCGTTCGCGAGCGATCCCCAGCGTTTTCTCCAGCAGGAGCCCGCTGCCGGGGAGTTTGGCTGCGAGGTTCGCTACCGGCGCGAGCGTGCTGCCGAGGCTGTACAGCGTCTCGACGTTGGCGAACACCCGATCACGGAGCGGAATGCCCTCCCGATTGTGGTGTTCGTGTTTGACCTCGGTTTTGAGTTTGGCCATGTCGACGCCGCTCGGACAGTCCCGTTTGCAGCCTTTGCAGCCGATACAGAGGTCCAGTACCTCGTGGGTGAACTCCTCGGAGAACACGTCGTCCGGCAAGTCGCCGCTCATCGCCCGGCGGAGCATATTCGCCCGGCCGCGGGTCGAGGTGATCTCCTCGTTTTCGGTCGCCCGGTAGGTCGGACACATAATCGAGCCGGTCGTCTCCTGATGGCCGGTACAGCCCGCACAGCCGTGACAGAGTTCGGCCATTCCCTGAAAGCCGTTCTCGTTGGCCCACTGTAACTCCGGCTCGAACCCGGCGTCGAACTCGTAGTCGGCGTCGTACCGAAGGTTCTCTCGGGGGTCCGAGTCGCCGCAGACGTTGCCCGGATTCAACAGCGCTTGGGGATCGAACGCCCCTTTTACCCTTCTAAATGCGTTCCAGATTTCGTCGCCGTACAGTTTCTGGTTCCACGTCGACCGCGCCCGGCCGTCGCCGTGTTCGCCGGAGACCGAGCCGCCGTACTCGATGACGAGGTCAGTCACGGCATCGGAGATCTCGAACATCGTCTCGATGCCGTCGTCGGCCTTGAGGTTGATCAGCGGCCGAATGTGCAGGACGCCGGGCCCAGCGTGGGCGTAGTAGGACGCAAAGGTGTCGTACTCGTCGAACAGGTCCTGAATGTCGGCGACGTACTCCGGGAGGTTTGCCGCTGGAACGGCCGTATCTTCGACGAACGGCCAGTGTTTCTGGTCGCCGGTCCGCGACAGGAGGATCGGCAGTCCGGCCTTCCGCATTTTCCAGAACTTGGCCTGACGGTCGGCGTCGTAGGCTTCCAAGGCGTCGACGGCCTGAATCTCGTCGGTCGTCTCCACGGGGTCGTCGCTCGGGTCGGCTGCGGGTTCGTAGCCGGGAAGCCGGTCAGCAAGCAGGTCAGCGACCTTCTGTTTGCCCTCGTCGACCGATTCAGCGTAGAACTCGACCAAGAGGGTTGAATCAGTTCCGTCGGGGAGTGTCCCTACGGCCTTTTTGAACTCGGGGGTTTCGCGGGCCAAATCCAACAGCACGTCGTCCATCACCTCGACGGCTGCCGGGTCGTGCTCCAAGATCGGCGCAACGTCGTGCATCGCCGACAGCACGTCGTCGTAGGTCAGCAGAACCACTGAGGTCTCGTTTGGGATCGGTTCGAGCGAGACGGTCGCCTCGGTGACGATGCCGAGGGTTCCCTCGCTGCCAGCCATGAGTCGACCGACGTTGACCTCGCCGCGTTCCTCGGCGTCCTCGACCAGTTTGTCGAAGTTGTAGCCCGAAACGTTGCGCATCAGGTCCGGATAGCGGGCTTTGATCTCCTCGCGTTGGTTGCGGAGAATATCCGAAACGACCCCATACACGCGCTCTTCGATGCCCGGCTCGTCGACTGTCTCGGCCTCGGCGGCCCGCTCGTGGAGTTCGTCGACAGCCATCCAGTCGAAAGTGGTGACCGTCCCATCGGCGAGGACGACCTCGACTGATTCGAGATAGCCGTCGGCCTTCTCGTATTTCAGCGAGTGGGCCCCCGTGGTGTTGTTGCCGATACAGCCGCCGAGGACGCTCTTGTCGCCCCACGCCGGATCGGGCGCGTATTTGAGGCCGTGCGCTTCGAGACGGCCGTTCAGCCGCGCGAGGGTGATCCCCGGCTCGGCGGTCACCGTCGCTGCCTCGGGGTCGACCTCGATGACGTCGTTGAACTCCTTTTTGAAGTCGAGGACGACCGCCTCGTT